>Ga0302324_100003564_pt1 | contig 35058 bp, 29 predicted proteins | sample Palsa_T0_1_FD_201949 | JGI IMG/M metagenome (GOLD analysis project Ga0302324, IMG submission 201949) | Peat permafrost microbial communities from Stordalen Mire near Abisko, Sweden - Palsa_T0_1 | ecosystem: Environmental > Terrestrial > Soil > Palsa > Peat permafrost | place: Sweden: Abisko...
CAGCCGAGCGCTCCGGCCAGCTGGTTGACCGTCGACAAGCGGGGCTCCCGGTGCCCGTTCTCCAGCTGTGAGAGATACGAGGGGGGACGTCCGACTGTCTGGCCCAGCGCCTCCAAGGTCAGACCGGTCAGCCGGCGAAAATGGCGAAGACGGTGGCCGAACACGAGGGGATCGAGTGTTTCCGGGGCCATATCCACCGAAAGTTTGTCACTTCTTCGCACCAAGCGCAAGCCTTGGCGATGTTCGCTTCGACAAGTCGGCCGATCTTTTACATAATGGCGATCGTGCCCCCTGACATCAGTGTGCCCACGTTTACGCCGCACCCGGAGGCCGGCCGGGTCCTGACCCCCGAAGCGGCCGAATTCGTCGCCGGCCTCCACCGCCAGTTCAACCCCCGGCGACTGGAGCTGCTGCAGGCCCGCGCCGAGCGTCAGGCCCGCTTCGACGCCGGGGAGCGTCCGGACTTCCTCGCCGCCACGGAGACGATTCGCATCGGCGGGTGGACCGTTCCCGAGGCACCCAAGCCGCTGGCCGACCGCCGGGTGGAGATAACCGGGCCGGTCGAGCGCAAGATGATGATCAACGCCCTCAACTCCGGGGCGAAGGTCTTCATGGCCGACTTCGAGGATGCCAACTCCCCGACCTGGGACAATGTCATCGCCGGCCAGGTCAACCTCCAGGACGCGGTGCGGGAGACCATCGAGCTGGTCACCTCGGAGAAGACCTACCGCTTGGCCTCCGAGACGGCCACCCTGCTGGTGCGCCCCCGCGGCTGGCACCTCGCCGAGAAGCATTTCCAGGTCGACGGGGGGCCGGTGTCGGCCAGCCTGTTCGACTTCGGCCTTTACGTGTTCCACAACGGCCGCGAGAGCCTGTCCCGGGGTTTCGGGCCGTACTTCTACCTGCCGAAGCTGGAGGGCCATCTGGAGGCCCGCCTCTGGAACGACGTGATGTTGGCGGCTGAGGACGCTCTCGGCCTCGACCGGGGCTCGATCCGGGCCACGGTCCTAATCGAGACCATCACGGCCGCGTTCGAGATGGACGAAATCCTCTACGAGCTGCGCGACCACATCTGCGGGCTCAACGCCGGCCGGTGGGACTACATCTTCAGCGTCGCCAAGCGCTTCCACGCCGACCCGGCCTTCGTGCTGCCGGACCGGTCGCTGGTGACGATGACGTCGCCGTTCATGCGGTCCTATACCGAGCTGCTGGTCAAGACATGCCACCGGCGGGGTGCGCACGCCATCGGGGGCATGGCGGCTTTTATCCCCAACCGCCGTAAGTCCGAAGTCACCGAAGCGGCCCTGGCCAAGGTCACCGAAGACAAGCGGCGTGAGGCCGGGGACGGCTTCGACGGGACCTGGGTGGCCCATCCCGACTTGGTGGCCACGGCGTTGGCCGAGTTCGACGCCGTCCTCGGCGACCGGCCCAACCAGCTCGAGCGGCAGCGGCCCGAGGTCCATGTCGGCCCGTCTCGGCTGCTGGATGTCTCCGTGCCGCCGAACGGGATCACCCGCGCCGGCCTGGACACCAACATCTCCGTCGGGCTGCGCTACGTGGCGTCGTGGCTGTCCGGCACCGGCGCGGCCGCTATCGACGACCTCATGGAGGACGCCGCCACCGCCGAGATCAGCCGGGCCCAGGTCTGGCAGTGGGTGCACCACCAGGTGACCCTGTCCGACGGCACACCGGTGACCGCCGAGTTCGTTCGCCATCTTCTGGATGAGGCGGTGACGTCGCTCATCGAAGCCGGCCTCGACGCCGAACTGTTGAGTCAGGCCCGTTCGGTGTTCGAGCAGGTGGCCCTGGCCGACGACTTCCCGACCTTTTTGACCCTGCCCGCCTACGACTTGCTCCCCTGAAAGGATCAATCTCTCCCATGACCACCTCCTTCGAGACCGCCGTCGCCGAGTTGGAGCGCCAATGGGCCAGCGAGCCCCGCTGGCAGAGCGTTGAGCGCCCGTACTCCGCCGCTGACGTGGTCCGCCTGCGCGGCTCGGTCCAGATCGAGTACAGCCTGGCCCGCCAGGGCGCCGAACGGCTTTGGACGCTGCTGCACAGCGAGGATTACATCAACGCCTTGGGCGCCTTGACCGGCGGCCAGGCGGTCGAGATGGTCAAGGCCGGCCTGCAGGCCATCTACCTGTCCGGTTGGCAGGTAGCCGCCGATGCCAACCTGTCGGAGCAGGTCTACCCCGACCAGAGCCTGTACGCCGTCAACAGCGTCCCCACGGTCGTGCGCCGCATCAACAACGCCCTGCGCCGGGCCGACCAGATCGAATGGGCCGAGGGCGGCGGGCGCGGCGAGGACCACAAGCACTGGATGGCGCCGATCGTCGCCGACGCCGAGGCCGGTTTCGGTGGGGCCCTCAACGTGTTCGAGCTCATGAAGAGCATGATCGAGGCGGGCGCCGCCGGCGTGCACTGGGAAGACCAGCTTTCCTCGGAAAAAAAGTGTGGCCACATGGGCGGCAAGGTCCTCATCCCCACCGGCCAGCACGTCCGCACCCTCTCTTCTGCCCGTCTGGCTGCCGATGTCTGCAACGTGCCGACCCTGGTGGTGGCTCGGACCGACTCCCTCGGCGCCACCCTGCTGACCAGCGACGTCGACGAGCGCGACCGCGAGTTCTGTACCGGCGAGCGCTCCCCGGAAGGCTTCTACTATGTGCGGTCCGGCATGGACATCGCGGTGGCCCGGGGCCTGGCGTACGCGCCCTACGCCGACCTGATCTGGTGCGAGACGTCTACCCCGGACCTCGATGAGGCCCGGGTGTATGCCGAGCGCATCAAAGCCGAGTACCCGGATCAGATGCTGGCGTACAACTGCTCGCCGTCCTTCAACTGGAAGAAGCACCTCGACGACCAGACCATCGCCCGCTTCCAGAAGGAGCTGGGCTCCATGGGGTACACCTTCCAGTTCGTGACCCTGGCCGGCTGGCACGCCCTCAACGAATCCACCTTCTCGCTGGCCCGCGGCTACGCCGAGCGGGGCATGAGCGCCTACGTGGAGCTGCAGCAACGGGAGTTCGCCCTCGAGGAGGAGGGCTACACGGCCACCCGCCACCAGCGTGAGGTCGGCGCCGGCTACTTCGACGACGTCATGACGACTCTTTCTGGGGGTAAGTCCTCGACGCTGGCCCTCGCCGGCTCCACCGAGGAAGCCCAGTTCGAGCACTCCCCCTGAGGGGGAAGAGCGTCAGCAGGGCAGGACGTCAACCTCGTAGGCGTCGAATACCGGGTCGCGGGTCACCAGAGTGAGGCCCTCGGCCTGCGCTTGGGCAATGAGCATCCGATCGAACGGGTCGCGGTGGAGCAGAGGAAGCCCGCCGGCCCGCTCGGCGTGCCGCAGCGAGATGGGTAGAGGTTCGAACCCGCCGGAGGAAATGCTGTCGACAATCGAGCCCTCGAACCGCAGCTTCCCAAGGGCGGCCTTGATGGTGATCTCCCAGGCCGTGGCGGCGCTCACCGCCACCAGGGTGCTGGGATCGCCTATCCGGCCAGCCGCTTCGGCCCCAATGGGTTCGTCGGCCAACCACCACAGCAGCACATGGCTGTCGAGGAGGAGGCTCACCCCTTGCCCTCAAATGCGTCGATAAGCCACGAAGGGGACTCGTCGAAGTCGTCAGCGACCCAGAGCGCTCCCTTCAGTGCACCTGGGGTCCGGGGCCGCCCGCCATCGACGTAGGGGACCAGCCGGGCCATCGGCCTCCCGGCCTTGCCGATGATGATCTCCTCACCGGCCGCGGCCCGCTCGACCAGCCGGGACAGGTGCGTCTTCGCTTCGTGGATGTTGACAATCATCGGACTAAGTCTAGTCGGGCTAATGATCGCCAGGCGTTGGCTCGTTTGGCCCGGTCACGCTTGCACTCCGAGATAACGCTTGTTATCTTGCGGCATGGCGCCGACCTGGAAGCGGACCCTGTCGAAGGGGATGATGGCCGCCCTCCTGGCCTCATACCGCCGGCGGGAACGGAAGCTCCCGAACTTCCCGCTCCCGACCGAGGACCCGTTCTACGTCTCCGACGAAGACCTGTCGGCTGTCGAGCCCGGCACCCTGCTCGACTGGCGGCCGATCCAGGTTCGGCAGACCCGCCTGGCGGGCCAGACCGCCGCCTGGCAACTGCGGTTCCGCAGCACGGACACCGCCGGCGACCCCATTTCAGCGGTCGCCACCCTGATGCTCCCGACCACACCTGGGCCGGGCAGCCGGCGACCCCTGCTCTCCTACCAGTGCGCCATCGACAGTCTGGGCGCCAACCGGGATCCGTCGTACACGCTCAGGCGCGGCGACCAGCGAGAACTTCCGCTGATGGCGCTGGCGCTCCGCAGAGGCAGGTCCTCAGGAGGCCAACGACGACCTGAGGCTGGGTCGCAACCTCCCGGTGGCACCGGTGTACCTCTACCACTCGGTGTACGACCAGCTCGTGCCGGTGGTCGGGGCAGGCGAGCTGGCGGCCACCTACCGACGTGGACACGTCGATGTCACCTGGCGATCCACCCGCCTCGGAGAGCACCTGATCGCGGTGGTGACGGGCATCCCGGGCGCGTTGCGGTTCCTCTCGGCGCACCTCACGGCGCAGGCGGCCGCGCCCGGTCAGGATCGGGCCGAGTGGGCGGTGCAGGCTGGTGTCGCTCCCGGCCCGGCCGAGCCGAATGGTTCGAGGCTTCAGGCCGGCTGACGGTCGGCCGCGGCCCCGCGCCGGCCGGGGAGTCGCTCGGCGAGCTGTTGGGCGCGGGCCGCGGTAAACGGTTGGGTGGTCCGGCGGACCAGGGCCGGGGAGAACCTCGACATGGCGTAGCCGAACCAGGCCTCGGGGCGCACCGGGACGACCGCGAGGTCGAGCCGGACTGCGGCTTTGACCGCTAACGCGACCTCGCGGGGATCGGCGATGGGCACGGGCAGGCGAGCTTCCAGGTCCCGTAGCCGTTGGAGGGCTCGGCGCCCTTCCTCGAGCTCAGCCTCGTCCACCCCGACGACCACACCGTCGCGGCCGATGTTGGTGTTGATGAAGCCCGGACAGATGGCCGTGACACCGATGCCGTGCGCCCCGAGCTCGGTCCGGAGGCACTCGCTGAGCATCTTGACGCCCGCCTTGGAGACGCAGTACGCGGGTAGCGAGGGGACGGGGGTAAACGCCGCAGCCGAGGCGATGTTGACAATATGGCCGCCGCTCCCACGATCGACCATCTGGCGGCCGAAGACCCGACACCCGTGAATGACCCCGAACAGGTTGACGCCCAGTTGGCGCTCCCAGTCCGCCGCGGTGTGGTCGAGGAAGCTGCCGACGACGACAATGCCGGCATTGTTGACCAACACGTCCGGCACGCCGTAGCGGTCACGGACGACGGTGGCGAGCTCCTCCCAGGCATCGGCGCTGGTTACGTCGAGGCGGTGGGCATCACCGCTGCCGCCGCTGGCCCGGAGGGCCTCGACCGTCTCGCCGGCGGCCAGATCGTCGATGTCGGTGACGATGACCGTCGTCGCCTCGTCCCTCGCGAACTCCCGAGCGATCGCACGGCCGATGCCGCTACCCGCGCCCGTGACAAGAACCGTTTGGATGCGGCGTAGGTTGAGGCGCACGGCGCGTCAGTTGCTCGCCGCGGCGCGGCGCCGCTTCGCCGGGGCTCGGTCATCGGCGAGGGACGGGGGATTCGACGCCAGATAGGCGGCGGCGCGCCGGTCGTCGCCGACCTTCGACGGGTGATGATTGGGGAGCAGGTAGCCGGGGAGCCGGACGGCGACGTCGAGGATCGAAGGGACCCGGCGGGCTCGGGCAGCCTCCAGGTGCTGGCGAAGGCTGAACGGGTGGCCGAAATCGGGATCGGCCTGCATCAGCTGGCTGGTGACCCCGAACAGGACGAACGGCATGAGCAGGAAGGCGGGCAGCGCAAACGCCACGCGCATGGCGTAGGTACCGCCGAGGTGCCGGTAGACATCGAAGGGGACGGACCGGTGTTCGAGTTCCTCGACCGCGTGCCAGCGCAGGAGCGCAGCCATCTGCGGGTCGACCGCGTCCGCATGCGTCTTGTCGTCGTCAAGGGCGATGTCGGCGAGGACCGCGGTCACGTGCTCGGCCAGGACGACCTGGCTCAGCCACAACAGCACGGCCTGTCGGCGCAGCGGCTCAGGAAGCGCCTTGACCCGGCGGTTGAGCTGCTCCCGCCGGCGGTCGGCCGCCTCCACCCCGGCCCGGATCTGGGGGATGGAAAACAGGTCGAGGCGCTCGGCTGCCTTCTCGTGCATGCGGGCGTGCGTCGATTCCTGGCCAACAAACCCGCGGGCATCGGCGAGGAGCTGGGCGTCGGTGATGTAGGGCATGGCCGCCCGTACCCCGTCGACGAAGAAGCGCTCGCCGGCGGGGATCCCGTAATGCAGGATGTTGAGCGTGTGGGTCGACTGCGGGTCGCCCAGCACCCAGTACTTCGGACTCTGGGAGAAATCGAGCTTGGGTTGGCGCGCCCGAACGCGAGGACGCGGGCCTTCGGTGACGGTCATGGGTGTGCTCCTCTGCTGAGACGGGCGCCCGAGGCGCGGACAGGGGGCGGGGACGGCGTCGCGCGGTAGCTGCTGTAGCGGTAGTGGTCGGCGTAGCGGCGGATCTCCTCACCCGGCGCAAACAACCGGGACCAATCCGAGCGCTGCTCGAACGAGAAGCTGAACCGGCACTTGGCGGTCGAGAGCCTCGTTCCTGGCCAATGCGCTACCCTCCCCTGACAGCAGTGACGTTCTTTACAAACATTACATCTTTGATATGAACGTATCATAGCCAGCCCGATGATCGCCAACCATCTGTGAATGCGCTCCAGCTCCTGACCCGGGCGTTCGCGTCCCGCCACGAAGAACCCTTGGACAGCGACGCCACCGCGTCTCGCATCCTCGACGCCGCCCGGCGTCAGATCGAGCTGTTCGGTATCCGTCGCACCACCATGGAGGACATCGCCCGCCGTTCTGGCATCTCGCGAGTCACCGTCTACCGGCATTTTCCGACCAAGGACCGGCTGGTCGAGGCGGTCGTCCTCCGCGAGGTCCACCGATTTTTGGCCGAGCTAGGCGCCCTCCTCGACCAGTTCGACTCCGAGGAGGACCGGATCATCGAGGGCTTCGTCTTTACCGTCGGTGCCCTCCGCCAGCACTCCCTGCTGCAACGCCTCCTCCATGGCGAACCGGAGCTGTTCCTGCCGCAGCTCACCATCGAGGCGGGCCCCATACTGGCCTTGGCCCGCACCCTCATCGTCGACTACGTCAAGCGGCGGGGCTGGTCGTTGCTGAGCGACGACGAGCTTTCCTTCGCGGCGGAGACCGGCGTTCGACTGGCGCTGTCCTTGGTGCTGACCCCCGACAGCTTCCTCGACCTCGATGACCCCGATCGGTTACGGAAGCTGGCCCGGCACTACCTCGCACCCTTCGCCGACGGCGAGGTGCTCCATCTGGTGATAGCCAAGACCACCAAGCCCTCCAAGCGACGCTAAGAGCAGCCCTTTGTCCGGGGCTCTTGCAGGTCCGACCCGCTTTACTATACTACGAGTATGAAATTCATTGGCGGGCGCGGTGCGCCCGGTCCGGGCCGCCCTCGAACGGGCCTTCTCCCGCGGCTGGCCCCCGAGCCGGGTGGCGCGAGCCATCGTCCGGTCGGTCCGGTCCGACCTGGCGATCGTGCCTGTAGGCCCGGAGGCGTGGATCGGCTACTGGACCTCCCGGCTTTCGCCGCGGCTGGTCGGTTTGGCGGCCAAGCAGGCCCTGTCGACGGAACGTATCGAGCTCGCCATGCGCCGGACCCCCAAGCGCCTGCGCGATCGCATCACGGCGTGACCACCGCTCCGGTCCACCGCACCGTCGCCGGCCAAGGGGTGCGCCTCGCTGTCGCGGAGCGGGGCCTCGAGCACGAAACCGCCATCGTGATGATCCACGGGTGGCCGGATACCAAGGCGCTCTGGAACCCCATCGCCGACCACTTGGCCGCCGACTACCACGTCGTCACCTATGACGTTCGGGGCGCCGGCGAGTCCGGCCACCCGACCGAACGCGACGCCTACCGGATCGAGGTCCTGGTCGAGGACCTCGCGGCCATCATCGACGCCACGAGCACCGGGCCAGTACATCTCGTCGGCCACGACTGGGGAGCGGTGCAAGGCTGGGAGGCGGCCGGTATCGACTTTGGCGGCCGGCTGGCGTCGTTTACCTCCATCTCCGGGCCGAGCCTCGACCACAGCGGCTACGCCATCCGAGCCCAGCTGCGCGGCGGCCCTCGCGCTCTGGTCGCGCTGGCCGACCAAGTGATGCGGTTCGGCTACATCTTGACCTTCGCCACGCCCGTACCCCGGCGCATCCGGCGATCCGGACCGACTAGCCGGATCAACCGCTCCGCCCGCCGTTTCCTGGCCCGGGCGCTGCAACTCGTCGAGCACCACCCGCCCGACCCTGACCACCCGGCGCCGGCGGTCGCCTGGGATGCGGCCCACGGCACCCAGATGTACCTGGCCAACATCCTGCGAAGACTGCGTTACCCCAATGAGCGAGCCACCGATGTCCCGGTCCAGATCATCGAGGCTACCCGGGACCCGGTCGTGAGGAAGTTGTCGATCGACGCGTCGGAGCCGTGGGTCGCCAACCTGCGGCGCCGGCACCTGCCGGGCGGCCACTGGATGGTCCGCAGCCACCCCACCGAGATCGCGGCGTGGATCGCCGAGTTCGTGAAGTTCACTTCAGGCGGCCACCAATCTACCGAACTGTGCGACACCCGGGTCGACGGCCATCTCCCGCGCCGCGCCTGACCGGTGCCACCGCCGCAGGCGGCCCCCTCGAGTCGGCTCCGCTGGCAGTGGCGCCGGCCTTCCTGCCTGGGGCTGGGACAAGTCCTTCTGGGTAGCATTGGCCTTCTCGGTAGCCGGGACGACCCAAATGGGGCGCCCACGCTTCAAAGAAGCGGGATGTCACCAAGAACGGTGGATGAAATATCATGAAATAGGATCAAGTACCGGTCCTACGGACGTCCGCCGGCGCCGCCCGTAACGCCGCGACCACGGTGCGACCATCGTCGTGGTCGGGAGGTCCGGTCGTCCGTTCTCCAACTTCTCGGCGCAGGCGGCTCGGTCAGCTCCCTCGCCCAGGGGACGCCGCCTCGACGAGTCCGGCCCGGATGACCGACGACAAGGTTCGCACCAGTCGCTCTTTGCTCGGCTTGCGGGTAGCCAGCCAGGACTCAACGGCGGCGAACACGAAGCCGAACACACCGTCGGTGAGGACGGAGAGCTCGTCTCTGCGCACCTTGGGCGCCACGAACCCGACGATGAGCGACGCCCGCTCGTGGATGACGCGCACCAGGGCATTGTCCAGAAAACCGCGATCGCTCATCCGGAAGTTGCGAACCAGGAAGGCATACAGCTGGGGCTCGTCGTCGATGAGGGTCACCAATGCGTCGACGATGGAACCGATGACACCTTCTACGTCAAAGGTTCCCCCCGCGGCCAGCCTGGCCATCACCGTTCGCTCCACCTCTTCGGCCAGGACGACTGCGATGGCGTCGACCACCCCGAGCTTCCCACCGAACTCGGAGTAGAGGACGGGCTTGCTGACCCCGGCGTATTCCGCCATCTCGTCGATGGACGCGTCAGCGCCCCGCTCGCGCACGGCCTCCATGGCCGCCTCGATCAAACGGCTGCGATGTGCTGCCCGCTGTACGTCGGTGCGAGGTGGCCGCCCCCTCGGGCGCCGGTCGGCATCCACCACGTCGACAACGCCAGCCGGACGTTTGCTAGCCACGCTCAAGGTTGTCACAAACCCCTGGGCTCGGCAGTGACCGCAGCAGGGTGCCAGCACATAACCATACGTATAGTAGGGGAAAATAACCGACCATCGAAGGATCGCCCATCGCCGTGACTTCCGCCCAACCTTCGCCCGCGTGGATCGCCAACAAGCAGGTACTCATCACCGGGGCCACTTCCGGCATCGGCCGGGCCGCGGCCCTCGAGCTGGCGTCCCGCGGCGCCCAGCTCAATGTCATCGCCCGCGACCAGGCCAAGGCCCGGGCCTTGGCCGATGAGATCGCCCAGATCTCCAACAGCACCAGCGTCCGGTTCTTCCACGCCGACCTGGCGGACCTCGACGAGGTTCGGACGGTAGCCAAGACGATCGGCAGTGAGCTCGGGCCTATTGACATCCTGGTCAACAACGCAGGTGTGGCAGCCCGATGGCCCCGCGTCACGACCGAAGGCCGGGACGAGATGCTCACCGCCAACTACCTCGGCCCCTTTGTCCTCACCCACTTGCTGCTCGATCAAGTCCTGGCCGCATCACCGGCGCGCATCGTCATCACCGGGTCTGAGGCCCATCGGATGACCGGGCCATTCGACGCCGAGCGGTTCGAGCACCTCGGTCAGTACTCCGGGTTGGCCGCTCAGCTCGCCTACGGGCGGACCAAGCTCCTCGACATCCTGTTCGCCGACGAGCTGGCCGCCCGCCTCGCCGGTACGGGAGTGACCGTCAACAGCTTCTGCCCCGGCTTGGTTAGCACTGGCCTCACTCGCGACGTGCCCGGCGCCGACCGCCTTGGTCGGCTCCTCTCCGCGACCCCTTTGATCCGCACCCCCAAGCAGGGCGCCCGCATGCTGATCCATCTCGCCGCCGATGCAGAAGTGGACGGGGTGACCGGCCGGTTCTGGACCTCGACTCCCGGCCTGGGCCTGCTGCCTGCCGTCGCCGCTCGGCGCCACCCGGCCGTGGCTGAGCGGGTGTACCGACGAACCTGCGACCTGGTCGGCATCAAGGAGCTGACAGCATGAGCAGACTGTGAGCGACGTATCGACTCCCCGGCGGATAAGCGCACCCAGCCCGAGACTGCTGTGGCTGGAACAGCGCGTCGTGCTCGAGTTCGCATCGTTGGGCCTGGCCGCTCCCTGGCTGGCAGGCGTCGATCGGGGCGACGGGCACCCGGTGCTCGTCCTGCCCGGCTTCGGCACCGGGGACGGCGAAACCCGGTTCCTGCGCCGGCAGCTACGAAGATGGGGGTACTGGGCCCACGGCTGGCAGCAAGGGCGCAACCTGGGTCCAACTCCCAACGTGCAAGCCGGCCTGGTCCAACGGCTGGCATCGCTGTACCGCCACCACAACCGCAAGGTGAGCTTGGTGGGTTGGAGCCTCGGCGGCATCTACGGGCGTGAGCTGGCCCGAGCCTTCCCTGGCCAGGTGCGCAGTGTCATCACGCTGGCCAGCCCGTACCGCCTGCGCCTCGACGACCGCAGCTCCATCTCCCCGTTGGTCGAACGCCTCACCGGAGACCGTCCTCCGGCCGCCCGCGACGGCTGGCCGCCGGAGGACGACCGGGCGCCACTCACGGTACCCGCCACCTCCATCTACAGCCGGACCGACGGAATCGTGCGGTGGCACGCCTGCATCGACCGAGAGGGGCCAAGGCGAGAGAACGTGGAGGTGCTGAGCAGCCACGTCGGCCTGGCGGTCAACCCTTCCGTGCTCTACGTGATCGGTGACCGGTTGGCCCAACCGGAGGGGACCTGGTCCCCGTTTCGCCCGCCGCCGCGACTGCGCCGGCTGTACCCGGCGCCGGCGGCGTGGGACGACGCGGGCGGTGGCAGCCGCGGTCAAGGCGCCAAGTGACATAGGTCACCGGCGAGGCGGCATTTTTACTCTACCGCGCGTAGAAGAAGTGAGGTATGGTTCTTCGTATACCCGCGCAGGGGAAGGGAGCACATGACGCCTGGCGCCAAGCACGTACGGGTCCTCATCGTCGGTAGCGGCTTCTCCGGCTTGGCCGCGTCGATCAAACTGGCTGAGCGAGGGGTCGAGCACATCGTCCTCGAGCGGCGCGCCGATGTCGGCGGCACCTGGTACGACAACACCTACCCGGGGTGCCGCTGCGACGTTCCCTCACCGCTGTATTCGTTCTCGTTTGCCCCCAACCCGAACTGGAGCGAGCTGTACTCGCCGCAACCTGAGATCCAGGCGTATCTCCGCGCCACGGCGGAGCGTTTCAACGTGTTGCCCCGGATCCGCTTCGGCGTCACCATGCTGGACGCCTCCTGGGAGGACGCGGCGAGGCACTGGGCCGTGCAAACCTCGGCCGGTCCCATCACCTGCGAGGTGCTGATCCTCGGCACCGGACCGCTCAGTGAGCCCAAGTACCCGGAGATCGAAGGGCTCGACGCCTTCGACGGCCCGGTGCTGCACTCGGCCAGATGGGACCCCGGTGTCGAGCTGGACGGCAAGCGGGTGGCGGTGGTCGGGACGGGGGCAAGCGCCATCCAGATCGTGCCGCACGTGCAACGCCAGGCGAGCCAGCTCCATTTGTTCCAGCGCACGCCGGCGTGGGTGCTTCCGCACCCCAACCGACCTATCTCGGCGCAGGAGAGGGCCCTGTTCCGGCGGGTCCCGCTCGCCCAGAAGGCGGTGCGAGGCGGGATCTACACCCTCGCAGAAGGGGCCGCCATCGCCCTGACGCGCCGGCCGCGGCTGACCCGGGCGCTGCGACGGGTCGCCCTGGCCCACCTGCACCGGCAGGTCAAGGACCCCGAGAAACGCCGCCAGCTCACCCCCACCTACCTCCCGGGGTGCAAGCGCCTGCTCCCGTCAGACGACTTCTACCCGGCTGTCGCCCAGCCCAACGTCCAGATCGTCACCTCGGGCATCGCCCGGGTGGACGGGAAGGACATCGTCACCGCCGACGGCAACCGCCACACCGTCGATGCCATCATCCTGGGCACCGGATTCCACGTGACCGACAACCCGATGATGGACGATGTGCGCGGCCGCGTGGGCGCCTCGCTCGCCAAGGTATGGGCCGAGTACGGCATGGGCGCCTACCTCGGCTCGACCGTCCCTGGCTTTCCCAACATGTTCTTCCTCGCGGGTCCCAACACCGGCATCGGCCACACCTCGCTCGTGGTCATGATCGAGGCCCAGGTGCGCTATCTCTTGGGCTGCCTGGACGAACTGGACCGTCGCGGTGCCAACAGCTTCGAAGTCAGACCCGACGCCTACGCCGCCTACAACGCCGAACTCCAGCAGCGGATGGCCCGCACGGTGTGGACCACCGGCGGCTGCGCCAGTTGGTACCTCGACGACAAGGGGCGCAACCCGACGCTATGGCCGGACTTCACGTTCAACTTCATCCGGCGCACCCGACGATTCGACTCGGGCAGCTACGAATTCCGGGCTGCGTAGAGCCGTGTCCACCCTGAGCACTCTCAACACTGCCGATCGCTACGCTGGCGATCGCGCCGCGGCAGTCACCCGCCTGTTCGACCGGTTGTCCGGCGTCTACGACACCGCCTTGGTCCAGTCGGTTATGTACCGGCCGCCGCAGGACGAGATCATCGCCGAGCTGGGCCGGCGCCGGGCCCGGCGAATCGCCGACGTCGGCTGCGGCACCGGGATCCTGGCCACCCGGATCTGGTCCGAGCTCCCTGTCGAGGTCGTCTACGGCTGCGACGCATCGGAGGGGATGCTGGCGCAGGCCCGGGCTCGCACCGACGCGGTCACCTGGCTGCTGGCGCGATCGGAGAAGCTGCCGCTCCCCGACGACTCTCTCGATGCGGTGGTGTCCTCCCACGCCTTCCACTTCTTCGACCAGCCCGCGGCCCTGACCGAGTTCCACCGGGTGCTGGCTCCCGGCGGCTGCGTCATCGTGGTCATCGTCAACCCCCGTACTCGTTTCGGGAGCAGGATGACATCACTGTCGACAGGGCGCGCCGGGCACTTTCCTGACGAACGCTCGATGCGCCGGCTGATGCTCGACGCGGGCTTCGCCACCGTGGATCAACGCCGGGTGCGGCGGGGATCCGTCGGCGTCCTCTCCCCCGACCTCGTCACCGTTGCCCAGGTTGCGCCGTAGGACCCTCGCCAAAGCGCATGTCACGATCAAGGAGTCACCTATGAGCACCGTTTCCACCGCCACCAGACCAACCGGGATTCCGGTCCGCCGGCCCAACGTCGATCTGGCCCAGGCGGACATCGAACGCTGGATCGTGCCGGGGGATCCGCTCTTCAGCCACCTCCTGGCGGCGCTGTCGGCGGTGTTCCCCAATGGCGAAGACTTCTTCGTCGAATCCGTCCGCAACTACCGCAGCAAAGTCGAGGACGACCCGGAGATGAAAGCCAGGGTCAAAGGCTTTATCGGGCAGGAGGCCATGCACGGTCGCGAGCACCGCGCCTTCAATGTGCGCCTGGCAGAGCTGGGTTACCCGACCGTCGCCCTCGACCGGGACATCTTGCGGTCCGCCCGGCGGCTGCAACGACTACCGAAGCCGGTCCAGCTGGCCATCACTTCTGCCTCGGAGCATTTCACTTCCGTACTGGCACGCGCCGTGTTGACAGACGAGCAGACCCGGCGCACGTTGTTCCCGGCGCCGGACGGCGAGTTGCTGATCACCTGGCACGCCCTCGAGGAGCTGGAGCACAAAGACGTTGCCTTCGACCTGCTTCAGACCGTGAGCCGCAGTTACGTCCTGCGCATGCTCGGCTTGTTCCTTGCCGCCGTCGGCTTCGGGCGGGTGGTCGCCGTCGGCTACGCCCGCGGGGTGCTGGCCGATCACCAGTACCTGAGCCGGTCCGCCCTGCGCCGCAACCGACACAACTTCCGGCACCAGCAGATGGTCGGGCCGAGATCCTGGCTGGCCATCGCCGGCTATATCCGACCCGGCTTCCACCCGCGCCACATCGACACCGACGCCCTCGTGGTCGAGTGGAGGGAGCGGCTCGGCCCCGCCCTCACCCCCAACCGAATCTCGTCTGGGGCGATGTAGTCAGCGGGTCCGGGCCACTGTGGACCTGGACGCCCTGAAGGCCCTTACCGGCTCCTAAAAGGGAAGCCCGTAACTGCAGGTCACCGGCTGGGCGGAGGCCGGGTCCAGGGCGTTGGCGATCATCTGCTCCACGTCGGGGTCGTACGCCTCGCCGATGTGGCCGACGGGATCGTCCGGGCAGGTGGCCTGGATGTAGGCGTTCTTGACGCCCGGTTCATGCACGAATGCGGTGGAGGTGGGCGTGACCAGCTCGTCGGACTTCGAGGCGATGATCGTGTAGTGGACGCCGGGCTGTGCGATCGGGCCCGCGTCCAGCGTGGTGACCGCGGAGCCGCCGGTGATGAGTTCGTCACACGCCTGGCACTCACCGATGTTGAGCACCAGTCCGATCTCGGGCATCAGGCTGAGGTCTTCACCCACGGTCACCAAGCTGCCAAAGGTGGTGCCGTGCGTGGGCGCGGCGATGGCGACGACCTTGTCGACCTGGCGCGCGTAGCCGTCGACCTTGGGAACCCACAAGGACATAAAAGCTCCCTCCGAGTGCCCGACCAGGTCGACCTTGGTGGCATGCGTCGAGGCCAGCACCTGGTCGATAAACGCCCCAATCTGCGTGCCGGACGCCGGGATGGGGCCGACGGCGCCGACATACGGACCCAGCACTGACGTGGCGCCGTAGGTGGCTCCGTACACGCAGTAACCCGCCGCGGCCAGGTACGGGGCGACGTCTTGGCCAAGGTCCTCGTAGTAGGTCGCACCCAGGCCGTGCAGGAGCACCACTGGTTCGGGGTGCGCCGCACTTGGCTGACAAGCCCAGTTGTTGTAGCCCGACGACGAGGCCGGCGACGAGGCGGACGCCGCCGTGGCCGCGCCCTGGACAGCAGTAGCCAACAGGCCGCCGGCCAGCGCCGCGAGCATGACTTTCGAGACAACGGTTCGCATCGAACTCCCTCGTGATCTACCGGCCCTTGCGGGCCACCGGTTCCTTGGCAGCAGAGCGGCTGCGCCGGCGAGCTGGCGTCTGGCCGCGGACGCCGCCCCGGCCAGAGCGGGCCACGGTGGCGTCGTCGGTGCCGAGGTAGCTGGCGATGACCTCGGGATGCGACAGCACCTCGGCCGGCGTCCCTTCCGAGATGACCCGGCCCAGCTCGAGCGCCACCAGCCGATCGCACAGGGTCGACAACAGGGTCATGTCGTGCTCGATCACCACCATGGCACAGCCGGTCTCGGCGGCCACCCGGCGCAGCAACGGGCCGAGGGCTTCGGTCTCGGCCTGGGCCACCCCGCCGGACGGCTCGTCGAGCAGGAGCAGGGCCGGGCGTTGGGCCATGACGCAGGCCAGCTCCACGATCCGCCGGGTGCCAGTGGACAGCTCGCCGGTGGGCCGGTGGCGGAAGGCGGCCAGCCCGAGTTGCTCGACAATCTCGCCGACCCGTTCGGCGGCGGCCGCTTCGGAGTCGGTAGAGGCGGGCATCCGGAACGCCGCCGCAAAGGGCTCGCGGCTGGCCAGATGTCGCTCGAGGGCAACGGAGATGGTCTCGGCCACGGTGAGGCTGGGAAACAGGCGCGCCTCCTGAAACGAACGGCCCAGGCCGCCCAGGGCGCGCTCGTAGGGCGGAAAGCCGGTGACGTCCTCTCCGTCGATGAGAATCCGCCCTTGATCGGGCGTCAGGAACCCGCAGATCACGTCGAAGAGGGTGGTCTTGCCGGCCCCGTTGTGACCGAGCAGGCCGACGACCTGACCCGGCCGAACTTTGAGGTCGACGTGGTCGATGGCGGTGATCCCGCCGAACCGCTTGACCAGGTCCATGCACTCGAGCGCCGGCTCGAACTCAGCGTCCCGCGCATCGGCCGGCCCCACGCCGGCGGCCTGACGCCCCCGCCGGGCCATCGAATTGCCGTTGGTGGCCAGCTCCGCCGCCGGCTGGCTGCCGGCGGCGCCGATGAACACGGCGCGGAGCAGATCCGGGCGATCGAGCAGCTCCGCGGCCGGCCCGGTGAAGCGCACCTGGCCCTTCTCCAGGAACGTCGCCCGCTCGGCCAGCAGTAGGGCGACGTTGAGGGACTGCTCCACGATGAGGATGGTGGCGCCATCCCGGTGGATACCGCGCACCGCGTCGAGGAGGGTGGCCACGATAGTGGGGGCCAGCCCGAGCGACAGCTCGTCGATGCACAGCAGCTTGGGTTTGACGAGGAACGCCATGGCCAGGGAGAGCATCTGCTGCTCGCCTCCCGACAGGTTTCCAGCGAGCTGACCGGCTCGTTCGTCGAGGATGGGAAAAAGGGTCGTGGCGCGTTCCCGGGCTTCCTCTGCCGCAGTCCGGTCCCGGCGCAGGGGCCACGAAGCCACCCGGAGGTTCTCCGAGACGGTCAACGAGGCGAAGATGCCGCGGCCGCCGGGCATCATCGTCAGGCCCTGATTGGCAATGGCCTCGGTGGCGTCGGCGGTGATGTCACGCCCGGCGAAGGTGACGCGGCCTTTGCTGGCGGGGAGCAGACCGGTCACCGACCTGAGGAGGCTGGATTTGCCGGCTCCGTTGGTGCCCAGCAGCGCCACGATCTCGCCTTGGCGGACGGTCAGGTCGACCCCAAAGAGGACCTGCATCTGCCCGTAGGCGGCGTTGACCCCCGAGCAGCGCAGCAGCACGCCGTCATCGGCGCGGTCCACGTCGGCGGCGGCAGGAACGACCACGACCGGCGTGCCCATAGGGGGTGTCTGGTCGTTGCCGGCATCATCGTCGGCGTCGGCCCACACGCTGGTGTCGATCCCTCGCCGGCGGGCCAGGGAAACCAAGAGCCGGTCCCGCGCCCGTTCGTACAAACCAGCGAGCCCCGCGGGGAACACCATCAGTACCACCAGCAGGCCGACGCCGGTCAGCACGATCTGCAGGTTGGGGAACTCGATGCCGAGCCATTGGATGAGTGCCACACCCGCGAGCGAGCCCGCGATCGACGACAGCCCTCCGATGACGACCATGGAGAACACGGTGATGCTGTCGACGGGCTGAAAGGTCTGGTAACCGACACCGTTGAGGATCACCACGTACAGGGCCCCTGCCACCCCGGCGATCGCCCCGGAGATCATGAACGCCACCAGCCGGGTCCGGGTCGTCGGCACCGAGGCCGCCTCGGCGGCGCGCAGGTTATCCCGGGTGGCCAGGATGACCCGACCCGGCCGGGCCTGGCGGATACCTCGGGTGAGCACGGCCGCCACGACGAGCACCCCGAGACACAGCAGGTACAGGTCTCCCTCCCCGTGGAGGTTGAACCGCTTCCACAAGACCGGGCGCACGACCGAGGCGGGCAGCTCCTGGCTGAAGTTGGACGGGTTGAAGAAGAAGTCGTTGGCCGCGACCGCGAAGGCCAGCGTGGTGACGGCCAGGTACATGCCGCGCACCCGCAGGGCCGGAAGACCCAACACCAACGAGACGGCCGCGCCCGCGACGCCCGCCGCCACTAGTGACAGGAAGAAATCCAGGTTGAGGTGCACCATCAGGTCGCCGGCCGCGACAGAGCCCACGCCGACGAGGGCCATCTGGCCCAGGCTGACCGTCCCGGTCCACCCGGACAGGACCACCAGTGACAAGGCGGCCATCCCGAACACCAGGCCGACGCTCACCTCGTCGAGGCGGGCGGCCGGCAAGAAGGCCGGCAGCGACAGCGCGATCGCGGCCAGCACTACCAGGCTCCCGATCCTGGCGAGCCGCACCTCGCGGAGGTTGCGCAGCACCTCGGGAATGGGTCGCAGGGCGCCGGCGGCCGACCACGAGCCCTCGTCGGCGGCTTCGGCCCGGCTCTCGGATCGACGCTGCGTCAGCAAGGCGATCAGGATGACGACGAGGAACACCAACGTCTCGATCGACTGCTTGGAGACGTTGAGACGGACGAGCTCCTCGAGCACGCCCAACCAGATCGCGGCCAGGAATGCCACCAGCAGGGAGTCCATGCGGGCCACGACCGCGGCTGCCAGCGGGGCCAGCAGGATGGCCGGACCGGCCGCGGCGTCGAGGGGCACGCCCGCGGAGGGCGCCTGCAACATGACCGCCAGAGCCGCAACCACCCCGCTGATGACCCACACCCCGAGCAGCAGCCGGCGGGCCGGGATGCCGACCAGACGGGCGCGGTCGGGGTTGTCGGCAATAGCCCGGACTGCCCGGCCCGCGTCGGTGCCGAGCAAGAACCACGATACGGCTACCACGACGAGGGGGACGGCAGCCACGATGACGAGGTCGTTGCCGTCGAAGAGCACTGGCTTGATCTCGGTGTGCCAGCTGGAGAGGCCAGTCCGAAAACTCGGAATGAGCGCCGGGCCGTGCAGGTAGCGGGGGACGTACAGAGCGATGCCGCCCAGGAGTTGCGCCAACCCGACGGTGGCCACGGTCAGAACCAGCCGGGGCGCGTTCGCGAACCGCCAGGTGACCAGCGCGCCGACCCCCAGACCCACCAGCGCGCCCAGCACCAGGGCCAGCACGACCACCACGAACCACGGCCACCCATGGCTGATGTACAGCGACGCCGCGATCCCCGCCGGCAAACCACCCATGGCGCCGTACGAGAAGTTGATGGCTCGCGTCACCCGGAACGTCAAAACCAGGCCCATGGCCAGCAGCCCGTTGAGGCTGCCGTAGAGCACCCCATAGAGCACGGTGCCCATCGGGACGCGGTGCGGGTCGATCTGGGTGAGGACCAGGACCAGCACCACCGCGCCGGCGCTGCGTGCCACCGGCCGGTTGCGGATGACCCGCCCGGCGAGCAAATTCATTGAGGGCCGTTCGGGAACACCGGCGGCGTGCCAGTCGGCACGTCGCTGGAGGTGTACCACGTCGAGCCGACCACCCAGCTCCCTTTTTCACCGTCGAATGCGGAAGTAGCGTTGGGATCCCACCACTCGAAACGGAACTGGTGCTGGGGGGTGAACTCACCGGTGCCGCCCACGTCGAACGACCACGGCCCGTACTCGCCGTCTCCGCCGCTGTAGTTGAACATGCCCTGCTCGAAGGTCTGCGGCGTCAGATCCGGCCCAGCCCCCTGGATGCCGATGGCCAGCATGTAGAGATCCTCGTAGAGCAGGTCGACGATGTGGGCTGGCGGGTTGTCGGGGTCGACGGACTTGGCCGCGAAGTAACCGAGCGACGAGCCGTACGGCGGGACGGTGCCGTTGTTGGTCTGCCCCGCGGCGTGGGCCCACACGTTCTGGTCGAACAGCTGGGCCACCAGGTCCTCGTCGGTGAAGGCGGCCCCGATGTTGGCCCATTCCGGTTCGTAGTGGGCGTTGTACAGGTCGCCGGTCAGGTACACCAGGGTGATGGGGTCGCAGCCGCAGAAGACCGTGGTGATCCCGTCGTTGACGATCTGCTGCTCCAGGCTGCCCGCCTCCTGGGAGAGCTGGGACAGGTCCAGGGTGTAACTCAGGTTGGCCGCGACCGGATGCCCGGCTTTGGCCAGGGCGGACGTCACCTGCGCCGCGCACTGCTGGTACACGGGGTTGTCCGGGGCCAGCACCGCGATCTTGCGCGGCCGCCCGTTGGCCACGCCGGTTCCCGCAAAACTCACGTTCTGGCCGGCGATCTCTCGGACGGCCACGGCGGCGCCCTCGTTGCCGAGGTCGGTGCAGTTGGGGAAGAAGCTCCACGAGTAAGGGGCCTGTGACTCGAACCACTGCTGCGACATGTACGGAGCCCCGATGTTGACGACCTTCTGGGCCGAAAGGGCCTGGGCGTAGGGCTGCGAGAGGGCGCTGATGTCCGCGAACGCTTTGATCGAGTCCGCCGCGGTCAGGGCGTCGGCGTCGGCCTGCGCTTGCCCGCCGTCGGTGACCTCCTCGGTGAGCTGGCCCTGGCCGTGGAAGCTCTGGAGCACGAGCTTGCGCCCGTAGAACTGGAAGTGGTCGTTGAAGTAGGTGATCAGGTCCCCGAGGGTGCGGTAGATGCTGGCGGGGGTGTCGGTGAACTCGCTGGCGTTGTACTTGCCGGCGATCTCCTGGATGGCGGCGTCGACGCTGGTGATGTTGTCGGCGGGGATGCGGTAACTGATGGTGATGTGCGAAGCGGTTACGCCGCGGCTGGTGGCCCCTCCGTTGCTGCCAGAAAAGCGGACGCACCGCGGCGAGTACGGGTCACCCGCGACCTGCGGGCCCGAGCACGCCGCCACCACCCCGGGCGCCTGGACCGGACCGGTGCTGGCCCCGGTGCCGCCTCCGCCTCCGCCGCCCGCCTTGGCGCCGGAGCCACCCGAGGAGGACCCCACCGCGCCCGTCCTGCTCCCTGACGCGCTGACGCCACCACTCCCGGCCACCGCGCCGGCGGCAGCCGGGGTGGTGGCATTGCCCGAGACGGGAAGCCCCGTCGCCGGGCCCAAACCCTGCGTGCTCGACCCGCCGCCGCTGCCGACTCCCACGGAGGACACGTTCTGCTCGGGCGCGACCGTCGGCACCATCAGCGCCATCAACAGGAATGCGGCCGCGATGACCACCGCGGGGCCGTAGCCCAGCAGCAGGCGCCGGTCGGGCGGACGCAGCCGAGACACCAGGTCTCTTCCGGTTTGGTGCGGGGCTGTCATCCGTTGGCCCTCCTGGGCTGGTGTCGACGCCGGGTTCGGTGGCTGTGGCGGATGTCAGCGGCCAGGAGGCCCCCGCCCAGGACCACCACGACCCCGGCGGCCAGCGATCCCAGCCCCCGCGAGCATCCCGGGCTTCCAGCCGGGCTGGTCGTCACGCAGCGCACCAGATCGCCCACCGAGGCTGCGGAGGCCGCGGGGCGCGAACCGCCCAGGCCGACAGTCGTCTGGGTGGCGGTGGGCGATTGCGCCGCCACCGGGGTGGCGGGGCTGGCGACCGTCGAGCTGGAACTCCCTGGGGACGTGGCCCCGACCGACAGGGCTGCTGTCGAGGACGGACCCTTGGCAAGCGTGGTTGGCGCGCTGGGCACGGGCGGCAGCGGGGTGAGCGGCGGCGAGACGGACCCGCTGACGTCGAACGGGTCGGTGAAGTCAGGCGCGGCCTGGGTGTCCGCGCTGGCCCCGCCGAAGTCCAAGTCGATGCCGCCCGCCCCCTCTAAGGCACCCAGCCCCACGTTGATGACCGTGTCGGACGGGTTGGCCAGCTGGCCGAGGAGGTCCTGGATGTTGCTGCAGTCGGCCCCGGAGCCCGACTCGGTCGCCAACAAATTCTCGAGATCCGAGACGCCCTTGGCCGTAGGAGCCAGCAAGCTGTTGTCCAGCGGCGAACCGGTGAAGTGCAGCTGGAGCGGTCCGATAGCGACCGTCTGGGTGGCCGGGTCCGTCGAGGAGACCGGTAGGACGAGGGTCAACCCGAACAACCCGATCACGGCGTTGATCTCCTGGACGACTGTCGCCGGCGCCTCGGAGCTCGGCAGCGTCAAGGGAATGCCGTGGGCGTCGATGGTGACCGAACCGAAGCTGAAGGTGCCCGTGGATACGTCCGTGTGGCCCGAATGCTGGCTAGCTGTCCAGCTCAAGCCGTCCATCTGCACCAGTCCGCCTACCAGGCTGACGTTCTCGGTCACCGCCGCGTCTGCTTCCTGCTCGGTTCCGGCCAAGTAGCGCACCGCGCTCGTCGCCGTGCCCGTCACGTCGACGACGTTGGATAGCGTCTGGGTCACCGGGGTGGTGGCGGCCGTGGCGTACTCCGGGGCGGCGGACACGCCCACGGCCTCGTTGCCAGCCGCCGAGTTGTTGGAGGTACTTGCCGCCCCGTTGGCGGTGTCAGCGGTCAACGGCTGCGGCTGGGCGCTTTCCGGATAGTACTCAGTGCCGCACAACGGGCTGTTGGCGAGGAGCACCCCCAGGCCACCGAGGTTGATCCGCGCCGAGGTGGCCTGGGCTTCGTTTTGCAGGTAGGCCGTGCTGGCCTGGCCGGCGGTGGTGGTCAGCGACAACCCGCTGGCCTGAGCAACGACACCGAGAACGGCCGAGTTGGCCGCCGCCGTCCATGGCGTCACCGTCGCCGACGCGGCGCCGGCGGGGCCGGCCGCAAACTCGAACTGGGCCGCCACCAGACCCGCCGCTCCCATCACCACCGCGGTGGCGAAGCCGGCGCGCCGCCACCTCCACCCCGCTGAGGGCCTGACCCGACCTATGGCCACCTAACCAACTCCCCCAGATGTGATACCGGTTCCCCCCGGGACGTACGACCGTAAGAGCCAACCAAATCTAGATATTCTACGTCGGGTAGTCAAATCGACGCTGACGCTTCCCCTTGTGTTCGGCAGCACCCGCCCGGTGACCTGCTTAGCGCCGGCGACGAGACAAGTTCAGCGAGGGAGAAGCACGTCTAAGGTGTCGCCGATCATGACCGATCAGCTGGAGGGCTTCACCCGGGAGACGTTCGCCGCCGGCGGGACTACCCATGACATCTACCGGGCCGGATCCGGGCCAGCCGTGCTGGTACTGGCCGAGATGCCCGGCATCACGCCCGGCGTCCTGGCGTTCGCCAGGCGGGTGGTCGGCTTGGGTTGCACCGCCGTTCTTCCACACCTCTTCGGCCAACCGGGACGCCCACCGAGCGGCTCCTACGCCGCTCGATCGCTGGTCGAAGTGTGCATCTCCCGGGAGTTCTCTGGCTTCGCCCTGGGGCGCTCCAGCCCGGTCATCGCCTGGCTGCGGGCCCTGGCTGCGACCGAGCACGAACGTTGCGCTGGCCCTGGCGTTGGCGTGGTGGGCATGTGCTACACGGGCGGGTTCGGCCTGGCTATGACCGTTGAGGACGCGGTGGTGGCGCCGGTCCTCAGCCAACCGTCACTCCCGTTCGCTCTCGGCGCCGCCCGCAAGTCGGACATCCAGGTCTCGGCGACGGACTGGACCAGGATCCAATCGCGGGCCCAAGACGAGGGCCTGTGCGTCCTGGGCTTGCGTTTTACCGGTGACAAGCTGGTGCCGAAGGAGCGGTTCCAGTTGCTCCGCGACAAGCTCGGCGACCGCTTCATCGGGGTCGAGCTGGATTCCTCGCCAGGGAACCCGCACGGGCACCCGCGGATCGCTCACTCCGTCCTCACCGAGCACCTTGACGATCGCGAAGGGACCCCGACCAGAGCGGCGTTGGATCAGGTCCTCGAGTTTCTGGGCGATCGTTTGGGGGTCACCGCGGCGACGTAGCTGCCAACCCCCAGCGCGCCTCGAAGATCTCGCCCTCCTCGAGAACAAGGCGGCCGTCCCCGTTGCGCAACATGTCAGGAGCACAAGTCATCGGCTCGACAGCGAGCCCTCGTCGGCGGCGGTCAACCTCGGCCAGCGTGTCGCCCGAGTAGATCATCAGATGGGTGAAGGCCCGGTCCATCCACAGGCGGACAGACGAGACCGATCCCTCCGCCGCTCCGTCCCGCGCTCCCTCCCCCGCCGCCTCCGCCGCGCTCAGCTCGACAACCGCCCGGCCATCGCCATCGCGGGCCAGGTCGGTGAACGCCGAGTCGAGCTTGGCGGCACCGATCCGACGGCCGGCCCGGAAGTCGACATCAGTCCCGTCGACCGGACGCGTGCCCGTCGGGAGGCCCCGATCGTCGACCAGGTAGGTGGTCTCGGCCTTCACGGTGACCGCGGCGTCGTCGACCAGGGCGCCGAAGGCGAACAGGTACGGGTGCCATCCGGCGCCGAACGGGCAGGGACCCGCCCCGCCGGGCAGGTTCACCGCGGTGGTACTGACCTCGAGCCCCTCGTCGGACAGCGCATAGGTCACCGACAAGTCGAGGATCCACGGCCACCCCGGCTGCGGGTAAAGCCGGTACGTCAACCGGGCCCGGTCGGCGGCCTCCTCGGCCACCGTCCAGGGCGCCCAGCGCACCAAACCGTGGATGGCATTGTGGTGCTCCGGTTCGGTGAGCGCCGTCTGCAGCGCCCGGCCGTCCCACTCGAAGCGCCCATCCCCGAGCCGGTTGGGCCACGGCATCAGGACCTGACCCCTCCCGCCCGAGCACATCTCGACCTCGCCGTACCCGTCCACGATCCTTGAACCGGCGACCGTGTAGGTCCGCAGGCCGCCGCCGACCTCCACCACCGAGAGCTGCTGATCCCGGTGGGTGAGGATTATCTGGCGACCGGAGGGCGTCGGCATCGGTGCCGATGCTTCCATACACGAGACGCCCGGCGGGCTCCAGGCCGGCGGGGTCCGCCGATGTCGCAGGACCTTTGCAGTCTGGTGACGTGTTAGACCGAAACCCGGTGATTCTCGTAGGAACGCGACATTCTTGGCGTCAAATCATGATGATTAGTGCAGGATCTGACGCCGAGAATGACGACGTCCTACGAGAACGCCACGGGGACCGGCGGGCCCGGCTGGGGCCGGCGGGGCCCGGCGGAGCCGGCGGGCCCAGGCCGGCGGGGCCCCGGCTGGGGCCGGCGGACCGGCGGGCCTCTCGGGGCCCGGCGGACCGGCCCCACCGCAGCCCAGACATGGCGAAGGGCCCGGCAGGGGGGAGAGCCAGGCCCTTCGCAAAGGCTTGCGGTCCAGTGGGGGGGATACCGGCCGAAGCGCTGTCTTCAGTATGGCCCAACACCGCTCCATCTGGCAAGCAGTTTTAGGTCTTTATTAGTATCTGTATAGGAGATGTATACCATCTGCTCAGCCGGTCCCGGCCGGCGGAGCCGGGTGCGGGCGCGGGCGCCGGCGCCGGCGCCGTCTAGGTGGACGCCGGCCAGAAGGGAGCCCGCAACTCCCGCTTGAGCACCTTCCCCGATCCCGTCTTCGGCAGCTCCTCCACAAAACTGACGGACCGAGGCACCTTGTAACCCGCCAAGTGCTCACGGGCGAACGCGGTGATCTCCTCCTGCGTAACACCTTGCCGGCTGGGCACCACCACCGCGTGCACGCTCTCCCCCCATTCCTCGTTGGGGATACCGAACACCGCCACCTCGTAGATGTCTGGCGAGGCGTCGAGGGCAGCTTCTATCTCGGCGGGGTAGATGTTCATGCCGCCACTGATGATCATGTCGTTCTTGCGATCCGCGATGTAGTAGTAGCCCTCGTCGTCGCGGTAGGCGATGTCCCCGACGGTGTGGAAATCCCCTCGGCTAGCCGCCTCGTATTTGTCCTCCGCCTTGTAGTAGGCGTTGAAAACCGTCGCCGACCGCACATACAGCTCCCCCATCTGGAACGGCTCGGTGACCTCGGCGCCCTCCTCGTCGAACAGCCGGATATCGATGCCCGGAGCGGCCTGGCCGCAGGACCCGGGCTTGCGCAGGTGGTCCTCCGGTCGCAGCACGGTGTCGACGCCCAGCTCAGTGGACCCGTACACCTCCCAGAGCGATTCGGGTGGGAAGTCAGCGAGGTACATCTTCTTCAGCGCCAGCGTCCAGGGGGCCGCGTTGGCGATGAGCCGTTGCATGCTGGAGCGGTCGTAGCGATCCTTCACCGAGGCCGGCAGGTTGCAGATCATCCGGATCGGGGTGGGGGCGGTGAACGTGGTCGTGACCCGGTAGGTCTGCACCAGGCGCAACCAGTCCTCGGGGTCGAACTTGTGCTGGACAACCACGGTGTTGCCGAGCGCGTGGGCCACCGCCGCGAAGCCGCCGGGCCCCGAGTGATAAAGGGGACCGGTGGTCAGGTAGATGTCGTCGGTCACGTAACCGATGAGGTTGATCAGCCCGGCCGCAGATTTCGGGTCGATGCCGACACTACGAACGGCCCCCTTGGGCTTCCCGGTCGTCCCCGACGTATAGATCATGGTGGCGGCGCCGTCCACCGAAGCCGCAGGCAGTTCCGGCGCCGTCGCTGGGCACTTGGCGACCTGCCGCTCTAGCTCGCCGTCGCCGTCGAAGACCAGCACGTCGGTGACCTTGGGGACCCGGTCGGCGACCTGGGCGATGAGGCTGGCGAACTCGGCGTCGACGTAGACCACCCGGGCGTCGCAATTGTCGATGACGTAGGCGGCCTCGTCGGGCGAGAGGCGGTAATTGAGCGGGACTCCTACCGCGCCGACCTTGCGGATGGCGTGCACGGCCGCCAGCAGGCCGGCGGAGTTCTGCCCGCACCACACCACCTTGGTCTTCGGATCGACTCCCAGGGTGAGGAGATGGTGGCCGAGTTGGTTGGCCCGCCGATCAAGCTCGGCGAAACTCCAGTTGACGACGGGCTCACCGGGACGGTCATCGATCACCGCGGCCTTGTCCGGCTGAGCAGCGGCGTACATGGCGAGCAGATCCATCTTTTTTCCCCCTAGAAGTTGACCGCCCGCAACCTACGCGATCGGCGCGGCTTGCGGCCCCCGCAGCAGGCGGCCGGTGCGCTCTCCGGTCGCCGCATCGTGGTCCCGGACGACCACCCCGGACTTGACCGTCGCCAGGTAGCCCGTGGCCGATTGCACCAGCCGCTTACCGCCCGCCGGCAGGTCGTGCACCATGCGCGGCGGCGACAATGACAGCCCGTCGAAGTCGATCACGTTCACGTCGGCGAGGTAGCCGGGCGCCAGCACGCCCCGGTCGTCGAATCCGTACAGCTCGGACGTGCGTTGCGTCTGCAGGTGCACGGCCCGCTCGACCGGCAACCGGGGTCCCCGCGACCGATCCCGGGCCCAGTGGCTGAGCATAAAAGTCGGCAGGCTGGCGTCGCACAGCACCCCGCAGTGGGCGCCCCCGTCGCCCAGACCGAGGACGGTAGCCGGGTGCTCGATCATCTGCTGGATCGAGCTGAAGTCGCCGGGCGAGTAGCTCAGCAGCGGCAGGTACAGCAGCTCGCGACCGTCGTGGCGCAGCATCAGGTCGTACGCCACCTCAACGGGGGTGCGCCCCTCTCGGGCGGCGATGGCGGCCACGCTGGCCTCGGGCGCCGGCTCGTAGTCGGGCGGGTCACCGAGCGGGAACAGCTTGTGCAGGTTGGCGTGGAGGATGAAGGGCAGGCCGGCCGTCGGCGCCGGAGCCCCGACGAGGGCGGCGCGCACCTCCGGGGTGCGCAGCCGGGCGACCCGGGCGTCGTGGGGCAGCTCGGCCAGCTCCTCCCAGGCAGGTAGATGGGAAAAAAGACCGACCGTTGACTGGAATCCGACCATCACCGAAGTCGGCTTCCCCGCGACTTGCGGCACCAACCAGGCGCCCTTGCGGTTGGCCGCCACACCCCGGTCCACCCACGTTCGCCACAGATCGGGGGCGAAGTCCACCTGCAGGGTCTGGTAGGTGACCGGCACCCGGTTGCGGGTGGAGATGGCCGACATCCAGGCGAACTCGCCGTCGAGGTCGAGCATGTCGCTGGCCACCGAAAAAACCCGCCGGCCGGCGTCGGCCAAGGCGCTCCCGATGCCGATCAGCTCGGCGGCCGCGGCGTTCGTGCCTGCGGCCAACTCGCCGTCCTTGGCCCGGTGCAGCATGGTGCGGGTAGTGGAGATGCCGATGGCTCCGGCTTCGATGGCCTGGCGGGCCAGCTTGGCCATCTGCTCGATCTCGTCGTCCGCGGCGGGTGCGTTACCGCGACCCTCGCCGAGCACGTAGGCCCGCAGCGCCCCATGTGGGAGAAGGGCGGCCACGTCGAGCACCCGGGGCATGCGTTCGACTTCGTCGAGGTACTCCGGGAAGCTCTCCCAGTTCCAGCTCATGCCTTCCGCCAGGGCGGTACCGGGGATGTCCTCCACCCCCTCCATGAGCTGGATGAGCCAGGCCCGCTCGTCGACGCGGACCGGGGCGAAACCGACCCCGCAGTTACCCATCACGATGGTGGTGACCCCGTGCCAGCCTGAGGGCGACACTTCGGGGTCCCAGGTGACCTGGCCGTCGTAGTGGGTGTGGATGTCGACCCAGCCGGGGGTGACCAGCAGCCCGTCAGCGTCGATCTCTCGCCTGGCGGTGCCGTCGACCTTCCCGACGGCCGCGATCCGGTCGCCGTCGATAGCAACGTCGGCGGTGCGGGGGCGGGCGCCCGTGCCGTCGGCGACCTTGCCGCCTCGGATGATCAGGTCGTGCATGGTGGTCCTTTCGTGCCGCTCTTGCGGCTCATGCGGCAGTCAGGTCGAGCATCTCTTGGCGAGTCGGGCCGTGGCGGGCCCAGGGGTTGGAGGGGGCGCCGGCGGCCGCGTCCTGCGCAGCCTGCTCCCGGACGCCTGCGTTGCCGGCTGCGGCGTTGCTGGCGGCAACGTCCTTCGCGGCCTGGCGGGCCTGAGCCAGCTCCATCACCCGGGTGAGGACCGCGGCATCGGCCATGATCTGGTCTGGGGTGGCGAGCAGGTTGACCGCCCGCAGGATGGCCCGGCCCACCAGCGGGTCGTCGCCACCGAGCTCCATCAGCTCCGCGATGGCCCCGACCGGGCCGGCGTCGGGATCGGAGTCACCGGCTCGGTTACTCGCCGCCCCCTCGGGCTCACGGTCGCCGGCTCGACTACTCGCCGCGCCCTCGGGCTCGCGGTCGCCGGCTCGACTAGTCGCGGCGCCCTCGGGCTCGCGGTCGCCGGCTCGACTAGTCGCGGCGCCCTCGGGCTCGCCCCAACGGTAACGAGCCTGGCGGGCCCGGTCCGTCGCGACGGACACCCGATACCAGGGCTCGGTCTGCACCCGGCACGCCGCCTCGTAGGCGACGGCGCGGGCCACTGGGTCATGAGGGTGAGCCGCCATGGCGTCAGTGAGAGCGACAGCCTGCACCAGCGCCAGCGAGCAGCCTCGCCCGTAGATCGGGTTGGTGCAGGTGTGGGCGTCGCCGACCGCGTGGAACCCAATCACGCGCGGTCGCTCCTCGCCGTCAACGAACCGGCGGATCCGATTGACGAGCCCGCCCATCGGATGGACCGGGCCGTCCGGGACCAGGCGATCTACCAAGCCGGGCGGCAAGGGCAGGGCTCGGGCGGCCCGGTCGAACGCTTCCGACACCAGGAGATGCGATCGCAGGCTGGCGTCACCGGCGGCTATGGCCATGGTGAGCGAGAACGTGCCCCGGTCGGCGGGCACCGCCAGGTAGAACAGGTAGCCCAGGTCGCCGCCCAGCTTGACCAGCTCATCGCCATCGATAACGGCATCCCAGTCGCCCGCGGTCCGATACCAGCGGGTGAGGTAGACGATCCCGGTTTCGTGTTGCTCCTCCGGCACGTCGATACCAAGTTCCGCCAGCCAGCCGATGACCCCACTACGCCGGCCACCCGCCGCCACGACCGTGGCCGCGTTGAGGAGCTCGCCGGAGGACAGACGGACTCCCCGCACGGTCGTGTCATCACCGACTAGGGATTCCACCCCCACGCCCCCGCGTAGGATGACGCCTGCTTCTGCTGCCGCGGCCCTTCGCAGGGCCCACTCCAGGGTTGTCCGTCGAGCCAACAGGACCCGGAGATCGGCGTCCCCGTCGCGGCGGTCCGCAAAACGGTTGGCCAGGTCGACCTCCACCCCGCCGGCCCCGACCAACGTCTCGAGCACGTCAGGAAAGCGGTCCCGCAGGGTGGCGGTGAGGCGAGCCAGCAGCCCATGGGTGTGGCGCACCTGTGGGGCGCCCTTGCGATCGACGGCGAACGCCTCGTCGGGAGTGGCGGCTGCCGTCAGCGGGTCGCGGTCCACGACGACGACCTGGCGTCCGGCCCGGCTCAAGCCGAGCGCGACACCGAGGCCAGCCACCCCACCTCCGATGACCACGACCGGCGCGTCCACCTGTGGCTTCTCCCTCTCTCGGTCTTTCGGGCCTGTCGTGCTTCGGCGCACGTTCGGCCGGCGCCGGCCGTTCCGGTAACGCCTGTTGCCAAACTTACACTTTGGCTACGCTTGTTGACAACATGAGCGTGCTCCCGATCCCCGCAGTGGCCTCGCCCCGACGTAGCTGGCGGGGCGTCCCGAGCGCCGATCGGGACGCCGCCCGGCGGATACTCCTCCTCGATGCGGCCTTTGACCTGCTCGGCACGGAGGGGTGGTCGGCCACAACGGTGCGAGGCGTCTGCCGAGCCACCCAACTGCACCCGCGCTACTTCTACCAAGCATTCGAGGACCTCGACGACATGCTGGTGTCGGTGTTCGACGGCTTGATCGACCAACTCGCCGACGAGGTCACCGCCGCAGTAGCGAACGCCGGCGCCGATTCGGGCGCCCGGGTCCGGGCCGGGCTGGCGGCGGTGGCCCACTTCGTGGCCGACGACCGCCGGCGGGCCCGGATCCTCTACGCCGAGGCCCTCGGCCACGCCGGCCTGGCCCGCCGCCGGCTGGACTCCATGCAGCGCTTCGTGGATGCCCTCAGCGGAGGAGGGAACGCGACCGGGGCCGGGGCCGGGGCTCAGGTGGCCGCTCACATTGCAGTGGGTGGATTTACCAGCGTGCTGGTGGCCTGGCTTGACGGGCGGGTCGCCCTGACCCTCGACGAGCTGGTCGATGACGCCACGGTGCTGCTGGTCCCGATGCTGCCGCCCGCGCCCGTCCGTGGAGGCCGGTAAGTCCGGCCCGCCGAGCTCTGACCCACATTCGAGCCGACCGACGAACTTGGGTGCGGATCCACGTTTTGGGTGCGTGTAGCCCTCGAAACGATGGGTGGTCTTACCCAAGTCAGCGGATCGCACCCAAGTCAGCGGATCGCACCCAGACGCGGGCCGGGCCACTCGGCCGGGCCACTCGGCCGGGCCACTCGGCCGGGCCACTCGGCCGGGCCACTCGGCCGGGCCACTCGGCCGGGCCACTCGGCCGGGCCACTCGGCCGGCCCCCGCTCAACTCCCGCCGGCGCCGGCGAAGTGAGCGGCCATGTTGCGAACCGACGCCGCCACGTTCTTGGCGTGACCCTTGGGGTAGCCCATCAGTCGCAAGGACGGCGGAAAGAGCGCCGATGACATGTCGAAGGTCTCGGTGACCTTGGTCTTGCCCTCGCCGGCGGGCTCGACCTCCCACCGCCACTTATGGCCGAGGGGGTGGCGCCACGCGATCTTGCGGTCGGGCTCCAACTCCACCACCTTGGAGCGGATCCGGTATGGCGCTCCCATTTTCATCTTCATGCCGAACGAGTCGCCCAAGCCGAGCTGCTCGGGACCCGAGGTGGTGCCGCGCACGGTGTGGTCGCCGTTGATCTCGGCGTGGTTGGCCGGCCGGCGCAGGTAGTCGAACACCGCCTCTGGTGGGGCGTCCACCATGGTCGACGCGCTCACCGTGTCGCGCGTGAGCTGGGTATCGACCCCATCTTCCTCAGCCATCTGGCGTCCTCTCGTACGGGTTACGGCACCCGGCGGTCGGCGAACCGGTTGCGCAGGTCCCGCTTGGAAAATTTGCCGACCGACGTCTTCGGCACCTCCTCGATGAACTCGACCTCGTCGGGCAGCCACCATTTCGCCACGCGCGGCGCCAGCCACGAGATCACATCGTCACGGGTGAGGGTCGCGCCCTGCTTGACCACCACGCACGCCATCGGCCGCTCCATCCAGCGTTCGCTGGCGACGGCGATGACCGCCGCTTCGGCGACGTCGGGGTGGGCCATGAGGTGGTTCTCCAACTCCACGGAGGAGATCCATTCCCCACCCGACTTGATGAGGTCCTTGGTGCGGTCGACCAGACGGATGTAACCGTCGGGGCTCACCGCGGCCACGTCGCCGGTGCGCAACCAGCCATCGGGGGTGAAGGACGCCCCGCCCCGCTCGTCGTTGTAGTACGAGCGGGCGATCCACGGGCCCCGCACCTGCACCTCGCCGCTGGCCTCATCGTCCCACGGCAACGCCTCCCCGGTCTCGGGTTCGGCGATGCGCAGCTCCACCAGGGGGGCGGGGATCCCCTGGGTGGCGCGGATATCGGCCAGGTCCTCCTCCGACGACGCCGCCGCCTGCCGCTCAGTACGGATCCGGGCCACGCTGGCGAGCGGGCTGGTCTCGGTCATGCCCCACGCCTGCAGGATGGGCAACCCCACGTCGACCCGGTAGGCCTCCGACAACGCCTTCGGCACCGCGGACCCGCCGCACACGATGACGCGCAACCGGTGCTCCTGGCCGGCCAGCAGCGGGCGGACACCCATCCAGATGGTGGGTACACCGGCGGCCAACGTGACGCCCTCCGAGATGATCAGCTTGGTGACGGCCGGCGCAGAAAGATCCGCTCCCGGAAACACCAGCTCGGCTCCTGCCATCACCGCCGCCTGGCAGAGTCCCCAGGCGTTGGCGTGGAACATAGGAACGACCGCGAGGATCACGTCGGTCTCGCTGACCGCCAAGGTGTCGACCAGGCAGGCGGCCATCGAGTGCAGGACCACCGAGCGGTGGGAGTACACCACCCCCTTGGGGTCGCCTGTGGTGCCGCTCGTGTAACACATCGAGGCGGCCTGGTTCTCGTCGGTCACGTCGTCGAACGGATGCGGCGCGGCGGCCGCCAGCAGCTGCTCGTAGTCGAGGACGCGAGAGTCGTTCGGCACCTCGACACTCACGGCGCCGTCATCCATGACCACCACGTGGCGGACCGTCTTGCACTCGTCGATGTGCGGCCACAGCAGCGGCAGCAGGCTGCGGTCGACGAAGATGACCTCGTCCTCGGCGTGGTTGGCGATGTACACGAGCTGCTCGGAGAAAAGACGGATGTTGAGGGTGTGCAGCACCCGGCCCGTACAAGGCCCGGCGAAGTACAGCTCGAGATGGCGGGCGCTGTTCCAGGCGAAGGTGGCGACCCGCCCGTCGGCGGAGATATCGAGGTCGTCGAGGACACTCCCGAGGCGGCGGGTGCGCTCGGCCCAGTCGCCGTAGGTGGTCCGCTCGACACCCGTCGGCGTCGCGGTGGCCAGCCGTTTGGTCGACCATAGGGTCTCGGCCCGGCGGAAGATGCCGTTCAGCGTTAGTGGCGACTCCTGCATCAACCCTTGCATGTCATCACCCTCCCCTTCTGGACAACGCGTGCACAAATCAGCATCTTCGCACGATCTACCGCAGGCCGATGGCCCTCGCCCAGATCTCGGTCATGGTCGCCACCGCCTGGTCGTCGTCGAAGCGCTGGCCGAGCAGGTGACGGACCTCCGCGAAGTTCTCGACCATCCCGCACAACATGGCGGCGGTCAGGTCGGGATCGAGCGACCGGTCCGCCTGCCCCCCGTCCTGCAGGTGGCGCAACCCGCGGGCGGCCCGGTCCACGAACGCCAACCGGGAGGCTTGGCGGTGCTGGCGCAGCTCCGGGTTGAACGACGCCACCTGGACTACCACCGCGTACAGGGCGGCGTGCCGGGCGAACGCCTCCACGTACAGCCGGTTGGCCGCGGCGATGCGGGCGAGAGGGTCCGGCCCAGCCAGCTCACCGACGTGCGACTGGCGGTACAGCTCGTCGATGAGCTCGTCCACTACCTCCCGGAAGATGGCCTCCTTGGAGTCGAAGTAGGTGTAGAAGCTGCCGTTGGCGACGCCGGCGGCGGCGGCGATGTCCGAGATCCGGGCGTCGAGGAACCCGGCCCGCTCGAAGACCACCGCCGCGGCGCGCACCAGGGTGGCCCGGGTACGCTGACCCCGAGCCGTCGCCGGCGCCGTCACGCCCCGATGTCTCGGGGCAAGCCGAGGACCCATTCGGCGATGATGTTGCGCTGCACCGCCCACGTCCCGCCGCCGATCGTCAGAGCGGGGGAAAAAAGGAAGCCGTAGTGCCACACCGGCGCCACCCCCGGCATCAGGTCCGGCGCGAACCGGATCTCGGTGGCACCGCGCTGCGAACGGGCGGACAATGACCCCGCCGGCCCCGATCCGGCCAGCATCCCCGAGGCTCCCACCAACTCTTTGGCAACGGCCATGACGTGCTGGCCGTGCTCGTCGGCGAGGAGCTTCTGCACCGACGCTTCGGGCCCGGGCGGCCGGCCGGCCAGCCGGGCCGACAGGCTGCGGAGGCGGATCAGCCGCAGGACCTCGCCCTCGATCCAGGTCCGCACCAGGGCCTGCCGGGCGGCCGGCCCGAGCGGCGCCCCGGCCCCGCCGGCCTTGACCAACTCCACCAGATCCCCTATTGACGGGCCGCTCCCCCACAGGGCCCCACCGCTGGAGAGCGACACCCGTTCGTTGGCGAGGGTGGCCTTGGCGAGACGCCACCCGTCATTTTCCTCACCTACCAGACAGGCAGCCGGCAGGCGGACGTCGGTGAAGAAGACCTGGTTGAAAGAGTGGGCGCCGGTCATGTCGATGATCGGCGACATGGTGATCCCGGGGGTGTGCATCGGGCAGACGAAGTAGGAGATCCCCTTGCGCTTGGGGGCGTCGGGGTTGCTGCGGGCCAGCAGGATGCCGAACTGGGCCAGGTGGGCGCCGCTGGTCCAGATCTTGGAACCGTTGATGACCCATTCGTCGCCGTCGCGGACCGCCTTGGTGGACAGTGAGGCCAGGTCAGAGCCGGCGTCGGGTTCGCTGAACAGCTGGCACCAGAACTCCTCGCCGGCCAGGGCCGGCCATAGGTACCGGTCCTTCTGGGCCTCCGTCCCGGCC
>Ga0302324_100003565_pt1 | contig 35050 bp, 41 predicted proteins | sample Palsa_T0_1_FD_201949 | JGI IMG/M metagenome (GOLD analysis project Ga0302324, IMG submission 201949) | Peat permafrost microbial communities from Stordalen Mire near Abisko, Sweden - Palsa_T0_1 | ecosystem: Environmental > Terrestrial > Soil > Palsa > Peat permafrost | place: Sweden: Abisko...
TGAAGTGCGCCGAGCGCCACCACGACGACGGCGACGACGACCGCAAGCGCGGCGCCAAAGGCGAGGGCGCCTGTCCGCAGCCGGGGTCCGCGCCCATCTCCCGCCCCCCCGCGCCCTCCGGCTCTCGCTCTGAGCCGCCGATGCGCTCCGCGCTCAGTCAGCTCGACGAGCTGTGCCTCAACGGTATCCAGATAGTCGGTATCCACGTCGATCACGTCTCGTTCAGTTGTTTTCGGACCCGCGCGAGTCCGCGGCTGACCGCTTGCGAATCACCATCTCCGAGCACCGCAGCTCGGTCGCGATCTCGCGATAGCTGCGCTCCTCGACGACCCGAGCACGCACCGCTTCGCGCTCGACGGCAGGCAATTGCTCGACCAACCCCACCAGTCGGCTCGAGCCGGCACCGGCCACGGCCTCGATCCGATCGAGATCGCCGTCCTCGAGCGCGACCGCCGTAAATCCCAGCTGCCGCCTTGCTCGCGCCTCGACCCGACCTCGGCGACGGGTCATCAAGAGCTTGTTGCGCGCAATCCCGATCACCCAGGGGGTGGCCGAGGCGCCCTGCCTGCGGTAGCGATGGGCCGCCAGCAGCACGGCTGCGAACACCTCCGCGGTCAGGTCGGCGGCCACCTCGCGATCACCCGCCTCCCGCAGGAGGAAGGCCGCCACCGCGGGAAGGTGACGACGATAGAAGACCGAGAACGCCGTCCCATCGCGCGCCGCGATGGCCGACAGAAGCTCGCCGTCAGACTATCGCCGCCGATCATCGCGATGAAGCGCCATCGCCCTCCCTATTGCCCAAGCCTACGCTTCTGTGACCGATTCTCGCTCGGTGGGCATCCGTTCTCGGCGCGACCGCGTAATCCCAGTGTGACCGGTCTCTGGATATTGCTTGCGATTCTCGGGGTCCCCTATCTCGCGCTCAACGCGGTGCGCCTGCGGCGCGGTCGCAGGTGGGCCTTCACGCTCTGCCAGGTCGCGAAGGAGTGGGAGGAGCGCGAACGCGCGAAGCGATTGGCCGCGGGCCGGGGCGGCTGAGGCCGGCGCTGCGCTGGCGGGCCCACGTGATCCGAGGATCGCGGGGGCGCTTTCAGAGTCCCGGGCTATCGCAGCCAGCCCGGTAGGTCTCCCAGCTTCGCCGCTCCGTTAATTGGAGGGACGATGATCAACACCTTTCGCGCCGGTGAACGCCGGCGCACCGAAACCCCGAACGCCACGATGACGACCCTGGCCTCCGCGACGCTGGGGACACCGACGGTCTGTCGATGTGGCAGGTCGAGATGGCCGGTGGCTCGCGGGGACCGCGGCATGTCTTTGACTCAGAGCAGGTCTGGACCGTTCTCGAGGGCGAGCTCACAGTCGAGCTGGCCGGCGAGGAGAGGAAGCTGGGAGCCGGGGACACGGTCGTGCTGCCGTCCGGCGCGGAGCGCCAACTGACGGCAAGGACCGACGTGCGCCTGCTGGTCTGCGGACGCAGTGAAGCGATCGTACGCGTCCCGGGCGAGGACGCGCCGCGCGGAACGCCACCGTGGATCGCATAGTGTGTTGTCCGGTAATTGGGGCAGCGATACGTGTGCCCTAATTGTCGGACGGCACACCAGGGGCATGCGTCAGGGCTTAGCTCCGATCAGCGCTGCCACCCGCACGGTCTCGACGAACGGCTCGCCGCTCGGCAAAGCCCGCGCGACATGGGCTTCGAAGGCCTCCCGGCGCTCGCCCATTGGAAGGTCGCCCGGCGACATCGCCGAGTACATCGAGCCGATGACATGTTCGAGATCCAGTTCCTCGCTGTACTCGGTCACGACCTCGGTGACCTCGAATCCGACGGTGGCCAGGGAATCGGCGTATCGCCCCCTCGCTGCGGAATCGGTCCCGCACGAACTGGTCAAGGCAGTGTCGAACCAACGAGCCAAGCACGCCGATGTCGGCGTCCCCGCCGAGCAGCCATGTCGTGTTCGTCTGCCCGTTCCTCGCAGCAGAACGCCGCGCAATGGCGAGCATGTCGGGTTCGGGGTCCATGCCGACAACGACACGCACGTGGCGAGCCAGCGGTAACGCAAGCAGGCCGGTGCCGCATCCCAGGTCGACCACGACGTCCTCGGGCGTGAGCCCGAGCCGCTCGACGATCGCCTCGACGATCACAGCGGGGTAGCCCCGACGGAACCTGGCGTAGTGCTCGGCCACCTCGCCGCTGAACGGGCCTTTCACGCTGACATCCTATCCGCAACTATAAGGTTGCGCGTACGCGGCGCGCAAGGACATTTCGCCATCGAGCCAGCCGCGAAGCGTCGGTGCCGAAGCTCACCGAACTGCGAGGCCAAGTGGCGTACGCTGCGCGCGTGGCCGCCCCCGCGACCGAGCGCGTCGAGCCCAGCTCGCTGGTCTGGGCTACGGATTTCGACGTCTTGCCGTCGGATCACGTCATCGAGCGCCGCGGCGGTTACCTCGTGGTTCGTTCGCCGAGCAACCCAGGGCACTACTGGGGCAACATGCTGCTGTTCGACGACCCGCCGACGGCGGAGGACGCTGCGCGCTGGGAGCGGCTGTTCGAGGCAGAGTTCGCCGCCGAGCCTCGCGTTCGTCATCGCACTTTCGGGTGGGACCGCGTCGACGGCGCCCTGGGATGCGCGCGCGAAGAATTCGTCTCGCGCGGCTATGACCTCGAAGAGACCATCGGCCTGGTCGCCGCTGCCGATCACCTTCGCCCGCATCGCCGCGAGAACCGAGAGGTACGCGTCCGTGCGCTCGACCCTGCTGCCGGAGCGGACGGGGACCTATGGGACGCCGTGATCGAGCTTCAGGTTGCCGGACGCGAGGAGGGCCACGACGAGGCGCGCTACAGAACCTTTCGGCGCGCGCGCCAGGGAGACCTACGCGGACTCTTCCGCGCCGGGCGTGGCGGCTGGTACGTGGCGCTCTCTCCTGACGGCGGCGAGGTCCTGGCGAGCTGCGGCATCGTCGTCACTTGCGCTCGCGGCCGGTTCCAAGCCGTCGACACCGCCGCCGCGCACCGGCGTCGCGGAATCTGCTCGCGCCTTCTCGTCGAAGCTGCGCGTCACTCGGCCGAGCGCTGCGGCACCGCTCGATTCGTGATCGTCGCCGACGCCCATTACCACGCGCTTGGCCTCTACGAGTCTCTTGGCTTCCAGCCAAGAGAGCACGTCCATGGCGTCTGTCTGTGGCCGCGCCTAGGCAACTCGAGCTGAATCGACCTCACTCTGACTGCAGCACGCTTCGCGTGGGGCCATGCCGGCTCGGCCGTTGGCGTGCAGGCGCGGGATCTTGCGAGGGGTGATGCACGTTGACTACCGTAGAGGTGGTTAACTCGCATCAGGTCTCGCTCTTCGTCCACAGGCCGTCAACAGGCGCTCCGCTCAGGGGTGGGCGTTGTAGTACTTCTGGAGGTCGCGGCGATCGGCGTTCAATGCGCCGCGCGTGGATGCCTGCAGCGTGTTGTGCGCCAAGATCTTCTTGAGCGCGCTGATTGCGGCCTTCAGCTGAGCGGGACGGTAGTGGCCACGGGCGAGACATTCGTTCCGCTGCTCGGCCTAGCATGCGCTGGAGTGGGATCCCCTACGGTTCATCGGCTTGACGCGAGCCGTCAGCCAGGGGCGGTCGAACTCCGTATCCCTCTCGTTTCGCAAGCGATCGCTGCGGTCGAGTCCGAACTGCGTACACGCGCCACGACGGATCCGGACAGGTGCTGCGGCTATTTCCCCGCGCTAGCGGACGATCGCGAGATCATCAGTGATCTCCCGGCCTGTCAGGAGTTCGCGGAACACCTACCGAACATCTGGCACGGGGGACACCAGTACGAATTCAATTTCCTGAGGCTCTCGTTGGTGCAGCAAAGCGCGGACGCCTCATACCATCTCGACTCTGACGCCGCTACCGCACTCACCGGCGACGTCACGACGATCAACCGCCGACAGATCCGAAGGCTGCTGCTGAATTTGAGTGCTCGCAGCGATCGGAGCTTGCATTACCTGAACCTCGATCCCGGATCGCTAGAGCTGGCCGTGGACGGCTCTTACGTCCGCGTGGCCGATCCGGAGGCGGTTCGCGAGCACGGACTCATCGCGACGATCCCACGGCGCCGTGGCTCCACAGTCCATGGGCTTATCTTCGCTTCGAACCTCGTTCTGCACTCGGGCGTCGACGACGAGCACGGACACTTCATCGCGGCTTATGGCATCGAGATCGACGCCAGCGAGTCGGCAGCTCTCGGGGCAAACGTGTCGAACGCCATGAGGACACGGTCGCGCAGCTCGCATTGAGCGGCCGGGTTAAGACGTCGGTGACCATAGACCCTCTGGCGCAGCTCACCGGGTCGACGCGACCCGCGACGGCCATGCGCGAGAGCAAGGTTGTCGAACACGAGCAGTTCGCCGGGTTGCAACTCCACTTCGAGTTCGGCGTCCTCGACACGGAGACCGTGATGTTGAAAGAACACGACTTCGGAGCGCAGGCTGGCAAACTCCGTACCGCATAGAAACCCAGGATCGGCTTTCACGCTCGGAAGACGTGGTGAGCTCGCCGCCGCGCCTTCGACAACCCGCGCCAGGCTTCCCTCCGCATAGCCGCAAGCGTCATCCCAGGCGCCGTGCGTCCGGCCATAAGTGATCAGGCGATCGAGCAGCTCAGATATTGGCGGCCAGGTGCGTTGGCTCAGCAGCGGGGCTAGCGGCACGAGCCTGGTGACCGCGGAAACGCTCTCAATGCCGCCGGGAATGTGCAGGGCGGTGTACCGGGCGACATCCTGGTCGAGCCTCGGGTCAAGCGGCAGCCCAAAATCGAAATGCAGCGTCTGAAACTCACGAGTCGGCTGCCCATCGACCGGGGGGAGGACAAAATCGCCGATCACGTCGAGCTCCGCCGAGCGATCCGCAGGGCAACACAAGTCGATCAACTCACGCGCAGCGTCAAACGCTTCCTCCACGGTCGGAAACGCGTCGCGAATCCAAACGAACCCGCGATCGTTGAGCTGAGCTACCTCATCGCCCATGCCGAGATTGTCGCTGACGGACTCTATCGCGATGAAGCATCAACGCCTGCTTATACAATGATGTGGGCATGAGTCACGGAGCAGAGCCGGATCTAGCGTTTCTGTCGACCGAGACCGCGAGCTCGGTCGCGGAGACGATGCAGGCCCTCGCAACCCCGAGTCGGGTGCGGATCCTCAGTCGCCTCGGTGCAGGCCCGTGCTCGGTCGGGGAGCTGGCGCGCGAGATCGGGATGGGACAGCCGGCCGTCTCCCAGCAGCTGCGGGTGCTGCGCCACCTCGGTCTCGTCGTCGGCGAGCGCGACGGGCGCCAGGTGATCTACGCGCTGCACGACGCTCATGTCCGCGCCTTGCTGGACGAGGCGGTCTCGCACACCGAGCACCTCCGCCTTGGCCTCGCATCAAGTCCCGCGCAGCAGGCAGTCGAGGCATGACCAGCACTGGTCCAGCGTTGCTCGCGGCCGCCGCGGGCGTTGGATTCGGGCATGCGATCCTGCCCGATCACTGGGTGCCGTTGGCGGTGCTCGGCCGCACTCGCCGCTATCCCCTCTCGCGGATCGCTCGCCTTTCAGGCCTGGCCGGCGTCGCGCACGTCCTGGTCTCGCTCGTGCTCGGTGCGGTCATCATCGCCGTCGGGCTGCAGTTTCGCTCGACGATCCAGAGCGCGCAGGACACGATCATCGGCTGCGTGCTGATCGCCACCGGCCTCGGGTTCGCCGTGCTCGAGCTGACCGGCCACGGGCACGGCCACGACCACGACCACGGCCACAGCCACGATGACCACCACGACCACGACCACGGCCACAGCCACGATGACCACCACCACCACGACGGTCACGGTGACCACGAGCCGCAGCGGGCCGGACTGCAGGGCCTGGCGGCGGTGATGGTCCCGTTCGGCGCGGCGGCGTCTCCGGACCTCACGATCCTGCCGGTGTTCCTGGCCGCCACGGCCGCGGGTGTCGCGACCGCGGTTGGCTCACTGCTGGTCTTCGCCGCCGTGACGATCGGAACCATCGTCGGCCTCACCTTGACGGCCGCTCGTGGCGGCTACGAAATCCACGGACAATGGCTCGAACGTTGGGGCAACGTGTTTACCGCGCTGGTCCTCGTCGTGATCGGCGCGCTCGTCCTCACGCGCACTATCTGACGTACTCGGGAGCAGCCTGTCGAACCGGTCACCAAAGTCAGATGGGCGGATGGCGAAATCGATACGGCGGAGCCCGGGGGCGGCGCCCTGGTCGGCCTGTTTCGGATCAGCGCGACCGTGTCGTGTGTCGGTCAGCAGTAACTGTTGAACGATCCTGGAAGCGAAAAGGCGCAGGTAACGTGATCGATCGGCCTTACGACCCAGAGCACCCGACCGTCGGCCGACGGTTGGGTAGCCTCAGTCTCGGGCTGCTGGCGGCGTTGGTGTTCGTTGTCGGTCTCATAGAGTTGTTCTACGCCTTGATGTTCGCCGACGGCTACGAAGAGGTACCCACAACAACCGGAGAGCGACTGCCATGGCTTCTCCTGCCGATCTTGATCATGTGCGCGGCGGGATGGAGCATCCGTGAGGCTTACCGGTATCCGACAGGACGCTGGAGTCCGCAGCGCTACTGCTTGGGGGTCGTGATCGCAGTCCTTGGTGCGACCGCTTGGTGGGCTCTGCTTGTGCGGCTGCGGGCATGAGGACTACAGCTCACTTTGGTTCAGCAACCAGGCGGGCCGCCTCGCGCCAAGAGCACTGCGTCTCGGCAGCTCGGCGGACGTGATCTCTTTGGAGCCGCGATCGGTGACGGTGGTCAGCTGGGCGGCGTTCCGGGCAGATTCGAGATAACTGTCCACAGGTCCCCGGCGCCGGGCATCTTCACGGGCACGGTCACGGCGGCTCCGCGCTTGACGATTCGTCCATGGCTGGCGTGCACCGCCTGACTTCTGACCGAGTAGGCCGTGGATGGCGTCAGCGGTCCGGACGCGAAGGCCGCCGGTTTGGAGCAGGGGACGGTAATCGTGCGGTGTGCGATCGTCACGAGCACTTCGTTGGCATGATCGGTGCAGCTCAGGTCGTTGGTCGCGAAGTAGTAGCGCCAGGTCGTGCCCGTGGGAACGCGGATCGCTGCCCATTGGAAGTAGGCCGCTGGGCCGGGCGCAGGAGGCGGCACGGGCTTGGAGGCGGTCCACCCATGGTTGCCGCTGCAGTTATCGCCGGCGACGCCGGTGAACCCGCCTGGCGGTTCGTCGACGACGATCCTGCCGCCCGCCTTCTTGCCCGTGATCCGGCCGGTGATCGTCAGCGAAACGAGCTTCTGATACTCGTCCAGGACGTAGAGCTGCAACCTGAAGACCCCGCTCTTGGTCGTCTGGAGCGTCGGGTATCCGTAAGCGGTCGCGTTCACGGTAGCTGAGTCGACGCTTTGTCCGCATTGGAAGTTCGCTTGCACCTGAAGTTTGCGCACCACGCCGTCCGCATAGTCGAAGCTCAGGAACTGGCTCTGGTACGCGGCTTTGTCGGGGGTGGTTCTCGTCGCGGTGACTGTCGGAATCGCGATGAAGCTGTAGCTGCCGGAGCAGCCGCTGACGAATGGATCCTGCGCGTTCGAGAGACTCACCGTTGCCGTCACGAACGTGTGCGCCGGGTTGACCTTGCCGGCGATCGTGAATTGGCCGCCGTAGGACTCGCCGGCCGAGCCGCCGCCATAGTCGGCGCTCGTCGCGGAGCCGGTGTAGCTGAAGCTACCGTTGGTCAGCTCAACCGCTGCGCCGGGTGCCAACGCCAGCTGGAACACGGCATCGGAGTCACTCTGCCAATCCGATGGGGATGCGCAGGCGGTCGGCCGCAGCATCGCCGAGAAGCTCGTCACCTGATCGCCATCGAGGGAAAAGCTCGTGCCCTCCGGCAGCGAGGTAGGACTGAACTGGCCGGTGAAGTCGACCGTAGCGGCGCGGGCGGTCGCCGTCAGCGCGCCCAGCAAGATGGCGCCAACCAAACCCAGCAGCGCGACCATCCGGGGCAAGCGTCGGCAGCACCGGACGTTCAGGGTCATCAGACCTGAGTTATCGTCTTCGGAACCGAGACACTTGAGCCGGATGACCTCCCGAACCGGCAATCCCGGCCAGGCGCTCGCTCGCCGCGAGACGGCTGGTCCTCGCCAGGCGAAGCCATGTCCCAAGGTCTACGCAATCCCCGGGACATACTCGGGACGCACAGCCCTAAATCAGACGGAGCTGGGAGAACCAAACCCCCAGTTTCCTTACCCAACCAAGCCTGCCTTCGGACTCGAACCGAAAACCTCTTCATTACGAGTTGCACCTGTGGAGATCGAGGGAGAAGGCTCCGATTGTTCGTTTTCTCCGACTTCGCGGCCCGCGAATCCCTCTAGACGCAACGTTATGCCCGAATAGCGGGCACAACGTTGCGTTCATCACTGACGCGCGCGACCAACCTCGAGCCGACTTCCCCAATGGGCCTGCAGCAGCACAGATCCGCGCCAGCCGGTCACGTCGCGACCCTAATTACGCGGCGCCATCTCTGATACCAGATGCCGTCCCGAAGACTGGCAATGAAGAGTGGCTTCGGGCTCGCCTGAGCTGCGGGGCCGCTTGACGAGAGTTCCTTTGCGCGATCAAAGCGGGAGGGCCGCCTCGGCACATCCCGGCCGTCGTGGCGGGGGTCCGAGGGGTGAGACACTGGAGGAGTGGTGACGGACACGGATGTGGCGCTGGTTGACCGGCTGTGGCAGGAGCTTGAGGGTCATCGGTGGGAGGAAGCGATTCTGCTCAGCGGTCAACTCGCGGGGTGGCTGAATCAGGACCGGGATCGGGAGGCGGCGCGGTGGTTCGATGAGGTTCTGCTGATCGCGGCAGACCAGTTCGCCTGGATCGGTGGCACAGCGTCGCGCGTGACTCGGCTGGTCGTCCTACTCACGCCCAGGCGTTGCTCGAGCGCGGGATGGCGATCAGTTGGCGACTGGCGCCTCCGGCGGCTCGGTCGATCCGCCCTCGACTGCGCTGGACGAGGTCGGTCGACGTCAAGTTGCACTACGACCGGATGAAGCAGGCTTTGTGGCTCTTTGACTGCTTGATCGCCCGCTTTGACGGCGACCTCGATCCTGAAGCACGCCGGCTCGTTGTCCAGCGGGCTCTCGCTTGCTCGCTGCCGCTTCGCACACGAGATGCGGGTGTCTGCGTGGTGTCGTCTCTTGGTGGTTCTCAGACCGTTTGCGTCGGAACGGCGTCTCCGGATGTCCTATCGTTAAGGGGCGTCGGAGAGGGGCGCCGCATCAGGAGGTTGGGGTTCCTCGCGATGGCTTGCTGACCACCCAGGATCGGAGTCGACCGTGACTACTCCCGCTACCATTTCTGAGGGCGCTACCGGACCCACCGTCAGGTGGCTGCAGTACCTTCTTGTCCGTCGGACTCTGAGCGACAGCCAGATCGATGGCATCTTCGGCCCCGTGACAAAAGCGGCCGTGGAGGAGTTCCAGGCCGGCGATCACCTCGCTGCCGATGGAATCGTCGGGCCACTCACCTGGTCGGCGCTGCATGGTGACGGCGCAGAGCCTCCGACACTCACCGAAGGATCTCACGGCACCGTGGTCGAAAAGCTTCAGACCGCGCTAAACGAGGGACGCGGTGACTTCGCGCCCAGCTCGAACCCGGTGCTTGCCACCGACGGTGACTATGGCCCGCATACCGCCGCCGCAGTAAAGGGGGCCCAGAAGTCGGGCGCCATCGAAGCAGATGGCGTCGTCGGCCTGCAGACATGGCCCTACCAGTGCACGCCGCCGGGCAGGTGCTGGCCGATCTCTGCGGCGTTCCAGGGCCGGGGGAAGGATGACGCTATCCGTCCCATAGCCTTGGCAGTAGGCGCGCTGCGACGGGTTCGACGCTTCGCGCTCGCCAGGCCGGTGATGGACTCCTCGTAATCGTCCATCGCAATAGCGGTGACTCAGGCGCAAGGCACGCTTCCTTATCTCCAAGCGCCAGCGCGCCGCGGCCGTTAAGTAGTCGCGCTGCGGGTTGACGCGGAGCAGCTGTCAGGCGGCGAGGGCGGTCTCCGAGTCAGACGCCGCAGTAGTGGGTAGGCACCTGGGAGATGGCGACCTCCCCGCTGAACGTACTCGTCGCACGGCTTGAGTCGATCGAGGCGCTCGACGTTCCGGGGCGGCTGGCGGGCCGTGCCGTCCGGGCGCTGATTCCAGATGGCGCTCCCAAGGACGTTCTGAACGGCGCGTGGCTCGGTCACGCCCTGCATCCGATCATGAGCGATATTCCGATCGGCGCGTGGACGAGCTCGGTGATTCTGGACTGGACGGGCGGAAAAGATAGTCGGTCCGCCTCGGATCGCCTCATCCTGACAGGCGTGCTCGCTGCAGGCGCGACCGCCGCCACCGGCTGGTCGGACTGGGCGGACGCCGAGCAGGATAGTGCCGCCGTGCGTCGCTCCGGACTCGTCCACGCCGCCGCAAACGGGACCGCAACCGCGCTCATGGTCGGCTCCTACCTCGCACGCAAGCGAGGAGCGCGCGGGCGCGGGAGGCTGCTCTCGCTAGCCGGCTCGGCTGCGCTTGGCACCGGCGGCTGGCTGGGCGGGCACCTGAGCTACACGCTTGGAGCCGGGGTCACGGCCGGGGAGCCAGCGGCGACGGCGACCACGCAGCTTCCCTGAGCGTCGGCGCGCGGAGACCGACCCGGCGGCGTTTGCCGCCGCTGCAAGATTCGCGTGCACTGGGCCGGGCTGTAGCGGCGCGCGGCCAGACTGTCCGGAGACCGCGAAGGCTGGGTCCCGCGTGGTAAGGGTGTTGTTTTCGGTCGTCCGAAGCGGCAGCAAGGATCAGCGAGATCAGGATGCACCGCCCGGCGGATCTTGTGCGGCGCCTCGCACCTGTTGCACGATGGTGGACACGAACCGCTCGAGATTCTTGGCTCCCGTTTCCGGCGTCGCGTCCGGTACTTCCGCCTTCAGCCCCTCCCCGGCCAAGTCCGCCTCCACTAGATCGGGTCGCAGCGACAGCATCACGGACGTTAGCCATCTGCCTGAGTGGGTCCCCGCGTCAGTGCCGACATCGCCTCGAGGCGCACACACGACGACATCGCGGTACTCGCGGCTGAGCTCCAGCGCAGCCCGCTCCAGGACGCCCTGGTTACCGCCATGCGTCGAGACGAGCACGATTACTCGGAAGCCGTGACCGATCAGGCTTCGGGCCATCGCCAACACGACCCCACATAGCGTCTCCATCGAGATCATCAGCGTTCCGGCACCGGCCATGTGCTGATCTGCGCACCCGACGCGAAATGTTGGCGCCAGTACGGCACCAAGTTGTTCTGCGACCGCCGCCCCCACCGCGTCGGCCAGCAGCGCGTCGCTCCCGAGAGGGAGGTGGCCGCCGTGATACTCCACCGAGCCGAACGGAACGACAACAACCCTCCCACCGCCGTCGATCAATCGCCGCAGCTCAAAGCTCGTCATCTCCTCCAGCACCGGCATACCACCACAATAGGCTGCCCGAATAGGGTCCGCGATCCAACGCCGTGCGCCACCCCGACGGCAGCGCGCTGCCCCTCTCCATGCGGAGCAGTAACCAGCCCGTCGTGACCGCTCAGGCGTCAAGGACCAGCCTCCCGAAAGCGATCAATGACGGCGCTCGAGGACTGGACGACTCGCGGCAGTCCTGCTTCGTGGTCGCGACGAGCATGCCGCCCGGACCGGGCCCAGACCTGCTCCGTGCCGCCCGTCGGGCAGCCGGTCCGGTACTTCGCGCACCACACCGCCCCGCGCGTGAACACGTTCCCTGACGGAGGCTGGAACCCAGGCGAAGCCATGTCCCAAGGTCTACGCAATCCTCGGGACATATTCGGGACACGCCCTAAATCAGACGCAGCTGGGAGAACCAAACCCCCCAGTTTCCTTCCCCAAACAAGCCCGCCTTCGGACTCGAACCGAAAACCTCTTCATTACAAGTTGCGCCTGTAGAGATCGAATACGGTGATTTGCAGGTATTTTAGGTAGTCTGAGATCACCTCAGTTCGGGTCAGAAATGCTGAGTTCGGGACATATTTCGGGACACGTTTGGTGCGCTGATACCATGCCACCATGGCTAAGAACCTTACCGTGCGTCTCGACGACGAACTCGCCGCGGACACCGAGGCGCTCGCGCGGGCCGAGGGCATGAGCCTGAACGAGACCGTAAAGCTGGCTCTGTCCGAGGCCGTTGAGCGCCGGCGTAAGGACCCGAAGTTCAAGGCCCGCGTGCGCGGGATCATCGAGCAGGACCGAGAGCTGCTCGAACGACTCGCGAAGTGAGCATTGAGTACGTCGACCTCGTCGACTACATCGCGATCGCTGTCGAAGCGCCTGGCGGGACGGGCTCCGGCGACCCGTTTAGGCTCGCGGTACGCTGGCACGGATGACTTTACGAGAATCAAGGTCAGGCCTGAGTAGATGGGCGGCGTGCCGTGTATCCGGGGTTTGCGGATCCCGGTCGCGACAGTGGTTGGCCTGGTCGCTGACAGCATGGGCGACGCGGAGATCCTCGCCGCCTACCCGGACCTTGAGGCTGAGGACATCCGCGAGGCTTCGCTGACGAGGTCGTCCTCGACGGTCGCGAGGTTCGCGAACAGAAGCTCGGCCTGCTCCTCGGGCCGACGCGGGAAGCAGAGGCGTTGAGGCGCCGTCGATGCCTTGTTTCTCGCGACGAGGCTCTCGCTTTGACGTAGCAGTAGCATTATGTCGTCGACAAGGTGGTTGACTAAACAATGCTGAGCGGTTTACACCTTTACGCATTGTTGTTCGTCGTGATTCTGTTGTATCAGGCCGCAGATTACGCTGGCACCCATACCAGGGCGAGACGCATGAAGCGGCCAGCTCCGCTGCCTCTGGATTTGGCGACACGTCGCCAGATTAGACGTGAATTTCCTGCAGGTACTGCGCTGACGCCACGATCACGTGGAGAAAAGGTAGTCGCTATCGGCTTTGCGGCTATTGCCTTTGCTCTCGTCGATGCCGCCATTTTCAGCCCGTGTCAAGGGGAATCGCGCGAACTCATTGGCTTAGGCGTGGGTGACAGCGTCACCCACGCTAGTTCGCGCGATGTAGCTGACCCGCGCCAAGACGTCCGGCCTTGGGTATCGATCCCAGTGAGATCCTGCATTGGCGAGACGTCGTCGAATCAGTTGCCCGCGACGGACCTGATCCGTGCGCGAATCCGCATCCGGAGGGACTCCCGCCGCTGCCGATCGACCCCGATCAGGGCATGGTGAGGCTGAAGTTGCCGACGGAGATGGATCCGTCGTGACCAGTCGGTCCGGAGCCGAAGCCGGCGGCGCCGCTGGCAGGAACGTAAGAGACCGTGCCGTGCACGACGCCGGTGCAGCCATCGGGGATCTCATCCTGGAAGAGGACGCGCTGCCCCGCGCGGACGTTGGCGAGGGTCGTGCCGCTTGTGCCGCTCCGCGGACAGCCCCGGCGACCATGCGATGGATACGCATCCGAGAACTCGTAATAGCTGTTGCCGCTGGTCACGGCGACGTGCGCCGTGAAGCTGATGTTGATCAGCAGGACTCCCTGCTCTCCCTTAAGCGGTGTCTGGCCCGCCCTGCACGGGGCAAACGTGAGCGGTCCGCTCGAGCAGTAGTGCTTGGCCGGAAGCTTCTGGACGGTGACTGGTGCAGCGACCTGAGCTGCGGTGACGTGCTGGACACGGGGCGTGGCGTATCCGACGGGAGGGCAGCTTGCCTGCGGGGTCCCGCCCGAGGTGGGTGTCGGCAGGTTGCACACATGCCCATCACGATAGGTCACCGCGGTAATCACGCCCGGCTGGAGCGCCGGGCCGGAAGTCTGCCCGCTGCCGCTCTCGCAGGCACGACCTCCACCTGACTGCTGCGAGCAGGTCTGCGTGGTGCCAGCCGCGACGATCAGATATGCGCCATCGGGTCCGTTCGTGGGCTCGGTGAAGAGCCGGCCACCCGCGCCGACGTAGGTGATGCTCGCTGCGTTTGGGCCGAGCAGCCCGTAGTCGAGGTCGCGTAGATCCGCCTTCGGACACGGCGGCTCTGGACGATCCCCGTTCTGACCTCCGCATCCGTCGCCCTGAAGACCCGTTCCCCACTGAACGTCGGCGCTAGCGATCGCGCCTTGAACAGTGACGTTATTGAACGCGTTTCCGTTCCGGTCGGTTTCGCTGCAGCTGTCTCCCGTGTACGCGTTCGGGGAGATCGGGTGAAACCGGCCGTCGCTTGCCCACGCGCCATCCTGGCCGATCACGCCGATCGTGCCGTCCTGGACCCGGCCCTTCTGCAGGCAGGTCTGCCCACGGGTGGTTTGAAATTGCCGGAGTCCCCACGGGAGCCCTCCGTGCGGGTCGGGGGTCTCGGCGACGAGCTTGACAGTGCTCGGAATAGCCGCTCCTTGGAAGGTGTTGGGGTTCGCCGTCTGCGGACCTGCTGCCTGGCCGACCCGGAGCTTCGCGGTCGTTGGGGCGACAGCTGGCACGGCGTCGGTGGTTCGGATCGGGATTGGCGACTGGTGGTGACTCAGCAGGGCGATCGCGAGAACGGCGATCGCCACCGACGATGCCGCTGCCAGGACAGTGAAGATGGTCCCTAGGTTGGGCCTGCGGAATCCCTGGCGTCTGTCGGCCGTTCGAGTCGCAACGCCTTCCCGGTCGATGCTGGTCTCCAGACGCGGCACCGGATCCGTGTGGGTAACCGCAGAAGACGTAGGGCGCCAACGGCTCGGCGCCGCGAGCGGGAGTCGTCGCCGCCGACGGTTCGCGGCCAGCACTCGCTCGAGCACGGCTTGGGCCTCAGGGCCTGTCTGCGACACGACGTCCTGCGGGATCGCGGGTCGAGCCGCGCGCACGGCCGTCAGTAGCTCGTCGTCAAGTTGGTAGTCGCTCATGCTCCTGACCTCCGAAGGGGTGTGCTCTCACCAGGCTCATGTCCTGTGGGCGCCGAGCGTTGCTCGACATCCAAGATCGCCGCGAGCTTCGCCCGAGCGCGGTGCAGCCGGCTCCTCGCGGCTACCGGCGTAAGGCCGAGCACGCCGCCGGCCTGGGCTGGACTCAGCCCGTCCCAGGCGACCAGCAGCACCAGCTCTCTGTCGTCTGCCGATAGCGTGTCCAGGGCCTCGCGAATATTCCGCCAGGTGACGATCGACGGGTCCAACGGTGGCGGAGCGTTCTCCGGTGCAGGCAACCGCTCCAACAGCGCCTGCTCACGGATCCGCTTGCGACGGTGGTTGCGTAGCTGATTGAGCGCGACCGCGAACAACCATGGCAGCGCCTGCTCCCCGATCGGCACAGCGTCGAGCCGGCGCCAGGCGACCTCATAGGTCGCCGCCACGAGATCTTCGGCGTCCTGGCCCGAGAGCCCACGATGACGCACGTACCTCGCGACGGATGAATACGTCGCGTCGAACAGCGCGCGGAAGCGAGCGTCAGCGCTCATCACGGTATTCATGTCGGAAGCAGGCCGAGCGTTGCAGACATCCTCTGCTTTGCGCTGACTCGGGACCGGTCGGGGTTGGCGGCTGGCGCGGTGATCTGGCCCGCAGCGGTCCAGCCGCCTGATTTTGGCATCCCTTCGGGCTGCGGTTGGGGCGGCACAGGCCCGCAGCGGGCGGGCCCAAGCGAAGGGAGCCGTGATGGCCACCAAGTCACGAAGCCGTCTCTCGGACGAGGAGCGCGATGAGCGCCGTCGTCAGGACCGCGAGCGGTTGCAGCACGCCGCGCAGGAATTGCTCAGCTCTGACGGCTGGGCGCGATGGGTCAAGACCCGGGCGATGTTCCACTCGTATTCAGCCGGCAACTGCATGCTGTTGGCAGCACAAGCCCACCAGCGGGGGATCGCTCTGACCCACGTCGCCGGGTTCCGAACCTGGCTGAAATTGGGGAGGAGCGTCCGGCAGGGTGAGACCGCGCTTCGGATCCTTGCGCCGATCACGGTTAAGGACCGCCCCAAGCTGGCCGGCGAGGAGACCAACGAGCGGCGCGTGTTCTTCAAGACCGCGTTCGTGTTCGACGTGTCGCAGACCGACATCCTCCCGGGCGCGGAGCCCGCGGCGCTCGAGCCGCCGCACGAGCCGTTGACCGGCGACTCGCACGCGCACCTGCTCACTCCGCTGGGTCGCTTCGCGGAGTCGCTCGGATACTCCGTCTCCTTTGAGGTGATCAGGGGTCGGCCGGAGGCTGGTGCGACCCGGAGGCTAAGCGGATCGTCGTCGACGCCGGCGTGCCGGCCAACGCGCAGCTACGCACCCTGATCCAGTGGGTGCTCGTGATGCTCGCGTGCCCGAGGATCGCCTGCGCGACATCCAGCCCGCCCGCGGCAGTCAGCGCCGACCCCGCCGCATGGCGCAGCATGTGCGGCGTCACCGCGCGGGCCAGGCCCGCCCGGCGCGACAGCGACCCAAACAGGTCCGCCACCCGGCCGTAACGCATCGGCGCGCCCAACGGCTCAGCGAACAGGTTCACGACCACGAAGTCGCACTCGGCCGCCGGCCGGCAGCGCTCGCGCTCATCCAGATACAGGTCGTAGTAAGCCACCACGTAATGCCAGCGGAACCACCCGCTCGCGCCGGCTCTTCACCCGCGCACCGTTGACGTTCTCGCGCGGCACGACATGCAGATGCGCGCCCGGCACCCGACAGCCGAGCTCGGTCGCTGACGCCATCAAGTGCATGTCCGAGCGCCGCAACCCCAGCGCCTCGCCGATCCGCAGCCCCGAGAACCACAACAACACCAACAAAAACCGGTCGCGCCAGCAGCCCGCGGCGAGCAGCAGCGCCTCCCACTCCGAAAGCTCGCACGCCCGCACCTGCCCCGTCGTGCTGGCGCGGAGCTGGTGGCGGGGCCTAACGCGGTAGCGCAGCGCCCCGTCCTCGGCGCGCAGCTCCGCCGGTAGAAACCGATCATCACCGACCTCGTAGAGCGCGGCGATCACGCTCGCGCTCACCCGGCCGTGCGCGACCGCGTGCTTATAGAACTCGCGGACCACCGACAGGACATGGTTGATCCGCCCGGGGCTGCGCAACTGCCCGTAGCCACGCCCACGCCGCGTCACCGGCGTCGTCCGCAACATCAGCACGAACCGCGACAGCTCCCGTCCCGCCCGCTCCAGATCGCGCCCCGACGAGGTCGCCCAATCCAGGAACAGCGCCAGCTCGCTCGCGTAGAGACGCGTCGTCGATTCCGTCCGATCCGCGCCGAACCGCAGATCCCGCAGAAACGCATCCGCCGCCGCGACCAGCTCGTAGGTCTCGTCGACGACGGTCCAGTACGCCAGGTCACCAGGCAACACGATCCGCAGCGCCGACAAGCGGGCAGACGAAGACGGCGCCACCGCCACCGAGGGGCGAAAGCCGCTCACCCCACGACCCTAAGGTCCGCCGCGGACAAGGAAGGGGGGTCGCCGGCGGCGCGCCCGCCGACGACCCTCCAGCTCGGCCCTCCGGGCCATCGCTTCCGGCTCGACGGCGGCATCCCCACCACCACCCGGTCACGTCGGTAACACGCCCAGAAAGCCGTCCCCAGCAAAGCCGGGAAGCCCGTCCGCGGACACAGTGCGAAACGCTCCACCCACGGCATAAAACAAACGCTTATGTGCCCTTACTGATCTTCACGGTGGCCGCGATGATCGCTGGCGCGATAGTGACAGCCATCCGTAGGAAGTGAGCCTGTCCGGCCGCCGGGCATTAGACGTCCGGCCAGCTGGCCGGTGGGTTGCCTGACGGGTTAGGTCTGCATCCCGGTCGGGGGGACCGGCACCTGGTCCACGCGCTCCGGTGGGGCAACTGGGAGCAGGTTTCCAGGAAGTGCACCGCCAGGTAAGAACACGCAGAGGACGAGACTCTGCGGACGGGCAGCGCTGGGCGCCACCAAACCGGCGTAGCCATTCTTGTGGAGTTGCTCGCCGATGGCCTGGAATGCTGGCCATCCACGCCGCCCCGGGGTCGGCAGCGGCAACCCGGCGCGAGCGAGCCGCTCAGTCGTCTTCAGATCAGCGACCTTGAGCGCGTCGACCTCGTAGCTCCAGAGATCGCGGGGGAGCGCCATCCGCGGAGGGATCCCGCGCTCGGCGAGATAGCGATACCACTCAGCCCACACGCAAGCCAGCTCGTCGCACAGGTAGAGGGCATCGATCACGCTACCCCGCTGCCAGCGGTTGTCATCTGGTGGGACCGGTCGTAACGCTGGATCCGCGTCGGCAGGCGTGTGCCGCAGCCACCGGCCGTTGACTGTCGTCAGCTCGACATCGCACGCCACGTCACGTCAGGAAGCGCCAGGCGACTCGAGCCCAGAGATCACCTGCGCGACGCGTCGCGCTTGCCCGCGCGCGAGCAGCTCGATCGGCCGCCGGTCATCGAGCGCCTCGATCGGCTTCAGTAGCCAGACCTGAATGTAATCGGCGTCGATCACGCGCGCCAGACGGTCGGTGATCTCGCCGAGCTCCGCGACCCGTCGCGCCCGATCCCCGGTAGGGGAGCTCCGACCCGCGAACCAGTCCCGGACGGTGCTCGGCGCCGCACCCACCGCCTCAGCGATCACGTCGTGCGGCAGATGAGCCTGATCATGAATTCGGACGGCTTCGACGGCAAATGCTGTCGGCATGACACCGATCGTAGACCTCCGTCGCGATTACGTCAAGAACCCGCGCTACTGGAGCAGCACAGATCCGCGCCAGCCGGTCACGTCACGACCCTGATTACGCGGCGCCATCTCTGATACCAGATGCCGTCCCGAAGGCAGGCAATGAAGGCGGCGGACTCGATGGGCGGGCCCGGGCGTTACGGTCACGCACGGAGAACGGGCCTTGCATCCATGCTCGGCTGGGCCGTCGTGCGCGTCGACGGCGGCGACGGTCCGGCGCGGGCTGGCCGGCGAAACGGCATGTCACACGCGCACGGAAACGAACGCCTTGATCTGGCGTCCGTGCCAAATGCCAGTTCCGCGTGCGCGGAGAACAAGCATTAGGCCGTATCCCGGTGGTGGTCCCGTGCCCTTGTCAACGGGCAGTCCAACCTCCCACGACTCACACTATGGCGATCCGCTCCGGCGTACAGGTCGGCCGACCTCGCCAGGTCCGCACCAACCTCGTGCCGATTGACGCACTCGCAGTGCTGGGCCATCCCGCGGCCCGGGACGTCTTGGGACGTCTCGGGACGACTTGGGACGTCTCGCTCCAAAAGCCGTCGCTCAGCTCGCGGGAGCCGGCGCCCCTGGTGCATCCGTCGGGTGCCTCTCGTCGGTGACGGCGGGCCGGCTGAACGCTTCGGCCACGAGCCGGGCGTCGTCAGCGCGGGGAACATAGTGCAGGTACTTCATGGTGGTCTGGATGTCGGCGTGGCCCATCCATTCCTGGACGCGGCGGATGTCGGCCTTGGCGATCATCCGGGTTCCGAAGGTATGCCTGAGATCGTGAAAGCGAAGGCGGCGCAACCCCGCGCGCCCGAGCGCGGCGTCGTAGCGGCGCCGCAGCGCGGACGGGTCGAGAAACCCTCCCGTCACGCCGACGAACACGAGGTCGTCGTCGGCGACGTAATGGGGTCGGTGGCCGAGCTTCACGAGCGCCGCGGCGACGTCGGGGGCCATCGGCACCGAGCGGACCTTGCCGGACTTCGGGGTCGTCAGCTGCCCTGCTGCGTAGCTCGCCCGGACGCGGATCACCGAGCCCGGGAAAGTCGACGTCTCGCCAGTGGAGCGCGAGCAGCTCACCGCGGCGCAGGCCGGTGAACGCGGCCGTGAGGAACAGCATCGCGTCCTGCTCGCTGGCGGCGGCGCGGACGAGCGCATGAACCTCCTCGGGGGAGAACACCTCGATGTCACCGCTGCGGCTCAACGGGGGCTTCTCGACGTCCGCGACGGGGTTGATGGGCAGTCCCCAGACTTTCTTCGCGCGCTGGAAGATCCCGTGCAGGAGCACGAGCGCCTTCGTGCGGGTGCTCGAGGAGCGGTGCATCGACCCAATCCAGTTCTCGATCATCGTCGTCGTGATCGACTCGAGCGGGCGCTCCCCGAAGGCGGGCGGCAGCTGCGCGCGAACGATCGCCTTGTACCCCGCAACCGTGGAAGGCTTCCGGCCGCGGTCGTGCTCGATGTAGCGCAACCGCCCGTCGGGCAGCCGGTACTTCGCGCACCACACCGCCGCGCGCGTGAACACGTTCCCTGACGGAGGCTGGAACCCAGGCGAAGCCATGTCCCAAGGTCTACGCAATCCTCGGGACATATTCGGGACACGCCCTAAATTCCTTCCCCAAACAAGCCCGCCTTCGGACTCGAACCGAAAACCTCTTCATTACAAGTGAAGTGCTCTACCAGTTGAGCTAGGCGGGCGATTGGCCGCGCGGACCGGAGTGTGAGTTTACGGTTCCGGGAGCCGCGCTTCCCACCATGCCACCGTGTCGACCATGGTCTGGCGGAAGCTGATCTCGGGCATCCAACCGGTGTCCGCGGTCAGGCGCTCGTGGGAGCCGCGGCGGTCCATCACCTCGTGGGCGCGGACCAGCGCCGGGTCGATGACGTGATCGATGCGGGTGGGTGCGATCAGCTCGGCGAGCAGCGCGAGCTGCTCCCCGGCCGAGACGGAGGTACCGGTGCTGATGTTGTAGACCCCCGGGCGGCCGCGCTCGGCGAGCAGCCGATAGGCGCGGACGACATCGCGGACGTCGGTGAAGTCGCGACGCGTGTCGGGATTGCCGGTGACGATGCGGACGACCTCGGCGCGGGTGCGCCGCGCCTCGGCGGCTTGGCGAGCCAGCGAAGACAGGACGAAGATCGGCCGCTGCCCGGGACCGGCGTGGTTGAACGGGCGCACGCGGATGATCTCGAGGCCATGCGCTTCCGCGTAGAGCCGTGCGAGCAGATCGCCCGAGACCTTGGACACGGCGTACGGGGTCGCCGGACCGAGCTCGCCGGATTCGGCGATCGGGAGGGGCTGCTCCGCCGCGTACACCTCGCACGAGCTCACCCAGATCACCCGAGCGGACGGCGCCTCGTGCCGGATGGCTTCGAGGACGCTGACCGCGGTTTCGGTGTTCTCGATCATTGTCTGCGCGGGGTCCTCCCACGACCGGCCGACGGAGCTGAGCGCGGCCAGGTGGTAGATGACATCGGGCCGGACCTCGCGGAATGCGTCGCGGGTCGCGACCGGGTCGCGCAGCTCGACGGAGCGTCCCTGTCCGCTTGTGACCTCGCCGCTGCGCGAGAGGCCGATGATGTCGTCGCCTGCGGCGGCACACGAGGCGGCCAGATGGCCGCCGGCGAAGCCCGATGCGCCGGTGATCAGAACGCGCAACCTCACGAGACGACGAACCGCCGAGACCGCGGCTCCGGCTCCAATCAGGACGCGGGCTCGACCGACACCGCGTGCGCCAGGGTCCCGTGCCCGTTGCTCGAGAATTCGCCCTGGTAGGCCGGCGGCGCCGGCTCCGGCTCGGCGTTCAGGCGCCGCTCGAGCTCGCCCAGCACAACGCCGAACAGCAGGTGGCGCCAGGTCGCCTGGGCGAGGGCGCGACGATTCCCGGTGAGCGTGGGCAGACGCTTGCGCGCTGGGTGGAAGCGGTCGGAGACCCTTCCGAGCGGCCAGGCCAGCGCGTTCTCGAGCAGCGCGACGGCGGGACCGCGAGCTACCGGAGGGAGCGGCAGCAGCGGCGCCAAGTTCGCGTACGCGGCCCCGAAGATCGCGCCGTTCTGCACGTGCAGGAACAATCCCGCCGGATACCAGCCATCGCCCGTGTCGAAGATCCGGCCGAGCAGCTCGACATCGTCGGAGCGGCTCGCGAACACAAGCTTGTCGAGCGGCTGCTGAAGTGCCCACACCGCGGATGCCACGGCGCCGCATACGGCGCCTCGGAGCGTTCGTGTCCGGTCGATCGCCATGGTCGAGACCAGCAACTGTAACGGGCGGGGCGCGAACGGGTACGCCATGTGCGATGGATTACGAGTCACTGCACCGCAAGGCGCGCGAGGACGGTGTCAACGTTCTGGTCTACTGGATCGTCCGCGCCGTCCTTCAGCCGTTCTTCCATATCTACTTCCGCTTCAGTCGAATCGGACGCGAGCACATCCCCAGCGAAGGTCCGGTGATCATCGCCTCGAACCACCGCAGCTTCCTCGACCCGTTCGTGATCGGGACGATGGCGAAGCGGCCGATGTACTACGTGGCCAAGTCAGAGCTCTTCACTCATCGCTGGCAGTCGTGGATCCTCAGTGCTCTTGGCGCCTTTCCGGTGATCCGGGGCAGCGGCGACATGGACATGGTCGAGACGGCGAAGGCGATCCTGGCCCGGGGGGACATCGTGCTGATGTTTCCCGAGGGCACTCGCATCCGGCCGGGCTCGCTGGCCAAGCCCCGGCGCGGAGTCGGACGCCTGGCGCTCGAGACCGGCGCGCCGGTCGTCCCGTTGGCGGTCATCGGCACCGAGGAGGTGCGTCGCGGCTGGCGGATCCGTCCGCACAAGGTGCGGATCCGTGCCGGCAGCCCGCTCCGGTTCCCGACCGTGGCCGAACCCTCGCCGGCGCTCGCGGCGGCGGTGGCCGACCGCATCTGGCCGTGCGTGATGCTGCAATGGGAATGGCTTGGCGGTCTGCCCCCGGTGCGCCGCGCGGCGGTCATCGGCGCCGGGTCGTGGGGCACGAGCCTCGCCGTGTGCCTGGCGCGCGCCGGGCTCGAGGTCGACCTCGGCTGTCGTACCCGCGAGCAGGCCGCGCAGCTTGCGCTCACCCGCGAGAACGCGGCCTATCTACCCGGCGTATCGCTCCCGGACTCGATCCGCGTGGAGCGCGCGGTTGACCTCGAGCTCGGTGGTCACGATCTCGTCTGCCTGGCGGTGCCGGCGCGGTCCCTGCCCGCCGTGCTCGCCGCCCACGGCGAGCGGATCCCGCAACGCGCCGGCGTGCTTGTGCTGTCGAAGGGGCTGGTCCCGCCGCTCGGCACGCTGCCTTCGGCATTCGCCGCCGAGCGAGTCCGCGCGCGTGCGGTGGGCGTACTTGGCGGGCCGTCGCACGCCGGGGAGGTTCTCGAGCACGGTGCTTGCGTCGTGCTCGCCTCCGTCGATGCGGCGTTCGCCCGCCAGCTCTCCGAGTCGCTCAGGGCGGGCGGACTCGACGTCACCTACACCAGCGACGTCACCGGGGTCGAGCTCGCCGGCTGCGCGAAGAATGCAGCCGTGCTGGCGGCCGCCGCCGCCTCGGCCGCCGGGCCCAACGTGGCCGGCGCCGCCGCCGGCAAGGTGTTCGGCGAGGTCGGCGCGCTCGCCCGTCTGCGCGGCGGACAGCCGGAGACGTTCGCGGGTCTCGCCGGAGCCGGGGATCTCGTCGCCACCGTCGTCGCCACGAGCTCGCGAAACCGGCGCGCCGGCGAGTTGCTCGCCCAGGGCATGCCCGCGTCCGAGATCGCGCCGGCGCTTGGTCACGCCGCCGAAGCGGTCGACTCGGTTCCGATGCTGGCGAGCGCGGCCCGCGCCGGAGGTCTGGTAACCCCGGCGCTCGACGGACTGGCAGCGCTTGTCGAGGGCCGGATCGAGCCCGAGCAGTGGACGGCCACCGTGACCGCGCCCGGTCCCGTGCGCCGCCCGCGCCCGCGTCCGGTGCGCGCGGCCTGACCGAAGGTACGCTCCACAATGTGGGAGACAGCGAGGCTGCAAAGAAAAAAGCGGAGCTCGACGCCCGCTTCACCGAGCTGTACCGAGCGCACCTTCGTGACGTGTACTCGTACTCGTACTACCGGGTGGGCAACCACCACGACGCGGAGGACCTCACCGAGCAGACGTTCCTCCAGGCCTATCGCCACTTCGAGCGGGCGATGCGCGAGTCGAACGGCCGGCCCTTGCGGCCGTGGCTCATCCGCATCGCCCACAATCTCGCAGCCAACTTCTACCGCGACCGATCTCGTAAGCCCGAGGCGGCGATCGAGGACGCGGACGTGATCTCCTCGGTGCACACCACGGAGTCGCTGGTGGAGGGTCGCGAGGAGCTGCAGTCGATCCTCGAAGGCGTAGCGCAGCTTCCGGACGACCGCCGCGAGGCGCTGATCATGCGCTTCGCCCTGGGAATGGACAACCGCGAGATCGCGCGCGCGCTCGGCCGGACGGACGGCGCCACCAAGGTGCTGCTGCACCGGGCGATCCGCCAGCTCGAGGGGATCGTGGCCACACCCGAGGAGACCCAGGCATGACGAGCGGCACCGCTGACTTCGAAGCGCTGCTGCGCGAGGCGCTTGCCCCGATCGACCCTCCCGCCGACCTGGCCCACCGGCTCGAGCTCACGCTGGTCAACCTGACCGAGCTCGCGCAGGAGGAGCTCGAGTCGTGGGAGCTCTCGACGATGCGGGACCCGCGCAACTGGGTCCGTCCTGCGGCCGCCGCCGTCGTCGGCACCACCGCCGGTACGGCGCTGGTGCTGCTCCGCGTGCGCGCCCGCCACCGGGCGCGGCGAGCCGGTTCGGGCAACCTGCTCCAGCTGGCCGAACGCACGCTCCAGGACATCGCCGAAGAGACGCGGCGGGTCCTGCCCGATCGGTAGCGCCCCCGGCGAGCGCGGGCGATTCGCGGGCGCACCCGGCGCCCGGGGGGCAGGCCTGGCGCCGGCCGGAAACGTAACCTGCTGTTGATAGCGTCCGTTGTCGTGCCCGTCTGCTATCGCCACACTTCTCGCGAGACCGGAGTCTCGTGCTCCTCCTGCGGTCGCCCGATCTGCCCGGATTGCATGACGCCGACGCCGGTCGGGATGCGCTGCCCCGAGTGTTCGCGCGAACGGACCAAGGTGAAGACCGCGAGGTCGATCTCGCGCTCCTCAGAGCCCGTGGTCACCTACACGCTGATCGCGGTCAACGTGTTGGCGTTCATCGCCGAGAGCTCCAGTGGCGGCTCGCTGACCGGCGGCAGCACGATCGGCACGCTGTACGAGAAGGGTGCGCTATACGGCCCCCTGATCGCTCATTCGCATCAGTACTACCGGCTGCTGACCTCGGGGTTCCTGCACGACGGGTTCGAGCACATCTTCTTCAACATGCTGTTTCTGTACTTCATGGGCCCGATGCTCGAGCCGGTGATCGGGCGGCTGAACTTCGTCGTCGTGTACTTCGTATCGCTGCTCGCCGGATCGTTCGGCGCGCTGCTGTTCCAGCCCGGGATTCCCACCGTGGGGGCATCCGGGGCGGAGTTCGGCGTGCTCGGCGCGCTGATGATCGTCGCCCACGATCGCAGGATCTCGATCTGGAGCAGCGGTCTCGGGATCGTGCTCGTGATCAACATCGTCTTCTCGATCGCGATCCCTGGGATCTCGATCGGCGGTCACATCGGCGGCTTCTTCGGCGGCGTGATCTGCGGCTGGCTGATCGTGCAGCTCGGCGAGCACAGGCGAATGGAGTGGGCGGCCCTGGCCGGGTGCGCGGTGGTCGCGGTGCTCTGCGTGGCGGCGGCGATCGCGGTCGCGGGCGGGACCGGTCTGACGCCCAATGGCCTGACGCTGTAGGCGGAGCTCTGTGCTCAGCGACTGACGCTGTAGGCGGAGCTCTGTGCTCAGCCCCGCGGCGGGCGTGCGAGCACTTCGTCATACAGGCCATGGATCGCCGCGAGCAGACGGGCCGGCGCGAACCGCTCGCGGACGTCGGCGGCCGCCTCGGCGCCCATGCGCGCTCGCGCGTCCGGGTCGCCGAGCAGCGCCGCGGCCGCCCTGGCCAGAGCCGCCGGGTCGCCGGGCGCGACGAGCCGCCCGGTGCGGCCGTCGCGAATGATCTCGGGGAGGCCGCCGTGCGCGCTCGCGATCACGGCGCAGCCGGCGGCCGCGGCTTCGATCGCGGCCCCGGGGAGCGGGTCGGGAGAGCTCGACGGGACGGCGACGATGTCGGCGGCCCCGTAGACGTTCTCGACGTCGGCGCGGAAGCCGATCAGCCTGACCCGGTCGCTGACGCCCAGCGTCCATGCGAGCTCGCGGATCGCGGTCGCCCGCTCCTCGGAGCCGGGCCACGCCTCGCCGGCGATCAGCGCGATCGCGCCTCGGGCCGAGAGCTCGGGCTCGGCGAGCGCCCGTACGAGCACGTCCTGACCCTTCCAGCTCGAGATCCGCCCGAGCACCGCGATCACCGGCGCGTCCTCGGGCATCCCGGTGGCGGCTCGTGCCTCGGCGCGGGGCGCGCGTCGGGGCTCGATCGCCAGGCCGTCGAGGACCACGCGGACGGCCTCGCGCGAGGCTCCGAACTGGACGGCGGTCGCCCGAGACACGCACGGCAGCACCGCGGCACTGAGCAGCAGCCTCCGGAACGCCGGCCACCCCCGCTCAAAGGCCGACCCGGGATAGATCTCGCGGACGTGCCAGATGTGGGGCAGGCGCGCGGTGGCCGCGGTCGCCGCTCCGCTGAGCATGACGGAGGTGTTGGAGTGCACAAGTGCCACGCGGCGGGCGCGGGCCAGGTTTCGCAGTGCGACCGCATCCCTGGCCGCGGCGGCCGCGATCGCGCTCAGCCCACGCGGCGTGAGCAGCGCCCGGCGCACCACGGCCAGCGGCCGCACCTGCACCTCGACGCCGGCCTCGCGCAGGTCGGCGGCGAGCTCACCCTCGTCGGGCAGGACGACCAGTGGCGTGTAGCGGGAACGGTCGAGACCGGCGGCGAGCAGCGCGAGCTGGCGGTCCGCGCCGTAGCGGCCGCTCGAGGAGTGCAGCAGCAGAACGGTGCGGGCGCTCAGAGCTCGACCGTCAGCGCCTCGCCGGGCACCTCGGGCACGCGGTCGGGGTGCAGGATGCCGGCCAGCAGCTCGAGACCTTCGACGATCCGCGGGCCCGGGCGGGAGAAGTAGGCCGATGCATTGACCGCGACCACCTCGCCGGCGCCAACCGCCATCAGCTCGTCGCGGTGCATCTCAGCCTCGCGGTGGGCGATCTCCGCGTCGTACCCGCACGGCATCACGATCACGATGTCGGGCTGGGCGGCGGCGATCTCCTCCCAGCTGACCTGCGAGGAATGCTCGCCGGCGAACCCGAGCACGTCCTCGCCGCCCGCGTACTCGATCAGCTGCGGCGTCCAATGACCGGCCGCGAACGGGGGATCGAGCCACTCGAGGGCGGCGACGCGAATCCGCCGGGCGCCGCGGACGGCGAGCCTGACCCGATCGATCCGCCCGGACGCCTCCTGGATCAGGTCGACCGCGGCGTCCTTGCGGTCGGTGGCCTGGGCCAAGGTGCGGGCGTCCCCGAGCACCTCGCCGACCGTGCGTGGGTCGAGCGCGATCACCTGCGGGTGGGTGTCGATCTCCTCTGCCACGGCCAGTACGTCGTCGTGCGAGACGGCACACACCGCGCACAGCGCCTGCGTCACGATCAGGTCCGGACGCAGCTCGATCAGCGCCTCGGCGTCGAGCTCGTAGATCGGCTCGCCCGCCAGCGTCAGCTCGCGCACCGCGGTGTCGATCTGGATCGCGCTCAACCCCGCGGGCAGCACGTCGCGGGTCACCTTCGGCAGCTCCCTGGCCGCGGGCGGGTAGTCGCACTCGTGGGTTACGGCGATAACCTCGGGCCCGAGCCCGAGCGCGAACAGCATCTCGGTCGCGGAGGGGACGAGACTGACGATGCGCATCGAGGAGAACGATATGACACAGCTGCTGAGCGACGACGACATCGCGGCCCGCCTGGCCGACAGCGACTGGGAGCGCGACGGCGATGAGATCGTCAGGGAGTGGAAATTCGATGACTTCGCGGCCGCGATGGCCTTCGTGAACCGCGTCGCCGAGCGGGCCGAGGAGGCCAACCACCATCCCGACATCCTGCTCCACGGCTGGAACAAGGTCAGGCTGTCGCTGACCAACCACTCCGCCGGGGGTTTGACCGAGCAGGACTTCGTGATGGCGGCGCAGTTCGACGCATGCGCCTGATCCTGAATCTCATCTGGTTGGTGCTCGCGGGCTTCTGGATGGCGCTCCTCTACACGATCGCGGCGCTGGTCTGCTTCCTCCTGATCGTCACGATCCCGTTCGGGATCGCGTCGCTGCGGATCGCCGCGTTCGCGCTGTGGCCGTTCGGGAGGACCGTGGTCAGGCGGCCCGACGCCGGGATGGCGTCGGGCATCGGCAACGTCCTCTGGTTCCTGCTGTGCGGCTGGTGGCTGGCTCTCGGCCACCTGATCTCGGGTATAGCGCTGTGCCTGACGATCATCGGCATTCCGCTCGGTCTCGCGAACTTCAAGCTGATCCCCGTGTCGCTGATGCCGCTCGGCCGGGAGATCGTGCCAGTCGACACCCTGGGCCTGCCGGGGGATCGTTACGTGACGTTCGTCGGCTGAGCGGCGATCACGCCGCTCGCGGGCGGGGAAGCCACGGCGACCGGTTCGTGATCGACCAGCTCGGGCGGCAATGAACCTGGGCCTCGCGCGATGCACACTCCGGTCAGCAGCTTCTCGTACTCGTCGGTGACGGCCTCCCACGAATACCCGCGCGCGCGTTCGCGGCCCAGCTCACGGTAGGCGGCCACGAGCTCCGGGTTATCGAGCAGGCGCGCGAGCTGGACGGTCAGGTCCGCGACGCCGGCCCGGCCGGAGAAGTACACGCCCGCCTCGCCGACCGTCTCCGCGTTCGGGCGGTGGTCGTTCACCAGCACGCAGTTGCCGGCGGCCAGCGCCTCGAGAATCACCGGGTGCGTGCCACCCACCTCGGTGGGGGCGCAGAACAGGTACGCGTGACGCTGGAGCTCCCAGTAGCCGCGGCCGAACACGTAGCCGGGGAACACGACCCGCGGGTCGGCCGAGCGCATCACCTGACGGATGTATTCCGAGGCATATGGGGCCCCGCCGACGACGACGAGCTTCATCCCGCGAGCCTGCTCGGCGGGGATCCTGGCGAAAGCCTCGACCAGCAGGTGGGGATTGTTCTCGGGCTCGAGGCGTCCGACGAACAGGATGTAGCGTCGCGGCTCGAGCCCGAGGCGCTCGAGCATGTCGGTTCCCTCGTGACCCGGGTCCTCGACGCCGTACGGCACCACACCGATCCGCTCTCCATACCGGGCTTCGAAGATGTCGGCCACCGAGTGCGAGTCGGTGATCGCCTGGTCGGCCCACCGCGGTGCGGTTCGCTCGGCGAAGCGCAGGTACGCCTTGGCGAGCGCGGGCCACTTGCGGCGATCGGAGTCGAGGCCGTCGACATTGATCACCGTGGGGATCGAGGCCCAGCGGGTGATCAGGCACAGCGGCGAGTTTCCCCCGATGAAGAACAGCGCCGCGTCCGGTTGGGTCACGCGCGCGGCGTGGATCGCCGACAGGAAGGTGTGCACGAACGTGTCGAGGTACTTGTTCTGCACCGTGCGCAGATGGACCAGGCGCGCTCCCTTATAGGTCCGCAGCCGGCGGTCGACGACGTGCGGCCTGCAGTAGACGATCACCTCGTGGCCGCGCCCGGTCAGCCGTGAGGCGAGCTGCTCGACCGCGGTCTCGAAGCCCGAATACGAGGCGGGGATGCCCCGCGTACCGAGGATCGCGATCTTCACCGCGGGGAGCCGGCTGGCTTGGTCGGGTCAGTGCGCATCGTTCACCGCGAGAGAGTATGCGGCCAGATGGATGCGCGCTGAATCAGCCCACGAGAAGCGCTCGGCGCGACGTCGCCCGCGCTCGGCCAGCTCGCGCCGAAGCGGCTCGTCGCCGGCTACCTCGGCCATCGCGGCCGCAAACGCATCGGGGTCACTCGGGTCGGCGTAGCGCGCCGCGTCGCCGCACACCTCGAGGACGCCGGGCGCCGGGGCGGCGAGCACCGGCGCTCCCGCCGCCATCGCCTCGACCAGGGTCATGCCGAACCCCTCGTGCAGAGCGCAGTGCACGAGCGCGGCGGCGCCGGCGTACAGGACCGCAAGGCGCTCCGCGCCCGGCCGGTGCTCGATCCGGACCCCCGTCTCCGCCGCCGTGGCCGATCCGGCGAGCACGAGCTCGAGCGGCTCCGTCGCGCCCTCGCGATAGCGCCGGTAGGCGGCCAGCAGACCGGCGAGGTTCTTGCGCGGCTCGTCGTCGCCGACGTACAGGAAGTAGCCGCCCCGTGACACCGAAGCCGCCGCCGGCGGCGTGCCCAAGTCCTGGCCCAGGCCGTGCGGCGCGACCAGGATCCGCTCCGAATCGACTCCCCACCGGGCCTGGACGTCGCGGGCGGTCGTGTGACTGACGCAGATGACCGCGCGGGCGCGGCGCGCGGCGGCGCGATGAGTTCGGCGCGTCAGGCCCCGGTAGGCAGGGTCGAACTTGTCCGGCAGCGCCTCGAATGCGAGGTCGTGGACGGTCACGGCCTGAGGCAAGCTCGAGGAGTATGCGAACGCGGGCAGCGGGTGGTGGATGAGATCGGCGCCGGCGGCTCGCGCGCGCCGCGGCAACTCGATCTGAGTCCACAGCTCGTCGGCGAGCAGGTTGCGTACGCTGCCGATTCCGCCTCCCGCCGGCGGGCGGCGGCGGGCGTTGCAGGCCCGGACGATGTCGACCTCGCCCAGGGCTGCCAGTGCCGCGCACAGTTGCTCGAGATAGATTCCGGTTCCGGACTGCGGCGAACGCCGGGCGAACGTGGTGTCGATCAGAACAAGCACGGTTGCCTAGCGTACGGCGCTCGCGAGCAGCAGCCGCCGGAGCGGCGGCAGGCCGCCGCGGGCACGGATCTCGACCTCTGAGAAGCCGAAATCCGACAGCAGCCCGCGCAACGACCTTCGCGTGTACAGGTGCAGGTGATCGCCCAGTGGCTCGGAGTAGCGCTCGACGCCGCGGAGCGCGATCGCTACGCGACCGTGGGCGGGTGTGGTCAGCAGCAGCCGACCGCGGGGGGCGAGCACTCGCCTGACCTCAGAGAGCCAGCGCGCCGTGTCGGAGACGTGCTCGATCACCTCGCTCGCCCACACCAGCGCGAAGGTCGAGTCCTCGAACGGAAGCGGACCATCGAGCGGCACGAGGGCGAACTCGAGCCCGGGATGGGCGGTCCGGGCGCGGGCCAGTGCCGACTCGGCTACGTCGGCGCCGAGCGCATCGGCACCCGCCTGCGCCAGCAGCTCGGTGAAGTCGCCCTCACCACAGCCGAGGTCGAGCGCCGGTGCGCCCGTGATGATCTGCGAACGCAGAAAGTCGCGCCGGATCGCGAGGTCGGGCGGCTCCAGGTCGGCCGGGAGCCGTTCCCACAGCTCTTCGAAGTAATCCTTCAACCCGGCGGAATCTAGACACACCACTAGACCGCCCGACATCCGAGCATCGGCAGGACTATCGTCGGTCGCACATGTCGCCCCGGCTGATCGCGGTCGCACCGGTCGACCACCCGGGCGGAGCAGAGATCCACCTGCTACGGCTGCTTGCGGGTCTGCAGCGCCGAGGCTGGTCGATCGCCCTGACGACGCCGGGTGCCGGGCCGCTACGTCAAGCGGCCCTGGATGCCGGCTACGCGTGGTACCAGCTCCCGCTCGGGGGTCTCGCCCGTCGCGCCGGGGCTCGTGCCGTGCGGTCCTGGCGCCACGCGCGGACGCTGGCGCGCGGCGCCAACGTCGTCTACCTGAACGGCACCGTCTGCGGGCGAATCCTGCCCGCGCTTCCGCGCGGACCGAAGATTGTGCTCCACGTGCACGACATGGTCGACCGCGTACCCCTGTTCTGGCGCCGCGCCGACGTCGTGCTCGCGGACTCCGCCGCGGTCGCGGGGCGCCTCCGCGGCCTCTCGGCGCATGTCGTCTACGGACCGGTCGAGCCGGATCCGCCCCCGGCAGCGGCACCGTGGCCCACGGGCAACGGCCCCGTGATCGGCTTCGTCGGGCGCATCGAGCCGCGCAAGGGCCCGCTCGATCTCATCCGCGCCGCGCCGGCGATCCGCGCCGGCGCGCCCGGGGCTCGCGTCGTGCTCGTGGGCGACGATCCCTACGGGACCGATCCCGAGTACGTTCGCGCGGTGCGGGGTGCCCGCGACGTCGAGCACCATCCCTGGAGCGAGAACGCGCCGGGCCTGATGCGCCACCTGGACGTCCTGGTGCTGCCTTCCCGCCGGGAGCCGTTCGGGACCGTGCTGGCGGAGGCGATGGCGGTCGGTACGCCGGTCGTCGCCACCAGAGTGGACGGATTGCCGGAAGTCGTGGAGGATGGCGTGACCGGTCGCCTGGTGGCGCCGGGCGAGCCCGAACAGCTCGCGGCGGCGGTGCTCGAGGTGCTCGCCCACCGCGACGAGATGGGCGCCGCGGCGCGCCGCAGCGCGCGCCGGTTCTTCGCCGAGGATTACGTCGAGCGGGTGGAGGCGCTGATCGCGCCGTGAAGGTCGCCTTCGACAGCCGTCCCGCCGCCGACTCCCGCGGGGTCGGGCGCTACGCGCGCTGCCTGCTCGAGGCGCTGTACGAGAACGGCTACGGGGAGGTGGTCGAGTCGCACGATCCGCGCCGCTTCGATGTCTTCCACGCGCCGTGGATCGACGGTGCGCTGCTGCGCTCGCCCGTGCCCATGGTCGTCACCCTTCACGACCTGATCCCGCTCAAGCGCAGCGGCGAGTATCTCCGCACCGGGCTTCGCTTCCGGTTGCGATACCTGGCGGTCCAGCGGGCCGTCCGGGTGATCGTGCCGACGCAGGCGGTCGCCAATGACGCGATCCGCCGCCTCGAGATTCCGGCGGACCGGCTGGTGGTGATCAATGAGGCAGCGGCGCCGACCTTCCACCCGCGCTCCGAGCAGGAGGTCGACGCCGTGCGCCGGCGCTATGGGTTGCCCAGCCGCTACCTGCTCTGGGTCGGCGGCCTCAAGCAGCCGGATCCGCGTAAGCGAGTAGCGGCGCTTGCACGTACGCCGCGAACGATGCCGCTCGTGCTCGCCGGGCACACCGGGCGCTGGGCTAGGGAGCTGCCCGACGTCACGCTCACCGGCGGCGTCAGCGACGACGAGCTGGCGGCGATCTACACGGGCGCGCACGCGCTGGTGTTCCCGAGCGACGACGAGGGGTTCGGCCTGCCCCCGGTCGAGGCGCTGGCATGCGGGGCGCCTGTGGTCGCGTGCGATGTCCCCGTCATGCGCGAGGTCCTCGATGGCCGCGCGACCTTCGTCGCGGTCGACGATCTCGAGGCCTTGGTCGCCGCGGCCGAGGCCGCCGAGCGCCCGGCGCCCGCCCCGCCGCCCTGGACCTGGAGCGACGCCGCCCAGGCGACCTGGGGCGTGTATCAGGACGCCGCGGCGGCGCCGCCGGCGTGGCGGGGAGCGAGGCGGCGGCGAATCCGGCCGGCGGAGGCCGACCAGAAGGCGTGAGGAGCGCGGGCTACCGCCGGGCTTGCAGCCCGAACGGCGGCAGCGCCACGTGCCGGCTACCGCCGGGCTTGCAGCCCGAACGGCGGCACCGCCACGCGCCGGCGGGCCTGCACCAACCTCCGCCGCGCGCGCGCCGCGCCGGCGAGCCGAGCCGCATCGCGGTAGCCGCCGAGCAGGTGGCGCTCGCGCAGCAGCGTATGTCCCAGGGCGAGCAGCTCGTAGCCGGCGATCCTGGCGCCGTCGCGGGCCAGCCCGCGGCCCGTCTCGTTCTTGATCATCATCAGGTAGCGGTTGCGGAACTGCATCCGCCGCGCCGCCTCGCTCATCTGGGCGCGGGTCGAGGGGCTGTAGGTGCGGATGTGGTGGCCAATGGCCCGCGGCTCATACAGGCACCGCCAGCCGTACAGCCGCGCCCGCCACGCGAGGTCGGCGTCCGAGGCCCACAGCTCCATGTCCTCGTCGAGCACCTCGGTGCCGTCGAGCGCGCAGTCCTCCAGGGTCTCGCGACGGTATAGGGCGGCCGCGCCGTCGGCGCCGAACGCCTCGCCGGGGACGCTGAAGCTACCGGCGGGCTGGGCGTGACCGACGAGCCCGTTCTTGCGCCGGCGGTCGACGATCATCCCGGCGGTGTCGAGCTGGCCGAGCGGGCGGTCGGGGCCGGCCAGACGCAGGAGCATGGGGGCGACCGAACCAACGCCCGGCTCGTCGAGCCGAGGTCGCGCCAGCGTGAGGAAGCTCGGTTCGAGGATGCAGTCCGCGTTGAGCAGGAGGACGGCGTCTCCGGCGGTGGCGGCAATCGCCAGATTGAGTGCGGCCGCATAGCTCCGGCGCCGATCGAGGCGCAGATGCCTGGCGCCGAGGCGCGTGGCGAGGTCGGGGGTGGCGTCGGTCGAGGCGTTGTCGACCACGACCACTTCGGCGCCGGCCTGGGCGAGCGCGGCGGGGAGCGAGTGGGCGAGCATCGGCGCCTCGTCGACGCTGAGGAGAAGGATCGTCGTCGTGCTCATGGTCTGCTCATGGTCGCTTCACAGGAGCTCGCGATACACCGCCGCGGTCTCGCGCGCCGTTCGCTCCCAGCTGAACTCGGCCGCACGCTCGCGGCCGCGGCGCGCGAGCTCGGCGCGTATGGGGGGGTTGTGGAGCAGCGATCCGACGACGGTGGCGATGTCGTCCGCGTCGGCGGGATCGAAGTAGGCGGCGGCGTCGCCGCCGGTCTCGGGCAGGGCGGTGGCGCGCGCGGCGGCGACTGGCGTGCCGCGGGTCATCGCCTCGAGCAGAACCAGGCCGAAGCCCTCGTACCGGCTCGGGTGGACGACCAGGTCGGCGCCCCGGATCAGCACGTCGAGGCGCGAATCGGTCACGTAGCCGGTGATCTGCACGGGCTCGCCGCCGGCCAGCGCTCGCAGGCGCTCCCCCTCGCCGGCGTCGACCCCGGCCAGCACCAGCCGATGTGGCACCGCGGACGCGCCGGACCGGAGCCGGCGGAACGCCGCGACCAGCGTCCCGAGGTTCTTCTTCGCTCGCAGGTCGCCGATGGCGAGCAGGTAGGGGGTGGCGGTGGTGGCGTTCGCCGCGGTCGCCAGCGGCAGCGCCGGCGCGAGCGGGATCACCCGGACCTTGGCCGCGTCGACGCCGTAACGGGCACAGAGATCGTCGCGGGTGAACTGCGAGGGGCAGATGATCCGCTCCGCCGAGCGGGCGGCGAGCGGCACGATCATCCGGTACTTCCTGCCCGTGACCCGGCCGAAGTCATCGGGCCACGCCTCGAACGCCAGGTCCTGGATCGTGACCACGCCCCGGCACGGACGGACAAGGGGCAGAAAGCAATTGAGCGCGTGCACCAGATCGGCGTGAACCCGG
>Ga0302324_100003566_pt1 | contig 35040 bp, 32 predicted proteins | sample Palsa_T0_1_FD_201949 | JGI IMG/M metagenome (GOLD analysis project Ga0302324, IMG submission 201949) | Peat permafrost microbial communities from Stordalen Mire near Abisko, Sweden - Palsa_T0_1 | ecosystem: Environmental > Terrestrial > Soil > Palsa > Peat permafrost | place: Sweden: Abisko...
GGGAATTCACGAGCTGCTGGGCAGTCTGGAACGGCGCCTGCAGCGACCCGGCGGCCGAATCCGAACCCGACGGCGAAGCATAAAAAGAACACGACACCGCCGCAGGCGCCGAAGAAGTATCCGTCACGCTAGCGCTCCTCGCGGGCGAGGTGTTCTGCTTGGTGAGCCGGCGGCGGCGGCGGTGGTCGACGGTGCGTCGGCTACTGTGACGGCCGGGGAAGCGCTTGACGCCCCGCCGCAGCTTCCTCGCCCCAGGGCACCCGTGATGCTCGACCGCCACGGCGCTGCAGCGGGGGCTGCTCGGCGACCTGTCAGCGGCGTTGGCCAGCGTCGGCGCGGCCATAGCGAGGGCAAGTGCAGTGGTGGTGAAGACTGCGGTGACGGACGTTTTCATAAGAGCGTGATCGGCGCTCAGTCACCCCTCGACCCATGCAGGCGCCTCCGCTCAACGAAGGTCCACCGCGCCTGATACGACAAACGTCCATCGCGCACGGGCGCGTTGCGCCCGCAGGGTCGAACGGGCGCCCGGCTGTGCTCGCGCCATCCGTCCGGGCAGATGCGATCATGCGCCGGTGCGCCGGTTCACTCGCTCGGAGCTGTCGAGGCTGTTCCCGCCCGGCGTGGTCCCGGGGCTCGTCGCCGTCGGCCTGATGATCATCTGGGCGGCGTATGACGGCGGCTACTTCCCCGGCACGTGGTACTGGGGGGCACTGGCGACGCTCGCGCTCCTCACCGTAACCGTAGTCGGCCTCGGATCGCAGGTCGGTCTGATCTCACGCGCCGTGTGGGTGGCGCTGATCGCCTTCGGCCTGTACGTCCTGTGGTCCTACCTGTCGATGACCTGGGCCCAGTACCCGGGCGCTGCGCTCGAGGGCAGCAACCGCGCGCTCCTGTTCTTATTGGTGTTCGCGCTGTTCGTGGTGGTGCCGTGGACGGTGGAGGCAGCGCTCGCGGCGCTGATTCTCTTCGTCTTGGGCGTCGGCACCATGGCCATCGTGATCACGGTTCGGCTCGCGACCCGGGATCACATCGCGGCCCTGTTCATCTCCGGGCGTCTGGCGTCGCCGCTCGGCTACTACAACGCGTCCGCCGCGCTGTTCACGATGGCCGCGCTCGTCGCGATCGCGCTCGCCGTCCGGCGTGAGCTGCCGGTGGCGCTACGGGCGTTCCTGCTCGCGATCGCCGCCGACGGGCTGCAGCTAGCCTTGATTGGACAGAGCCGGGGGTGGCTGTTCACGCTGCCGCTGGTGGCCCTTGCCGCCATCGCCGTGCTCAGCGGCCGGCTGCGCGTGGTCCTGGCCGCGGCCGTGCCGGTGCTGGCGACGCTCGCGGTGGTGCACCCGCTGCTCAACGTCTTCCAGGCGTCAAACGGCGGGAACTCGGTCGGTCGCGGTTTCTCCGACGCCGCCATGCGCGCGGGCCGGGACTCGCTCGTGGCCTGCGCTGCCGTCCTCATCCTCGGCGCGCTGATGGCGCTGGCGGACTCTCGATTGCCACCGATCGTGCTCTCGGCCTCTCGACGGCGTGCCGTCGGCATTGCCGTCGCAGCGGCGATCGTGGTCGTTAGCGCCGTCGGCGCCACGGCCGCCACCCATGGTCGCCCGTTTCACTACCTATCGACGGAGTGGAACGGCTTCAGCCACCAGGAGACATACACCCGATCCGCTCCCAGCTCGAATTTCGCCGAGGTCGGGAGTGGCCGCTATGACTTCTGGCGGGTGGGGCTCGATGCCTTCCTCGCCCATCCTGTCGGCGGGCTCGGGCAGGACAACTTCCTTGCCTACTACTTGCGGCACCGGCGCACGACGGAGCAGCCGGAGTGGACGCACAGTCTCGAGATCCGGCTGTTGGTGCACACCGGTTTCGTCGGCTTCGGCCTGTTCGTGACCTTCTTGATCGCGGCGCTCCTAGCGGCGGTGGGAGCGTTCCGCCGAGCTGCGCCGTTGCCTCGAGCGGTCGCCGGAGCCGCTCTACTCCCGCTTATCGTGTGGGCGATCCACGGCTCGGTCGACTGGTTCTGGGAGTTCCCGGCTCTGAGCGGTCCGGCACTCGGGTTCCTCGGCATGGCGACGGCGCTCGCGCGTCCTTCGCCGGTGGAGGCGAACGCGGGCGGGCGCGTTCGCGCGCGCGAGGTGCGGGTACGCCTGCCTGTCTCGATGCCCACCAGGATTCCGGCGGTCGCGCTTCGCCTAGGGGGCGCGCTCGCCGTCCTCGCCGCCGCGGCGGTGCTCGCCGTGCCGTATCTCGCCGTGGCGGAGATCGCTAGGGCGAACGCCATCTCCGCCGGTGACCCCGTGGGTGCGCTAAGCGACTTTGCCCGCGCTGCGGGGTTCAACCCGCTGAGTGCCGACGCGGCGCTCGACGGTGGCGTACTCGCCCTCGAGACGGGACGCTACTCCGAGGCCGAGGAACGCTTCCGCCAGGCGATCAGCCGCGAGCCCGGAGCGCTCTGGGAGGCTTGGCTGGGCGAAGGACTCGCCGCCTCGGCGCTCGGCCGCCGTGCCCAGGCGCAGCGCGATTTTCTCGTGTCGCGCTCGATCAATCCGCTCCAGCCGGTGACCGGCCAAGCGCTTACACTCCTGAGGACGCGTTCACCGCTCTCTCCCGGCCAGGGGCTGCGCGAGCTCGCGCAGCAGGACTAAGGCCACCTGTCCATAGCACCGGTGGAGTCTATGGAGGTTATGGTGTAGGATTATGCCGGGGAACGTGTACTAGAAGCAGTTCAGATACCCTTGGGGCTCTATTAGGAGGGCTAATGAAGCGCAACATTGTTGCGGTGGTCGCGTCTCTGTCGTTGGTGGCCTCGGTACCAGCGGTAGCTGGCGCCGAATCGCCGACGTGCAGCACCTACCACCCGACCTGCAACAGCATCTCGTCGGCGATCGATGCACCGACCGCCACGACCACAACTACCACGGGGACCGGCTCGCTGCCCTTCACCGGTCTTGATGTCGGCCTGCTCGTTGCCGGCGGCGGATCGCTCGCAGGACTGGGCTTCGTCATCCGGCGCACGTCGAGGCGGACCAGCTAAGCACGCAGGTAGTAGGGGGGTATGAGGCTCCGGGATCGGGGCCTAGTTTCGGCTACGAGGAGACACGGAGCCCGGATCAGGCTCCGGGCTGCCGTCGACGCCCGGCGAGCAGCTCAGCGTAGAGATCCTCGAGACGTCTCAAGGTCACGTCGATCGTCAGCTCAGCGCGCTGCCGCTCGGCTCCTCGTATACCCATCTCACGAGCGCGGTCGGTCTGGGCGAGCAGGTCGTTGATCGCCTGTGCGAGACGAGCCGGCGATCGCGGCTCGACGAGAAGGCCGGTGATCCCCTCCTCGACGAGATCGGGGAGCCCGCCGACCCGCGTCGCGACCACCGGCTTGCCGGCGGCCATGTACTCGATCACCGCCTGCGGGCTTCCTTCGAAGTCAGAGCAGCACACGGCGACGTCCGAGGCCTCGAGCACGTCCATCACGTCGCGCCTGACGCCCAGGAGCAGGACCGTGTCGCATAGGCCCAGCGAGTCGATGAGCTGCTCCAGCCTCGGGCGCTGAGGTCCGTCGCCGACGATCAACACACGAAGCGACGGCGCCGAGGTTCGAAGCGCCACGGCAGCCTCCAGGAGCACTTCGAACGCTTTCTGTGCGCGCAGGTGACCGACGCTGACCACCACCGGAGCCGAGGCGGGGATGCCGAGCTCCGCGCGCACATCGTGCCCTGTCGCGTGGCGCTCTGGGATCCCGACGGGGACGATCACGATTCGCCGCGGATCGATGTGCTCGATCTCGATCATCCGCCGGCGGTCAAGGGCCGACACGGCGACCATGCGGTCGCATCGCGCGGAGATGAGGCGGCGATCGAGCATCCGGCGCACCGGCTGACCCTCGTAGGACCAGGTGTGCTCGTGTGCGATCGCGACCGGAACCTGCCCGGCGCCGCGCAGAACGGACGCCCAGACATTCGACCCGAACTTGTGGGCGTGGAGCACATCCACATTTTCGCTCCGCAAGAAGCGCACGAGCTTGACGAACGGGGCCAGATCGCCCCGGTGACGGCGTCCCAGCTTGAGCAGGGTGGCGCCTGCGTCCGCGAGCTCGCGGCGCGTCTGGACTTCATCGACCGGGTCATCCGGCTCCCTGGTCACGCACAGCGTCCGCCGGTAGCGGTCGCGGTCGAGGTGGACTGTGATCAGGCGGGCAAAGCCCTCAGCACCGCCGCTCCAGCCGTCGATGAGGGAGACGATGTGGGGAACCCGCTGGCCGCTCGGCGGCCGCCAAAGCGCGCCCGCCGTCGTATGAGCCGCGGTGCTGTCCACGGCGAGCGATGGTACTCGCCTACTGGCGCCTTACCCGAGCGCGGGTTCGGGCCCGGCGCCGGGCGGCACATGCCAGCGTGCTTGCGCGCCGAGCTCGATCATTCCCGTCGGCCGTCGCCCGAGCGGCGATCGCCGCCGCAGGGGAGACGCTCCCCAGGTCGGCGAGGATGCGTTACGACCGCGCCGCCCAGAGCCGAGGAGCGTTCAAATCGCGCACAGATCGCGAGACCTTGAGGCGAAAGCGCCATGCCGCGTCGCGGTTGTAGATTCCCACTCGCGGCCAGCAATGGAGTCCCGTCAGCCCGGGGTGGCGCGAAAGCGTCGCCGCCGCGACGTACCCGGCCCGCTCGGCGCCGTCGACGACGCGTCGGTCGAAATCCCCGTACGGGTAGGCGATCGTATCGCCTGCACACCCGAGACGGTCGGCGATCTCTTGCCGCGACCCCGCGAGCTCCACCATCAGCTCTTCGTCGTTGACGGCGGTCAGATTGGGGTGAGTCCTGGTGTGAGAGCCGATTTCCCATCCGAGGTCGGCGAGGCAGCCGAGATCATCCCAGGACAGCGACCTCAGCTCGCTGGCGAAGGGCGTCTCGTTCCAATGGTCGACGCCGGGCCAGGCCAGCCGCTGTTCGCCCTCGATGCAGGCAGTGGGTACAAACACCGTGGCGGGCAGCCCGAGGCTCGCGAGGACGGGCAGCGCGAGGTCCTTGACGGAGCCAAAGGCGTCGTCAAAGGTGATGGCGAGGGTACGTGGATGGGGTGGGGAGAGCACTGCCTCCCGGAAGCCCACAGCGCGCCAGCCATGGCGGACGAGGTACGCGAGCTGGCTCTCCAGGGCAGGAGGAGTGACGGAAAGGGCGGCGTTCCACGTCGGGCTCACCGCGTGGTAACAGAGCACCATGACTTCGATCATGGCCGTGCCGCGGCCAAGGCTCGACGGCTGCGGGGCACGGCGCCGGGAGAGGTCTCTACGACGTCGTCCTCGGCAGTCCGTCGCGACAACGCAAGCAGGGTTGGGCCGAGGGCGAGCACCAGCCAAAGCTGCTTGGAGAACTCGCCCGAAAGGAAGAAATCGGACACCATGAACCCGACGATCGCGAAAATCACGCACCGGGACATGAGCTCGAGGTCTTGCTCGCCGGAGAGCCGGAACGCTTGGGCTGCGCGTGCAGCGGCGGCCACGGCGCCGCCGACGATGCCGAGAAATGCCAGCAACCCCACGATCCCCATGTCGGCCAGCACCTCGAGGTAGATGTTGTGTGCCACCTTGGGGTCGTCGACGATCAGGTCCGCCCGCGTCAGCGGTCCGGCATCCTGGACGTAATTGACCGAATCCGCGGAGAAGTTGCCTGACCCAACGCCGATCAGGGGATGCGCCTCCACCATCCGCCACGCGACCGCCCAGATCGTCGAGCGACCACTCGTGTCGGAGCTCGTGATCCGTGATTTCGTAGTGCTCGGCGCGAAGGCAACATAATCGATGACACCGCCGACGACCCCGACGATGAGCAGGAGCGTTGCCCAGCGGCGCCACCGACCACCGTAGATGACGCCCGCGATCAGCATGGCGGCCAGCGCAATCAACCCGGAGCGCGACAGCGTATTCACCACGCCGGCAATCGAGATGAGGATGGCAACCCCGCCCAGCAGGCGTAGCCACGGCTGGCGCCGGAAGACGCCCATCAAGCCGAACGAGAGCGCGATCGCGCCTACGAGCACGGCGGCCTGCTCGTTGGCATCACCGATCGTTCCAGTGAGCTGGCCAGGCTGATTGAGCGTGCCGGGATCGATGAATCCGTAGATAGTGGATATGACCGCACCGACGATGAACGCGCCCGCGAGCCAAAGCAAGTGATCTTTCCGCAGGATCGTGCCGAAGACGATCGGGATCAGGAGCACGTTGAGGAGATAACGGTATGTGTCGGTCAGCGCCAGACCAGAGCTCCCGGCCCAGACGACGCTGATCGCCGACCATGACACAAGCACCACACTGGCGATTACCAGAGTGGGGCTCGCCTTCATCAACGTCATCATCGGTTGGCGGTTCCTGGTGGCGGCGCTGGCCAGATAGGAAGCGAACAGCAGCAAGCCGGCAACCTTCATGAAGCTCGCCTCCGGCCCGCCGGAGTTCACGATGTCCAAGAACGACAGGATCGTGAAAAGAATCGTGCCGATCGACGCATCGCCGATCACGACCGCGGTGAAGGCGATGCCGATGGCGGCCGCGAGTCCGTAGGCGGGGTCGATGCCGGCTAGCACGCCGATCCCCGCGCACCCGAAGGCGGCTGACGCAAGCGAGGCGTAGCCCGGCCGGGGGATACCACTGAACCAGCTGGCCATCGAGGGACTGGCTAAGACTGACGGCGTAAACCCGCGGATTCCACGCGTAAGCCTGGTGGCCCGATCAGGCCCTTTCATGCCTGGGTACTATTGCACGTGGCATAGTCAGGGCCTTCGAGCGCATGAAGCGTGGATACGCCGCCGGCGATTCTGAGTCGCGGGAAGGTTTCGCCATTAGCGAGCATTGACAGGAGATATGGGCGTCGCATGACGGACTCGAGCGCCGACGCGACCCCCGCGCCGGCCGTCTTATCGGGAGGTGGCGACACCGTCGTACGCGGCACTTTACTGGGCATGGCCGCCCGGTTGGCGGGTGGCGTGCTCACAGCGGGCCTGACCGTGTTCCTCGCCCGGCGACTTGGATCATCCGGCTTCGGGGTCTTCTCGCTCGGTCTGTCAATCGGGTCGCTGCTCTTTCTCGTCTCCGACTTTGGCGTGATCCAGGCGGTTTCGCGACTGGTCGCCGAGAACCGGCACGATCAATCGGCCGTCGCCGACCTGCTCGGGGACGGGATCCGCCTGAAGTTGGTCGGCAGTCTGTTCGTGGGCGCCGTTCTCGTCGCCTTGGCGGGCGTTATCGCCCACGCCTATGGATCGCCAAGGCTAGCCCCGACGCTACGCCTGACCGCACTCGTGCTCGTCGGCATGAACGTCCTCCTGCTGTGCGTAGGGGTCTTCACGGCCTTGCGCAACCAGGCGTTGACGCTGACGGCGTTCTTCATGGAAAGCGCCATCGAGGTGACCGCCAGCATCGTGCTCGTCCTAGCGCTCGGCGGCCCCGCGGCGGCCACGCTCGGCCGGGCGATCGGTTATCTCGGCGGCGCCGTGGTGGCGCTTGCCCTGACACGTCGGTTAGTGGGTTCCAGCGCGCTGGCAAGCATCCTGCGGCCTCACCGCCACCTGCGAAGGATCGCGGGGGACGCCGGCGCGCTGCTCATCGTCGACGGCGCCTACGTGCTCTTCACCCAGGTCGATTCACTGCTCATCGGCGCCTTTCTCACCGTGACCTTGGTAGGTATTTGGCAGGCGCCCCTTCGCCTGATTGCCCTCATGGTGTACCCCGGCCAGGCAATCGCCAGCGCGGTCGGACCGCGCCTGGTGGGCTCGCGGGACCATCCCCCGGAGCCCGAGGCTTTCCTTGGATCGGTGCGGATGCTCGTGATCGTGATGGCGGCGGCGACCGCGGTCAGCACAGCCTGGGCCGATCCCGTCATCCAAATTGTCCTCGGGCCCTCGTTCCGGACATCAGCGGGCGTGCTCAGGGCCCTCGCGCCGTGTGTCTTCCTGAGTGGCCTGGGACCACTCGTGTCGCTGGGGATGAACTACCTTGGCCAGGCCCGGCGCCGGATTCCCATCGCGGTGGCGACGGTGCTCCTGAACCTGGCCATCGACCTCGTATTGATTCCCAGAATCGGCGTGCTCGGCGGGGCCGTGGGCACCGACATCGCCTTGGCCATCTACGTTCCCGCTCACTTCCTTTATTGTCAACGCGCGCTGGACCTCCCGTTGGAGCCTACGGTCCTCACGCTTGTTCGGTCGCTGCTGGCGGCCGTGGCGATGGGCGTGGTGATGGCGCTCGTCGGGACCAGCCACCTCGGCGCTCCTGCCATAGCCGTCGGTGCGGTACTGGGAACAGCCGTGTTCGCGGCCGTGCTCCTGATCAGCCGCGAGGTCACACCCCGTGAGCTCAGATCGCTGTGGTCGGCGGTGCGCCGGCGTCGGGTGAACTAACCTACGCGAGCCATGAGTGACCTGACACGGCGTATCAATGCGGTGCTTGGACAGACCCTGGGAGTTCAAGTCACGCCCGGGCGCAACCGGGCCATTCGCTTGGGCGCCGATTGGTTTGTCCGGCTCCTGTACTTCGAGCGCCTCCTCGATGCAGTCTCCTCGGTGCCCGGCGACGTGGTCGAGTGTGGGGTAGCCGACGGATCGAGCCTGGCCATGTTGGGAAGCTTGATGCGGGCTAACGGACAGCTTCGAGACGAGTGGGGATTTGACTCCTGGGAGGGGCTGCCACCTCCAAGCGAAGCTGACCTGACGCTGGGGGAGAGCATCGCGTCCGGCGGGATGTTCGAGCACGCGAGCATCCGCCGCGTGCATGAGGAGTTCGCCGGGTATGGCTGGAGCGAACAGGAGATCCAGAGAAGCGTGCGGCTGGTGCCCGGCCTCTTCGAGCAAACGTTGCCGAAATTCAGCGGCGCGATTGCCCTCCTCCACGTCGACGCCGATCTCTATGACTCCTACCACTCGTGCCTCACCAATCTCTGGCCACAGCTCGGCGTTGGTGGCATCGCCGCCTTCGACGAATACGACGAGCCCGATCTCTGGCCGGGGGCGCGCCGAGCCGTCGACGAGTTTCTCGGATCGTTACCAGGCGGAGCCGCCGAGCTCTGCCGCGACGAACGCTCGGGAAAATGGTGGGCGCGGAAACAGGCCTGACCTCTCGGCCGGGCCCGGCTCCGCCGAGCCGGTCAGTCGGATCCGGTCGGGACGGGCTCGCTCGCCGGCGGCCGCTCGCGTGGCCCGCGAGCTGACCGGGGCCGACGGAACGAGGTCTGGCCGGACTCCTCGGGAGCGTAGTCGTAAGCGTTCCGGCGTCGTGGCGAATCACCGATGAGCACGACTCCCGTCGGGTACTGGTCCTGCTCGTAGAGCAGGTCCTCGAGCTCCGAGATCTTGCTGAGCTTGGATACCGAGATCCGGGCCACGACGAGTACATCGTCGGCCAGTCGAGCCAGCGGAAGCGCGTCGATCACCGTGGTCAACGGTGGCGCGTCGATGACCACGAAGTCAGCGAGCGCCGTCGCTTGCTCGATCAGATTGTGCGCGACGGCGAGTGTCAGTTTGTCAGCGCGATCGACACCGGGGTTGTGGACGGCCAGCACTCGCAGGGTACTGTCGGACCACGGGGTCAAGAGCGCGTCCGCGAGCTTGACCTCGCCACTGAGAACGTGCTCGGTGCCGTACTGGACCGTCAGCCCGAACGCGCTCGCCACTGTTGGCCGGCGGAGGTCTGCGTCGATGAGGATCGTCGACGAGCCACCCTGGGCCAGGGCTGAGGCTAGATTGATGGCCGTCGTCGTCTTCCCCTCTTCGGGAGAAGAGCTGGTCACGAGGAACGAACGCGAGTGCTCTGTCGCGTGCGAGGTAAGCATGGTGCGCATCGTCCTGTAGCCCTCGGCGGCAGCAAAGGAGAGCTGCTCCGGGAGGATCGGCTTCCCGCGCGTCTCCCTTCGCTCACGCGGGATTCTCGCGAGGATGGGGACGGGCATGAGCTTGCGCATCTGGTCTGCGCGCTGGAGGCGGGGATCCAGCGCGTCGACGAGGAACGCGGCGCCCAGACCGACGATCAAGCCTCCGAACAGCGCCGCGAGCACGGTGAGCTTCGTGCGCGGAGAGTAGGGGCCGCTCGGGAGGGCGGCGGTGGCGGCGATCGTGATCGTAGGATCGTTGCTTGTTCGCAGCTGATCGAGCTGATCGATTTGGCCGCCCACTGTTCCCGGCCCGTTGCGCTCAGCGGGAGGAAGTGCCGCTGCCTGAGCCTTCAGTCCCGGGAGCTCGTCGGCGATCGCCGTGTGCAGCGCGGTGGCGCGCGTGGCGACGACTTGGGTGGCAAACTCGTTAGCGATCCTCTGCGCCTGAGCGGCCGACGAGGCGTCGGCCTGAATGGAAATCAGGTCGGTCTGGCCGACCGGCGCTGCCTGGACGCTTGCGAGCAGATCCTGCGGACTCTCGCGCAGCTGTAAGGCATTCAACACGGCGGTGGCCACCGGCGTGGTCGTCACCAGGCTGGCACCCGTGAGGACATCTTGCGTCGGATCGCCAGAGGTGATGAGCACCGGTAGACCGATGAGCGTCGTGTCCGCCGGCAAAGGCGAAACCAGCATCTCAGACTGGGCGGAGTACTTCTTGGGAGCGGTCTTCACGTAAGCGACTGCGGCGGCTCCCGCTACCACCACGCAAACGACAATTAGAATGACATGCTCGCGCAGCGTCCGCAGATAGCGCTTGAGGGTTAGGGCCTGCGAGAGGCTTGGAGCTTCGGCAGACTCTCTGAACGGAGAGGCCATGGTGCTTACTATGCCAGGTGCCTGCGACGCGCTCAAATGTCGACGATAATGCTGCACATCGATGGGCAGACCCCGCGCAGAAGGACTCCAATCGAGCGTAACCGGGGCGGTTGATTGCTCGGTCCTGATGCCCGTCTATAACGAGGAGCGGGAGATCGCGGCCAGCGTGGCCGCCATGCAGAGTCAGCGCTTTTCCGGGCGCCTGGAGTTCCTGGTCGCCGATGGCGGCTCGGTGGACGGGACACGCGAGATCCTCGAGCGGCTCGCCCAAGAGGACGACCGAATCCGCATCTTCGACAATCCCCGCCGTGCCGCGTCGAGTGGCCTCAATGTGGCGCTCGGCCATGCGCGGGGGCGATGGGTCGCGCGCATGGATGCGCACACCAGATATCCCGACGACTACATCGCCCGTGGTGTTGCACGCCTGCAGGCCGGCGGGACCCGGTGGGTGAGTGGCCCTCCGATCGCGACCGGGCAAGGGCCCGTCTCGCGCGCAGTCGCCCTCGCGTTGAGGTCGCCGCTGGGCCGTGGGGGCTCGCGCAAGTGGGCAGCAGAGCGCAGCGGCGAGGAAGCCGAGTACGAGCTCGATGCCGGAGTCTTCGCGGGCGTGTGGGAACGTGAGACGGTGATTGGATACGCGGGGTGGGATGAGGACTGGCTGCGCAACCAAGACTCGGAAATGGCGGGGCGCTTTCTCGCCAATGGGGAGCGGCTCATCTGCCTCCCAGGGATGGCCGCCGAGTACACGCCTCGGGACTCTCTGCCATCGCTGTGGCGGCAGTACTACCAGTACGGGCAGTACCGCGAGAAGACGGCCGCGCGCCACCCGCATACGATGCGCCGCTCGCATCTACTGGCGCCGGGCGTCGTCCTCGCCCTGGCGGTGAGCGTGGCCGCACCGGCGCGCCTGCGGTTCCTTGCGCGTATTGGGATCGCGGTCTACCTCGTCGCTGTTTGCGGAGCCGGGGTGCGAGCACTCCGCGACGCCGAGAATCCAACCGACGCCGCATTTGTGCCCGCGGTGCTCGTGGTGATGCATCTCGCCCACGGAGCCGGGACGTTGGATGGAGCTGCCCGCTTTGGCCCACCGACGGCGGCCGTCGCCGGGGCGCTGGGCCTCAAGGGCCTCGCCGCACGGCTTGAGCCCGCTCGCCAGCCGGTCGCCGCGCCGTCGCTTACGACGGCGTGACGCTAAGGGCCTACTTCGTCGCGAGCCCTAACCGCTATCGCGGAAGCGGAGAACCTCGGCCACCGTCAGGGCGAGGATCCGCAGGTCGAGCCAGATCGACCAGTTCTCGATGTAGTAGTTGTCCCACTCGACGCGGTCATCGATCGAAGTCTGGCCCCTGAGCCCGTTGACCTGGGCCCAGCCGGTGATCCCCGCCTTGACGCGGTGGCGGTCGCCGTAGCGGTTGACGTCGTCCAGGAACCGCTCGACGTACCGTGGCCGCTCGGGACGTGGTCCGACGAGGCTCATATCTCCGCGCAACACGTTGATGAATTGGGGCAGCTCGTCGAGGGAGGAGCCGCGCAGCCAGCGACCGACGCTCGTGCGGCGATCCACGCCCTCCACTCCACCAGGGGCCATACCCTCGGGGAGATCGAACGATTGCTCGCTGGCCTTCTGTGCGCGCATGGTCCGGAACTTCAGGAGATCGAAGGGCTGACCGTCGCGACCTACCCGCCGCTGGCTGAAGAGGACGGGCCCAGGCGAGCTGAGCCGGACGGCGACGGCGATCGCGAGCATCAGGGGCGCGAGCGTGACCACGGCGACGGCCGCGGCTGTCCGATCGATGGCGTGCTTGATTACGAACTGCCATCCGCGCGGATTGGTCGAGCGCAGGCTCAGCAGGGGAAGGCCGCCGACGTGATCGAGTGAGGAGTGAACCGTGACCGACTCGAACAGCCGGGGCACGAGCGCAACCTCGACCCCCAGCCGCTGACACTCGCGCACCTTGGCGACGAGGACGTGGTCGGGCTCGGAGGTGAACGCCAGGATCACCTGCCGGGCGCCGGTCTGCTTGACGGCCGCCGCGAGGTTGTTGGGCCCACCGAGCAGCGGAATCGGTGAAAGCTCGGCGGTGGCTTCGCGGGGCAGCGGATTGGCGTCGAGGAAGCCAACCGGCCTGAGCCCGAATCCCGGGTCGCCGAGTAGCCGCCTGACGACGTGCTCGCCGACGATTCCGGCGCCGATCACCAGGGTCGGAGCGCCGAGTGCCCGAGTTGCGCAAAGCTGTTGACGGAGGGAAAGCAACGCGAGGCGCGCTGCGCCCAGGTAGACGGACGCGAACAACCAAAGTCTCACGGCGAGGCCTACCGGCTGCCGACCGCCAAGGATCGAGTCGAGTGCGATCGTGATCATCGCCGCGAGCGCCACGGCCCCGCCCACGAGGGCGGCGGCGTCGAGCTTGGAGCCGCTCAGGCGGTTGTGCCGCTCGCGCCTGACATGCAGGATCGTGAGCACGACCAGCGGGAAGGCCGCCGCCAGCCAGCGATCCGCGGGCACCGAACGTATCGGGGCGGAGGCGAAGTACGCGGCCGCCGCAGCCATGTAGAGCACGACGACATCGACACCCAGGCGAACCACGCTCCAGTTGCGGGCGTCGACAAGCTTCGCCAGCGAGCTCGTATCCGGTTGGCTCGGTAGGGGGTCCGCGAAGCGGGGGAGCGGAGTGGTCTCGAACTCCGTCCCGAGCGAGTCGACGAGCCGCGGAGGCGGCGTCGCGTCAACCTCGCTCAAACGGCGGCGCGGGGCAAGCCTCACCCCTAGGGTGCGCGAAGCGTGGGATCCGGTAGGCGGTGGCGTCACTGTTTTCGTCTCTTGTCCAGCCGTGGTTGAGTGGTCAAACCAGGACTCCACACCCGCCTATGCGAAGGACGCCGCCAAACCAGTGGCCCCTACGCGGTGCATGCCCCGCTACATCATAACGCGTTTTTCGAGGAAAACCTACGCTGAATCTCCGATCCGGCGAAAAGTTGGAATCCCCGCGGTACGCGTCTCGTTTTCCTTTACGTATCGGCACGCTGCGCGGATGCCTCAACGCCATTGGCGGCCAGGCGTACCATGGAGCCTTCCCGTTTCAGGAGGCTACGCAGTGTCGCGACTCATCCGGATGGATCACACCGGCCATACCACGGTGGCGGAATGGAGCACGGGGGACTCCGCCTCGGTCGAGGCGGCGGTCGAGGCGTTTCGTGGCGAGCTCGATCGGGGCTACTTCGCGGTCGTCTCCGACGGCGAGGGCCACGCCGAGCACGTGCGCGACCTGCCCGTGGACGCGCCGCTGGTGATCCTTCGTCGCCCGATCGCCGGGGGCTAGCTATGGGGGCCGGCGCGCAGGGACTCCCCGAGCGCGCGAGCGTCTACTGGCGCCCGCGCGCGAGCGAGCTGACGCTCACCCGCTCCGGTCGGCTGTGGACGCTGTCGACGGTGGCGCGCACGGTGCCCTTCCTCGCGGCGGCAGCGCTGCTGACCGCGCTCAGTCCGGTGGCCCTGCCGGTGGCGCTCGCCGCGCTCGCCCAAGCGTGGCTCATTCCCGAGCTCTACGCGGCGCGTGGCTCGAACGTGGTCCGGCCCCGAGCTCCGGTCAAGCGGGGCGACGCGGAGCTGTGCGCGCTGGGGCTGCTCGGAGATCTGCTCGGCCACGATGCCCGCGCGGTGCACGCGCACACCGGGCTCGTGCGCGAGCGCGGAGAGTTCGGCGTCTGGCTGGTGGCGGAGGCCGGCGCGGTGCTCGTGCGTCCCGGCGGCCGGCGCGTCCACTGCTACTGCGTGAAGGCCACGGACCCCCACCTGCCCTCCAGCGACCGGATCGCCCACCTGCTGCTCGCGCTCAGGGCCGACGAGAGCGGGTTCGCGACGGTCGCCAATCTCGCATTCTCCGGCGCGCGCTGGCGTCTGCGCCGGCGGCTGCCCAAGCGCGTTCGACCCGCCCTCGACGGCGCCGTGGCCGCAGCCCGGAGAATGGCTTGACCCCGGGCAAACACGCGTTCGCCTGCCTGGCGGCGCATAAGGTCGAGTCTATGTTTGTACGCGTGGCCAATGTCATTGCGCCCGCGTCCGGCCATTATTACCGCATGACTCGTCCACTCACAGCATCACGTTTGCTTCTCGTCGCCGATCGGCGCGACTCGCCCTCGGAGCTCAGGGCTGCACCGGTGAGGCGCTATCGCCTCGCGCGCCTGCGCCTAGAGGGTCGCGGCTATGTCGTTCGTCACGACCGCGTCAAGCCGGCGTCCGGCTGACGGCGCCGGGCGCCCGAATCGGGCTAAGTGCGCGCTAAATTTTCTGGCCCGGTTCGCCGCAGCGCTACGCTACAGGCATGGCATCGCTCCAACGCTCGAAATCCGATGTACCTGCTAACCGCCCGTCGCTGGTGCGCCGGGGTGTAGCGGGCCTGGTTCTCGTCGCAGTCGTCGCGATCGGTCTCGACCTGTTGATTCACGCCGTTCTGGCGATCTTCTGGGTCGTGGTAGCCGTCGCGGTGGTCGCCGCCGTCCTCTGGGCCTTGAAGACCATCGTCTGGTAGACGCCCCGTGGCGGGCTGGCAGTTCATCGTCATCCTGATGTGGTTCGGGATTGCCGGAGGGATTGTCGGCAGGCGCAAAGGAGGGTCGTTCTGCCTCTGGTTCCTCATCTCGTTCTGCATGCCGGGCATCGGCCTCTTGACCGCGTTGGTCTCGCGCCCTGAGAATCGCGAGCTGCGCCGCCAATGCCCAGGCTGCGGCAAGGTCGTCAAGCTCCACGACGCTCTGTGCACGCGGTGCGGAGAAGAGCTCGAGTTTCCCGATACCGCGATCCTCTCCGAGGCCGCCGTACGGGAGCGGACGGCTTAGGGCCGGCGCCCGGAAACCGCTGCTAAACTCGCCCGCCCGATGTTCGCGGAACGGCCGCGAGCGCAGCCGCCGTCCGCGGGGCGGCTTCCGCCAGGTCAGTCTCGGCGGGCGACCCGCGAGCGCACGATGGAACGGAAGGAGGCGATCGCTATATGCGTGCAGTTGACGCTTTGATGGAATGTCTGAAGGCAGAAGGTGTCGACGTCGTATTCGGCCTCCCCGGCGGCGCCAACCTTCCGACCTACGACGCCTTCTACGACGCCGGTATCCGGCACATACTCGTCCGCCACGAGGCCGGCGGCGGGCATGCCGCCGAGGGGTACTCCAAGGCCACCGGTAAGGTCGGCGTGTCGCTGGGTACGAGCGGCCCCGGCGCGACGAACCTGGTCACGCCCATCTGCGACGCGATGATGGACTCGGTCCCCGTGGTGTTCATCACCGGCCAGGTCCGCACCGACCTCCTCGGCACCGACGGCTTCCAGGAAGCGGACACGATCGGGATCACCATGCCGATCGTCAAGCACAGCTTCATGATCCAGCACCCGCTGGAGATCCCGCGCTCGATCCACGAGGCGTTCCACATCGCGCGCACCGGACGGCCCGGACCCGTCGTGGTCGACATCCCCCAGGACCTGAGCCGCGCCGACATCCCCTATGAGCCGGTGACCGACGTCCACTTGCCCGGTTACCAGCCGACGACCGACGGCAACCAGAAGCAGATCCGCCTGGCGGCCAAGGCGCTCGCGAACTCGCGGCGACCGGTGATCTACGCGGGCGGCGGCGTGATCAATGCCAACGCGGCCGCAGATCTGACCGAGCTCGGCCTCTCGGACCGCTTCCCGGTCACGTGCACGGTCATGGGCCTGGGCGGGTTCCCGGCCCCGCATGACCAGTGGCTCGGGATGCTCGGGATGCACGGAACCCGGACCGCGAACTACGCGATGGACGAGGCCGACCTGATCTGCGCGATCGGGGCTCGCTTCGACGACCGGATCACCGGCAAGCTCTCGGAGTTCGCCCCACGGGCCAAGTTCATCCACATCGACGTCGACCCTGCCGAGATCTCCAAGAACGTGCCCGCGCACATCCCGATCGTCGGCGACGCCAAGAACATCCTCCCGCGGCTAACCGCCGAGTACCGCGCCCTGGCTCCCGATCCGGCGCGGCTCGACGAGTGGTGGTCGCGGATCCGTGCCTGGCGAGAGCGCCATCCGCTCGGCTATGAGCCGTCCACGGACGCCGAGATCAAGCCCCAGCACATGATCCAGGCGCTGTACGAGGCCACCGGCGGCGACGCCATCGTCACCAGCGACGTCGGGCAGCACCAGATGTGGGCCGCCCAGTACTACCACTTCGCCAAGCCGCGCCGGTGGATCAACTCCGGCGGGCTCGGGACGATGGGCTTCGGCCTGCCCGCGGCGATGGGAGCCAAGGTCGGCTGCCCCGACCAGACGGTCGTGTGCATCGCCGGCGACGGATCGGTCCAGATGAACATGCAGGAGCTCGCGACCTGCTCGCAGGAGGGCATAGCGATCAAGGTGTTCATCATGAACAACGGTTATCTGGGGATGGTCCGGCAGTGGCAGGAGCTGTTCTGGGACAAGCGCTACAGCCAGGTCGACATGGGCCAGTGGCCGGACTTCGTCAAGGTGGCGGAGGCCTACGGCGCCACCGGCCTGCGCTTCGAGGACAAGAGCACCCTGGTGGAGGACATGCGTCAGGCGATCGCCATCGACGGGCCGGTGCTCGTCGATGTCCGCGTGACCCGCGAGGAGAACACCTACCCGATGATCCCGGCGGGCAAGGCCGCGCGGGACATGGTCGGCTGATGGGCGAGCCGGCGACCAAGGAGGTCCTCTCCCTCGACGAGCTCGAGGCCACGACGGGGCTGCGGACCGGACGCAAGCACATCCTCTCGATCCTCGTCGAGAACAAGCCCGGCGTTCTCACCAGGATCGCCGGGCTGTTCGCGCGGCGCGGGTTCAACATCGACACCCTTGCCGTCGGACCGACCGACGACCCGTCCGTCTCCCGGGTGACGCTTACCCTGGACGGCGCCAAGCACCCGATCGATCAGGTGACCAAGCAGCTCCACAAGCTCGTCAACGTGCTGAAGATCCGCGACCTCGAACCGGGGGAGACGCTCGCCCGCGAGCTCGCGTTGTTCAAGGTCAACGCCGACGGCGCCGCCCGCGGCGAAGTGATGCAGATCTGCGAGATCTTCCGCGCCAAGATCGTCGACGTAACCAAACGCTCGGTGGTCGCCGAGGTGACGGGGACGTACGAGAAAGTCGAGGCCTTCGAGCGGCTGGTCAGGCCCTTCGGCCTGATCGAGATGGCACGGACCGGCGAAATCGCCATCTCCCGAGGACGCAGCGAGACCTAGCAGGACCTAGCAGCGTCAGAGCTCACGGATGCGCTTGGCCGGCACGCCGGCGTAGAGTCCATCGGCGCCGCAGTCGGCGGTGACGACCGCGCCCGCGGCGATTACGCATCCCGTTGCGATGGTAACGCCCGGGAGGACCGTAACGTCTGTTGCCAGCCAGCAGCCCTCGCCGATGGTGACCGGTTTGTGCACGGGCGGCGTTGCGGCCCGCTGCTTGGGACCGCCGATGTTATGGGTGGTGGTCAGGATGTTCACCCGGTGTGCCATGTAGACACCATCCTCGACCGTTATCGGCGCCGACGCATCCAACAGGCACCGATGTCCTACGTAGCAGTTCGCGCCAATGGAAATGGACACGTCGCCGGTGAACGTACAGCGGGATTTGATGATCGTCCCTGATCCCACTGTCACGCCGCACATCCGCATCAGCTTTAGTCGCGCCGTGTGTGGCAGCACGTAAGCGCCCGCGACTACGTTGACGATGACGTTACGCACATGAGTGCCCACTGTCCGGGCACTGTATTGCCTTCCGGGAAAGCGGCGTTTTAGCGTTCAGTGATGCTGGGCGTGCGCTGTGCATTAGGATGGGGGTAATGGAGTTGACCTCATTCTGGCCCCTGCGGCGCAGCTATGACCGGTTCCTCTCTGAGTACTACCAGCGGCGTCACCCAGGCGTGCCGTGGCTGACGCGCGACGCGATCGAGCTCCTGGCGGATCTGTTGCTCGGAACGGACACGGCCCTGGAGTGGGGATCGGGTACGAGCACGGCGTGGCTCAGCCATAAGACCAAGAGCATCGTCAGCGTCGAGCACGATCGCGGCTGGTACGAGCGCGTCAGGTCACAACTCGCCGCCGAGGGGGCCGATCCGGGTTCCGTTCGCCTCGAGTCGATCGAGCCGCACAACGACCCGAGCGCCTCCCCGTACGTGCGCGTGGTCGACGAGTTCGAGGATGGGGAGCTCGACTTCTGTCTTGTCGATGGGATGCATCGGGCCGCGTGCGCGCACGCCGTGCTGGGAAAGCTGAGCTCGGGAGGGGTGCTCGTGGTTGACGACGCGCAGGCTGTCCTCGACCACGAGTCGACGAGCCCGCATTCTCGTTATGGCCTTGGTCCGGTCGACGCCGAGTGGGCGAGCTTTGCCGGGTTGGTTGACAGGTGGAGGCTGATGTGGACCAGCGACGGCTATTCGGACACGGCGTTCTGGATCAAGCCGTAACGCTGATTTCCAACTCGCGGGCGAGCGCGCGATCGAGCGAGGCGTGAGCCTGAGCCTGGGCCCAGTTCGGGCGCAGCGTGTGATCTCGGACCTGAATCCGCTCGATGCGGACGTTGTCCCAAGCTTCGAGCCTGGCCATCCGGCCAGAACGAAGGAACTCGTCGTCGAGCGGCTCATGGGCCGAGAACAGCATCAGTGTCCGCGTGCCGCTCGCGTGCAGCCGGTCGAGCGCATCGTCGACTTCGTCGGTGGCGCCCGAGCGCGCCGGCCCGCGGCCGGTGAAGCGCATCGCCCAACGTATCGGCGCCGCGAGCAACCACCGTACGAGTGGACGCACCCGTGCCATCGACGCCTGCGCGCGGATCTTGCGCCACGACGCGGGCGAAAGCAGCCTGCGGAAGTCGCGGGCCGGTCCGAGGCCGGGATCCCAGATCACCGCCTGCGCGTTCACCATCAGAGCGGCGACAACCCGCGTGTCCTGGAGGGCGGCGTGGAAGGACCAGTAGGCGCCGGAGCACAGCCCGGCGAGCACGAACCGTTGACCGATCCCGCGGTGTTCGAGGAGATCGAGGGCGGCGAGCACCTGAGGGACGAGCTCGGGCACGTACAGGGCGCCGTCGTCGGCATAGGGCGAAACGGCTCCGTCGGCGTCGCCGATCCCCTCGACGTCGAGCCGGAGCGTCGGCACTCCCCGAGCTGCCCAGCGGCGCGCGGCCTCGACCCACATCCGGCCTGGCCCCACGCGCCGGACCGCGCCTGCGTTGAGGAATACGGCACACAGGCCATCGTTCCGGTGACCGAGGGGCTCGGTGAGGATGCCGGAGATAGTGCCGAACGGCTGCTCGACGACGAACGGGGACTCCTGCACCCGTACGCCGCCACCGATGTCGATCACCGCGCTTCTCGCCGTCCCGGCCGGCAAAGCCGGCGGTCGACCCGCGTGCTCCGGCGGTGGCGCTGAGGTCTCGTCGAGCCAGCCCGTCACGCGATCGATCACCTCGAGCGGAGGCACCGCCTGCTGCGGATGCGATGTCATCGCGGCGTACCCGGCGCCGGGGGCGACGGTGAACTTCACCTCGTGCCGATCGAGCGCCTCCGTGAGCTTGGCGTCCACGGCGATCCCGTCTCGCTCGAGGAGGAGCACCCGTCGCGAGCGCGGGTTCGGAAGCGGCCGTGCCGCGACGTCCAGGGCCTCGAGATCGGCGATCGTCTCGGCGCTGAGCAGAAAGCCGCCCGCTTCGAGCTCTCCGTCAGGCAGCGGCGGTGGCAGCTCGAGTCCCTCGAAGAACCGTGAGACCTCGAGCTTCGAGAAGGCCCGTAGCTGGCGGACGAGGGCGCGCCCGCGTGCCGGAGTGGCCCAGAGGACGAGGTCGTCGATGGGCGCACCGAACGCCATGGCGCGGTAGGCGAGGAGCCCGCCGAGGCCGAGGGCGACGGCGACGATCCTGGACGCTCCGCTCGCCTCTCGCAGCCACGCGCCGGCGGAGCTCACGGCTGCCGTCCAGGCATCGAGCCTTCCCGGATCACGGGGCATCCCGCCGCTGTCTCCAGTTCCCGGATAGCTGAGACGGATAGTCGCGTAGCCGGCGTCGGCAAGGCGCTCAGCCCAGTAACGGCGGGAGCGATAGGAACAGACCTCGTCCCACCCGAACGGCGGGCACATGATCACCGCCGTGGGCCTCGCGGGCGGTGCCGGAGCATGAAAGACCGCGCACGCCGGCTCGTGGGGGCCCTCGAGATAGATCGTCACCGGCGCGGGCGCAGTCATGCCGGGGGCGCCGGGATCTTGACCGGACCGTCGAGGTTGAGAGCCGTGAGCGACCCGCCGGAGAACGGCCCCCCGGCGCCGAGGGGCACAAGCCGCAGGACGCGCTCGCTCCCCGGCTCGACCGAGAACGCGTCATCGTCGGGAGCGAACCCAGGCGCCTTCACGCGCACGCCGTAGGCGAGGCGCCGGCTGCGAACCACAATTGCGACGCCTCCCGCCTCCGCGTGGCTCGAGACCTCGATCCCCAGCCGCTCGGCGGGCTCGCGTCCCGCGGGGCGTCCGGCGGGAAATCTGAAGCACTGCGACACGAGCCTCGCCTGCTCACCGGCCGACTCCAGGCTGACGACGATCGCGTCGTGTCCCGGGCGACCGAAGCGATAGGCCCAGGCGGCGTCCACGAAATGTCCGAGCAGACCCTCGACGCTCCGCCGCAGCGACCCGTGGGGCGCCACCTCGATGTCCTGCACCGCCTGCGCGACACGGACCTCGAGGTCGCGGTACAGGGCAACTCGCAGCCGCGCGCGCAACGGGTCGGGGCGGTCATTGGCAACATGGATCGCGACCCCGGCGACGCCCTCGTCGGTCGTCCACACGGCCACGGGCGCCAACGCGCGGCGAAGGTGGTGATAGGCGACCTTGGGGAGCCCCCGATGGTCGAGCACGCCCAGCCCGGCCCCGGGCGCCATGTCCTTGAGCCATAGGACGAGGGCACCGCGACACGGCGAGGCCTCGCGGCGCCACTCGCCCATCAGCTCGGCCATCACCTCTCCCGAGGCCGCCCGCGAGAGCTCGAGGTAGCGCTCGAGATCGGCGCGGCGAAGCTGGAGGGGATCGACTCCGAAGAGCAGGCCGAGGTAGAAATCGCGGACGTCGTCGAAGTCCCAGCCGGCGCCGAGATCCCACCCCGCCCCGGCGTCGCGCTGAACGCCGGCCTTCCAGAGCGGATGATGGACCGGCACCTCCACCTCGTCGGGAACATTGGCGAAGGCTAGGCACTCGGCGGCGAAACGTACCTCGGCGCGGCGGGCATCCTCGAGCGGGCGGAAGTAGCCGCTCACCCCGAAGTAGTGCGTGATCCCTCGATCGGGATGGAAGGGCAGGATGCCGCCGCACGGCGTGCTGCGCACGTAGGCGCAGTCGGCTCCGGAGTCGGCCACGATTCGCGGGAGCACGTCCTCCCACAGCTCCCCGCGGCCGAGCGCGGGGTCGAGCCCGAGCATGGCGGGTTGCTGCTCCACCTCGGAGTTGCCGCATACCACGGCGAGGCTGGGGCGCCCGGCGAGCGTGGACAGCACTTGGCGCGCCTCGCGCTCGACCTCGGTACGGAAGCCCGGGTCCTCGGTCGGGTAGTCGAGGTTGGCGAACATCATGTCCTGCCATACGAGGATTCCGAGCTCGTCGCACAGGTCGTGGAAGAGCGGGGACTCGTAGGCGCCGGTCCCCACTACGCGCACCATGTTCATGCCGGCATCACGTACCTGCTCGAGCACGGCGCGGAGCTGCGCCGCCGACGGCGCCAGGGAGACGAGATCAGCGGGCGTCCACACCGCGCCGCGCGCGAACACGGCGACCCCGTTGACCCGCAGGTCGAGCCCTTGCTCGGGGATGTCGGCCGCCCAGGACAGCGTTCGGAAGCCGATCCGGCGAGTGCTCACGCGCTCATCGTCGATGTCGATTGACAGCTCATGGAGCGCCGGCTCCCCGTGCGTGTGGGGCCACCACAGAGCCACGTCGGGCACCAGGAGGTCGGCCTGCAGCCATCCGTCGGCGGCGGGACGCAGCGACTCGCGGCGGCCGGCGAGCACCGCCTCGACGCTCCGGGGCGTGCCGCGCATGCGCACTCGTACCTGCACCACGCCGTTGGTTCCGTCAACCCGCGTCCGCAGCGATACCGCCCGGACTCCGTTCGCGCGCCGCCCAACGAGCCTCACCGGACGCCAGGGTCCCACCGGCGCCGGTCCGGGGGCAAAGCCGGGTGAGCGGCCGAACATCATCGTGCGGTACCAGCGCAGATTTCCGGCGTTGACCACGCGTGTGCGCCAGCGGGCGGCCGGCCGCCGGCGTACGGCGAGCAGCGGCGCCAGCGCCCGGCACACGATCACGAGCTCGTTCTCGGCGCGCACGCGCTCGGTTACCTCGATGGCGTGCGCGGCCCACATCGAGGCTGACTCGAGGACCAGCTCACCGTTGAGGAACACCTCGCTGACGGAGGCGATTCCGTCCAGCTCGAGCACGAGCTCATCGACGCCGGGATCGGGCCCCGGCTCGAGTGCGAAGCGTGTGCGGAACCACCAGTCCTCGGCATCGAAGTCCCGCCCGTCGAGCCCGACGGCAGCGGCAGCCGTGCCCGGCACGCGCGCCGACACCCACTCTAGGCCGGCGAGATCGCCGGGGCCGCGGCAGGCTCCGGGCGGGCTGGCGGCCACCTCCCAGTCGTCGACAAGGTCCATCACCTAATGCTCCGCCGCACTATCCGAGCGCGCGCCCGATCGCCTCCATGCCGTCGTCCCACGCCTGCGCGAGCGCCGCGAGCGCCGGCTCGGGATCGAACGGGCGTCGGCGGGCGAGGCGGAAGGACACGGTCTTCGACCCTTCCACGATCCGCCGCAACGCTTCGGCGGCCTGGGCGCCCTCGCCGCCGAGGACATACTCGACGTGGTCGGCTAGGAGCTCGAACGCAGACCCGACCATCCGCACGGTCACGAACGCATACGCGTGGTAATCCTCCGGCTCGCCGGCGAGGAGGCGCGGTAGATCCTCGCGCAGGCTCTCGGCCCAGGTCGAGAACGGATTGCGCCCAGGGCGCCGCGCGTAGTGGTGTGCGAGCAGCTCGCGAGCGCAGGCGCGGAGGTCGGGGCCGGCGAGCCTCGGGCCGGCGTCGAAACGAACGATCTCCACGAACGGTTTCATCACGTCGTCGGTGAAGTGGGGGAGGGCCTGGAAGGCGCCGCGATAGTCCTCCCCTTCGAGCTCGAAGAAGCCGGCGTTGTGGAAGTAGCGCATGCGCTCCGCCCCCCGGTCGATCGTCTCGGGTGCGACCGTGGTCTTGAGGTGCTCGCGACGGTAGCTCGTGGTGGCGGTGTCGGGCAGGTACCAGGCATCGATCTCTACGAGCACCGTGCGTCCCCGGCCGAGCTGATCCTCTATGTGCTCGGGCAGGGACCGGTAGGGCAGCATCTCGTGCACGTCGACGCCGAAGAGCCGATCGAGGTCGGCGTACGGGGGCTTGAAGTATGTGAACTGGTCGCCCTCCCAGTCGGTCCGGGCGATGAACCCGAACATCGCGAGCGGCTCGTCTCCGCGCGTGTGGAGCAGCTCGATCAGGACATCGGCATAGCAGTTCGTTTCGAGGTAGGTGCGGCCCCCGGCGTGCAGGAGGTGAGGCTGGTAGCTGATCGGGTCGACGCCCCACAGCGAGACAGCGCCTGTCGACATCGTGGTCAAGCTGAAAGCTCCAGCGCTTCCCTCACCTCGTCCGGCCAGCTCCCAATCTCGAGCCCGTGGGCGCTGAGCAGCGCCAGCGTGACCCGTTCCTCGCCGAATGCCATGCAGCCGGTGTGGGCGGGTTCGCCCGATGCCGTCTGCAACGAGTAGGTGTGGCCGAAGTGGTCCTGGTGATAGTTGGAGGAGGCGATCGCCGTGAGCTTGTCGCCGGCGACCGGAGCGAGCAGCTCCCACTTGAGCTCCTGCTCGAGCTGGGCCGAGGCGAGCATCCGCCCGGTCCGCCCGAAGAAGGGGTCGTTCGCCAGATCGAGCTCGATGTCGAGCCCGAGCGATCGCAACAGCGCCTCGGCCCGCGCGCGCCACGCCTCACGCCACTCGACCACGGTGTCGCGCTCCGCCACGCGGACGATCTCGCGCATGTGAAAGATCTGCATCCGCGCGGGATCGTCCGAAGGTTCGCGCCGGAACACGTACGCGTCGCCGGTGTCGAGCGTCAGCCCGCCCTCCGGCAGCGGCCCGCGGGCCGCGACGGCCGGGTACAAGGGATAGCAGGCGGCCGGAGTGAGGACCATCTCGCTCATGTGCTGAAACTCGCTCCAGTCCTCGTGCCGCGACGCGCGCTCGAGCTGGGCGGCGGCGTCGCGCTCGTCGCCCTCGAAGGCGAACACCGTGCCCGCCAGATGCGGAAAGGAGCCCAGGTATCCACTTCGCTCGAGCTGCTCGCGGGGGATCAGCGGCGGGAAGAACAGCGGCTCGGGGGACTCGGGCGCCGCGGTTCGCGTCACGAGGGCATCGAAGGCCAGGCGCACCTCCTCGAACGGCCCGCCGCGGGCGTACACGCCATGCACCCCCGTCCGCGTCAGCAGCCCGGCGTCGACCAGTTCGTCGAGGTAAGACAGCTGCTCGGCAGTCCCAGCCCGGAACTCGGCCATCACACGTCCTTGGCGATCAGCAACAGCCTGGCGTTGGTCTCGTGGATCCGCTCGTTCGCGATCATCAGCGGTGCGGACATCGTGTCGCGCAGGTGCCGGCCCACACTGAACGGGGTGTCGTTCTTGAAGCCCATGATCCCGCACACATCGAGCGCGCCGCGAGAGATGTCGGCGGCGTGCTCGGATGCGGCGATCTTCAGGTTGTTGAAGCGGAGCTGGGCCGCGAGCGTCGTCAAGGGCTCGCGTCCGGGCTCCTCGGAGGCGGCGATGAAGTCGCGCAGCGCCGAATCGACCTCGGCGCGGAGCAGCGAGAGCTCGCTCATCACCCGCGAGAGCCGCTGTGCGACCGGGAGGGGCTCGCCGGGCTTGCGCTTGGCGGACGCGCGCACGAATGCTCGCGCCCGTGCGAACGCGTCCTCGGCGATGCCCAGCCACAGGTGTGACCAGAGGATGTGCGAGACCGGCACCATCGATTCGGCGGCCACCCGCGAGAACGGGGTCGAGACGATCTGGTCGGATGAAAAGGTGGCGCGCACCACGCAGCCGGGCGAGCACGTGCCCCGCATCCCGAGGACATCCCAGGTCCCCGTGGGCTCGAGCGTCGTCTGCTCCTTGTGCGTGAGCACGGCGACCTGGTCGCCCGGCTCGGCCGCGGGCTCCCGGCGCAGGGTGGTGAAGAGATCGTCCGCGTACGCGCCGTAGCTCACCGTCGGCGCCTGCTTCTCGAAGGTAGATGATCCGTCCTCGCCTGGGGTCACGGCCGCGATCGAGCGGCCCATGTCGCCCCCTGTGCCCACCTCGGAGGTGACCGAGGCGACCAGCCGCTGCTCGGCGGCGAGCCGAGTCAGATAATCCGCGAACCACGAGCCTTCATCGAGGTGACGGACGATGGTGACGACCTGGATCTGATGCATGGCGAACACCATCGCGCTCGCTCCGCAATGGCGGCCGAGCTCGAGGCAGCAGGCGGCGATCGTCTCGAGTGAGACGTCCCCGCCCCCGAACTGCGTCGGCACGTAGGCCGAGAGGGCTCCGCACTCGCGCAGCGCATCGATCGTCTCGACCGGGAATCGCGCGTTGCGATCGACATCGTCGGCGTTCGGGGCCGCGACGTCGCGGGCGATCCCCCGCACCGAGGCGAGCAGGGCCTGCTCGCGTTCTACCACGACGCTCACGCCGCCAGGCCCGGACTGAGCTCGGTCAGCGCCGCGCGGATCGACGCGACGCTCTCGAACACACTGCGTTTCAGCATGCGATCGGGAAACTCGACGTCGAAGGCGTCCTCGAGGGCGAGCATGACGTTGACGCTCGCTTGCGAGGTCATGCCCGCCTGGTAGAGGTCGGCGTCGTCGGAAAGCGTCGCGACATCGGCCGACACGCGCGCGTGGTCTTGGATAGCTTTGCGGATCTTGTCGGTCACGGGTGGCCCACCTCGTTATCGGCAGGGTGAGCAACTTCCGCGACCACCACAGCTGCCGCAAGCCCGCTCTCGTGGCTCAGGCTCAGAGTCAGGCCTCGCATCCCTGCCTCAGCAGCGAGATTAGCTGCATTTCCGGTCAACATCAACTCGACCGCGCCCGACGGATCACGGAGCACTTCGACGTCGAGCCAGCTCACGGCGGCGTCGCCGACCCGCAGCACCTTGAACGTAGCTTCCTTGGCGGCGAAACGGGCTGCGAGCCGCTCGGCGTCGAGCGAGGTCTCGGTGCTGCAGTCGGACACCTCGCGCGGGCTGTAGACACGCTCGAGATAACGGTCGCCGTGGGCGCGGAGCGCCTCTCGCACGGAGTCCGCCGAGACAAGGTCTAGTCCTACGCGGATGGGCATGGTCTGAGCCTGCTCCTGGCCGTGCAGTATCGCAGCCGGCTGTTCCGCTCGCGGCTCACGAGCCGGCGGACAGGGCCTTCTGACGCCGGCTTTCGTCTAGGCGTCGGCGCGCCAGCAGCGCCGCGGCGGCGGCCGTCCAGGTCGCGTAGGGCAGCGCGCCCGACGCCCCGCGCGGGCACGCCACCACAGCGCGCAAGGGACGACGTCCGGGCCAGAGGCGGTTGAACGTCCGGTTGTCAGCGTCGGCGCCCGAGTCGATCCAGGCCAGGGTACCGGCGTGGAAGTGGGTCAGGCATGCGGCCTCGAGCTGAATGCCCGGCGAGAACCTCGACAGACTCATGTCGGAGGCGACCTTGAATCCGAACCCTGCCTGGCCCGAGACGAGGTTGCACTTCATCGCCACCGTGTGCTGGTCACTCGCCAGGCTCAGCAGCTCCAGTCGACCCTCGTCGGAGAACCGCCCGCACATCTCTGTAAAGAAGGAGGCGTGCCCGGCGTCGGCCGCGATCGCTGAGCCCGTCTCGCCCTTCCAGCCGGTGCGCTCGAGCTCGAGGAATCGCTGATACTCCGCTGGATCGGCGCTGCGATCCTGCAGGGTCAGCGCACCGACCCGCTCCTCGAGGCGCCGGCGCGCACGCCGGAGCTGCCCGCGATGCGGCGCGCTCATTGCCTGCTCGAGATAGTCGTCGGTCGGCCGCCGGTGCAGGATCGCGCGCTCGAAGGTCTCGAGCTCGACCCACCTCCCGTGGTGAGCGAGCACGCGCGACAGCGGCTCGGCGAGCGGGCCATCGTCCTCGACGTAGTCGAGGACAAGGCAGCGCTCTGTCCGCAGTCCGCCGGCGATCAGCGCAGCGAGCGTCGCCTCGGGATCATCACCGGCGACGAGTGGCGTCGCGAGATAGGAGTACAGGTGCCGCCAGCCGACGAGGGTACGGCCGGGGACCCCGCGCCAGGACGACACGTGTTGTACCGGCATGGCCGCGAGCCAGTCGATGCCCTTTCGTACCACGAGCAGGGCGAGACGCCTGGCTCGCAGGCCACGGTCCGCGGGCAGCACGAAGCCCGGTTCCGCGAACGGGTTCGGGGAGCGCGCCACGCTTGCCAGCTGCTGCCATGCGGCGAGGTCACGCGGCGTGAGCTGCGAGATCGGGATGAGGTCGGCGAGCATGCGGTGGACGGTCGCCGGTAGGACCCGCCGGCTCACGCCACGAATGCTACCCGGGACCCCGCCGCCCGCCGCCCGCCGCCCCGCGGCGAGAGGCGGCGGCCTTCCTGGGGCGTAGCGACTGGCCGGTGGCGGCCGGTGCTGGTATGTTCACCGTCCGCACCGACGTTGGGTTCGCAGGGGACTGTCACCGCGCGGCTACGTTGGCGTCCGTCCATCCCGTCGTGATCCGGGTATCGAATTACACCGGCAGGCGCTAACTTGAGACTTGGCTACCGCGAGTTCCTCGCTTTCACCATCGCAGTGGCACTCGTTGCCTTGCTCCCGGGGTGCGCTGCCGCGACGCCGCCCCCGTCCTCGGCGGCGGCGGTGTGCACGAAAATGGCCGCCCCCTATGGCTCGAACCGGGCCTCCGGGACCGCCAGCAGCCCGTTTCGGACCGTGCAACGGCTCCTCGACGCGTTGAGGGCAGGGGAGACGGGATGCTTGCTCGCAGGCTCCTATTACGGGGATATCAAGTTCACGCACGGCGGACGGTCCGGCGCTCCCGTGACCTTGAAGAGCGCTCCTGGGCGGGTGGCCAGGATCGTCGGTCGGTTGTGGATTCCCGAGGGCTCGAACTACGTCGACGTGGACGACCTCCGGCTCGACGCGCGCAACGATCTCCCGAGCCCGAGCGTCGACTCGGCGGACGACCAGTTCCTCGGCGACGACGTCACCAACCAGCACACCGACATCTGCTTCGATCTCGGCGACGGCGAGTACGGGGCCGCCTCCAAGACCCTCATCGCCTACGACCGGATCCACGCGTGTGGGTCGCTACCACCGGGCAATCACGAGCACGGCATCTACGTCGCGGACGCTACCAACACGACGATCGAGTGGAACCTGATCTACGACAATGCCGACCGCGGGATTCAGCTCTATCCCGATGCACAGGACACGACGATCGATCACAACGTGATCGCGGATAACGGTGAGAACTTCGACTTCTCCGGTGACGAGGGCACGGCCTCCGACAACGCCGACGTGTACGACAACATAATCGCGGACCCGGCGTCGGCGACCAACATCTACTCGTGGTATCCGTTGGGGAGTCCCCTCGGCACCGGAAATGTGCTGCAAGACAACTGCGTGTACGGCGGCAGTCCGGCCATCGACACGTCCGGCGGTGGCTTCACACCCCAGGACAACCTCATCGCGGACCCGGAGTTCGTCAACGCCGCCGCCTTCGACTACGGGCTCAGGGCGAGTAGCCAGTGCCTGCCGAGGACGGGCAACATCGAAGCCGCCGTCGACCATTACGACCTGGCGGTCGGCGGCGGCGCCCGATGAGCTCGCGCGCGGGCGATAGCCTGGGTTGGGATGACGGAAGTCCTGGCGGGAACCCCGGTGCCCCGGTGGCTCGACGCCGAGGCGTCAGGACGCCTCGAGCGACGGCTTGAAGCCGCGCTGCGCCGCGCTCGCGCGAGCGGGTCAGCCACCCTCGCGAGCCTCACCGCGCCGGTTGACCGCGGGGTCGACCCCTCGGCGGCGATCTGTGCGTCACGGCGGCCGGGCGAGCCGTGGGTGTGCCTCGAGCAGCCCGATCGCGACGGGGCCGCACTTGCCGCGGTGGGCCTCGCCCACGCGATCGAGGCCCGCGGGCCGGGGCGATTCAAAGCGGTGGCGGCGCAGTGGCGGTCGGTGACCGCGTCGGCCATAGCCGACCCGGCTGACGGCCCAGCCGGGTCCGGACTCGCCGCGCTCGGGGGCTTCGCGTTCTCGCCCGTGGGAGGCGCCTCGCCGCCTTGGGCGGGCTTCGCGCCCGCCTCACTCATCGTTCCCGAGCTGTCGCTCGCCCGGAGGGGCGAGGACGTGCGGCTGACGCTCAACGTGCGGGTAGCTCCCGATGACACGGTCGAGGATCTGCTGGCGCGGGTGAGCCGGCGCCTCCGAGAACTGCGCAGGGATTCCATGCCCCTGCTCGACCCGGATCCCGCGGGCGCCTACGAGGTGGTCAGCTCGATGCCGCCGTCGCATTACGAGCACGCCGTCGCTCGCGCCGTCGAGCGGATCCGCGCCGGCGAGCTCGAGAAGATCGTCCTCGCCCGCGAGGTCCAGGTGCACGCCCCCGTGGCGCACGACCCCGCGGCCGTGCTCGGCCTCCTGCGCGAGGCGTTCCCGACGTGCTACGTCTATGCCGTGGGGCGCGGTGAGTCCACCTTCATCGGAGCCAGCCCCGAGCTCCTGCTCCGCCGCGACGGCCAGCGCGCGAGCACCGTCGCGCTCGCGGGCTCGACGCGTCGAAGCGCCGATCCCGCGGTCGACCGTCACCTCGGCGAGCAGCTTCTCAGCAGCGACAAGGACCGTGAGGAGAACGCCATCGTCGCGCGTCGGATCGTCCGCGCGCTCAGCCCCCATTCGGTGTGGGTGACCACGGCCCCGGAGCCGGTGATCGTCCGCGTGGCCAACATCCAGCACCTCGCGACGCCGATCCGCGCCCAGCTCGCCGCGCCCGTCGGGGTCGTAGAGCTGGTCGGGCTGATGCACCCGACGCCGGCGGTGGGCGGAGAGCCCTCGGCACGAGCACTCGAGGCCATTCCCGCGCTCGAGGGAATGGACCGCGGCTGGTACGCGGGAGCGATCGGGTGGATCGACGCCGCCGGCGACGGCGAGCTCTGCGTGGCTCTCCGGTGCGCGCTGCTGCGCGGCACCGTCGCCCACTGCTACGCCGGCTGCGGGATCGTCCGCGACTCCGACCCCGGCGCCGAGCTCGCGGAGAGCGAGATCAAGCTCGAGGCGATGCTGCCGGTGCTGGCGGGCTAGCGGCGGCCGTGTCGAGCGGCCAAACAGCCTGGGAGACACCTGCTCGTACGGTCGGAGGATCGAGCGCACAGCCCGAACCGAGCAGCATTCCCCTGCTTTCGAGCACTGCGCAGCTCGACCAGAGACAGCGCTCACCGCCGCAGCCGCGCGGCTCGCGGACCGAGACCCGACCGACCGCGGCGCCGCGCGGTTTCGCGGGGCGGGTGGCGCCGCGGTGCCCTTTTTGCGGCCCCGGAATGAGGGTGTGCGAATAACGGCGGCCAGTTGTCGATTAGTCGCACAGCCTCCTTCCTTCCCGGGCCACTTCGGATACTTGCGCGCGCGGAACGGATGCCATTTCCCGCCGCGGACCCCGGAGGGAGGGGCACCGAGCGGATGGAGACTCCCCCTATGCGCTACTCGGTCGCTTCCGACGGGCGCGGATGCCTCGGCTCGTACAGAGCCATCTCGCGGCCATCGGGAAGTTCGAGTGCGGTGACCAGGCCCCAGCCTGCGTCCGTGATCGGTCGCGTGAACTTGACGCCCTTGGATTGGAGCTCCCCGGCGGTCGCATAGACGTCGTCACACATCAGGTACAGCTCGAGATGCGCTTGGTCCTCGCTCGGGTGGACGGCCAGTTCGGCGGGCGGCAGGGCGAAAATGGGCCAGCCGCCGCCGGCGTCGGCCGACGAGAGTCCCAGCACGTCCCGAAAGAACGCTCTCAGGTCTTCCGCCTCCTTCGTGAAGATAATCACATGGGCGCCGCTGATCACTGCTGAACGAGCCTACAGCCATCGGACCCTCCTCCGAGATCGACCGTCGCTCGGGCGCGATCCTCTCTACGGTCGGTCTACTGGATCGCGAACACGCTGAACAGCGAGATCCCAGCACGACAGATGCTCGCCCTCGCCGCATCGCTCACCCGCAACGCGTAGTGGGGCTGAGCTCAGCGGCTGTCATAAATCGACGCGGTCTGCGAGAAACAGGTGATGCCGTTCTCAGGAGACGACGACGACGCGCTGCTTGCCCGGTTCAAGGCCGGCGAGCCGGACGCCTTCGTGGCCTTTTACCGGCGCAACCTGCCGGCGGTGCTCGCGTACTTCCTGCGCCGCACCGGCGATGCGGAGCTCGCCGCTGACCTGACGGCCGAGGTGTTTGCCGGAGCGCTGATCGCGGCGACGCGCTACGTGCCAGGCGAGCGACCCACCTTGGCTTGGCTCTACGGGATCGCGGCGCACAAGCTCGCGGACAGCCGCCGCCGGGGTCGTGTAGCGGACCAAGCGCGCCTGCGGCTGGCGCTCGAGCCGCTGGTCATCGATGACGCCGACCTCGCTCGCGTCGAGGAGATGGCGAGCGCGGCGCGGTCCAGCTCCGCATTGGATCATGCCGTCGACGCGCTCCCGAGCGACCAACGAGCGGCCGTGCTCGCCCGCGTTGTCGGCGAGCGCTCCTATCCCGAGATCGCGGCCGAGATGAAGTGCTCGGAGATGCTCGTGCGCCAACGCGTCAGCCGTGGCCTGCGATCCCTCCGCACCAGGCTGAAGGAGCTCCCCCGATGAGCCCGTTCTTCGACGACCTCGAAGCACAGCTCTTGGCCGCCGCGCGCGCGCAGACAGCCGGAGAGCGTGCCCCCGTCGAGCCCCAAGGGGGAATCGACTGGCGTGGGTGGGTCGCTGTCGTGTTGCGCTCCGTGCCCATCGGGCTGGCCGTGCTCTGCGCTGTGGCCATCGCGGTCCTCGCCGTCGTGCTCGTTCACCATGGGCGCCGCGGCCCGGTCGGCCGGTCTAGTGTGAATCCGCCGGCCGGCAGCTCGGGCCCCGTGCCCTTGCTGCCGCCGCACCCGAACCCGTCGCAGCGCGCGGCGTTGGCGCTCATCTACGGCGCCCAGGAGACGGTCACCCGCAGCGACCCGGCCTGCCTGGTCCCGGAGTCAGATCTCGGCAACCCGAGCCGTCGACCGAGCCTGAGCCGGGGCTCGCCGAGCCCGTCGACGCTCGCGGTCCTCGGCGTGCTCCGCCGCCCAGCCGTGGCGTCTGACAAGCTGCCGCCGCGGCTCATCGGCGCACCGCCGAACCAGCGGGTCTATCCCGACGGCACGATCCCGCCGGTAAAGAGCGTCTACGTCGGCTACATCCGCAAGGCGCGTCACCGTTACGGGGCGAACTACTACGTGGTGCCGGCCGGCGATATCAACTTCACCGGGCCGATTCCAGCGCGCTGCTACCGCCTCCAGGAGAGCGCGCTGACCAGGGACCTCGCGCACGCCGCCGCTCGGGTCCGCCGCGGAACCCTCGGTCTCGAGCGGCGCTATGTGGCGCAGATGCGGCACAACGCGCTCCCCTATCCAGGTGTCTGCCTGCTGGCGCTCAACGGCACCGGCAACGGCGACGGCGGCTGCGGCGCCGGCGGCAGCCTCGCCCAGATCGAAAACGGCCAGGCGGTCGCCGGTGGCGCACCGACCGGCGTCGAGGTCTACTACGGCCTCGCCCCCGACGGCGTGCGCAGCATCACGTTCTCCTTCGACAGCAAATACGTGCACCATCCGGTGAGCGCGCTCGTGATCAACAACGTCTTCATCGTCCGCAACTACCGCGGGCGTCTCGGTCCCATCGCCAGGGAGATCTGGCGCGCCCCCGACGGGCGGATCATCAGAGTCATCCACCCTCCCTGAACCACGCCGGCGCGGCCTACCCCTCGAGAGCGGCTCGGGCCGCTTGCGCCACCCGTCGATGCAGCGCCAGGTTCTCGCTGCGGTCGGTGCGGACCTCGATGATTGTGGTCTCTTGACCGGCGAGACCGGCTTGTACCGCGGCGTGGAGCTCGGCGGCGCTGCCGGGCCTTTCGTACCCGCAGCCGTAGAGCGCGGCCGCGTGCGCAAAGTCGAGGCCGTGCGGGGTGGCCACGTGCTCCTCGAAGGCGTCCCGTTCGCCGGCGACCGGGAGGAAGTGGAAGATGCCGCCGCCGTCGTTGTTGAGCAGGACGATGGTCAGTGCGAGTCCAAGGCGGCGGGAGGCCAGGAGCCCGCCGATGTCGTGGGCCAGCGCAACGTCGCCGATCAGCAGCACGACCGGCCCACCGGCGACGGCGGCGGTACCGAAGGCCGCCGAGACGGTTCCGTCGATCCCGTTCGCCCCCCGGTTGGAGAGGACGCGCGGAGGATCATCGCGCGCGGGGAAGAACTCCTCGACGTCGCGCACCGGCATCGAGGAGGCGACGAACAGCGTCGCCTCGCGTGGCAGCCACTCGCCGAGCTTGGCGGCGACGAGCGGCTCAGAGAGCTCGTCGCCGAGAGTCTCGGCGATCGCTCCGGCGACCGCGGCGTCGGCGGCCCGCCAGGAGTCGAGCCAGCCGGACGGGGGGTCGCGTAGACCAGGATCACCGAACTGCCCGATCGCGAGGTCAACGGGGAGTGGGATTCGCCGCGCCACGACGGAGTCTGGGTCCTGCCAGGTCATCTCAGGGTCGAACGCCGCCTGGGGCGCGTCCAGCTCGGCGAGCCACGCGCGCAGCGGCTTCGAGGTCGGCAGGTCGCCCACGCGAAGCACGAACTCCGGGCGGTGGGCCACGGTGAACGACTCATCGCGCAGGAGCACGTCGTAGTGAGCGATGGCCGCCTTACCTGTTCGCGCTCTCGAGAGGGGGTCGGCAAGCAGGGGCAGGTTCAGTCGCGCCGCGTAACCGGCAAGCTCGGTGGCTTCATGCCGACTGATTTCGTGTCGGCCCGCGACGATCACCGTGGTGGGCGCCGGGGTGCGAACGATGTCGATCCCGGTCAGCGCGAGGTCGGGCGTGTCGATCTCGACCCACGGCGCTCCGTCGCCCCGTCCACTCTCATCCGGGGGCAGCGGCTCCTCGAGCACCAGGGGCTCGCGCAGCGGCACGTTCAGGTGCACGGGCCCCGGCCTCCCTTCGACCGCCGTCCAATAGGCACGGCAGGCCAGCGTCCTGATCCACCGCAGGC
>Ga0302324_100003572_pt1 | contig 35026 bp, 37 predicted proteins | sample Palsa_T0_1_FD_201949 | JGI IMG/M metagenome (GOLD analysis project Ga0302324, IMG submission 201949) | Peat permafrost microbial communities from Stordalen Mire near Abisko, Sweden - Palsa_T0_1 | ecosystem: Environmental > Terrestrial > Soil > Palsa > Peat permafrost | place: Sweden: Abisko...
GTCCTCATAGACAGTGAGGTGCCTTTGCCGCTCGGCCACCACTCCGTAAACTTGGTATCCCGCTCGGGACTCGAACCCGAATCTGAACGTTCGTAGCGTAGGAGTTCCGCCGACACGCCGTCAACCGCGCTGCTCTCTGGATCCTGTCCGACCGCGGTTCACATCACGCGCTTGGTCTCGCTAGAGAAACCGTCGATTTCCACATGTGGTGTGGACGCGTCCCATTGACAAGCATCCGTAGTGTGTAGCCTAATTTCCGCGCCGCGCGGCTTGCGTTCGCCCAGCCTCCTACTTCATGGGTACCGAAGCTGATGCTCCGGACTTCACACGAGGAGAACGCAATGCAGCGCATCGCAGGTGCCTATGGCAATTCAAATGGGGACGAATATCTTCGGACCACGAAGTGCACCCATAGTAACGGAAGCCTCAAAATCGACCTGTTTGACGGATCGAGCCAGTCTTTGCAGGTCCCGGCGAAGCCGTCGAAGATCACTCTCCCATCAATCCCGGATGAGTTCCGCCGAAATGTTTCAAAGAGCCGCGCCGGTGGTGGGGCTGTGAATTCCCGGATTGCGGCAGAATCCGTCGGCGTGGATCTCGGAAACACCAACGAGATCCGGTATTTGGATGCGAACAGACGTGACGGACTGATCGAATCGGAGGTGCCACCGCCCGTCCGCTGCCTCAACCTCCGGGCATGTCCTCGCAACTACGTGCTCGGCAACAGGGAAGACAAGTGGATCTTTCGTTCACCAATCGAACCTGCGGGACCACTGGGGCCGCCGCAATTCACCGACATCGCATGGCTCTGCGAAGCCCAAACCATCCTTGTGAATAGCCCGAAAGATCAGGAACCGGTCGCGGCCATTGTCGCTCAACGCGGCCGACGACGATTCGAAGTCATTCTGATGTTGACGCCTTCTCTTCCTGCGGAGTTTCTGTTCCATGTCGCGCTTCCAGCCGCCGACGTCGTGATCGGGGCTTGGGACGAATTGCAGTTCCTTACAGGGGAGAGCCCGGTTACGGTCGGCGGCGCAGCGAGTACGGCGATGCGGCTAGCCAGGATGGCGCCGCGGGCAGAAGTTCACGTGACGATGGGTAAACGCGGCGTGATGTCGGCGGCGGCTGGTGCGGCCGAGCTCGTTCACGTTGAGCTCGACTCTCGAGCCGAGGTGGCTATTGAGGCGCAGGAAATCGCCAGGGAACGGCCCGCGCGATTGTGCGGCGCTGGGGACGCTTTTGCGGCTGGCGTCCTGGTGCGGCGCGCCTTCGGACGGTCGCTCCTGTCCTGTCCGGGGACGTTTCGTTCGCACATCGACGATGCGCTGGCTGGTTGCGCGTCCGCGCTGCGCTGGATCGGCGTCTGCTCTTGTCTCGCGGCTGGCGCCTTTGTTGTCCGTCCGCTTTCGGAGGCGGCCGCGGCTTGATCGGATTTTCAGGGTGTGCAATGGCTGTCGCTCAGGGCTCTCCGAAATTGAATTTGCTCGCTACCGCTGTCGGCCTGCGTTCGGAGTTGCGTGCCGTCAGGGCCGCTCTTGAACGCCAGGTGGACAGGCTAGACCGCATGGAACACGACTTGTCTGTGGTGATCGAGGCCGCACGGGCGGCTGGAGAGCCTATCAATTTTTCGACGCTCGGACATATGCCCGTGGCCCACTCGTTGAATTACCGACGCAATCCCGACGATTCCGCCGAATTCCAAATTGATGGGGGCGGATATTTTTACTTGCCGCCACGGCTCTCGCAGGTCCTTCTGTTCCTCGCGTCCGCGCCCAAGGGAGGGGAAGATGCCCTCGTGGCGTGGAGATCCCGCGAAGATCTCGTCGAGTTTCTGCAGCGTCAGATCGGACGGGAAATTCCAACCCGGTACGTCAACAATATCGTCCATCTCTTGAAGAACGCTTTTCAGAAGGTAGGACTAGATCGACGTCTCATTCAGGCTCACAAACGTAAGGGCGTTCGTTTGGCCCTGAAGTATTTGTCGGTGCCGGTGATCGAGGGTGGCTTGTGATGATTTGCCACACTCGAACCACTAGTCTTTGCATCATCTGTCCGGTTAGCGCGGCGAAGTTCATCTTGCTCGCCGCTGTTTCGAGTGATGATCAACAGCATGTAGGAATTCTGCTTGACGCTCCTGAGCTGCGGATTCATGTGGCAGTTCGGGTGGTCGGCATGGAGCCGTAGGTTTCGATGGCGCATCTCTGGTTTCGCGATCATGACGATATCTGGTCCGCTATGCCGCTAAACGGGCATGCGGTGGACATCTCCGGCCATCCGCCGCGCGAGTTGACGGAGGGCTTCCTGCCGGGTAAAGACCACAGGGCCGCTGTAATTCCTTCCCGGGCCGAAGATTCACGTGTCTGGATTCTCCTGGTCGCAGGCAGTTGCGACGTTTTCGTCAACGGCTTCGCCCCAGTGGCGGGCATGCGCGTACTGCGTGATCGCGATGAAATTCGAACCGCTCTGACCGACCAATTGTTTTTCTCCACCGAGACGCTGGCGCACGTGGAAGAGTTCTCCGGAGGCGAGCGCCCAATTTACTGTGCCCGCTGCCGGCAGACCATCGAGAAGGGACAGCAGGCCGTACGGTGCCCGCGGTGCTCGGTCTGGTTCCATCAGACCGAGCAACTGCCGTGCTGGACCTATGGGTCCGCTTGCAGCCTCTGCCCGCAGTCCACCTCTCTGGCCGCCGGCTTTAGTTGGACTCCCGAGGCATAGGCGATGAGTGATAAGTCCATCGTGGTCGCCGGCGCGGGAGGGAACATTGGTTCACACCTAACTGAGAGCCTGGCGCGCATGTCGAACGTGGGCCGTGTGACTTTGATCGATCTGGACATATACGAGGCGCGCAACATAGCGAATCAAGATATCATTTCGCGCGACGTAGGCAAGCCCAAGGCGCTGGTGCAAGCGCGGAGGCTGCTGGAGATCCGCCCCAACCTGGAGGTCAATGCCATCTACGCGCCGCTGGAAACACTGCCACTTGCTGCTTGGCGGGCGGATCTGATCGTCGCCTGTCTGGATTCGCGCTCAGCGCGCCAAGCGGTAAACCAGAGGGCTTGGAGGCTGGGTGTGCCGTGGGTGGATTCGGGCGTGCTGGGATCGGAGTGGCTGGCACGCGTCAATGCTTACACGCCCGCAGAAGGCGCGGCGTGCCTGGAGTGCGCATGGTCGGACGAAGACTACCGGTTGCTGGAGCAGCAGTATCCCTGCGGTGGAGGGGCGAATTCGTCAGCGCCGAACGGGGCGTCCTCGGAGCTGGGCGCGCTTGCGGCGGCCATGCTCGCCATTGAGTGCCGGAAGATACTTGTCGGCGAACTGGAATGCGCGGCTGTCGGCCAACAGGTCACATTCAACGCTCGTTGGCATCGATTCGCCGCGACTTCTTTTCGCCGCAACCCGCAGTGCCGGTTCGACCACGCAACGTGGGCTATCGAACCTCTGCGCTGCGACACGGGCGAGATGCGCATTTCGGACTTGCTGACGACAGAGGGGAGCGTGAGCGTTCCCGGACAGCGTTTCGTCCGGCGGCTGGTCTGCTCCGTGTGTGGGAAGGAAAGGCGCCTGTTCCGTCTCGATGGTTCGCTCGATCCGGCATTGCGCCAATGCAGCGCGTGCGGAATGACTATGGCGGTGCCAGGCTTCGACATCATCGAAGGTCTGGACGGCGGCCTGCCGGCGGATGTCATGAATCAAACACTCGATCGAACAGGCCTACGTTACGGAGATGTCCTTCTACGTGGCGCTCGCTACTTCGAGATCACCGCAAACACTGTGATGGCAGACGAAACATGAAACAGGCTCATACACTCCCCCATCTGGTGGCGGACGGTGCTGCAGGCCGAGAGGCCGGCTACTCCGCAGTGAACGCAAGGCTGACGACGCTTAACATACACGACCCCATCCTACGTGCGTTCCTGGAAAGGCAGAGCGAGGAAGGTCTGGCTCTAGCGCGAGCCAGCGACATTCTTGACCTGGATTGCCTGCCGACAGGCCAACACTTCATCGCACACTACTCCTGCCGCGGGCTCGTGAAGGATCGCGACGGCGTGGTGCGGGAGGGCGACTCTTTCCACGTGGGCGTGTTCTTCGGCGCCGACTATCTACGCACCGTCAACCCGTTTGAGACGCTGACGCTGTTCGACCCGCTCAATACCTACCACCCAAACGTGGACTTCGGAGCGCCCTTCATCTGCGTGGGCCGCATCGCGCCGGGCATGCCGCTGGTCGACCTGCTCTACCAGGTCTACGAGATCCTGACCTACCAGAAGCTCACGCCACGCGAAGACGATGCCCTGAACAAGGAGGCCTGCCGCTGGGCCCGTGCCAACCAGGAGCGTTTCCCCATCGACCGGCGGCCGCTCAAGCGACGTGCGTTAGTCCTAGAGGTTGAGCGGATATGACGACGCTCCATAAGCAACTGGCGCGGTATGCGCAGGAATGCCAACGACTCGATGCGGACCAGTGGCGGCTGACGCTGAGCAACGGGTTTTCGCTGGCGGTGTCGGCCCGGCGTGACGAAGACTTTCTGCTGCTCGATGCGGACACGGGCGTGAGCCCGTCAATGGAGCGCTTGGTTGCGCTCGCGGAGCGCGCGCAAGAGCTTCCAACGGCGGTGAAGTTCGCGCTGCGCCGTGGTTCGTCCGCGATCCGGTTGCGCGGGGAGTTTCCGCTGCCGGAGGAGAACGGCGCGGCCGCGCACCGGATTCAAGAGCATCTGGACGGGATGCGGAACGCGTCGCATCAATTCCGCGACTGGACCTCCAGCGAAGCTGCCGGGGACGGGATGGCTAGCCCGGAACCGGACAGTAACGGGCAGGCCATCGCCGAGAGCCTGGTGGAGGTGCTAAGAGAGGCCGGGTGGAAATACCACGAACGGCCCGGAGGCGCGCTGCTGGCCGATCTCGAAACCGGGAGCCAATTCCTTCAGGCCGAGATCGGTCATTGCGGCGCGGGCGCACGATTCAGGGTGACGCTCTATCGCGATGATGCGACCGGCGATGCCGCGGAACAAGCGCTGTGCCTCTACCTGCTGGAGGCCAACGCCGCCCTGCGGTACGCCAGAGCCTTTCTCCGGCGGGACGGCGAGGGCCTTTCGGCCGGCTTCGAGGTACGCGTGGAAAGCGAACCTTCGGCGGCGGAGGCAAGCCATGCGTTGGCGGCGCTTTCGGTGGCGGGCCGGCAATGCGCCAGGGAAATTGAAGTCTTAAAGGATGGCTCCGTGGCCGGCATTTACCGGTCGGCGCGGCCGCCATTTCAACACCAAAGCAAAGGAGCTTAAACCAATGGCAACTACAGAAACACTCAACGGCATCAGCCTGACAGTAAGCGATGTTTCCGGGCAGAAGGTCTTTCGCGTGCCCAAGGCGCCTCCCGAGGCGACAGTGGGCGAACTAGTGCAAAGCCTTCTGTCTCAAATGAGCCTGCCGGCTAACGATCCGAACGGCCAGCCGCTGGCTTACCAGGCGCGGTTGGAGCGGGAAGGCCGGCATCTGAACGCGGCTGAACGGGTCGGTGATGCGCTTGAAACGGGCGACAAGCTGATGCTTCAGCCCAACATCGACGCGGGTTGAGTTGGCGCCCCAAGGACGACCCGAATGCTTCTTAAGGACGACTATCGGTACAGCTTGCTGCTCTTCCGGAGGGACGGATCCGCGTTGGGCTCCGCGTCCGTGACGGTCGACTGGGAGCCAGCCGCCGAATGGGCACGATTTTACAATGCCCGGCGCGGCGGCGTGCCGCTATGCGGGGAGGGATCCGCGTCCATCGAGCCGCTCTGGGACAAAACGGAAGGCGAGCCCTACATGCGGGGCTTCCGCGTGGCCTATGCAAGCGGTAGCCAGAAGGTGATCTCGGACTTCCCGTCGGGCTATTTCAGCGAATTGGCGGCCAAGGCCTCGGCCGAGTTCGTCAAGCGGGGTAAGCTCGAAGCCGGCGATACCTACCTCTTTCAGGCGGTAGCGTTTGCGAAGAACGGGAACGGCAAGCAGGCGGAAGGCCTGGCACTAGAGGTAGTGGAGGAAAAGCCCGACCTGCAGTTCGTCGAATCACGCCTCGATGATTTCCATCGCCATTCGTCGCCCGCAGGCGTGGTGGACGCTGATGATATGCCGGTCTTCATCCCGCAGCGGGTGCTGGACGAAGCAGCCGCGCTCACCCGCAGCGCCGAAGGGCGCGAAACCGGCGGCGTTTTGATTGGCCGCCTGCATCACGACGCCGGGTTGCCGGAGATCTTCGCCGAGGTCAGCGCTCAGATTCCGGCCGAACACACTCAGGGCACGGCCGCCAAGCTGACCTTCACGGCTGAAACCTGGAGCGCCGCCAGCGCCGCGATTCGCTTGCGCAGCGAGGGCGAGGTTTACCTGGGGTATTGGCATAGTCACCCGGCTTTTCGGTGGTGTGAGAACTGCGCGCCCGAGAAGCAGAAAACGTGTCGGCTAGCCAAGGATTTTTTTAGCGAGGACGATGTCGCCGTGATGCGAGCGGCCTTCCCGCGGGGGCACAGCGTGGGCCTTGTCGTAAACCACACGGCGTTTGATCTTAGTTTCAGCCTATTCGGCTGGCGGGAGGGCAAGATCCAGCCCCGTGGCTTCTATCTTTTGGAGGGACCCCATGCGTAATCAGACACCGCCGCGCAATGGCGACGCGGTCGACATTTTCCGTGCTCTCATGGCGTCGGGCTGCGGGCCGCGCGAGCTCGAACCAACCGTCGCGATGCTTCAGCAGTTTCGCGCCGCGTCTGCGGAAGGCGGCGCTCAAATTGACCGATTGATGATTGAGGAGATCGGACGGATGCGGCTCGGGCTCGAATCGGCCCGCGCCGCCCAAGAGGCAGTCCGGCAAACCATCGACGAACTCACCGCGCCACCGTACTTTCCGGCCGTATTCCTTTCGCGAACCGGTACCGGACTGGACGATTACGCAGTGGTACGGGCTGGCGCGGATGTGCGGGCGGTCTGCTTCGGGGAGAACCAACCGGAGGAGTTTCAACCCGGCGACGAGCTGTTGCTTTCGCACGAACGGAACTTCGTCTTCCGCAAAACGACGTCGACGGCGTTCACGTGCGGCGATACGGCGTCGTTCGTCCGCTACGCCGGCGAGGGCCGGCTGGTGATCAAGTCACGGGACGAGGAAATGGTAGTTCTAGCCGCGGCTCCGCTGCGGGATTCACCGCTCACGACCGGCGACCTGGTGCGATTCGACCGAAGCGCCTGGGTGGCTTACGAAAAGATCAACCGGCCGCGCGGCGACGAGTATTTCCTGGAAGAGACGCCCATCGAGACCTTCGAAAGCGTGGGCGGACTGGACCGTGAGATCGAAAGCCTGAAGCGGTCGATCGAATTACATTTCTATCATCCAGAAACCGTAAGCAAGTACCGGCTGCGCCGCAAGAAGGCGATTCTGCTTCACGGCCCGCCGGGAACTGGCAAGACCCTCATTGCCCGAGGCCTGGCGAACTGGCTGGCCAGTGTGTCCAAGGCGGAACGCTCACGCTTCATCAACGTAAAGCCCGCCGGGCTGCATTCAATGTGGTATGGGCAGACCGAGGCGAACTACCGCGAAGTGTTCAAAGTGGCCCGGGAAGCGGGGGCCAGCGAACCGGAGGTTCCGGTGGTGATCTTCTTCGACGAGGTCGATTCGATCGCGCGCGAGCGTGGCGGTTCTGCGCACCAGATAGATGATCGCGTGACCAACGCCTTCATGGCCGAGTTGAACGGCTTGGAGGATCGCGGCAACATTCTGGTCGTGACCGCCACCAACCGCCTGGACACGCTGGATACGGCGCTCGTGCGGCCCGGCCGCCTGGGCGACCTCAAGCTGCGCATCCCGCGCCCGGGGCGCGTTGCGGCGCGGAAGATCCTCGAGAAGCACCTGCCCTGCGAGATCCCCTACGCAGCGGACGGCCACCCGCAGGAACACGCGCGGAAGCAGGCTATCGACACCGCCGTCTCCATGATCTTCTCGCCGAACGGTGACAGCGAACTGGCGCAGATCATGTTCCGCGACGGCAAGCGGCGCGCGGTGCGGGCCAGCGATCTGATCAACGGGGCCGAGATCGCCTCCATTGCGCAGTCGGCCACGGAACGGGCGTGCGCGCGGGAAGCCCGCGGCGGCGAGGGCGGCCTGCGAACCGCGGACCTTGTGAGCGCGGTGGGCGAGTTCTTCGTATCCGCCGCGCGGGTGCTGACGCCCCACAATTGCCGGAACTATCTCGAAGAAATTCCGCAGGATGTGGACGTTGTGCGAGTGGATCCCGTGGCACGCAAGGTCAACCAGCCTCACCGTTACATCAATGCGGCTTGAGAGTGCCGAACCATGAGCGAACTCCCGCCCCCGCGATTGCCCAAGCTGTGTGGCGCCGATATTGAACTCGGAAACTTCGTGCTGGGCATGCCGGGCCTCGACACCGGTTCGTTGGCGTCACGCGCTCTGTTGGCCGAGATCGATGGCCTGCCACAGCAGCGAGGCATCACGAGCACACCGCACATCGGGGACTGGTCGTCATATGGTTGCGGGCGATCGAATGGCGAAGAACGCGACGACCGGGCTACCCACGATTCGGGCACGTGGAATCCGCAGGACTGGGGCCGGAAATATCTGCCTAGTAATGGCGGCTGTATCTATATTGATCTGAACCATCTAGAGCTATGTCTCCCTGAAACTCTAAGCGCCTGGGACCACGCGGCGTCCTGGCACGCCATGTTGCGCATCGCCCGCAGCGCCATGGACTCGGCCAACGCGCGGATGCCCGAGGGCCGCTCCATTCAGGTATTGGTGAACAACACCGATGCCCAGGGCCACTCGTACGGGAGTCACTTGGATTTTATGGTGACCCGCCGGACCTGGGACAACATCATTCGCCGCAAGCCGCACTATCTCGGTTGGCTGGCTTCTTTTGAGGTTTCTAGCATCGTTTATACGGGGCAGGGGAAAGTTGGATCGGAGAATGGCGCGCCGGAGGTTCCTTACCAGATCAGCCAGCGCGCGGATTACTTCGAGACCCTGGTGGGCACACAGACCACGTTTGATCGCCCCATCGTCAATTCGCGCGAGGAGCATCTGTGCGGGAACTTGCGGTGGTCGAGCGACGGAGCCGCGCCGGCAAGGCTCCACGTCATTTTCTTCGACAATACGCTGGCGCATCGGTCCTGCCTGCTAAAGGTGGGGGTGATGCAACTGGCGCTGGCCATGATGGAGGGAGAGAGGGTAAGGCCGGCGCTGGTGCTAGATGACCCTCTGTCAGCGCTCGGCGTTTACAGCCGCGACCCCAAGTTGATCAGCCGCGCACGCCTGGCATCCGGCGGCGAGGTGACCGCAGTGGATCTGCAGTTTCTGTTTCTGGAAGAAGCCAAACGCTTCGCAGCCGAGGGCGGATTCGAAGGCTACGTGCCCAGGGCACGGGAAATTCTAGATCTCTGGGAGGACACCTTGCAGCGCCTGAAGGCGGCCGACTGGATAGGCCTCGCGCCGAAGCTCGACTGGGTCATGAAGCTCATGATCCTCCAACGGACCATGAGCCAGCGGTCATCGCTGACCTGGGATTCGCCCGAGATCCGACACCTGGATCAGATCTATGCGAGTCTCGATCCGGACGGTTTGTACTGGGCCTACGAGCGAAGCGGATTCGCGGAGCGGCTGTTGGACGAAGAGCGCGTCCAGCATTTCTGTTTTGAGCCGCCTTCCGATACGCGCGCCTGGACGCGGGCGATGTTGCTGCGCACAGCGAATCCGGAGTGGGTGGATAGCGTGGATTGGGATTCCATATCCTTTCGCGTGCGTGACGGCTCGTATTGGCCCGCGCGACGCAACATCGACATGGCAAACCCGCTGGGCATGACGGAAGCAGAAACTGCGCCGTTATTCGCGAAGGAGAGCCGTTTCTCCGACCTTCTGGACGCCCTAGAAGGGGCCGCCAACGGCACTGGGGCGGAGCAAAGGCATCAGACGGTGAATTGAGTTCGGATTTGGAAAGGAGTGACGTATGCGGCAAAAGGAAAGGCAGGACAACAGTCCCTCCGCGAGTGGTGGCGGCAATCCGGAAGGCGGGCTCGAGCACTTGCGGGAACAGGCCAATCGCTTTCTGGCAGCTGGCGACGAGGCCATTGACCGCGCTCTCGCTAACAGTGATAGCGAGGCGTTCTTGAGAGCCAACCGGCAGCAAGGCGGACAGTGATCCATGGCCAGGCCGATGTTTGGGGTGGAGAGCGAATACGCAATCGCCGGTATCAGAGGCAAGGAGACGATGCGCCTCGACGAACTCGTGAACCGGGTTGTGCGCGTGGCCCGCCGCCGGTTGCCGCACCTGCCGGACACGTGCTCACCTTCCGGAATGTTTCTGGAGAACGGCGCCCGTTTCTACATCGACTGCGGGCTCCACCCGGAAATGACCACCCCGGAATGCACCACGCCGTGGGAAGTGGCGCGCTACATCAAAGCGGGGGAGCGCATTCTGGAAGTGTTGACGCAGGAGATGCAGGCCGAAGGCGGGGTCGCCACGGAGATCATGTGCTTCCGCTGCAATGTGGACTACAGCGGATCGGGCAGCACTTGGGGGTGTCACGAGTCATACCTGCACCGCGCCAATCCCGCGGGTCTCCCCGACCAACTCATTCCACACCTCGTCACACGCGTCATCTACACTGGCGCGGGCGGCTTCAACCCGCTGGTAAGCGGCCTGGAGTTCTGCGTCGCGCCGCGGCTGATGCACATTCAGCAAGCAGTCTCCGGTGATTCCACCGGCAACCGTGGCATCTTTCACACCAAGAACGAACCGCTCGCCGGCGACGGCTACAACCGGCTTCATATCCTTTGCGGCGAAAGCCTGTGCTCGGAAACGGCCATCGTGCTCAAGATCGGCGCAACGGCCCTAGTGACCGCTATGGCAGAGGAAGGCCTGAGGCCAGGAGCCGGGCTGCGGCTAGCGTCGCCGCTTGAGGCGCTGCACGCCGTCTCTTCGGACATTACCTGCAAGCGGAAATTGCGCCTAGCCGCCGGCGGTGAGGCGACAGCCATCGAAATCCAGCGGCGCCTTCTGCAATTGGCCGAACGCAACCAGTTCGTGTTGCCGCCTTGGGCGGGTGCGATCTGTGCGTTGTGGCGGCTCACACTCGACCAACTGGAAGGCGCGCCGGATTCGGTGGCCACGGTTCTCGACTGGGCAGTCAAGCGCCGGCTCTTCCGCGACCGGGCGGAAACCCGCGGCATTCCCATGGAGCGGTTCGCTTTCCTGAACTCAATCGTCCAGCGGCTGAACGTGGCGCTTGCCGGCGCCGGCGTGAACGGCCGAGAGGTTCGCCTCAACGTAGTGCTGGGGACCAGGAGTCCTATTCCCGAGGAAGTGGCGCGCATCGAGAGCGTGCTGAAGGCAGAGGGACTGGCGTGGGATGGTCTTGAACGCTTCCTCACCCTGCGGGATGAGTTCTACCAGATCGACACCAGGTTCGGGCAAATTGGTCCGCGTGGCATTTTCACCGATCTGGATCGCCGTGGAGTGCTCGATCACAAGGTGGCAGCGGTCGATGGTATCGAGGCAGCGATGCGCGAACCGCCCGCTGTGGGCCGCGCGAAGCTGCGCGGGCAGACCATACGCCGCTTTGCCGGGCAGGGCCGGGCTGGGTGCAATTGGATGTCGGTTTTCGGTCCCGACGGACGCACGCTTGACCTCAGCGATCCCTTCGCGACCGTTGAGGTGTGGACCGATCCGCTTCCGCCGCCGGGCGTTGAAGAGGTGCCGCCCGATATCCCGGTTGACGATTTATTCGGCGACCCAGGCCGCTTTCAGCAGATGCTCGATGCGATGAGGAGAAGATATGGCCGACCTCGGACGCGGACTCAAGGCCCGCCTGAAACAACTGAAGGTCCGAATCGATAACCTCGACGACGACACGCTGCTGCTGCGGAACGTTCCGGCCGACTCGCTCTGTTTCAGCAAGGCTCAGACAAGCGTGTTAGTCAAGCGCCCGCGTGCCGGGTTACCCTTCCTCGTTTGCATGGACGAAGACCTGAAGTACATGGGTCCCGACCGCGAGTTAGCGCGCATTTTCGCCGTGTCTGATCGTAAGCAGGGGTGGCGCGTGGTTTCGACGAGCTCCGGCGTTTACCCGCAGGCGGAGGACGCAGTGCAGAAGGCGCTAGCCATGCTGGGGGCGCCCGGCGACGGTCCGGTGCCGGCGAACGCCCGGCCAAGGGTGGCTGGCGGCAGCTTGCTCGAGCGGTTCGCCGTGAATATAACCGCGCATGTGCGCGACGGTTCCACGCCGCATACCGTTGGGCGTGAGGAACTAGCCGAGCAGGCCGCCGTCAGTCTGCTCTCCTGGGAACGCCGTCTGCCGGTGATGGTCGGTGCGCCCGGGCTGGGGAAATCCAATCTCCTATATAGGGTCGCGGGCCATCTGGCCGATGTCCGCCCCGACTTGGAGCTTCGCTTAGTAGATCTCTCCAGCCTGCTGGCGGGTGCGCTTTGGGAGAGCGAGCGTGAAAAACTGCTTAATGCAGTTCTGGAAGAAGCCGTCGCCCACAGCTCAGTAGTGCTGGCGTTGGAGCGACTGGAACTGGCAGTAATGACCGCGCAGCTGACTCCCTGGTTGCTGGCCGGCGCGCTCGACCGCGGCGCGCGACTCGCCGCAACCTGCTTGCCGCCGTTCATCGAGAAGCTCAGCCAGGGGCCGTTGGCGCGTCGCATAGATCTCATCGAAGTTACCGAGCTTACGCGCGAGGACGCAGCCGCCGTGCTCGGCCACCTGCGCGAGGCGCTCGCAGCCCATCATCGGGTGGCGATCGACGCGACATTGGTCGAGGCGGCGGTGGCGCGTTCGTTGACTTTGGCCGGCCTTCTGCCCGACAAAGCCATCACGTTGCTCGACGGCGCCGCTGCGCGGGCGGCGCTGCTGAAACAACCTGCTGTAACGCTGTGCGATTTGTATTTGGCGGCGTCGAGGATGAAAGAGGCATAGGCTCCATGTGCAAGCAAAGCGCGACTTTTTGTGAAAATGAAGGAGGCCGGGCAACGGGCGCGGAGGGGTTCGGGCCTAAGCTCGTCGCCGTTTCCGGGAATTCAAGTCTCACGGGAGAGATCCATTCTCCGTCGCTGGCGCTTGCGATTCGAGACCATGGAGAGCAGGTTGGGAGGGCGCTTCGGTTCGCTGCGTCCGCCCACCAGGGCCAGGTGCGAAAAGTGTCTGGGCATTCGTTCATCGTCCACCCTGCGGGTGTGGCACACCTCATCTATACGCACGGTGGGCGCACAGAACTGATCGTCGCGGCTTTATTGCACGACACGGTAGAAGACGCTGGAGTCTCGCTTGCGGCAATTGAGGCCACGTTCGGTGCTGACGTGGCCGGTTTGGTAGCTGGTGTTACTCGTGAAGAAAGGCGCGCAAACTGGAGAGAGCAGAAAGAAAGGGCGCTAACGAAGCTCGCCTCAGCGCGGGAAGAGTGCCTGGTTCTGAAATGCGCAGACGCGCTCGACAACTTTCGATCAATCCGCCGGGACGTGCGCATTGTCGGTGAGTTTGTATGGCAGACATTGCGGTCAAAGGACGAGGTGCTCTGGTATTATCGCGCTCTTAGCGAATTGTTCTCCGCCCATCTCACAACAAATCCGGGTTACCGACTTTGGCTGGACCTTGCCGCGGAGATAGATGCAGGTTTCGAGTAGACGTTGCGGATAGGGATGGCTATATCGGCGTTCGGAATCACCCAGTCCGGGGAGCGCGGGATCTACTTGGCATCCTGCCGCAATTCGTCCCGCACCTCCATCAGCAACTTCCCGAGCATGGTTCTTCCCAATTCCTTTCTTGCAGTACCTCAGAAAGCGTCCATGTTCGATGTTTCGATCAAAGCTGCGTCCGCGGTGTCCATGAGAGATTTGCCAGAGCGGGTGGCGTTCCTTTCGGTCAAACTTCAGGTGTAGGACCCTGCGCATGCGGACAACTTTGACATTTTTCCAGTCGCTGCGAACGTCACGAAATAAGAGAGAGTGCGCCACAACCGCACACAAGTGCGGGGCTGGGGCCAATACGATCCAGTCCGCTACTTTCTGCTTCCGCGGTTTTCCGTACTGGTATGCCGCTTCGCTCGTTTGGAAATGTGCTGCCTTCCGGAACAAGTTCCCGCACTCATCGAACTCATCCGGAAGCCAGAGGGAAACTTTGAGGTGAGAGATGTTGCTCATGAAGCCGAATTCCCCGGGTGCTTAGTAAAACTCGATTTTGGTCATAGAACAGTCGAGTTGAACCTCACCGGTCGATTCGATTGACCTCAGCCCTCTCCGCCATTCGAAGGCATTCGTACTCCGCGAAGCGGAGAGGGCGGGCAACTGTTCCGATGGCTCTAGTACGCAACCAACTCCCAGTCGCATTCCTCGGCGGGAATTCCATTCTGGCAGGCGATCGCGGAGGCCAATTCCTTGCGATCCTGCTCGGAGAGCTTCTTCGCCTCCGCTTTCATGTCCGTCGCCGGAATGCCGAACTCGCGGGCAATCACCATGAGTTGCGTATGCTTCTTATTGTCAGCCTGCATTTGTTGCTTCTCCTTTCCGAACCCCTGTGGGCCGAGGTATGTTCACATGGCCCCGATGTTGGAGATGTAGGGGGGCCCGACGGTTGCGAACGGCTGGCGCGAGGAGGACAATCGTCGAAGACCTGCTGAGCCATCGGGAGGGTATTGGGAACCTTCCGGAACTCCTCGCTCTTCTGAACCAAGTCCGAGTCGCGCCGGAGGTGAGGAATATCGCTGGGCTGGTATTAAGGGACTCGCGCGGCCGCAGTATGGAATAACGCCGGCGCGATGCGTACTTGGTTCGCTGGGGTGTTGGGGTGCTAGAAAACGAAAGGGATGAGACCAAGCTGTGGTGGCACGAACGGCAGGTTGAATCGCTGCCCTCCCGACGAGTGTTTGGCGCACTCCAGGCGCACTATGATGCGCACCGCTGGACGCCCGAGATCGCGGCGCTTGGGGAGTTCGCACTTCGAATCGACAGGTGCCTTTTCGACCTTGAGCATTACCTTTTTCGTGGCGACCAGTTGCCATCCTCGCAGCAACTGATCGACTTCGCTCTTCACCACACGCCGTTTCGAACGACGGTCACCCTTGGAGTAATCGACATGCTTTCGAGACTTAAGGTTCACCGCATACCTCGCGCAAGCCTTGTTCCGCCTTGTGGGATGACCGTCGAGGAACTAAGGCAGCTGCACTACTTTCGCGGCCAAATCTTAACGTTTCGGGAGCAAAAAAAAATGATGGATGGATGGAGTCCTGGTGCGATTAAGGCTGAACTACTCGCGCCTCGGAATAACCGCGTTGTGCTAACCGGAGCGGGATGCATGGATTACATGAGTATCGAAGAGTTCTATCAGGAAGACTCGGAGCTCAGCTTGCAGTTCGAACAACTGGAGGAACACTACGCCATTTATCGTTGCTATCCGCCTGGTGGTGACCGAGACGGTCGCTCGCAGTTCGACTACATGGTCGGGAGCGACCTAATTTACCTCGCGTCGTTCGTTCGACATTTGGATTGGATGTTACCGAACGGTTGGGAGCAGCGCGGAGGGTAGGCCTCAATCCTGGGCTAAAGCCGTATCTGAAAAGTTCGATTTTGCGCGCCGACACCCCCGGGTGCCGCGAGCATCAGGCGGAAAGCTCTCGTTGTTCAAACCCATCATACGCGCCGCAGGAAAGGCGCCCAGGCCTAGGGAAGGAAACGCTCACTGCATACGCCGCAAATGACAGCGCCGCGTTGAAGCTCGGCCGGGGGACAGCGGATGAGCCTTTGCGGGACGCAAGCGCACCCGACGACAACCCAGGGCACCTGCTTCTTGACCGCCACCGGGACCACGCGGGTGGGGAGTCGCTGCGAAGCCACGACCGCGAACTGGCTCAGGGTCTCCAGAACGCCTTGATACCGGGGCGGAACCCCGGTGGCCGACCAAGTGATAACGGAGAAACCATACCGGCGATTCAAGAAGTGCACGTCCAAGCCCAGTTGCATGGCGGCGTCACGGAACTCTTTGCGATGATAATAACCGGCCAGAGATACTCCGCAGCAATGTTTATTGCCGTCCTTCCGGCCTTCCCAAAGCACGGCATGAGCGGCTTCGTGGAGCATAGTGACGAGGAGGTCTTCAGGGCACTCGAACATACCGGGATGAACGGCCACTTCGTGGAGCAGGTCTACCTTGCGCTTCGTCCGCCAGGCGTCCCGCGCGAAGTGACCCCGACGTCGGTACTCTCGGGCAGACAACACTACGAACACAACAGCCGGCAAACCAGGGATCATTTCGCGCAGCTGCTTCCATGCGGTCTCAAGCAACGCCGTGAGACGGCTGCCGTGTTTGTGCGAATCGGGAATTGCGTACCATGCTTGGGTGGATTCCACAAGTGATGTGGATGATCCGGTCGAGAGCGGTGCCATTGAATTGACCTCCATTCACACTGGTAGGAGCCTGGAAGGCAAGCAATCCCCTAATGCAGCGCTTGCCAAACTGCCGCATGAGCCGCACACAAAGGATCAAGAGTACTTGAGCCGGATCTGATACAGTCGCTGCGCCTGCGGACCCCGCTCAAGTGTTTCGAACCACTTTTCGTGTGAGCGGACTTCAGGTCTATGTCTTGCTGGGCAGCCTGCTGGTCACATGGATCGTGTCGCGTTATCGTTTGTTACACCGTTCGACACGGCGGACGCTACGCAAAAGGTTTTCACACACTGATCGTTGATGCCGGTAGAATCCTTTGGCGGCTGAAGGTCCGGATTACGGCTCAAGCCGCATGGCTGCTAAGGCTTGTCTTGCACAAATCTTAGAATGTCTGGGCAGCGGGAGGGTATTATCGCATTGCGAGGAAGCGCAGTCGGGGCGCTAGCGACTAGAGCTCGTACCACCGGTTTGTTACATCCGCGAATCGCGAACTCGACCGCACCCTCAGATACACGTGCTCCCTTCTCGAGGAGAGCGGCTACGATCTCAATGCTTCCGCTGGGGGCGGCAATTTCTAAGGGCGTTTGAATTTTTACCAGCTTCCCCAAAGGGCTGGGGAACTGCTCATGAGGGTCCGGGTCAGCTCCCGCGTTCAGCAAAGCAAGGGCATCGGCCCAGTGCTCCTTTTCTAAAGCAATAACGAGAGGGAGGTAGCCTCTGGATCTCAGATTCGGATCGGCACCTCTTTCTAGGAGGAGCTTAGTTACATCGGTATGCCCGTTCGCGGCGGCCAGAAAAAGCGCTGTTTGTCCTTCGGTATTGATGATTGCGCCGGAGTTGAGGAAAAACCGGACATCTTCAAGGTTGCCGTTGTCAGCAGCTCTCCACAATCCTTCCTGTCGCATCAGAGTGCCGTTGGCCATGAAGTTCCTGCATGCGGCCAATCCGATCAGGGTGGCAAACGATAGTAGGGCGCAAACAAAATGCCGCTGACACATAGATCTGATTTTCGGCTCTCGATCCGTGTTTATCGGAGTTTCGATTCCGACTGCCCTGAGTATACATCGAGGGCACGCCCTACAGGACAAGGATCTACGTCGCCTGCTTCGGTTCCAATCGGAAACGCGCGTACAAATTCGGCGACCTCCGCCGGACAGATGCGCGGAGTGCGCGGTCGCCCGTGAGGCCATGCGCCTCCCTCTATCTGCCATATGGTTGCTCCCAGAACTCGTTGAGTTGAGCCCATCATACCCCCAGTTTTTTGAATCCTTGGAAGCGGACGCGGTTCTGAACAAGGCATCTTTGTCCGGCCAAGGCCGAGCCGTGAGCCGTGAGCCTTGCGCCAAGAAGCAGAAGAGAATCCGACAATTGATGAGGAATCTCAGCAATTCCGATCTCGATTCGCTATCGGAGCTCGCAGAGATTCCCGCCGTGCGCTTGGAATATGCCTCCCCTTGTGTCCAGATGGCGTGATGCCGACCAGGGGTGTAGGAGGCCATCGCAAGGTCGCTCCGCAAGCTGGGCAACCGGGCTGGGTCGAATAGCTGTCGGTCATGTCCAGCGTCTTTAGGTGCAGCGAGTCGTTGTACAGATGCAGTGGCGGAGTGCCGCTATACCCTGTGCAATAACGCAAGAAAACATCGACGGCATCGGCCGCGGCGCGCGTAGTCAAGGGTGCCAACTCCCCGGCGATCTCGCTTCCATCTTCGATATATCCGTGCTGCTTCTTGGCTTCGGTTGTGCTCGGGTCCTCGAGCTTGCTCACATCAAGACCGTTGCAAGGCAGGCACGGGCCTCCGGGAACCTGAAGGCGGACGTGATAACCAAGCGCTGAGAGTTCACGGTCCACCGCTCGCCCACCGCAACCCACCTCGATAAGCGGCAATAGGTTTTCGGCAGCGAATCGAGAGGCAGAGAATCGGACGGCATTGTGGTCGGGACATACGAATAGAAAGTCCGCGCCCGCCAACAGATTGTTCGTAGCCCGCGATGGGAAGGAGCCGACGCAACTGCGCACCTCAAGGTGCGGAAAGGCTCTCCGAATCGCCCTCCTGGCCGCGCCTACCTTCGAACCCCGGCTGTTCGTACCCGCGTACCATACCCTCGGCGCGTTGGAAGGTTCTAGGTGATCTGGATCGACGAGAATCAGCTCGCCAACTACGCTGGCAAGTAGTCGCGCAACCATCGAGCCTACGCCGCCAACGCCGATCAGCCCAACAGCCAGGCCGCGTGTCTTTGAGAGAGCGCCATCACCAAGGCAGGCCAGCGTGCGCCGGTCCATCTCTCGAAAAGCATTCGAGCCGTCACATGTGGAGTTTACGGGCACAATCACTTCTATGCCAGTGCGGCCGAGAATGTGAACCTGCCGGATTGGCTCAGGATCTTCGGGCCCGGTCTGCACTCCAGCCCAAATACGGCCGTCGGCCGACGAGATGATTCGTACAAGGGCCGCGCCTGGCGCCGGTCCTTGAAGCGAAGCATGTTGGCGAGCAGCCGAGTGGTTGTCCGTAAGGGACGGGTGAGGCACCCCGGGGAACGGATGCGAGTGCGCATCGAGGAATGCTGCGGCACCCTTGGCACGAATTAGATACGGTATTGTATCTCTTCCGCTCAGAACTACCCTCGCCGAATGCTGCACAGCATACTCCCCGTCTGTTGGGAATTCCACTTCGTGCAACAGCAATCGGGTCTTGCCGAGGTTGGAGATGGCGGAGCAGTAGCCGAAAGCCATCCGCTCCGCCTGACTTCCAGCGAGGTGCCCACGTAACTGGCCCCACGTGGTAGCCGATGCGGCCAGAGTGTATTCCCGCGTTAAAGACATCAGCAACCTATCTACCGGCTTGAGCCCCGCTCCCAATCCGTGGTGGAACCGTAGGCGGCCTCCCGCGTGTCGATGAGTTGGTTATCCTCAAGGACTTGGCCCGTGTGGAGGTCGTAAATCCGCTCCAGTTCGCCAACGTCCCCGAGGCGTTTGAATTCAGCGACCGTCATTTGGTCCTTCGGAGTGACGATCACCTTGTTGTTGAGTTTCGATAGTCCCACTTCATTTCTCCTTTCGTATTTACAGGTTTTCGCCTGTCGTTGCGTGCAACCCCGGATTCAGCAGATGCAGATCCATAATCCGGAGAAAATCAAGAATCGTCTCCCTCTCGGAGGCTTGCCTTGGGTGGATGCAGAGGTACGCAAATCCATCATTGCCGGCCTCCTCAAAGAGGCGGGGGAACCTGGCCCAGCGCTTCCGCCTCGAGTCCCAAACCTCAAGGCCAGGAGCCACCCAGATATTCCGATAAAAATGGTAGCCGTTACGGCCGGCAGCCTCATACAAGTTTGGCGGCGCTTCAATCTTCACATCCGTTCTGCGTCTGGAGCAAATCGGGGGCAAGACCATCTGCCGGATGTAAATCATGTTTCCTCCATGTTGCGTAGGCTTCCAGTCAACGGCCGTCCAGGCAGGTGCGAGGCCGAACCGCTGGTGACCTCTTTCTTGTTCGGACATTAGAATGCGCAGGTCCAAGTTATGGCGTGCAGAGTTCATACCCGGTGACTCCCCGCTTGGTGCTTACTCCCCGTACCTCCCGCGGACCTCTCTCGGTGGCGGCAAAATGCGCGGGTCGGTTAGATCGAGGTCGGCTGGCCGGTGTAACTCCCGCGGCGGAACGACCCCAGGCGCATCCGGCCACGCATGTGCATCGAATGGCCCACGGCCTCGCCGTAACGCTCGTACAGTTGCTGGGCGCCGGTGCGTTCTTCGAGACCATCTCGCTACGCCGCGGTAGAGGCAAACCACGCTGACGATGAACGCCAGACCCACGCTGATCATCCATAGGTTGGCCATGGCAATACAGACTCTCGATCATCGTTCAACCCTCGCGCTTTGCCAACCGTTACTGGCCGGGTGCGTGTTCCGTTCCCACCACTGGGCCTCCGACTCCAGGTCTTGAGTGGCCGTTGAAAGTAGCGCCGGATTTGGCAACAGCTTCAGACCGCATAGGTGCGAACCGTTCGACAGCGCCTTCGCGAAATCCCCCAAACGCTGGCGCAACCCCGCCGGGCCCTTGGCCCGAACAAAGCAGCTCGTGGACGAAACCAAGTCAATTGCGAGGCGAAAAGCCAACTGCGGCGAAACGGACGGCCCCCGACCCAAGGCCACTGGAGTTTCGGCATCGGTCGCTGCAAGTACGGTCCATCCGCGATCCTCAACCCACTCCAAGCGGCCCAAGACCCAGGCGCGGACCAGCAAAGTAACCAGTTCGTCTTCGGTAAGTCGGCACCCGGGAGCGGGGAGGAACCGGTTGCCAGGAAGAACGTGTTGCTTCTCCGACTCCGACGAGCCGCGGATGGACTCATAGTGCGCGCGCGCGATAGGGTAGCCCCGCCAGTCACTGAACGGGAAGACGGCCCTTACCTGGAGAAACGTGAGCCGCTGTCGATCGCCTGTGTCGACCGGAAGGTACCGAACGCTGCGGTCAGTTTGGTGCTTATCCAGCGTGGTGCGGATTGACTCCAGTCGGCTACTATCAACACCAAGCAACCGGACCAACGTTAAACCGCTGGTCTGTTCGCTGGTAGAAACCAGGGGCAATCTCTCGTAGGCCTCAACGTCGCGCTCGCGCAATACCGAACCAAGATGCGCGTCATCCGGGAAGCGCCGCTTCAGCTCATCGATTACATTGAGCTCTCCCAGGCGCGCACCAATCAAGGTTTTTGGAGCGGTGTCGTGAAAGAAGCGATGAAGTGCCTCCGCATCCTTCAACAGCGAAGCCGGTTCCGGTTGTCGAGCCAAATGGGAGTAGAATTCGTTTATTACAGCGATTTCATCCACCTCTGGAAAGCAGCGGCGGTGGAGATCCACGAGGTCCGCTTCCGTAGCCACGAGCGGCAGCCCATTGGGGCAACCAAACTCAAGCGAATGCGCGACTGCCCGGCGCTGATCTTCACGGACTCCTTCGGCACCGGCGGCGATGGCCGCAAGAATCGGCTGAGCGGTATCCTGAATCTCTTGGTGAATGGTCTGCCGAAGTTGATTCAATACCTGAATGCCGGATGACGCTGCCTGGGAGCGAATGCGCATTGTCGCCCAAGCTTCCAGGTCCGCACGAAACCCCGCCGCGGCCCGCGACAGATCGCCGGCGTGCAGGGTGCGGTAGATAAGTCCTTTTCCGCGCAGTTCCTCCTGATGCTCCGCCTCGGTGCGGAGAATTCTGTCATCGAGGTCGTTGACCTCGGCTTGCAACTGGCCCAGCTCGTCGCCTGCCGCCGCCAGCATCGCGTCCACCACCCCGCCTGCAACGGCCAACCATAGGGACGCAGAAGCAGGCCCGCGTCGATAATCAGTCAGCAATCCCCGAAGCTCCTTACGCACCAAGCCGCTCGCACCCGCGGCGAGTTCAGTCGCGTGGCGTTGAAGTGCAGGACCAAAGTCCCCGCATTGTTGTAGAGCCAGATTGAGCCGATTTCGGCCTTCAGTCAGAATCCCGACGTCGGGTAATTCTTGGGTGGCCAGGCCAAACAGGGAACGGAGGCGTGTGAGACTGAGCTGCTCGCGGGCAGCGCATAGGTCGAGAAGGCGGCCAGACAGATCATTGCGGCCATCGCCAAGAACTAGAGCATTCCCCTCCAGGAATGCCCTGACATCCTGCCTGATTACGCCTTCAGGAGCCGCCTTGGATGCCGTTTCGATAAACTTTAGCGCAATCACGGTGCGAGACCAAAGGTCCTGCCGTTCGATGTCGAGAAATATAGTAGAGAGGCCGATGCTTCGCGCTTGGCGGGGCTCACCAAGAATCGTGGGGTTGGTTCCAGCGACGCCGTAATCGCCGATCTGCGCATCGAGATGCGATCCCAAGGCGGTGGCCGTGAGTTCGTAAATCACATCGCCAGCCTGAGCCGCGAGTGCGGATTCGGAAATGATACGAGGGGCGCCGGGCGCGTTGTTGATATCGCTCAACAAGAACGGCGCTCGGAATCCAGCCCGCTGGAGGCCTGGCACTCCTCGAACCGTTCTCCAGCAGTAACCGGTCCCATCAGCCGCCAGTTCCTTGAGTACAGCGAAGGTGTTGCCGTACGAGTTGGCCGGGTCTTTCGAGCCATGCGCGCCAGGCACCAATAGAAAGGGGTAGACGTCAAGGTGGACGCCGAGCTCATCGGCGATTTGAAGGAGCCACTCCTTAACGCGCTGATACGATCCGCTACCTGTGCCACCGAATGTGCCGGCGATCAGGAAGACTCGGATCCCGTGATCCTGCGTGGACGTCAATGCCTGCCGGTTCTTGAGTAGCTCTACAAGCGAATCCCGCAGCGCGGACCGGATACGGTCAGACGCCACTTGGAAGGCGAGGTCGGCGTTGGGGCGGGCTCCCCCGCTTGCGTTCTCCGCATCTAGGCCTCGAAGCGTTTCGGGATTGACCTGCTCGACGACTTCCGGCAATTGACCCGATTGGAATCTTTCGATGACATCACGCGGGTTGAGCGTGATCTTGAGAGTTTCGCCTGCCTTCCACGTACTGCCTTCCACATCCAGCGGCGGGGGGAGACGGTATGCGTCGGTCCCATCCAGGTCGATGGCCAGAATACGGACAGCACCGAGCAACTGCTGGTAGCGCTGCTCCAGTACGGGACGCTCCTCCTGAGAGGTCCGGAGGAGGCGTCGGCGAAGATAGCGGAGCTCCCCCTCGCGTCGGCGCCTGAAATGTAACGCAGCGGCGCAGCCGGCAGTACCCAAGGACAAAACGAAAGTACGTCGCATGTTTTACTCCGATTTGCTAATGCTGTAGGGGCTCGGCGTCGAAGATCTCCTCGTGCGGCTCGCGAACCCCGGCTCGACCGAAGACGCCGACAATTGTGAATTCTCGCGGTCCGAGGCGGATGCGGATTGGCTCGCGCATATTGATATTACGTGTTCGGTCGAAATCAAGAGGATCTTCGTTGACCGTCAGGCGGGAATAAGGACTCTGGATGCGGACAGAGCCGTCGAGTAGCGGCTCAATCCGGAACAGTTCCCCGCTGTCAGCGGCCGGAACCACGGCGGCAACATAGGTCGCCAAATCAGCGTTAGTAGAAAACACCACGGGAACACCTGTTGCGACTTCGACCCGCCGTTCGGGGCTTCGCATTTCCGAACTGACTTGGTCACCCTGCGCGACGCACTCAGTTACCAGCAGCGCCACAGGGCCGCTACCACGATCAACGCAATGCCCCGGCCTGGAGCGAACCAAGAGCATGCAGCACAAGGCAATAATCAGAACAAAACCGACGATGGCCGCAGCCAGTATCGCCTTCTTACCCCACAGGGGCTCTTGCGGCTTGACGGCGGGTTTAACCTCGAGCAGCGGCGTGGCTAGAACCTGCACGACTTCCTTAAGCGTGCCATCAGAGGCCGAGTCCCGAATGTATCTACCATTCATGCGGCGAGCAAGATATTCCGCCAACGAGAAACCGGGTTTACCGATCGACGGGCTACTTTCGTAGTCGGAATATACGCGAACGACGAGTCGGTTCGCCTGCGCACCATATACCGCCCTAAGCTGATAACTGAGCAATTCGACCAATTTCGCGGCTTCGTCCAAGTTCGTCGATGGATGCTCCGGACGCAGGCGCTGGAGCGCCCCCACCAGGCGTGCGCGCCCAGCGGTGGTGGTCAGGAACTGCGCATCCTGAACGTCGGCCGTAATCCCGAACGACCCGACGATCACTAGGCTGCAGGACTGAGCCGTGTTCGTTAGATAGTCTTCAATACTCTTCCGCTGGTGGTCAAACAAGCCGCCGTGCCTCATAGAGCGGGACACGTCGAGCAGCACGGCTTCGATTTGAATTGTGGCGCATTCTCGGGGAACGGGCTGTGGTGGACGCCAGACATCGTCGGAGGGACTGGCGAACAGTGCGGCAGAAAGCGAACAGATGGCGAGGGCAACTCCCAGAAAGCGCATTTCGGGCCTCTTCTCCGAGCGCCGTCGGAAGACTCGACGGGGGCTCACGTTTCAGGTAGGGGGTCATACTAGGACGCGAAGGCTCCGACCCCCCTGAGCCTGTGGCGTAACGGAGAAGAGTCCGGTCCCACCGGCCGATCAAAGAAGAAGTTCTTTGGGTTATAATATGGCACCTGATCGAGCCGAGAGGCGTTCAGACGGCAGGAAGAATCTCTGACGCGGACAAGATCCGAACGACATGCCAAGCTACGAGCCATCCTTAGACGAGTTGAACGACGTAAGGGCTGCGGTTGGCGGCTACAACCCGCATCATCCCTTCAATCCCAATCATGCGGAACGCCAGATTGACTGCTTAATCGAGGACTTTAATAACCTCATCGCGGCGGGTGCAATGCCGGTGGGAGTAAATGCGGCTGCTATGCCGCCAGCGCTGAACCTCCCAGCGAATGATCGTTCCCGCGCATTGGCTGTCGCTCTCGCCATTATGCGGCCAGATTGGGATGCGGCTGAAGCACTGAACGAGTTTCGGTACATGAGAAACCGCCTGCTCGAGGCCTGGCGAAAGAAACGCCATCAACCCGAGCAGAAGCTGCGCAAGACCGTGGATGAAGTCGTTGCGTATGGAAGTCTGCGAGCGCCCGTACCTGGCTGGCCCTTGGCGCATGAAGTGGTTTACAGAGAGATCCATGCGGCTTGCATGTCGGTCGCAGACCATATCGTAGGCCCTCCTAACGGGCATGGACTGATTCCCGATCTGAACGCCGCTTGGGGGCAGCCTTTCAAGGATGAGGTGCCTTTTCACGCTTCCGAGATTCTTTCGTGGTTGCAGTTGCCGTATGTACAACCTCCTCCGGTCATTAATGCGCCAGTTTCGGTTGTGTTCAGTATTGGCGTAGACGGTTGCGATATTGACGTGCCCGGCCACGGGATAGACGTCGTTCCGCCTGGTTCCCGAAGGAACCTTTTGCTTGTACGGCTATGCGCCAGGCTACAAGGGCCCCGCGGTTTTGACGAATCCGTCCCGGTCGTCCGCCGCTTAATGCTGCGTTCCCTCGACGAGCGTAAGGCAGAAATTCAGCTTGCCGAGCTGGTGGCGCATGACAAAGGGGTGAACATAGCTGGTCCGACACTGAAATTAACCGACGCGCCTGGTTCCTTAGCTCAATTGTCGTTTGAAGCGGATTCGGACCTTCAAGTCTGGGAGTGCCCTTGCGGACGATGGACTTGCGACAGGGAACACCGATTGTCGGTATGGGATCCGTCTGAGTATCCGCCGGACGCCAGCCTGAGGACTTTTCTTTGGACTGCGGTGAAAGGCAAGGGCGGCCGGTTCCTTGTCGGTACATTCATCGAGAGCATGTACTATGCGCTTCTCCGCGAGGGGGCCTGAGCTATGCGCGTTCCGGAGGCCTGCCTCCAAGTGGCTGGCGCAAGAGTCTATCCAGGCCCCTACATCAAAATGGAGAGAGGAGGCGTCTCGCGCGGTCTATGAAAAATAGAATCCGTTACGTCAATTACTATTCACGGGAGGATATCTCGTCGGCATGGGTCAAGGCCGCGCTGATCGGCCGTTTCCTTCGTCAGAATATTGAAGACCACGCGGGTTTGGGTGGAGAAGATCGAGGAATCCTGGAGGGGGAGGGGATCCTCGAGCCGCTGAAGGCGCGGGCGTTTACGGCCTCGAACGCCGGTGATGCGAGTCTTCCAGTGGAAGCGATTCGTGCTGTGATTGAAGATCCTCTTACCGCCGCTGGTCATGCTGAGAGAGTAGACGACCTCGTTTGGGCCGCGAGTGAGACCGTCAACGCCTCCTTAGCACAAATGACACAACACGTTAATGGATTCGCGCCGTTGCAACGCAACGGTTATCTGCCGCGATGGAAGCTCGGAGAAGCGTTGTTGCCCTTCACCGAGACCTCACTGCCAACCCCAGTAGCGGTTCGCAAATGCTGGTGCGGGTGCTGGGTGCGGGACGGAGACGCGATATGCCCGTGCTGTGGTTGGGCGGCGCCGGGCGGCAGGTCTACACGCGCGTGGGAACGCACGCAGGTTCATTTCCAGCAACTGGGTCAACAGGGTCAACCTAACGTTCCTGTTGTGATTGCGGCGCCCGGTGTTCTGCCGAAAATAGTCCAAGAAGGGCTGGCTTTCGGGTTCCGGGTCATCTCAAAGGCTGCCCTGCTGCACGATGAACATCTGGGCCTGGATCAGCCGGAGCCAGACGACGAGTTTGCCCCGCGCGATAGAGTTCAAAAGGAGCATGAGGATGCCTAGCAACGCGATCAATGAAATGGGTCCAGCCGCGGTGGACGAGGAAATCTCGGACTTATCGGAGCGGGCTCGCCGTGAATGTGAAGCGCTGTTGAATTCGCTTACGTCTACCTTCAGCACAGGGCGAAACCTTCACCTCCGAGGCGCTCTTACGACTGTTTCTATTCTTGTCCACCCCGATCCGCAGAACCCGGCGAACTGCCGGATCGACGTGATTTGCCAAGCGGTTGGCCGCATGAAGGTGGACTGGGAAAGAGTTCCGCTCGAGCTAGTTGACCCAACAACGCGTGAGACATTACAAAGCGGCGCACTTCAGCCCAGTGGGCGCGCAACATTCAAGCTACCTTATGGCGATGCTGGCGAGCGAGAACTAGCCTTTCGTTATGACGGGGTTGAAATGCTCTTGTCAGCACGGGCGCTCGCTCTGTTCGGTGGCGCACCGGGGGGCAAGTTGCCCCCTCCCGCGAAGTCCGACCGAATCCTGGTTGAGGCCAAGCTTGTACCTGTGCAAACACTCCGCATTGAGATCCGCGCACTGGACCCATCGCTGAAGGATAGTAAGGTGCGTGTAGAGATTCGTTCCAAGAAATATGGTGTTTTATTCTCCGAGGAGGTCTCTCTTAAGTTCGGCGATGGAATGTTGGGGTTCTCGGACCCACCACCGGAAGCTCTGCGTGTCCCGGTTGGCGAGCATCTGAGCATCGCGGTTCGACCACATTAGAATCACGGATAAAAATGATTGCGCTATATGCCCACAAGGACGACTGCGGGTACGCCTATCGGGTTGGTGTCTCACCCGCGTCATCGGCGGGTATCGACTTTATCGGCTCCGATAAAGATAAGCAAGATCCAGAGTTTCGAGACGCGGCGGCCCTGGTCCTCAAAGTGGCTTCGAGGGTTATCCCTCCTCCCGAGAATCTTCCGGGCATTAGGTGCACTTTGAGTCCGATCGCAGGCGCTCCCCAAGTTACGCCGAATACCTTTCTCGCCGGTGGTTCGTTGTATGGCCCAATATCACTGGTGGTGATTCAATTGTGGGCGCAAAAGCTGGGTCCAAAAAGCAAGGGCCAAGTGCGGCATCAATATTGCGCCCAACTGGAAGCGATACGTTCTGCTGATCTCGGCAAGGTGGCTGCCTCCGCGGAAGGCGACTCCTGTGGCGACTTCAAGCCCGTTGGTGGAATTGAGCCGAAGCTCGACCGTCTCGTCGAGTGCGGACCAGATGTAGTACCGTTTTGCGTTCTGGCGCGGGGCCAGAAGATGAAAGACGGAGCGACTCCAAATCAATACTTACAGGATCGAAACAGCCAGATTTGTATCATTGATGCCGCCGATCCGGTTGACGCACTCGCGAAGATCTATGACCGCGAGAGAAGGGCCGCAAAGGAACTCTTCGACCGACGATGCCGGGCCCTTGCGGAGCGTATTGCGTGAAGCGGCCTGCATTGATCAACGTCGCATTGTTCGCCTTGTCACAACGGTGGGGGTACTGTCTCATCCTGGCCGGCGTTTTGTTGCTGGTCTGGTGGAATCTGGCGGACTTCTATGTCTGCAAGAGGTTCCCCGACAGGCCCGAACTCAATGAGACTTTGCCCATTGGCGGCGTTTTCATGCTGATGGTGTTGATATTAGTTTGGGCGACTCGCCGCAAGCTTCGGCGCGGCCTTAGGCGGTTCGCCCAACTCGATCAAAGTGCTAAAGGGCCAGAGACGCCGGACGAGTGGCGCACGATGCTCTCCGAGATTGCGGATCATTGTGACGGTTTTTCTGGAGGATACGTCAACTGGCTTAAAGACTTAGGCTCCCGCTGGAAACCCTGGATCTCCGCGTCGTGGCTTCCGGCCTTGGCGATTTTCCTCGCCTTCCCCCCCCTACATAGTGGTTTGATGGAATATCTCTCGAACTTCTCCCGGAAGACCCCGCCTTCGCTGCTCGACAGGGAAAGCGAGGCCAAGGCAGGCGACTTCATCTTTGCGATCGATAGCATGGCCGAGCACGGAAAAGAGGCTCCGGTCGTCACTGGTCTTGTCTTTCGGGACGGGAAATGGGACAGGCCCGAGGATTCGAAGGTGGGCACTGCGAGTAAGACCTACCTCATTTTCCACGCCGGCGACTACCCGCATGTCCACCGCCGCGTCGAAGTCCTCGAATGCGGTTTGCCGAACTGCTCTGTGCCGCCTGCCGAAAGCAATCGCCCGGACCCGCTCCAGCCTAGAACCTGCTTTTCCGCCCTGCGCCGGGCTAGAGCCTGCTTTGAGTATTGGCAGCCGCATGCGGCATATCTACCGCTACGGCTAAACGTGCGAGCGGTGCTGCGTACCCTCTGGGGGTATCCTTTAGATTCGGCGCGAATTAACTAGCTGGAGGTTTGTTATGCTGCGTTACTTAGTGTTTGTTTCTACTGCGTCCCTGCTGATTGCGCAGGGGCCTAGCCAGGTTCAGATCAAGCCGAGCACGACCACCCCTCATGCCAACGAGACTGTCGAGCTGGAGGTGATTGGGGTCACTGCTGGATCGATGCAATCCATCCGATGGGACTCGTCCGGGAAAGATAAAGGTTCTTTCCCTAAGGGCACCGTTGGACCAAAGGTCGACTTCGTACCCGCAAAGGGAGGTGAAATCGTAATCATCTACTGCATTTTGCAGGGAGTCCGCACGGAAACCGTGCCCATCACATTGACTGTGGCGCAGGAAAAAGCCGCAGCGCAGGAAAAGGCTCCTCCGGCTCCAGCAGGTCCTGCCACCAAGCCGGCCGAGCAGGCACCACCGCCACCGCCCCAGCCGCTCGAAAGCTTGCCCGCGGACTTGGTGAAGATCGCGGACATCGTCGACCCCAGCAGAGCTCTCGTTGTGCCTTCGGGGTTTATGGGGGATGCCATACCGGAGTTCGGAAAGGGCGCCGCCCGGCTAACGGGTGGAACCGATTGTAAGTTCCGGGACGGAGGCTGCTATTCGATCACCTACGAAATGGCTCGTCGCGACTTCTCAAAGTCGTTTACCGCATATGCCTGGCAGGTGCTTCCGCAAGGCACGGATACTGGCTACAATTTCGGCCAGTCTCCAGGCGTCGATCTGAGCCGCATGGGTTACAGGTCGCTTCGCGTGTCTGCGCGGTCCGCTCCTGACTCAATGCTGAAGTCTCCGAAAGTCGAATTCAAGAGCGGTGGGAATATCGATGCCCAATTTGCATCCGCCCACACCCACAGCTATATCGTTTCGACTGGTCCAAAAACTCTGACTGAGAGTTGGCAGGAAGTATGTCTCGACCTCAGCAGGGCCGATCTGCGCGATGTCGTGAGCCCGCTGACGGTGGTCATAAGCAGCGCGCTCAACCCCCCCGTGAATGTAGCGGTCTCTATAGACGGTGCTGTTTTTTCAAAGGACGTGTGTCCTCGCCGGTAAGTCACTGATTGCCTTCCCGAGGACCTTATCCATGAGAAAAAGCCGATTAATCTGCAGCCTGCTACTGATGTGCCTGCGAGCGGTGGCCGAGCCCAGCCCCCCCACGATCGCAAAGATTCTCGCACAAACGCACTGGATTTCCTACGCGCCAACACACTACTACCCCGGCGAAACGCCTCCGGTTTACCCCGACATCGAGTCGCTTACTGCTGATCTCAACACATTGAGGGCAGCGGGTTTTGACGGTCTGATCACGTATAGCGCGGAGCTCGGGAGCATTCCCAGCCTGGCGGAGAAGGTTGGCTTCCGCTGGATGCTCATTGGAATTTGGGACCCGTGGTCACCCAAAGAGAGGCTCGAACTTCTGAAGGCAGTCAAAGAGCATCCCAAGCTGATTGCGGGTGTGATCGTGGGCAATGAGGGAATGCTGTCTGGGCGGTACACCATCAACTCCCTGTGCGAAGCGATGAACGATCTGCACCGGATGACTTCGAAGCCTGTTTCAAGTACGGAGCCTGTCGATTGGGTGCTCGGAGAGCGGCGCCTGGCAGAATGCTCGAGTTTCCTAACGGTCAACGCGCATCCATACTTCAGCAACCACGTCGAGCCGGAAGACGCGGTCCGGTGGACGATCATGACGTGGAATGCCATAAGGCAACGATATCCGCGGATGCCTTTGCTTTTCAAAGAAGTCGGCCTGCCGAGCCGGGGTGCGCCCGGTCTGAGTGAGGAATCGCAGAAAGAATATTATCAGCGGCTAGCTCACACAGAAGTCGTTTTTTCATACTTTGAGGCATTTGATGCGGATCCCCGTTTCAAACGGGGGGCGATTGAGCAGGCATGGGGCTTGTGGCGATCAGACCGAACTCCAAAGGCGATCGTCGGGACGCTGCCTTTGAAGGTGGCCAACAAATGAAGATTCGCCTCTTAGTGGCTTCTCTTATTGTTTGTGCGTACGGGGCTGTCCACGCGCAGGGCAGGGACAATCCTTATCCCTGCGAGCGCTTCGCCCAGGACGATTCTCAGAATGCTTCTCCAGGCGAGGTCCGGGCGAAAGCCAAAGAATACGCAACGAGTACCACAGCAGTGGGGCTTTGTACCGCGGCAGAGCTGTATAAAAGGGTTGGGGACGCGAGGGCGCGGGCGTATTACGAAAATGCGATCGGCGCTGACAAGCCTGAGCCTGCATACGAGCTGTTCTATGGCGATTATCTCCGTCTTTATCGAGGTGCAGGCCAACGCCCGCTCTTTCCGGAGTCTGAGCAACATCTGCTCCGGGCGAGGGCAAAACTCGCCAAACTCCATCCCGACTTGACGCAATGGCCGCCTTGCGATCCAAATAATTCTAAGGACTGGGATCCTTGCACCAATGAACGCATTCAACGTTCGCTCACCGCGCTTTATGAACGTGACGGGATACATCTCGCAAGCCGCAATACTGCTTCCCCTGAATCCGTGGTGAGTCACCCGTGGCTCTTTTTTAGCCCCGGAGTGCGAGCGGCGCGAGCGACCGACGACTTCGACCAGACATCCGATATCCGTGACCTGACTGCCGCGGCGTTGTTCAGTCAGAACTGCCTGCCGCCCCCCCTTCGACGTAACTGCGGTCTATTGACCCAGAATCAGCTCGCTGGTATGGCTCGTGTCGAAACGCCGATGGAGGTGGATGGCACATTGCGAGTCCGGTACGATTCAGCCCCAGTGCTGGACGTATATGGGACAGCCCGACGAACAGAAGACGGAACCATTAACTCTATCGGCGGGTATTTCACGCCGGATGTATTTTCCAATCTGAAGCTGCTCGACTTCGGGATTCGTCTTGAAAAGCCGTTTTCGCTAGGCGGGAACACCGACGCCGATCTCGCGTTTTCGTACGATCACGTCAATCGCCAAGGGCTGATCGAGTTCAGCCCGAATGCGACGGAGCGAATCAACCAGTACACCGCCTACGGGTCGATTTCAAAATACCTGGGACCGGACCGGTTGAACCTGTCCTATACATATGTCCGACAAAACATCAACCCGACGCCATACTTAACGAACCGTGACCGCGAGTTGATGGGAGGCACGATAGACTACCAGATCTTCCGCCGGCTCTTTGACCGAAGCCTGAATGAGGGTCTGGGCCGGTACTTTGAAACGCGTGGTATCGATCTTATCGCAGGGTTCCTGGACGATCACGATCATTACACGGGGCCTAACGCCGACGTCATCACTCGGCGCGACTACTTTGTGGGGGTCGCCGCAAAAGGATTTAAAAGGGTCGATGTAACAATGCAGCCGACCTGGTATTCCAGTCGTGTCAGCAACGATCCGACCCAAAACAATGCGCAATTCCGACTGGCGGGAAATGTTTTGTACAGAATCATAGACGAAGAGCGCACACCCGGAATTCCGTCACAGCGTTTTCTAGGGATGCCCGTCGCTTTCATCCAGGTTGTTGTACCGTTTCACTACGACGTGCCACATGCCGATTTCAAGGCGTTCGAATCGCGATCTGTCGGGGGAGAGCTTTGGGCCAAATTCTTTACAGATCAGAAAATCGGCGTTACCGTGCTCGGCGTGGTCGGCTACTCGCGCGACTGGTTTCCGCTCCTGAACAAGAATTTCAATCTGGGGCGCGTGGGTCTCAGTATAGGATTTTAGTCTTTCGCGGGGAATACCCGGACCGGGTGGAACCAATGATTGTCGACCGACCACGAACACACGATCCAACGGGACTGGCATTATGCCTTTCTGTTCCGGATCTCTGTCTGCAAGGAACCCGCTCGATGGCGAGAGTGCCCGGGTTAGCTCATCGCGGGTGTCCGGCGACGTCGCTCGGGAGCCCCCTACAAAAGAAGCGGGCCAGCGGTCGACCAGCTTTGGATGCGCCTGTTATCGTCGCGCAGGTTTTGGCTGCTGAGCGGCGCAATTTTATCGATATTGTTCGAAAGGACCAGATTAAGATGCGTACAAAGCTGAGACCGCTGGTCAGACTTGCCGCCACGATGTCTGTCGCGGCATCGTTGTTTGCCCAGAACCCGCAACAATTAAACGTTCTTGTTGGTACCAAGTTGGGGACAAACCTCGACCTTGGGATCAACACGTCCGGCGGCATAACGAATTGGTTGACACCGGAACCACCTCCTCCCTCTCCCGGAGATCTGAAAATGGTCTGTCCGGCCGCCCAGCAATGGTGTGCAATGTTCATCACCGACGGCCCCGCCATCTCTACGTACCCGCGGCCGGGTCTCGACTTGTCCGCATACCAAACGCTGATCGTGGAGTTTGAAGGCGATCCGGGTACCACTATCCAGATCGGACTTAAAGACGCAACCCAGCCTGATGACGGAACCGAAACGAAGGTGACGCTTCCGGTTACGTCAAGCTGGACTGCCTATGCGATTCCGCTATCTAAATTTGCTACGCCCGTTTCCGCCCATGGGGGATACGTGATCAATTTTCACGAGATCTATATACCTTGCGAATTTGTTTTTGCCGGCGGACCCCAGGCTCAAACCGTAAAGGTGCGGACTATCACTTACACTAGTGCTCCGGCACCGAGCCTAGTGTCAGTCGAAAGTGCCGCCAGTTTCTTGGCGGGGGCGGGCGCCAATACTTGGGTAAGCGTATTTGGTCAGAACCTTTCCAGCAGTTCCCGTGGCTGGGCTGGCTCGGATTTTCAACAGAACAATCTGCCTACTGCGCTCGATGGCGTTGGCCTCTCGGTCAACGGACAGCCGATGGCTATCTCCTATATCAGCCCGGGCCAGATTAACGCGTTGATGTTGTCAAACGTGCCGGCGGGCCAAGCTTATGTTTCGGTTACGAATTCGGTCGGCGTGAGCGTACCCCTCACGCTGAATATCCAGGCGGTACTCCCAGGATTGTTCACATTTTCGGCACCGAATTCGAAATATGCAGCGGCCGTCGCGTCGTCAGACGGGGCGTATATTGCGCCCGCCGGCGTCTTCGGCTCAGGGGTAACGAGCAGACCAGCAAAACCCGGTGAAATTATCGAGCTCTACGGGACGGGCTTCGGCCTTACAAACCCGCCGGATACCCCAGGCATGCTGGTCCAGCAGCCATTGCCTCTCGTCTCGCAGGTTCAAGTTCTCTTCGGCAACACGCCTTCGCCGAAGGTGTATTTTGCTGGGCTATCCGAGTCTGGCTTATACCAGTTCGATGTGGTTGTCCCTAACATCGCGAATGGGGACCAGACGGTGGTGGTCACAATCGGCTCTGCCGCATCTCAAAGCAACGTTTTTGTGCCAATCAGCAATTGACAAGACTACTGTGGCGCAACCATCCATTTGTTGGGTGCAGTGGCCTTGAGTTTTCGCGTTTCGTGCGATCGACGGCGCCGGGGTTCGCCCAGGGAGGCCTCTAAGGAGAAATGTTCACAGTGAAGTTGCCCGCTCTGGTTCTTTCATTGTTCATGGCTTCCTTTCGCGTGCTGGACGCGGTTGGGCCGAGCTCCTTTTCAAACATGTCCGTATCTGCGTCACCTATCGGATCGGATGGCGGTACGGTACAAATCGTGGCAGAAGTCGTTGACGGAACGGCGATCCGATCTGTTAGCGTGCAAACTCGATACCCAAACGGGGACGAAACGGACACACCTCTTCAGCTAAGCGGGAACCCGACGTCGGGCGTGTGGAGCGCCGGCGTCATGATCGAAAGGAACTTCAGCCGTTTCGATCAGTACCTCACTTTGATCTTTAGTAGCCAGAATGCCGCGGGAGCAATCAGCCGATCTGATCCGTTCACTGTGATTCTTGAGGGCACCGGAAACGCGGCAGCGCAATTGGCCTTCACCGCGGTGCCGAACATCGGAAGCTCCAACCCAGTTTCGGCGATCACATATGGCACGGACCCATCGAGCACAGTTTTCGTCATGAACATTCAAGTGCCAGGAGTTGGGTGGTTCACCAAGCCCCATTGTGGCTCAGTCGATGCGGATCCCGTACCGCTCGAGGCAGATGGATCAGTGACGACGCCCTATGCAACAGGAGGAATCGATAGTCTCGCTAC
>Ga0302324_100003573_pt1 | contig 35021 bp, 33 predicted proteins | sample Palsa_T0_1_FD_201949 | JGI IMG/M metagenome (GOLD analysis project Ga0302324, IMG submission 201949) | Peat permafrost microbial communities from Stordalen Mire near Abisko, Sweden - Palsa_T0_1 | ecosystem: Environmental > Terrestrial > Soil > Palsa > Peat permafrost | place: Sweden: Abisko...
TGGAACACATTCTGGAGACGAGTGCCGAACTCGCGGAGGCCTACGATCTCGGCATCGACGTGCAATTGGGCGTCTGCGCGTGGGGCGTCTTTCCCGCGGCGCCCGGTTCCGCCGCGAGGCCCCTCCTTGTCGGTCTGGCTGATGCCGGGCGTTCCTGGTACGTGAGCTGCGATCGGCTTATTGTCGCGAGCGGTGCGCGCGATCTGTGCATTGGCTTCCCAGGATGGGAGAAGCCAGGTGTGATGGGTGCGCAAGCCGCTTTGCAGCTGCTACGCCGTTACGATGCTTTCACGGGATCAAAGATGCTGATTCTGGGCGGCGGCGCGCTGGCGGTTGAAGTACTCGAAGCGGCGAGACAGAGGGGCGTTACGGTCGCGGCAGTGGTGGACGTTGAAACTCCACCCGAGGCCGATGAGCCGGCGGCCCGAATTCGCGACACGGGCGTGCCGTACTACACGGGTCATCTCATCGAGGCGGCGCATGGCAGCCTCGCGGTGGAATCGGCAGTCATCGTGGGGTTGGACGAGGAGTGCGGGCCGCGCGCCGGATCTAAGCTCACGCTCGGCTGCGACACCATCGTGCTCGCCATCGGCACCGTTCCCAACATCGAGCTTCTAGATGCCCTCGACGTGCGACTCGACTTCGCGCCGTCGTGTGGCGGGTGGATCCCCCGCTGTGGCCCGGACGGCGCGACCTCCATACCGTCCGTGTACGCGGCCGGGGATTGTGCGGGCCTCGGCGGAGCGGCGGCCGAGGAGGGCAAATGCGCCGCGCATGCGGCGGTGACTTCCTTGGGGAGAGCGGCCTCCCCCACGCCTCACGCCGCGCGGGCGCGCACGGCGGACGGTTCCGTGCCGCGCGCCCGAACCTGGATGCGAGCGCAGCTCGCCATCAGCGGACTGGATGTACCGGTTTGCCAATGCGAGGAGGTCTCCCGCCGTGAGCTCATCGGACTGCGGCCGCCGCGCTATCTCGGGACGTGCGAACCGCAGAGAGTTGCAAGAGATCTTCGCGCGCTCGGCACCGACGGTCCTCTCAATCAGGACCAGGTGAAGCGGCTGACCCGCGCGGGCATGGGGCCCTGCCAAGGCCGGCGTTGCCGCGAGCAGATTCAAATTCTCCTCGAGACCGCGGGCGACGCTAAGCCGGGTACGATACCGCTCGCGCGCTATCGGCCACCGGTCAGGCCGTTGCCCATGGCGGTGCTGGCCGCCGACGAGGAGGCCGCGGCGCTGCGCGATCATTGGGTAGCGTGGTTCAACATCTCGACGCAATGGTTGGCGCATTGGGAACCGAAGCCCGTGCCCTTGACGGCACCGGGACAGACGCCGCTCGTCGGTGAAAGCGAATGAGCGTCTCGGCAAGCGAACCCGCACCCGGCGCAGCGGCCAGCGGCGCATCGGTCGTCATCGTGGGCGGAGGCGTCACCGGATTGAGCGCAGGCTGGTAGCTCGCGCGCTCCGGCGTCGATGTGCTGGTGCTCGATAAGGGAATCGTCGGTTGGGAGGCTTCCGGGCGCAACGGCGGCAGTACCGCGCATCCATTCAGTCCGCTCTTCAAAGAAGAGCAGCGTCTTTGGCCGCAGTTGGATTCGCTCCTCGGGTACCCCACCGAGTATCAGGCACATCGTTTGAGGGTCGCACTCAACGAGGCGCAGATGGCGCATTACATGCGCATCATTGCTCTGGCCGAGCGCCAGGGATCGACATGGGCTCCGCTCAATCAGCGCGCTCTCAAGGAGCTCGTCCCTTTCGTGACCGATGCGGCCATCGGAGGCGTGCTGTGCTACTACGGCGGTCACGCGAATCCGCAGCGCACCGTCCAGGCGTTTGCCTGGGCGATGCAGGATCGCGGTGGCCGGCTGCAGCAGCATACCCGCGTTGTCGGCGTCGAGCGTCGGGGTAGCAAGGTCACGGCCGTTGTCACGGACCGGGGACGCATCGGCTGCGACGTGTTGGTTCTGGCCGCGGGGCCACACATCGGCGAGCTTTCGGCGCTGATCAATGTCGAGGTCCCGCTCGCCAGCGCGCGCGTCGAAATGATCATCACCGAGCCTTTGCCGCGGCTCAAATACGGCGGCGTCGACGGCAATGGGATCTACGGGCGCCAGACGTTGCGCGGTAATCTGGCTTACGGCGGCGGACCGCACGAATGGTTGGCGCCGCTCGGCGACGCGCCACCGCAACGTCAATCCACCTTCATCATGCGCAGCCTCGCCAAACGCTTGGCGGAGCTCTTTCCCGGTGCGTCCCATGCGCGCGTGATCCGCAGCTGGGCCGGCATCGTCGAGAACACGCCCGACGGACGTCCCGTGCTCTGTCGCCTGTCCGAGCCCGACAATCTGGTGATCGCCAGCATGTCGAGCGTGGGTTTCGGACTTTCGCCCGCCTCGGGACGTGCGGTGATGGAGCTCGCACGCGACGGCAGGTGCTCGTTTGCTGATCTGTCGGCGCTCCATCTGCAGCGATTCCAGGGGCTCCCGCCCGATTGGCGCACGCAGATGGGCTGGCAGCCCCAAACCTCCCAGGAGCTCTCTCATGGCTGATCTCCCGAACGATGCCGACATCGTGGTGGTGGGTGGCGGTATCGTCGGCTGCAGCCTGGTCTATCACCTCGCGAAGGCGGGGTGGCGAAACATCCTGTTGCTCGAGAAGCATCAGATCGGCAGCGGCACGACGTGGCACAGCGCCGCTTTGGTGACGGTGCTGCGCGGTTCCCCCACGCTCGCAGCGCTCGCGCGCTACAGCGCGCGCCTTTACGCGTCGCTGGAACGCGAGACCGGGCAGGCCACCGGCTGGCGGCAGAACGGCCACCTGACCCTGGCCGCGTCGAAACAGCGGCTCGAGAGCCTACGCCACTCGGTGTCTGTCGCACGATCGTTCGATCTCGACGTTGAGATGATCGGTCCCGCGGAAATCGCCCGCCAGTGGCCGCTCCTCAACACAGAGGACCTGCACGGCGCGCTCTGGTCGCCCTCATCGGGGCAGACGAATCCCACCGATACCTGTCAGGCCTTACTCAAAGGGGCTCGCACTCTCGGCGCCCGCATCGTCGAGAAAGCGGCGGTGGAAGGATTCGATATCGCCAACGGCGAGCTCAAGGGAGTGAGAACGAGGGGCGGCACAATACGGTGCGGCAAAGCGGTCATCAGCTGCGGGCTCTGGAGCCGCCAAGTCGCCGGCATGGCGGGCGTAGCGGCGCCGCTTTACGCCTGCGAGCATCTTTACCTCTTGACCGACACGATTGCCGGCGTGACCTCGAACCTGCCCGCGGTGCGTGACAGCGATGCTTACCTCTACATGCGGGAGGATGTCGGCGGGCTGCTCGTCGGCTGTTTCGAGCCCAACCCGAAGCCGCTGCCGCTGGAACGGCTTCCCGAGAACACCAGTTTCGTGCTGTTCGAGGAAGACTGGGATCACTTCGAGCCCATGATGCAGAACGCGGTTCACCGCGTGCCCGCGCTCGGATCCGCCGGCGTGCGCTCGTTTATCAACGGCCCGGAGAGCTTCACGCTCGACGGCGCACCGCTGGTCGGCGAATCTCCCGAGGTGCGCGGCCTCTATGTCGCAGCGGGCATGAATTCAAGCGGCGTTGTGTATGGTGGCGGCGTCGGCTGGGCGCTCACGGAATGGATCACCACGGGCAGGCCGCCCATCGATCTGTGGACCGTCGATGTGCGCCGCTACGCACCGGCCGACAACACATTGAAGGCGTTGTCGGAGCGGATTCCCGAAGTGCTGGCCAAGCACTTCGAAATTCCCTGGCCGGGCATGGATTACGAGACGCTGCGTGGGGTGCGGCGCACGCCGCTGCACGCGGCGCTCGCCGCCCGCGGCGCGCATTTCACGCAGCGCGCCGGCTGGGAACGTCCGGCGTGGTTCGCCGTGGGCGAGCCGCCTGCGCTCACGCCCTCCTACGGGCCAACGGGCTGGTTTCCGTTGTGGCAGGAAGAGCATCACGCTGCGAGAAATGCGGTCGCGGTGTTCGACCAAACCCCGTTTTCCAAGCTCCTGCTACAGGGTCGCGACAGCGAGGCATTCCTGCAGCGCATCTGCGCCAACGACCTCGGCCTGCCCGTGCATGGCGTCGTCTACACTCCAATTCTCAACAAGGCGGGCGGTATCGAAAGCGACCTGACGGTGACGCGGCTTGGCGCGGAGACCTTCCTCCTCGTCACGGGTAGCCAGCAGAGCACGCGCGATAGTCATTGGCTGCGAAGCCACTTCGAGCCGCAGGAAAACCTGTGTCTCGCGGACGTGACGTCGGCGTACGCGGTGATCGGCGTCTGCGGTCCGCACTCAAGAGATCTACTGGCGCGCGTGAGCAGCGCCGATTTCAGTAACGCTTCATTTCCATTCCAGACGGCGCAACCCATCGAGATCGGCTACGCGCGCGCAATCGCGATCCGCGTGTCCTACTCGGGCGAGCTCGGCTGGGAGTTGTACGTTCCCGCAGAGTTCGCCGTGAGCGTCTTCGAGGCGCTGGCGCACGCCGGCGCGGAGTGGTCCATGAGGCTCGCCGGCGTCAATGCCATGGGGTCGCTCCGCATCGAGCGCGGGTTCCGCTCCTGGGGCCACGACATCGGTCCCACCGTGACGCCGCTCGAGGCCGGGATCGGATTTGCCGTCGACTTCGAGAAGCCGCAAGCGTTTATCGGCCGCGAAGCGCTGCTGCGACAGCGCGAGCAGAACCTGTCGCGCCGTCTTCTCAGCTTCGTGTTCGATTCAGCGGAGGTATTCCCGCACCATCACGAGCCCGTCTACCGCGACGGCGTGCGTTGCGGGTCCGTGAGCTCGGCATCGTTCGGCCACACGCTCGGCCGGGCCGTGGCGCTCGGCTGGGTGACCGGTGCGTCGGTGGACGCTGCGAGTCTCGCGCGCAGTAGTTTCGAGATCGAGGTGGCGGACCGCCGCCATCCGGTCGCGGCTCATCTCAAGGCGCCGGTCGATCCGGCGGGCCTTCGCATGCGCGGGTAATGGACGGCGTTGTAGACAGGGGCAACGGGATGCACAACTCGAACAAAGACTGGGTCGAACGCGCGCGGAAAGTGATGCCGGGCGGCGCGCTCGGCGCTTTTGCGCTGCCCTCGGGCCAAGAGGTCGTCATGACCCGCGGGAGCGGTGCGAAGCTTTACGACAGCGAGGGCCGTGCCTACCTCGACTACATCCTGGGATCTGGCCCAATGATTCTCGGTCACGCGCACCCGGCCGTGGTGGCTGCAGTGCGAGCGCAGCTTGATTCGGGATCGCAGTTCTACACAGTCAACGAGGTGGCCGTACGCCTCGCGGAGAAGATTCTCGCGGCGACCGGCTGGGCTGACATGCTCAAGTTTACGAGCTCGGGTTCCGAAGCCACTTATTTCGCGCTGCGACTTGCGCGCGCCGCAACAGGCCGCGACAAGATCGTGAAATTCGAGGGCGCCTATCACGGGCACCATGATTACGTCATGATGAGCACAACGCCGCCCTGCGCCGCGCCGTTTCCCGCTGCCATACCCGATACCGCCGGCATTCCCTCGGTTCTCGAGCGCGAAGTGCTGATTGCGCCGTTCAACGATTTGGCAGCCACCGTCGAGCTCCTCGAGAAGCATCGCGCGGACATTGCGGCGGTCATCGTCGAACCCGGTTGCCGCCTAATCGAGCCGCGACCGGGATTCCTCGCGGGGTTGCGCGCAGCAACCGAAAGACTCGGCATCGTGCTGGTGTTCGACGAGGTGGTCACGGGCTTTCGCGTGGCCTACGGAGGAAGCCGCGCGCTCTATGGCGTCGCGCCAGATTTGATCTGCTTCGGCAAGATCATCGGCGGCGGCTTTCCGCTTGCGGCGGTCGCGGGGAAGCGCGAGCTGCTCGAGCAGGCAAATCCGCGCAAGCGCGGTCCGGGCTATGTTTACGTGAGCGGTACCTTGAACGGCAATCCGGTGGCGGCGGCAGCCGGCCTCGCCACGCTCGCGGAGCTCGAACGTCCGGGCGCCTACGAGCGACTCGAGGCCGCCGGCGGGCGCATGCGGCGCGAGATCGCGGCGCTGTGCCAGGCGCGGGATCTTCCCGTGCAGATCCTCGGGATCGCCTCGATGCTCAATCTCTATTTCACCGCGACTCCCATACACGACTACCGCTCGGCGCGCACGGAGAACAGCACGCTCAAGGAGAAGCTCAGCAGGGAGCTCCTCAAGCGGGGCGTGATTACCAACTTGAGCGCCAAGATGTATCTGTCGATCGCGCACACGGATCAGTTGCTCGACGAGACGCTGGAAATTTTTGCAGATGCTCTCACGAGCGTGGCGGATGACTGAATCCAAGACCCACCAAAAAAAGGCGGCAGCATGAACTCGAACCGGACCCTTTCTTGCGCGATCGCGGCGATTCTCGGCGGCAACTCGGGCTTCGCGCTGGCGGAGCTGGGCGCCGACGCGGGCCCCACCGCGCCCGCGGCATCCACAGGCTCGGGCAGCGAGATCCAGGAGATCATCGTGACAGCGCGGCGCCGTACCGAGAATCTGCAGGATGTGCCTATCGCCATTCAGGCGCTCACCGCTGACACGCTCGCGCAGTTGAGCGCGACGACGTTCGACGACTTCGTGAAGTATCTGCCGAACGTCACCGTCGCGACGAACGGCCCCGGCCAAGGCAACATCTACATGCGGGGCCTCGGAACGACCGCTGGGAGCAATCAGAGCGCGGGCGTGCTGAGCTCGTTTCCGAACGTCGCGGTGTATCTGGACGATCAGCCCGGACAATTGCCGGGTCGCAACCTCGACGTCTATGCGGCGGACTTGGAGCGCATCGAGATTCTCGAGGGCCCGCAGGGAACGTTGTTCGGCGCAGGCGCGCAGGCGGGCGTCGTGCGCTACATCACGAACAAGCCCAAGTTGGACGTGACCGAGGGCAACGCCAATGCCGGCTACGAGGTGACGGCACACGGCGATCCGAGCAGCTACGGCAACGCGACCCTCAATGTTCCGCTGATTGCCGACACGCTCGCGATGCGCGCCGTTATCTACGACGATGCCCGCGGCGGCTACATCAACAATGTGCCGGGAACGTTCACTCGCGCAGCCACCGACCGTGGCATCATCGACTACTTCGGCGGCGTCGTGCCGGCGAACAGCGTCTCGAGCAACAACAGCGCACTCGTCGGCAACGCCATCAACCCAGTCACCTACACCGGCATTCGTGCATCGGCGTTGCTGAAATTCAACGCCGACTGGAGCGCGTTGCTGGTGCAGTCTTACCAGAACATGGATGCGCAAGGCGTGTTCTACGAGACGCCGGAGAATTCCTCGCTCCAGCCTTTGCCGGATCTGTCCGTTCAGCTTTACAACCCGTCCTACGACAAGGACCGTTTCGAAGACACGGCCCTGACTGTGGAGGGACGCATGGGCGCTTTAAAGCTCGTGTACGCCGGCGGCTACCTGGTGAGACACGTGGATCAGGCTCAGGACTACACCAACTATGCCCGGGGCGTGTACGCGGATTACTATCAGTGCAGTGGCGGAGGCGCATCGAACGCCGCGGTTCCTCAGTGTTTCTCGCCAAGCGCCACCTGGACCGACACCGAGAGGGCCTCCCATCAGAGCCACGAGGTTCGGCTGAGCACGCCGGATGAGTGGCGTCTGCGCGCCATCGGCGGGCTCTTCTGGGAGGAATACAAAATTGTCGAGGACACGGAGTTCAACTATAAGAGCCCGGGCTCGGGGTTCTACCCCATCGCGCCTCCCACCGGCGCCGTGGTGAGCGACCCGAGCGTGCGCGGCCCCAATACCGCCTACTTCGACGATCTCTCGCGCGGTTACAAGCAACGCGCCGCTTTCGGCTCTTTCGACTTCGACCTCGTACCGCAGGTGCTGACGTTCACGGTCGGCAGCCGCTATTATAAGTTCGACAATTGGGAGGGCGGGGCGACGGTGGGCAGCTTTGGGTGCCGGCCGGGCGGGGTCTACGCGGTCGATCCTGTGCCCGATCCGTGCATCAACGTATCGAACCTCACCAATCTCACGACGGAAGGTCTGAGGGACACGACCTCCGGCGCCAAGAGCCGCGTCAATCTGAGTTGGCACGTCACCGCCGATGCGCTTCTCTACTACACCTGGTCGCAGGGCTTTCGGCCGGGTGGCTTCAATCGCTCCTCCGCGCAGATCGCCCCGACCTCGCCGCTATACGGGATTTTCAAGCCGCCATTGACCTACTCGCCCGACACGCTCATCAACAACGAGCTCGGCTGGAAAACAGAATGGTTGGACCGGCGCCTAGAATTCAACGGCGCCTTTTACATCGAGGATTGGAAGAACGCGCAGATCACCATCTTCGACCCGGGCGTGACGGGCAATCAAGTCTTCACTACCAACGGACCCGACTACCGGGTCAGGGGCCTCGAGACTTCCTTCGTCGCCCGCGTGACCCGCGAGCTGTCCGTCATCGGCTCGGCGGCCTGGAACTCGAGCCGCCTGACCAACGAGCCCACCTTGACCCAGACCAACGGCCAGCCGCTCACGATCGCGAACCCCTACGGCCAGGTTGGAAGCCCACTCGCCATGTCGCCTCCGGTCCAGTCGAATCTTCGCGTCCGTTATGAGTTCGACATCGACAGCTTCCACGCCTTCTGGCAGATCGCAGGTACGCACCAAGGGCATTCCTATGCCACCACGGATCGGTTGAGCACCGACCTGCAGGGCAACTCGATCGCCTATGATCAAGCGGCGTTCTCGACCCTGGATGCCTCGATCGGGGTCTCGAAGGACGCCTGGTCCGCGCAGCTATACGGTCAAAACCTCACCGACACGCGCGCCGACCTGTTCTCGAACTACGGCCAATTCGTGAAAGCAGTGACGGTCAATCGGCCGCGTACACTCGGACTGCGATTCAGTTACAATTTTTTGTGAGTACTTAACAGAACGGCATTCTGTCGGATAGAACGTACGACGCGCGCCGGCTGGCATCGGCGTAGTGGAGGATCCATGGCCAACGAAGCAGGACACGGCGCTTTGAAGCTCGACATCTCCGCGCAGGCGGCATCGTCTCGAACGCTCCCTGGTTGGATGTACACCGATCAAGCCGAGTTCGAGCGCGAGCGCGAGGCGATTCATTTTCGCAGCTGGCACTATGCCGGCACTACTCAGGAGCTCGTCAAACCGGGGGATTTCCTGACTGCGAGAATCATCGATCAGAGCATCGTCGTCATCCGCGGACAAGATGGGGAGCTTCGCGGCTTCTATAACGTCTGCCAACATCGCGCGCATGAGCTCCTGCGCGGGCGAGGGCGCGTACACAGAATCACCTGTCCTTATCATGCGTGGACGTACGGAGTCGACGGCCAGTTCAACGGGGCGCGCGGCACTACGAAGCTCAAGGATTTCAGCAACGAAGCGTTCAATCTGAAGCCGGTCCGAGTCGAGGTGTTCGCGAAGAAGCTGATTTTCTTCAATCTGGATCCCGGGGCGGTCCCGCTACGCGATCAGGCGGCAGACCTCGAGGCCGATCTCGAAGCCGAAGTGCCCTCATTCGACCGCCTGACCGTCGCGCCGGAGCTCGCGTCTGCCGAGATCCATGCCAATTGGAAAGTTGCGGTCGACAACTACCTCGAGTGCTACCATTGCCGAAACGCGCACCCGGCACTCGCGAGCCTCATTAATCTCGGCAGCTTTCGCGTCGATGTGCATCCGTTCTGGATGAGCCACAAGGCCGAGCTCGGGCGGCCCGACAATGCTGCATACCCGGTCCTGCCGGGTGCGGCGAATACCCGGACCCTGTGGTGGTGGCTGTGGCCGACCACGACGTTCAACGTGCTCCCGGGATCCGCCGAGCTGTCCGTTTTCTCGTTCTTTCCCTTGAGCGTCGGCAGTACCCTGCAATGGGGCCAGCGTTTCGGCGTTCTGGGCGATCCGGTCGACGCGAAGCGCGAGCAATATCGCAACGGTCCGCTCACCGCGGAGGACGTTGCGCTGGTCGAATCGGTGCAGCGTGGCCTGCATTCACGAGGCTACAGCTCGGGGCGCTTCATCGACGACGGCGACGGGGAAGTAACCGAGCGCGCGACGCACCAGTTTCACCGTCTGGTCGCGGGAGCGCTCGGGCTTTTGTAATCTGGAAGAGATCCGTAACGTAACTTGTATCGACTCGCATGGAGTCACCGCGTGATCGATGCCCGCGGTGACTCCTGCAAATTCATCGTCTTGACCAGACCGCTTCGGTCAGTGAGTGCCGGCCGCCTCGGCTATGAACGCAGCGACTTCCTACGGCTTTGAGAGCATCGGGACATGGCTCGTGGATAGCTCCCCGCCGCAGATTGCAGCGCCACAGCGAAACTGCGCATAACGAATCAGATGGTCGCCGGGTTTTCGAGCGGGATTTCCGAGACGAGAATTCCGTCGAGGTCCGCAACCACAACGGCGTTTCGGGTCCGGCCGCCACCAGAGTGACACTTTTGCTTCCGCAGAGTGACGAAATCTCTTCGTTTCACGCGCGGACAGCCACGGCGAGGAGCTTCATCGGACGCATCAAGTCTCTGGTTACAAAACATGCCGTGGGCCTCGGCGGACTTCGTCGTTGGCGCTTGAGTCGATTCGGCTGCGGCGGCTTGGCCGCCGCCAAGATTCGGGTGCGAACGGCGCCGCAGCGAGTGACGATGAAGGCGCGGGTCGTCCGGCATGCGGGCTACGCGAGGTTCGGTGGCGCCGGGAGCGCCCTCCATGAGCACATCGCTTACCTCGGTCGCGGCGGGGTCGCGGAGGAGGGCGGACGAGGAGTGATCTTCGACGCGACCAGGATGTATCGCCCGAAGAGATTCGCAGCTTCCGCGAGCGCATGACCGATGACCGGCATCACTTTCGCTTCATCGTCTCGCCGGAGGCCGGATCGGCGCTCGAGTTGAAGGACCATGCGCGCGAGCTCGTGAGCCAATGGAATCGGACTTGGGCACGAAGCTTCAATGGCTCGGCGTCGCGCACTACGACACCGATGACCCGCATCTCCACCTCCTGGTGCGGGGTAAAGATGCCCGCGGCAACGACCTCGTCATTAACCGGGAATACATCTCGCATGGGATGCGGCTCCAGGCGATGGAGCTTGCGATCCAGCACTTGGGTCCGCGGCTGCCCGAGGAAATCGAGCGCAGTCGGCAGCGAGATCTCAAAGCCGATCGGGTGACGGGTCTCGATATGACGATCTCCCAAGTCTCCGCGCAGGACCCGTGGTGGCGTCATCAAAGTCGAGCGCCTCGCGTCGAGGGATTTGGACCTTCAGGTGAAGGCGAACGGGGTGAGCTGGCTCGATCAGGAACTCGCTCGCGGCGCGAGGTTAAGTGGGGTAGCGCGGGTCGGCGAGACCCGTTTCGAGCGCGAGCTCGCGGCGGCTCTCAAGGACCGGGTGCAGCACCTCAAAACCCTCGGGCTCGCTCTAGAAATCGCTGGAGAGATCCATATGAAATCGCGCTTTTTGGATGCCCTCTATGAACAGGAGTTGGAGGATGCGGCCGTGCGGTTGAAAACCCAGTACGGGGAGCTCACGCGCTTGGAGCCTGGCCTCGAACTTCAAGGGCGCGTGGCGGCCGTCGAGACCTTGCCGAGTGGACCGCACGTCGTGGTGGCCGGCGAGTCTCACTTCGCCCTGGTACCCGCGCGGAGTGGAATTGGCCGAAGTTTGACGAAACCCGTCGCACTCACAGTGGGACGGGCGCGCGCCTTTCGCCCAACGCAGCCGATGACCCCTCAGCTCGCTCTGCGGTACCGAGAGCTCGCCCTGGGGCGGGCGCTTCGGAGGTAAGCCGCATGCGTCATCATCCGAACGTGCAAGCGCCGCGCCGCACCGGCGCGTTCAGCCTGGTGCCGCTCGTGCTCTTCGCGGGCGTCACGCTCGCCTCCTTCTGGATCGCGACTCAGTGGGTGGCCGCGGAGCTGGCCTACCAGTCGCGACTAGGTCCGGGACTCATCGCGCTTGGGCGGGTGAGGATCTATCCACCATGGTCGATCTTTATCTGGGAGTATTGGTATTCCGCGTATGCGGAAGCGCTCTTCCGGACGGCCTTTTACATCTGCGCGATCGATCCCCTGGTCGGCGTCGTCGTGCTCGTGGCCTATGCCGTGTGGCGGGCGCGAAAGGCGAGGGTGGCGACGACCCACGGCTCGGCGCGCTGGGCGACGCCTGAGGAATACCGAGCCGCCGGGCTCTTCGGCGAGACGGGTGTGATCATCGGCGCAGCCCCCGACGGTCGATACCTGCGTGATGACGGTCCGGAACACGTCGCCTGTATCGCTCCCACCCGCTCGGGCAAAGGGTGGGGTAGGTGATCCCGACGCTTCTGACCTCGCCCGGGAGCGTCCTCGTGCATGACATGAAGAGCGAGAATTGGGCGCGAACTTCCGCGTGGCGCGCGCGGTTCTCGAATGCGATCTGTTTCAATGCAACCGATCCCGAAGCCTCAGCGCATTTCAATCCCTTCTTCGAGGTGCGGCGGGACGAGAACCAGATTCGTGATGTCCAGAACATCGCGGACTTGGTCGTGGATTCGCACCGTAAAGGCAAGGAATCGCATTGGGACTGCACCGCCGACCAGTTTTTCTTGGGCGTCATTTTGCATGTCCTGCACGCCGAGGCCGACAAGTCGCTCTATGGGGTGAGCAAATTCCCGACGGACTTGGGCACCGCCAACCGAAGGGGCGGCAACAGACAAACCGAAACCTCGTCACCGCGTCACATTCCTAATCTGCTGAGATCACCCCGAATTGCCCTAGCCGCGACGCGTCAGCGTGCGCTGCGAGCGCTTCAACAAAGGACCGTCGATCATTTGGCCGTCTACTTCTATGGTACCGAGACCGTGCCGCATCGCCTCCTCGTACCTCAATACAATTTTCTCGGCTCGGCTGATCTCCTCAGCGCTCGGGGAAAAGGCGCGGTGCGCAAGCGCCACTTGTCGCGGCAGCAGACAAATCTTGCCTCCGTAACCTAGATCTCGACCCACTTTCGCATCGGCGATGAATTGATCGTCCTCACGCACCTCGATAACGGCCTGATCGATCGGCTCAATGCCGAATGCGCGCGCAGCTAGCACTACGCGTGAGCGGGCATAGAGCACTTCCGAGCCAGCGGGTGTGCGGCGCGCTTGCAGCTCGGACGCCAAGTCTTCGGCACCAAAGTAGAGTGCAACCAGGCCGCCATCAACGGCGGCGAGTTCGTCCGCGCGCATCACTCCTTTAAGGGACTCTATGCCTCCAATGATTGCAGGCGGCTTGCCCGCCGAGTCTAAGGCGTCCGCCAGGGCTCGAACGGCGGAAGGACTCTCAATCTTGGGCAGAACGATGCCGTCGATCGTGCAGGATACCGACACGCGTACATCGTCCGCATGAAGATCCGTGTCGACTGCATTTACCCGGACGAAAATCTGTAGGTTCCGCGCTGCGGTGCGCAGCACAGCGACCAACTGTGGTAACGCTTGTCGCGCGGCGAGCTTGGCCGCGGGAGGCGTCCCATCTTCCAAGTCAATGACGTAGCAATCTGCCAAGATGCGGGGAAATTTCGCCACCAGGTCCGGCCGATTGGCCGGTGCAAAGAACAATGACCGAATCAGCACGTGAGCCTCATAGAATTCCTAATGCGACTTGGGCAGGCCCAGCGCCCGTTCGGCGATGTAGCACAGAATGAGCTGAGGGCTGATGGGTGCGATTCGCGGGATCATGACCTCCCGCAGATACCGTTCCACATGGTATTCGGTCGCGTAACCGTAGCCCCCATGCGTCATCACGGCTGTCTCGCAACTCTTGAAGCCCGCTTCGGCAGCTAGATATTTTGCCGCATTGGCTGCCGTCCCGCATTCCATACCTTTGTCATAGCGGTCCGCGGCGGCCATGGTCATCGACCAAGCCGCTTCGAGCTCCATCCAACATTGTGCCAACGGATGTTGAATCGCTTGGTTTTGGCCGATGGGTCGATTGAAGACCACGCGCTCTCGCGCATAAACACCCGCGGTTCTAACCGCCAGCACACCGATACCGACGGCTTCGGCGGCCAGCAAAACGCGCTCGGGGTTCATCCCATGCAGGACGTATTGAAAGCCGCGGCCTTCCTCGCCAATCAAATCCCGCTTTGGGATTTTAAAGTCCGAAATAAACAGTTCATTCGAGTCGATGGCTTTGCGGCCCATTTTGTGGATTTCTTGAACGTCGATGGCGGAGCGATCGAGGTCGGTATAGAAGACGCTGAGGCCATGGCTCGGCTTTGACACCTCGTCGAGCGGTGTGGTGCGGGCCAGCAGCATTATCTTGTCGGCCACTTGCGCGGTCGAAATCCACACCTTCTGACCGTTCACAAGATAGTGATCGCCTTTGTCGACGGCTCGCGTTTTGAGCTTTGTGGTGTCGAGGCCGGTCGTCGGCTCGGTAACGGCGAAGCAGGCCTTATGTTTTCCCGCTCGAATGGGCGGCAACATTCGTTGTTTCTGTTCTTCGTTACCGAACACAACCACTGGATTCAAGCCGAAGACATTCACATGGATGGCGGAGGCCGCAGTCATCCCGCCGCCGGATTCCGCCACCGCTCGCATCATCACGGCGGCTTCGGTGATCCCGAGTCCCGCGCCGTCGTATTCGGCCGGAATGCAAACACCGAGCCAGCCGTCGTCCGCCATAGCATGAAAGAATTTGCTGGGAAATTGGTCCGTGGCATCAATCTCTCGCCAGTACGACTTGTCGAACTGGGTGCAAACTTTCTCCACGGATTCGCGAATCGCCTTCTGCTCGTCTGTCAACTCGAAATGCATGCTTATCTACCTTCCCATCGCGGCGCTCGCTTCTCGCGAAACGCGCGAGGCCCCTCCTGGGCGTCACGGCTACGGTAAACCGGCTCAAACAGATGATTCGCGTGCCGCCGGGCAGGGCTCGCGCCGGCCTCCGTGGAGATTCGCACCAGTTCCTTTGCCGCTCGGACCGTCAGCGGCGCGTTGCCTGCGATTCGCTGTGCCATATCTACCGCAGTCCCAAGCAGCGGAACCGGGGCCAACACGCGGTTTATAAAGCCGATGTCGAATGCACGCTGCGCCGTGATGGGCTCTCCCGGCAGCAGCAATTCCATCATGATCCGCTGAGGAAGCATATGTATAAGTGGAGCTGCCCAGGGCATGCCGCGACCGACTTTGGCCTCGGTAGTTGCAAAGCTAGCCGAGCTCGAGGCGACGCAAAGATCGCACATCTGAGCGAGCAGCCAGGCGCCTGCGAACGCGAAGCCGTTCACCGCCGCGATGAAGGGCTTCGAAGTCTTAATGGTGTCGCCGAGAATGGGAAGAAAGCCGGGTGGCGGGACGCTCACTTGGGTGTCCACCAACTCCTTCAAATCCACGCCTGCGCAGAACGCTCGGTATCCGGCGCCCGTCAGAACCGCGGCGAGTATAGAGGGGTCTTTTTCGACGCGATCGAACGCGGCGAATAGGCCCTCGCGTGCCGCTCGATTGATGGCGTTGCGCGCGGCGGGCCGATTTATGGTGATAATCGCCGTGCTGCCCTGTACTGCGTACCCTATGCAAGTGGGCTGCGTCCCCTGGTCCGTCTATCGCTCCGGGGTCCAAGTTGCGGCTCAGCTCTAAAACGCGTCAGAAGTCATAACGTACCTCGAGTCCATATTGACGCGGCTTCCCGGAATCGGCCTGGTCGATTCCGATGGCGCCGCCCTCGGGTATTCCGCCCACGTAGTATTCTTTGTTGGTGAGGTTACGCACGTAGAGGCTTGGCGTGAGCTGCGTACCGTAGGCCCGCGTCCAGTCCAAACGGAGATTCACCAGTCCATATCCGGGCAATTGGGTTCCGGGGGCGATTGAATTATTGAGATTTGAAAAATACTGATTGGTCTGCGCATAGATATCCGTTCGGAACGACATAACTCCCGCATCACCGGGGAGGTGCGTGATCAGTTTGGCGAACAGCCCTCCGGTCCATCGAGGTGCGTCCGCATACGGACCGAAACCAATCATGCTCCCGAAGACCGTGACATCCGCCTTAGTGAATCGCGCATCCGTATAAGCAGCCGACCCGCCAACCTGCAGCCATGGCGCCGGACGCAGCTCTCCATCCAATTCTGCACCGCTCACAATGGCTTCCGGCACGTTCACGGTGACGGATATAGGATTGCCGTTGAGGATTAGATAGGCGGTGCGCTGTATGTCGTCGACCCATTGATTGAAGAACGCGAGGTTCACGCGCACCGGAAGCTCGCCGGTGTTTCTATCGAACTTGGCGCCAATCTCCACATCCTTGGTTGTCTCGGGAAGAAAGTGATCGCCGCCGCCTGACGCCGTGGCATTGACCGGCGGGGCCGCGCCGTTATAGCCGCCAGTGCGCCAACTTCCTCGGGTTGCTCCGTAGAGAAGCAGCTCAGAGGATGCCTGGTATGACAACGTGACGTTCCAGCTCGGCTTCTCGGTGCTGCTGTTTTGCGGGGGAGTGCCCCCGTTGAGGCCGCCGATTTGATCAAGGCCCACGTTTTCCCACGTTGCGCGATAGCCGGTCGTTAGCTCCACTCCCCCGCCGAAATGATAGGTTGTCTGCGCATACACGGCTTTGGTTCTGTCCAGCGTCTGAAAGAAGTACTGCAAAGCGGTGGCGGGAAAAATGGGCGTGAAGTCAAAGGCGGTCAAAAATAAGTGTTCTCCGTCAATCTCGGTCGCGTAGTAGCCGCCAACGATGTAATCAAGGCGTCCCTGAAAGGCCTTTCCTTGCAGCTGAAGCTCCTCTGAGGCCTGCTGTGTAAAGTAATTCGAGGTGTCTTGACCAGGCCCGATGCCATTTTGGAAAATGGGATATGAGGTGCCATCGATATCCAACGTGGAAGAAGACAAAGAGTTGGTCCAGCCAACGATGTTCTTCACCTGAAGATCGGGGCTTATTTCATAGGTCGTTTTATTAGTTGCATACCCCGCAAAGCCATGATGGTCGTCGGCCGAGTTCAGATACGTTTGCCAAGGTCCGAGTTCCCGCTGGTAACCTTCGAGCGCGTCTAGGCCTCCCGGATAGGCGCCCGGATGCGCGGCCAGAAACAGAGGAAAAGCCGGATTCGAAGGACTGTAAAGGCAGGAGGTGGCTGAATATAAGACATATCCGTTGTTCTTGCTGCCGCACTGATTTACCGAATAGAGCAACGCGGACGCTTCATTGCCGGCGAATTCGCCATATTGAGCAACAGTGTCGTTAGCCCACCCGTCCGCGGGCAATATCCGTAGGCTGATACGGCCGGTCTTGGAATTCTCGGCGCCCAGCCATTCGTCGCTGAATAGATTCCTTATGTAGCCTTGCGTGTTGTTGAAGTCGGCCGCGATGCGCAGCAGGACTTTATCCGGAACAATCGGCAGATTGAGCGCCCCTTGAACTTTACCGGTCTCCTCGTTTCCCACACGGCCACCGAGGTAACCGCCAAAATCGTTTGTGGGTGAGGCCGTCTCGAACAATACCGCGCCACCGGTCGTATTGCGGCCGAATAGGGTGCCCTGCGGGCCCTTCAAGACTTGGATTCCTCCGAGATCAAAAAAGCTGGACGACTGTGCCGCCGAGACCTGCACCTCGTTTACATACGGAAGTACGCCGGGCGCCGATCCCGAAAAAGCATCGACCGATTGCCCGCGAATTGCGTAATTAAACTGATTTTGATCGGCTGTCTCGCGGATAAGCAGCCCGGGAACCGCAGACTGCAAGTCGGACTCCGTCGTTATCGAGCGGACGCGGATGTCCTCGGCGGTGATGACGGATACGGCGACAGGTACGTTTTCGAGATTTTCGCTTTTTCGCCTCGCGGTCACGATGATTTCATCAAGCTCGCCAGACCCCGGGCTTTGTGCCGCAGTTGGATCGTTATTCGCGCTTCCCGAGCCTTGGCCGAATGCATCACTGCCAATAACTAGAAACAGCACGCCAGCGCAGATACCCCATGCTTTCATCGTTTTATCCTCTTTGTTTCTGGTCCCGAAGAATCCAGCTGTCTTATCCCTCGACGTCAGCTACCAACACGACCATCCGCCATCGACCGGAAGAACGACCCCTGTTATGAAAGAGGCATCGTCCGAGCAAAGAAACAATGCTGTCTGAGCGATCTCTTCCGGAGTCGCGAATCGCTTCATTAGTTGACGCGCGTAGAAGGACTCCGAAAGCTTGGTCCGCTCGGCTTCCGGATACGATTCAAGCAACTTGCGCGGCATCGGGGTATCAACAATTCCCGGCGCGATTGCATTGACGCGAATGTTGTCCCGGGTGAGTTCTATCGCGAGAGACTTGGTCGCGCCCACGATCGCGGCCTTCGATGTCGTGTATGCAATCATTCCCGAGAAACCCACGATTCCCCCCATGGAGGCAGTGTTGAGAATCGCCCCGCGCTTTTCCCGTCTCATGAGCGCGGCCGCATGTTTGACCGTGATTAGTTGCGCAGCGACGTTCACGATGAATGCATCGGCGAGAATCGATGGCGTAACCTCATCAATAGACCCGGTGTACATCAGCCCGGCGTTGTTATAGAGAATATCGAGCTTATCGAAGTGCTCCGCAGCCGCGCTGACCAGCGCCTTGGCAAATTGTTCGTCGGTCAGGTCGCCAGTCATTGCGACCACCGCACAATCGCGAGCGCGAAGCTCGCCATGCAGTTCGCGCAGCCCGTCCTCCCTGATATCGGTGATGATTAGAGCGGCGCCCTCGTGCGCAAACAGTCGTGCACTCGCCGCGCCGATACCGCGGGCGGCTCCCGTGATGAGAGCGACTTTGCCTTCGAGACGTCGACTCGCCATCCTCCCCCTCCCGGTCGATGTCTATTTGTTGTCTTGTGCGCTTGCGCTCGAAGCGCCACAAACTTGTTATGAGCCGCATGCCAAGGCTTTACGACTGATACGAACGTATGATGATGGACGCCTATTTGACTGTCAAGTCGTGCGAGTAACTGCTCGGACGTCGGTTTTTACTCTTGACGCCCCCAGTTTCCTGCTATCATCATACGTTCGTATGCCGGACGGCTCAGGGAAATCTACAAATGAAACTAGGAAGAATTAAGGCGTCGAGCGTGGATGGCGACGTCAATCGGATCGTCGCGGTTCATCCCGAAGAGCGTCGCGTGGTGGATTTGGTGACGGCGGAAGCGCGCCGGCTACTTGCCAAGGGCGCTTCCAAAGGCGCGGCGTATCGTCTCGCCCATGCGCTGTTTCCCCCAAGTATGTCGGATGCAATCGCGTTAGGCGATCGGTTTCTTGATAGCGCGCGCGAAACCGACGCGAGCCGCGGCGCCGACGCCTCGTACGCAATCGATACGGTGGAGTGGCAGTCGGCCGCCGATCCTGCGGTGCTTCGCGACTGTTTGACCTTTCCTGTACACATCAATAATGCCATGCATAGGGTCAACGCAAAGCCGAGCCCGGTCCTGTTGCAACTGCCGGGGTTTTATAAAACGTCTCCGAGCACCGTTATCGGGCACAATGCGCAGGTGACGTGGCCGCCCTATACGAAGTACATGGACTATGAGCTCGAGTTGGGAATCGTCGTCGGTCGCGAAGGGCATAACATGACGCCGGCTGAGGCCGAGGCGATCATCTTTGGGTTCACTATTTTCAATGACTTCAGCGAACGCGACATCATTGGCCGAGAGATCCAAATGGGCTTGGGGCCCACGAAAGGCAAGGACTTTGCGAGCGGGCTGGGACCGTGGATTACGACGATCGACGAGTTGGGCGGGATCCGCGGTCTTAATATTGCGGAATTGAAGGCGGTAGCGCGCGTGAATGGCGAGACGTGGTCGGTCGGAGATACACGGCACATGATTTGGTCACCGGGCGAACTCTTGGCCTATATCTCTCAGGGTGACAAGTTGAGGCCCGGGGATGTCGTCGGGTCGGGCACGGTGGGCAACGGTTGCGTCCTCGAACTATCGGAGCGGCGCCTGAAGCCCGGCGACGTGGTGGAACTTGAAGTCGCCGGACTCGGCGTGCTGCGGAACACCATGAGCCACCCGGAGGAGTCTCGCTGGTGGCCCACAAAACGAACGAACCCGCTCCTGCCGCAGTTGTAGCATTTTCCGGGTCGCCATTCAGAAATACACACGAGCGACAACTCCGGCGTCGATCCTATCTCGCATCGAACTTAGGACTATTTGACATGCCCACAATTCCGTACGAAGTCAGACGCATAGTTACCGGACTCAACGCTCAAGGAGAATCCATAGTCGCCTTCGCCGGCCCATGCACAAACCGGCGAGAGGTTGAGGGGTGGCCCGGTATGTTCGTGAACGAACTGTGGGTGACGAGCGAATCCCCCGTGGACAACACGGGTTCGGCAGATAGGGCACTGCGACCCATCCGCCACGACCCCACATCTCACGGAACAATATTCCGCGTCGTGGAGATCCCGCCGGAGACCAATCTCAAAGTCGATGCGGCAGCGACATTTGCTGCCATGGGGAGCGCAAACCAGCCGACGGAAAAGGACAAGGTCAAGCATTTCAGCATGCATAAGACCAACAGCATCGATTATACGGTGGTGATTGCCGGCGAATGCACCATGCTGATGGAGCAGGGCGAGCAGCAGTTGCGCCAAGGCGATTGCATTGTGCAGCGTGGCACGGCTCACGCATGGGCCAATCGCGGTGTCGCCCCCTGCGTCATCGCGTTTATCCTAATAGACGCAATTCCCTAGCGAGAGATGAACGAGGCGCGCGCTGTTCGAAGCGTCCGGTTGAGTCATGTCTGCCCGGATGCCTAGATCTCCCCAAACGGCGTTCGGTGCCGGCCGTTCGATTGATTGGCTCCTTCAAGTTCAGGCAAGCGGTCGCCCGAATAAGGCGTTTTTGACATGGGAACCCTTTATTGGGCAACCCAAGACGTGGAGCTACGGTGAGTTTACTTCACAGGTATCGCGAGTCGCTGCAGGAATGCGGCGCAGCGGCGTCGGCCGCGGCAGCAGGGTGCTGGTACACCTTGATAATTGCCCGGAGTATCTGCTGGCCTGGTTCGCCTGTGCACGCCTTGGCGCCGTTGCGGTCTGCACCAATAGCCGTTCGACGCGCGAGGAGCTTTCCTATTACACGAGTCACAGCGACGCACGCTTCGCGGTGACTCAGCCGAATCTCGAAGCATTGGTCGCCGCCGTCATGCCCGGAGCGGCGGAATTGTGGGTCACGTCTTGCGATGGCGCCTCGTCCCGGGCGACAGAGAAGTGCCGTCGCTTCGACTCGCTGCGGGCGGAGGATGATTGCGGATCGCAATCGATTTCCGGCTCGAGTGCCGCTTTCGTTCAATACACCTCCGGCACGACGGGCCGACCGAAAGGCGTCGTTCTGACGCACAGTAACGCGCTGTGGGCGGCAAGAGTCAACGCGGCGCATGAAGGGTTGACCGCTTCCGACATCCATCTCGTCTACCTACCTCTATTCCACGTGAATGCCATGTGCTATTCCGTGCTCGCCACGCTCTGGGCCGGAAGCAGCTTCGTCCTCCAGCCGCGCTTTTCGGCATCCCGCTTTTGGGAGGTGTCGATTCGCAATCGTTGCACTTGGGCGTCGCAGATATCGTTCGCGCTCAATGCGCTGGCAGCGGGGCAGGTGCCCTCACACAGCTTTCGAATGTGGGGGGCGGGAATATCCGGACATCCTTTGGAAAAGCGGTTTCGCGTACCGACGCTCGGGTGGTGGGGCATGACTGAGACCGTTTCTCACCCTATCGTCGGAGATCCTCACATTGCGAGTATGGCCGGGACCATTGGACATCCCGCTCCAGAATATGAAGTTGCAGTGGTCCGCGATGATGGATCTGCTGTCGAACCGGGAGAAACCGGTGCCCTATTAGTGCGTGGGGTTTGCGGGGTGTCGCTGTTTGCTGGCTATCTCGACGATGAGCAGGCGACCGCCGATGCCTTCGACGAGGACGGTTGGTTCAGAACAGGCGACCTCGTCACCGTGCATGGGGACGGGGCGATTTCGTTTGCCGATCGGGCGAAGGATATGCTCAAGGTGGGCGGCGAAAACGTTGCCGCCTCGGAGATCGAGCGAGTCATTATATCGGTCGAAGGAGTCCGACAGGTCGCCGTGGTCGCGGGCCCCCATCCGACACTTGCCGAGGTCCCGGTTGCATTTGTCGTCCTGGAATATGAACGCCCGGGAATCGAGCGAGAAATAATCGATGCTTGCCGCGAAAGACTGTCAGACTTTAAGGTCCCGCGAGCGGTGGAAGTGGTTCGAGAGCTGCCGCAGGGCACTCTTGGAAAAGTCGCAAAGAACCTGCTCCGTGCACAGCTTCGTAGCGCGGTTGCCACATCAGAGCTTCGATCAGAGGCCTCGAACGGCGAGCGTACGCACCCTACGCATCCGGGCACCACGATGGGCTGACCCAATCGAAGCGCTTGACTGCCGACTGGGTTAATGCATACGATTGTATGGCTGGCTGAATCGCACATCATGAGCGCATGATGTTGGCTCGTGAAGCGCCGGTCCCGTCAAGAATTCCTGCCATTTGGGACGACTGCGGCTGAATGGAAAAAGAACCTCGAAAGACTCCGAGACTCGCCCGAGATCTGACGATTACGATCATCGGAAGCGGGGTCAGCGGACTGTGCATGGCGATAAAGCTGCTCAAAGCGGGATTTGATCAAGTTACGATTTTTGAGAAAGCGTCCTCGGTCGGCGGCGTTTGGCGCGAAAACACCTATCCCGGGATCGCGTGCGACGTCCCATCGCATTTATACAGCTTTACTTTTTTTCGAAATCCCAATTGGAGCCAAACCTTCGCTCCCGGTCCCGAGATTCGGGCCTATTTGGAGAGGCTTGCGGCGAAGTTCAAATTGCATCGCCGAATTCGGTTTAATAAAGAAATCGTCAAGGCAACATACGTCGAAGGGCGCTGGAACATCGAGACTCAGGACGGCGACCACATGACGACCGACGTCCTCATCACAGCGACGGGCGTTCTGCACATCCCTGAGTATCCAAGCATTAGCGGGCTGGATGCCTTCAAAGGACGCATATTTCATAGCGCAGGCTGGGATCACAGCGTCGACCTCAGGGGTAAACGGGTGGCCGTGATCGGTAATGGTTCGAGCGGCGCGCAGATTGTGTCGCGAATCGTGGACGAGGTAGATCAGCTCCACCTTTTTTTGCGAACCCCTCAGTGGATATTTCCGCTGCCCAACGAGAGCCACTCAATTTGGCGCCGAACCTTGTGGAGGCTCTTTCCGTCTCTGACCATGAAGATCTACAACGCGCTTTTGAAACAGGCCTACACGGGATTCAGCACCGCAGTAATAGGTGACAAGGAGGAGATGAAAGCCTTCCGTACCGGCTGCAACGAATATCTCGCATCGGTGAAGGACGCGCAGCTACGAAGAAAGCTGACGCCCGGCTATGAAGTGGCCTGCAAGCGCCTGGTCTTTTCGACGACATTTTATGCGGCGGTTCAGAGACCGAATTGCAAGCTGGTCACGGACTCAATAAAGGAAATAGAACCGACGGGCGTGCGGACGTCTGACGGAGAACTGCACGAATGTGATGTCATCGTTCTTGCGACTGGATTCAAATCACACGAGTATTTCCGCTCCATCAAGCTGACTGGGGAGGCCGGGTTGTCGCTCAGTGACGCTTGGTCGACGGGGGCCAAATCGTTCGAGGCGGTCGGGCTCGCCGGATTTCCTAACTTATTCATGGTCGGAGGACCGTTCTCGACCGTCGGCAACCTCTCATTTATCACTTGCGCAGAGCTAGAGGCCGAATACATCGTCAAATTGTTGCAAAAGTTGGTGCAGGAAAATGCCACAGCGATAGTACCCATTCCAGAGGCGCAGCAGCGCTTCATGGACGATGTGATCAACGCTTCTGCGAAAACCGTCTGGAAATCGGGTTGTGATAGCTGGTACTTGGATGAGCGCGGCAATGTTTCAATCTGGACGAAGACACCCGAGGCGTTCGTCGACATGATGAGGCATGGACCTCACACGCGGGACTATCGCCTGGTCAAGTGATTCAAGAGGCACGCGAGTCGCAGCCGCGAGGCACTTTCAACATCAGTGAAATACGTCGAACTTGAGTCACGATTTCGTTGCGTTGATTGAAGCCTCGAGTCTCGAATTGTACTATTCCCGCGTCGGAGCGCGACTTCGACGCGCGCGCTTCGAGTACTTCCGTCTCGGCACGCAGCGTATCGCCAATGAATACCGGGTTAGTGAATTTAATCTCAGCGAACCCCAAATTTCCTAGGGTCGTGCCAAAAGTCAGATCGGCGACGCTGACACCGCAGACCAAGCCAAGCGTAAATATGCTGTTCACGATGCGCTTGCCATACAATGTCCCTTTGCAAAATTCCTCGTCCAAGTGCAGCGGTTGGGGATTGTGCGTCAAGGCGCAAAAAAGCAGATTGTCTGTCTCGGTGACGGTCCGCCTAATGGCATGTGGGATCACTTCGCCCACCGTTAGCTCTTCGAAATAACGGCCTCGCGTACTCTCAGACATTGGCTCACTCCGCGTTTAACTGCCGTCCGTGTGCCCAATTCTCACGCGCGTCGCGCACGGCGATTTAACTTTTCGTCCGTTGCTTACCCGAGCGCTTTGGCGAGCCCGGTTTGCGCGTAGGCTGAGGCGAACATTGAGCGGTTATCGCGCCAACCAAAAACGGCACCAGTTCGTTGATGATTTGATCGGGATTGCTCGAGTCGGCACGGCCCTTGCTGAATTTGGGAACTCGATTCAGGAAGCTGGCGTCGTCGATCACCTGTAGCATCGCGCCCACGGTCGCGATGTAGCGCCAAACGATTACGGTGCGGGGTACGTCAGGGAGCGCTCGCGACAAGGCGTCGATGAACCGAAGTGCTATAACGTCGTATTGCGCCCGAAGTATCTCCAAGACGAGAGGCGGCCGTAGGGCGGAGGCAATGCTATAGATCCGAGAAAAATACGGACCGTCGCCCTTCGAGTCCTTTGCGAATCGAACCGCGGGCTCAACCAGGGCGCGGACGATCCCTTCGACCGAGGGTGCACGCTCTCCGGCATCCCGTTCGCACGCTTTCAGGGATTGCAGCCGAAGCGCATTCAGCGGTTCCGCGCGGACCATGACCGCCTTGATCAGGCCATCTTTCGATCCAAAATAGTATCCAATCGCACCGAGGTTCGCGCCAGCCGCATTCGTTATATCCCGAATCGATACGGCATCGAATCCGGACTCTGCAAACATCCGCAAGGCGGTACTGAGAAGTCGTTCCTTGGTGCCTTGGTCATCCAGTTTTATGTTCTTAGTGTTACTAACTTCATTCAACATTAGAGGTGAGTCCGATTCGCCGGCGACTACCACCGAACATGAGGTTAGGAATGGGAATTAGCCGAGTTCGGCCAAGTCCGTGTTGCGCGCCGTCAAGGGGCAGCCTTACTATACAATCTACAAACGAATGATGATACGCGGCGACCTTATCGTCAAGCGATCGGCGGTTCGGCGCGCTCTCGCATAGTGCCGATGTCCAGCATGAAGCCACGCGCGCCCCTTGCACAATTAGAAAATGTCGCGGGCAATCAGCTCGCGCATGATCTCTGAGCTCCCGCCATAAATACGCATGACACGCGCGTCGCGCCAAGCACGCCCCACCATGTATTCGCTCATAAAGCCGTAACCGCCGTGAAGCTGCAGCAAGTCATCCAGGATGCGGTTCTGCATCTCGGAGCCCAACAGCTTTACCATCGCGGCCCGCACGGGCGTAAGTTCTCCACGTAAGTGCTCGGCGAGACATGAATCGGTGAAGCAGCGCAGCATTTCTGCTTGGGCTCGCGCGTCGGAGAGCTTGAACCGTGTATTTTGAAATTCCATGAGGGGCTTGCCGAAAGCCTTGCGTTCCCGGGTGTAAGCGACGGTCGATTCCAACAGCGCTTCGATCGAGGCGATGGCGCGCAGGCCTATCGTCAGGCGCTCCTGCGCCAATTGATGCAAAAGGTATGAATAACCCTCATTCTCAGCCCCCAGCCGATTGGATATCGGGACTCGCACGGCGTCGAAGAAAAGCTCCGAGGTGTCTTGCGCCAGTAACCCGATCTTTTCAAGTTTCCGTCCTTTGCTAAAGCCGGTTGCGTCACGAGACACCAGGAGTAGCGAAACACCTTTCCGACCGAGCTCCGGCGCCGTTTTCGCGGCCACTATCACCAAGTCGCAGCTGTAGCCATTGGTGATGAACGTTTTCTGCCCGGTGAGGATATAGTCATCACCCTTGCGATGAGCGGTGCTTTGGATCGCCTTCAGATCGCTTCCCGTGCCAGGCTCGGTCAACGCGAGGGCGACAATGATCTCGCCGCTGGCCATCTTCGGGAGCCACTCCTGCTTGATGGCTTCGCTCCCGTACGCCAACAAATAGTGCGCCGCAACGTCATTGTGCATGGTGAATCCAAGACCCGTGGCGTTCACGCGCGCAATCTCTTCGACCATCACCGCCGAATAGCCAAAATCGCCGCCGCCCCCCCCATACGCCTCTGGCATGGTGGGGCAGAGGAATCCGAGCTTGCCGGCCTCTTGCCACACTTCGCGCGGAACCGAGCCTCGCTTTTCCCACTCGCCGTGAAATGGGACCACGCGGTCGGCCAAAAAGCGCCGGAATTGGTCCCGAAACGACTCGTGCTCCGGTGTCATGACGCTGCGTTTCACGGCGCACATCCGTATGACAGCCGCATCGGCCAAGCGGGTTTAGCACTATCAGCGCGCAACGAATCCGGCATCGATCACCAATTCCGCCCCGTTGACGAATCGGGCCTCATCCGACGCCAAATAGACGCAGCCCCAGGCGATGTCCTCGGGCTGACCGAACACCCCACTCGGTTGCTGCGACGAAAAATACTGTCGAGCGGCCACGGGGTCTTTGGCCATATTTATAGTGGCCTGAAGCATCGGTGTATCTATTGCGCCGGGATGAATCGAATTGGCCCGAATCCCCTGGGCGGCGTGTTCGACCGCGGTGGATTTCGTCAACATACGCACGGCCCCTTTCGACGCGCAATACGCGGCATATCCAGGTGCACCCACGATGCCGTACGCGGACGAGATATTGACGATGGAACCACCGCCGCGCTTTAACATCTCCGGCAACGCGTGTTTGGTGACGAAGAAGGGTCCGCGGGCATTGACCGCCATGATCCGATCCCATTCCGCCTGCGTCAGGTCAACGTCGCTTCCAGGACCTGATACGCCCGCGCAGGAAATTGCCGTATTGAGTCGGTCCCACTTGCCGACTGCACGTGCAATAGTCGCCTTGACGGACTCCTCGTTCGCAACGTCGGTGCGCACAAACTCCGCCCGAGCGCGATCTTGGGCGAGGGCGCCTAGCAGTCGTTCGTCTACGGGCTCATTCAGATCGGCCAGAATAACCGAGGCGCCTTCCTCTAAGAACAACCTCGCGGTGGCGGCACCGATGCCCGATGCGGCCCCGGTGACCACGGCGACTTTACCCAGCAGACGGTTTGGCATGTCACTCTCTTTTATTGCGATGCTCGCAATGCGCTCGACGCATCGTTAGTTTGATCATTCGCAGCCAACGTTAAAACGATCGTATGATGATCCCGGCATCGCGAACCGTCAAGGTGCAGACGCGAGCCGCTCTCCAGTTCGCCATCCGGTTGACAGCAAAACTGCATCACGATGGCGGTTGAGGCATCGCGGGATTGCTTGGCTCGTCTCGACAGGAACTGCGTATCCTCACTCATATTCGCATCGACGTCCGCACATTATGCCGATCGCCAAAACGCGGGTGTCGTCAAGGAAGCGCTCAACCTTCGCGACGACATTGCGTGCCGGATGTGGGCGGGGGCCAACGTGCCGGTACCTCTGGCCTCATCCAAGCGCTGCAGAGCGCGGCAGCCACCGGTAACTCCGTTCTCTGCGTGGCCTCGGAGAAGCGCAGGTCGCGGGCAGGTTCGGAGAGCGAGTTGCTCTGCGGGGATGCCGCGGCTGGATTGCACGTTGGAATAGGCGAGCCGGTTTGCGCGGTTCATCGGATCGCATAGCGAAAGTGTCGATTTCATAGATCATTTTCGCGCAACGAACGCCGAATTCGACTACACCTGGGAACCGCGTTGGGTTCGCGACGAGGGGTATAACAAAATACTCGTTGACGCGTGCAAATCCGCACTGGCAAAGATGCAATTGACGCCTGCCAGCATCGATCATTTCATCGTGGGTGCGACGTGCTTGCATTCGAGGTGACTGATGCCATAGAGAGCGCGCCGTCGCGAGCGCACGGGGTGGTGCGCTGGCGTGATTGGCGCAAGCCGGAAGCCAACTACATCAAGTATCTGTCCTTCAATGGATTGCTGGAGATGGACAAGGGTATGCGCGCGGAAACTGAGTCTAAGCAATCGCTGAGCGCTCTCTATCGAAATTGCAAAACGGTGCTGGGTTTAGTCGGCGGCCGCAGCACAGCCAATGGCGCCGTTCAGTTTCCGCGCAGTGAAGTCAGCGTGGATACCGGTGACGCTGCGGTAGGCACTCAGGAAGACTATCCGTTGGCGGAAAAGGCCGCGCACGTACTCAGTCACACCGCAGATGACCTTTGCTACAGCCCGGCTCCTCCAGCCTATTATGGAATGATCGAATTTGACGGCGGCGGACGAATGTTCGCTGAATTCGCCGATGTGGATGCGGAGGTCCTTGCGGTTGGAGCGCCGGCTCGAATGGTATTTCGCATCAAGGAGATAGACACTCGACGCGGCTTCACCAAGTATTTCTGGAAGGCTACGCTTGTCCTTTGACTCACTAGCCTCGAACGGGAGATAACTTGGCTGAAGGCATCCGAGATAAGGTCGCGATCATCGGCATGGGTTGCGCGCGATTTGGCGAGCGCTGGGATTCAGATACGGAGAAGCTCATCGTCGATGCGTACCAAGAAGCGATCGCGGATGCGGGCATCGAGACCTCGCAGATCGATGCCGCATGGCTGGCGACCGCGGTCGATTTCATTCATTGCGGTCCGTCAGCAATTCCGCCGGCCATGGCATTGCGGCTCAATAATGTCGGCGTCACGAAGGTCGAGAATTATTGCGCCTCAGGAACCGATGCGTTTCGTGGTGCAGTTTACGCAGTAGCCTCTGGAGCCGCCGATATCGCGCTGGCAGTCGGCGTCGAGAAATTAAAAGGTACATGGCGGCCTTCCAGTTAGGACGCGAGGGACCATGTTCGACATGATCGGGGTGGTCGGATCCGCGCCAGGTAATTTCGCGCAGTTGGCTGCGGCCTATTGCGCGGAGCATGGGGTCGACAGGCGCGACCTAAAACGCGCTATGGCCCATATCTCGGTCAAGAGCCATGCGAACGGTGCCAAGAATCCGAAAGCTCACCTTCGCGGGGAAATCACGATGGAGGCGGTGCTCGAGGCGCCGATGATTGCGGAGCCCTCGGGCTTATTTGATTGTTGTGGAGTTTCAGATGGCGCCGCCTGTGCGATTGTCGCGAGGCCCGACATCGCCCGCGTGCTCGGCAAGACGGATCTTGTCACCGTGAAATCGATACCTGGAGGGGAAGTTACTTCCCTACGACGCGAGCCGCTGCTGCCCGCGCCTACAAAGAAGCCAATCTGAGTAACCCGCGCGAGCAAATAAGCTTGATGGAGGTGCATGACTGCTTTTCAGTGACCGAATTGGTGCTGATGGAGGATCTGCACATCTCGAAAGTCGGGGCGGCCCGGAAAGATGTCTTGAATGGTTACTTTGACGCCGATGGTGATCTTCCCTGCCAGATTGATGGCGGTCTCAAATGCTTCGGTCATCCGATAGGAGCATCGGGGTTACGAATGATCTACGAGAACTATTTGCAACTCATGGGCCGCGCCGGCGCGCGTGAGCGGAAAACGCCCCCGGTTCTCGGCTTATCCCACAATTTGGGAGGCATGCCGAATCAGAATGTTAGCGCGGTCGCTATCGTGGGGCTGCTCGGCGCCTGAGCGAATGGGCCGGCTTCAATTGATCCCGCGGGTAGCGGGATCGAGCCGTGCAAGAATCTTTCTTGCCTCAATCTGAAGGAGATCACCTCTGAAAGAAATCGGCCGCAAATCGAGAAGGTCTTGTGCGCCGATTACTTTCTGCTGTCCTTCGAGAATCTTCAAGTCCTGTCCAAATACGAAATCGAACGCGTCCAGGAACATTTTTTGCATCGAGGCATCGCCATAGTTGCGCACTGTGCGATAGAAGTAGTGCGAGGAGTTCTCGGTCTCCGGCGTTGCCGCGTGCACGTTATAAATTTCCACAGGTTTCGCATCGGGCTCGTCGTACGGCCTGATTGCAATCCGGAATGACAAGAACGAGGGCGCCCACCAATTCACTTCCAGTTTGTAATTGACCGGTTGATCCCATTTCTTAACGCCACGGCTCTGCGCCAACATCTCCCGCCAAAACGGCGAACCCTCATCGCCCAGCCTTTCTGCGCAGGTCCGAAAATGAATCGAGTTCGGTTCAATGTTGTACGTCATTCCGCGGTCGACGAAATCCGTTCCGGCCCGAGCATTTCTATAGAATTGCAGTTCGACGCCTGCAAATGACTCCGGATGTACGAATTCGGCGTGAGTGATGTCGAATAGGTTGTCATTTATTAGGCGGTAGTCGGCTTTTATCGACTCAAAATGTCCATATCCTCCGATCCAATCGGGATCGTCGGCGGCCGCGAAGCCGGACGGGATGGTGCTTTCGTCCGCCCGTTGCGCTTCTCCCGGCCATACCCAAACATAGCCATATCGCTGTTTCACTGGAAATGAGCGCACCGCGGCTGCTCCCGGAACCGCCGATTGACCAGGCACCTTGACGCAACGTCCATCCGAGCCGAACTCCGCACCATGATAGGCACATCGCAAGTTCTCGCCGATCACTTTGCCGAGGGAAAGAGGGACGAGGCGATGCGGGCAACGGTCCTCGAAAGCGCACAATACCCCGCCCGCGGTCCTAAAAATGGCCAGCCGCTGGCCCAGAATCGTTCGGCTGACGATACCGGCCTCGAGCTCCTGCGGCTCGGCGGCTACGTACCAGGCATTACTAATTAGCATTCGCGACCCCCATCGCTGGCACATGCCGCGCGGTCACTTCAAACGTTCGAATTATGATCTGAGCTGACGGATGGTGTCAACGACTGGCGGCCGGGTCTCGCGCAGCTCTCATTGGTCCGCCGCGTTCATACGTTTGTTTAAATCTCCTTGATATTCTAGAATCGGCACGCTTACGCAATCCTACGCAGGTCGTCTCGGCATCGGAGAATTGACATGATCTTGGTCGACGCGAAGCGCTCGATCGATGTCCTTCCATCAGGGCTCTTGTTCGTCGACGGACGACGCGCTGCAGCTGAGTCGGGTGCATCGACGGACCACATCGATCCATCAACGGGACGTCCGACGAAAAGTTTCTCGCTCGCGGGCGCGGCGGATGTAGACACCGCGGTCAAAGCGGCTCGTAGAGCATTTCCCAGCTGGAGAGCGATGCCGGCGTCGCAGCGCCGCAACCTGTTGTTGCGGTTGGCGAGCCTGTTTGAGGATCGGAGCGAGGCACTTGCCAAGCTCACGGTCATCGAGAATGGAACGCCGTTCTCGTTCGCTGCATTTGTCTCGTCCTCAACGCCGGCGGAATGGTTTCGCTACTACGCCGGATGGGCGGATAAGCTCGAGGGAAATGTGCCGCCCATGCTAGCGGGCACTGGGTTCAACTACTCGGTACGCGTTCCCTACGGTGTCATAGCGGTGTTAATTGCATTCAACGTACCGATGGCCTTCATTGGGATGAAGGTCGCGGCGGCGTTGGCAAGCGGCAATTGCGTGGTCATCAAGCCGTCGGAACTCGCGCCCTGGTCGGCGCTTGCGTTCGCGGATATATGCGCCGAGGCCGGTATTCCCCCCGGCGTGGTCAATGTCATCCCCGGGGGGGCGGAGAGTGGCCGGGCGCTGGTGACTCATCCGGGAGTCGACAAGGTCTCTTTCACTGGCGGAAGTGCCACGGCGGCCGTGATTTTGGCTGCGCTCGCTCCTACACTCAAGCCCGCGACGTTGGAGTTGGGCGGTAAATCGGCCAATATTATCTTCGAAGACGCGGATCTCGCAGTCGCTGTACCGTCCGCCATCCAGGCGAGCGTGGCGCTGCAAAGCGGTCAAGCATGTATTGCGGGCACTAGACTGCTGGTGCAACGCTCTATCTACACGGGAGTCTTGCATAAGACGCAGGCCATCGCGGCATCCCTTGCGGTCGGCGACCCGATGGAACTTCAAACAATGATGGGGCCCGTGATCAGTGAATTTCACTGTCGCCGGATTCTCGACGGTGTGGATCGGATGGCGAAAGAGGCTCAAGGCACGCTCGTCTTGCGGGGAGACCGTAAGCGGGGCTCATTGGCTGCCGGGTATTTCCTGGGGCCTTCGGTATTTGGCGATGTGAAGCCGGACAGCAATTTGGCGCAGGAAGAGATCTTCGGCCCGGTGCTAGCCGTGATCCCGTTTGACACCGAAGCTGAGGCGATCGAGATCGCGAATAATTCCCGATACGGCTTGGCGGGATACGTTTTCACGCAATCGCTCAATCGCGCGATGCGAGTCGTGAGTCAAATAGACGCGGGAACCATGTCGGTGAACGGGGCAAACTTCTTGCCGGCCAATCTGCCGTTTGGCGGTTTTAAGATGAGCGGTTTTGGACGCGAAGGCGGGCAAGAAGGCATCAACGATGTTACCCACAGCAAGAGCGTGCAAATTGTTTTCTAGATCTGCATCAGAGGTATCGCTATGGCCAAAACTGAGACACGCACCGGTGGATGCCTTTGCGGGAACGTTCGTTACACCGTTCCCGCGGAACCGCTCGCAACAGTGATCTGTCACTGCATAAATTGCCAGAAACAGGCGGGCAGCGCCTTCTCGATAGTAGCGATTTTTCCGCGTTCGGGTCTCAGCGTAGACGGCAATCCTTCCATTTACGAGGATCGAGGAACTTCCGGTCAAAAAGTATTTCGCAATTTTTGCGGCAACTGCGGTTCGCCAATATTCAGCGATACGGAGGAGGCCCGCGAACAGGGCGTTATTTATGTCAAGGCCGGTACTCTTGACTCTGTATCGGATCTAAATCCGACCGCACAATTTTGGGCGAAACGAGCGCATCCATGGATCAAGTTTCCGGATGGCGTACAGCGGTTGGACGAGCAATAGGCAGAAGCCGCTGCGGCGGTGACGTAATCCCTGCTGCGCTCCTTAGAGACCACCCAATGGTCCGAGCGGAACCTTGACATGTCTGCGAGTATGAATCATCATACGTTCGAATGAACAACTGTTGATTGATCTATTTCAATTTAAGCAGACGCGGGGAGTGCCACTATGCCAACGCTAAGTACGTCGGAAATACCCGTGGTGATAGAGGCGGCGATTACCCCGCTCCGCTTTGGCGAGGCTGTGCAATCGATGCAGGAGACTATCGACGAATCCAGAGCTTGCTTAGCGGCGGGCGCGGCAATCATCCACCACCATCACGACTTCAGCGCTCCGCAGAAGGAAGGCATTCGGCAAATGGTCGGGATTCAGGCGGGCATATTGGAAGCGTTTCCAGGGGCGCTGATGTACAGCGATTACCTGAAAGGCACTGGTATTTGGGACAAAACCGCTCATTTTCGACCGTTGCACGATGCCGGCGCTTTGCGCATGGTTCCGCTCGATCCGGCTATCGTGCAGGTCGGCAAGCTCGATAAGGATGGGCTTCCGTCAGACAGTCACGTCGCGGGGCTGACGTTTGCTGAATCGGCTGAAGTTGTGAAATTCGCGCGAGAAACCAACGTCCCCATGTCGATTAGCATCTACGAACCCGGCAACCTTCGCTGGGCGCACGCGTATGCCAAGGCCGGCATGTTCCCTGCAGGCTCGATGATCAAGTTCTTCTTTGGCGGTCCGTATACCATTGGCCTGCACAAGGTGCCCGGTGTGAATTTCGGAATGCACCCGACCAAAGCTGCTCTCGACATCTATCTGTCGATGATGGAGGGCATGGAAATGCCTTGGATAGTCAGCTGTCTGGCCGGTGTGCTGCTGGAGACACCGCTTGCGCAATACGCGCTCGAGTGTGGGGGCCATCTTCGCATAGGTATTGAGGACGCCGCCGGAGGTTCCGAGATGACCAACGTTGAAAGCGTTAAGGCGGCGATCGATCTTGCCGCAAAGGTTGGCCGGCCTGTCGTGTTTGGGGAGGCTGCGAAGAAACTACTGAGCCGAACGGAGCGAGCGCTTGCGGCGTGATCTCTCGCTAAAAGGGCGGGCGCGTACTTTTCATGTTGAAACTAGCGGACCTGGCGTTGCGGGCACTGCGTATTCCAGGCCATCACGCAATTCGTGAGCAGCGTCAAAGCACCGGAAGTAGCGATCAGCTACTCGGTACGCCGGCCGCGCTTGGCAGCTAGCGGTTGAGTGCAGATTTGGCGCTGGGTTCAAGTCATTTGCGGGATATTCACTGAAAACAATAATAACGGATACCTATAGCACGAACGTCACACCGAGCTTATATGTGCGCAATATTGCCGATCGACGCTACTATACGGGCGAGTTTCTCAAGCTGTAGCTGTCGGGATAAACGACGCTGCTCCCAGGCGCCCGAGAACCTTCGGTTTGGAGGTTCGTTACAGTTCCTGACGACCTAAGTGTTCAAGCAGCAAAGCCCAAGACGCTCAATGCCCGAGCAGCATTATGATGCAAGGACCTATAAAGCGCAGACTAGCGTGGGTTACCTCATCAAGCGCGCTCATTCGATGATGCTCGACGTCCTTGAGCGGGTGTTCGCAGAACAAGGGATCCGCTACATCCAGTATGTGATACTGACAGGGCTGCGCGACGGCATCGCCGTAAATCCAAGGGATATCTGCGTTCAGTTCCGCCACGATAGCGGCGCGCTCACCCGCGTCATCGATCAACTCGCCGAACGCGGACTGCTCGAGCGGGCGCGCCGGGACCGCGATCGACGCAAGGTGGAACTACAGCTCACCGAGGCCGGCCGGAAGAAAGTCCAGGCGTGAGCGCGACGCCTAAACCACCCAGCACGAGCAGTGTAGGCAAGGGAATGCCCGTCCGATCCGCGAGCAAGCGCAAC
>Ga0302324_100003577_pt1 | contig 35004 bp, 24 predicted proteins | sample Palsa_T0_1_FD_201949 | JGI IMG/M metagenome (GOLD analysis project Ga0302324, IMG submission 201949) | Peat permafrost microbial communities from Stordalen Mire near Abisko, Sweden - Palsa_T0_1 | ecosystem: Environmental > Terrestrial > Soil > Palsa > Peat permafrost | place: Sweden: Abisko...
TCCGCATCCGCAGCGAACTGCTGTCGCGATTCTGGGGCCGCGACGTCTTTCTTGGCGCGCACATCCTGGTGCCGAAGGGGTTCGACACGCATCCCCAGGCGCGCTACCCGCTGATGGTGTTTCATGGCCACTATCCCGACGATATCTCTGGCTTTCGCACCACACCGCCGGATCCGGATTTGAAGCCGGACTTTTCCGAGCGCTTCCACCTCGCAGGCTACAATCGCATTCAACAGGAAGAGGCCTACGCTTTCTACCAGAAATGGATCTCCGCCGATTTCCCGCGCTTTCTCGTGGTCGAAATTGAGCACGCCAATCCCTACTACGATGACAGCTACGCGGTGAACTCCGCCAATCTGGGTCCCTATGGCGATGCTATCAACAAAGAATTGATCCCGGAGATCGAACGCCGATTCCGCGGCATCGGCGCCGGTTGGGCGCGCTTCACCTATGGTGGTTCGACGGGCGGCTGGGAGGCGCTTGCCACGCAAGTCTTTTACCCCGATATGTACAACGGCGCCTTCGCCGCCTGCCCCGACCCCATCGATTTTCGCGCGTACACCATCATCGACCTCTACAAGGATCAGAACGCCTACTCCTTGAAGGGCGAAGCATCTTCCGTGGAGCGCCCCGCATTCCGTAATTATCTGGGTGAAGTGTTTGCCACGCAGCGCGATGAAAACTACATGGAACTGGTGACGGGAGACCGCAGCCGCTCCGGCGGCCAGTACGATATCTGGCAAGCGGTGTTTAGCCCGGTCGGGGCGGACGGCTACCCCAAGCCGATCTTCGACAAAGTCACCGGCGTGATCGATCCATCAGTAGCGGCGTATTGGCGCGATCACTTCGATCTTTCCTACATCATCGCCCGTGACTGGAAGACGCTTGCGCCCAAGCTGCAAGGGAAAATACATCTCTACGTGGGCAATGGCGACAACTACTACCTGACGGACTCCGTATATTTCGGGCAAGAGCGGCTCGAATCGCTGAAGCCCGCCTACGAAGGATCGGTGGCCTACGGCGATCGGGCTGAACATTGTTGGAACGGAGACCCCAAGCTGGCCAACGCCTATTCGCGGCTGCACTACAACTTCCAGTTCCTGCCGCAGATTATGGAGCGCATCAAGGCCTCCGCTCCTCCCGGCGCGGACCTTAAGAGCTGGCGTTACTAGACAGGTGTAGGCCTACGACGCCGCTTTGGTAGGTTGGGGAACCACGGAGGGGTCGCTCAGGAAGGCCTTCACACGATCGAATTCGCGCCGCAGTAGCGCGTTGTCCTGATCGAGCACGCGCGCATCTGCCGCGACGCTGTCTATTTCTATGCGTTCGGCAAGCGACCTCAGGGCGTGCGCATGGATATATGCGCATGCGCCCTTCAACTTGTGGGCCGCCTTTGCGATCTTCGCCCGCTGGTTTTGAGCCGTCGCGGCGGCGATTTCGCCCATTTGCTGCTCACCGCTTACGATAAAGACAGTCGCCAATTCCTGCGCAAATGCCTGATCCCCGTCCGTGAGGATTTGAAATTCGTGTAGATCGAGCGGCGCCGCGGCACTCATCGAATGATCCGATGCGGCGGCTGCCGCGGCGTCTGCGGCAGGCGCATCCGGTTTTTCCAGACCGAATTTCGCAAGGATATTTCGCAACCGTTCGACCTCAATGGGCTTGGTCAAATAGCCGTCCATGCCCGCCGCTTCGCACAGTTCCCGATCGCCCGTCATGGCGTTCGCCGTCAACGCGATGATCGGGATGTGACGCGAGGTTTCCCATTCGCGTATCTTGCGGGTGGCAGTCATGCCGTCCATGACAGGCATTTGCAAGTCCATCAAGACAATATCGAATTGCCGCTGCTGACACGCGGCCACGCCCTCTGCGCCATTGCTCGCGACCTCCACCGTGCATCCCAAGCGTTCGAGAAATCTCACCGCGACTTTCTGGTTGACGAAATTGTCCTCAACCAGCAGTACGTGTCCGGTAAATCGCTGCACCGCCTGCGGTTGCGTCAGCATGTTGAGCGTGATCATCGGCTGAGTTTCCATCTGCCACTGCCGCGGGCCGCCGCTCATAACGCGCGCTACGGCGTCGATTAATTCCCGCACACGCACGGGCTTGGTTAGATAGGCGGCGAAGCCGAGCGCGGCCAATCTGGGTGTATCGCCGTGCCGATCCAACGAGGTCAGCATGACCAATCGGGTATGGGCGAGATCTCGGATGGCGATGATCCGTTCGCCCAACATCGCCCCATCCATGTCCGGCATTTGAAAATCGGTGATGACCATGTCGAACTGCTGGTCCGAGGCGATGGCGTTTTGCAATTCATCCAATGCGGCAAGGCCGCTGCTCACGGTGGTTACCGAGTAGCCTGCGTGCACGAGCTGCGCGCTCAAGACCCGTTGGTTAGTCACATTGTCGTCGACGATCAGGATCCGGCCGCCCGCTTCAGCGCGAATCCGGCGTTCAGGGATCTCGGCCGCCGGCTTCAAGGGTAGCGTGAAGAAGAATCTCGAGCCGGCGCCCACTTCGCTGGAGACGCCTATTTCGCCGCCCATCAGCTCGACCAGCTTGCGCACTATGGACAGGCCTAAACCGGTGCCGCCGAAGTGACGGGTCGTCGAGGAGTCAGCCTGGACGAAGGGCTGGAACAGCAGCTCCAGTGTTTTCTCGGCGATTCCCATACCCGTGTCGCGGACCTCGAAATAGGTCATGGGTTTATCGCCGTTCGACCGATCGCGCACCTCGATGACGATTTCGCCGGCTTTCGTGAACTTGATCGCGTTGCTGACCAGGTTCACCAAGCATTGCCGCAGGCGCTGCGGATCGCCCAGCACGCGCCCTGTGATTTGTGGTTCGACATTGACGATCAGCTCCAGTCCCTTGGTCGCGGCCTGGAACGCCATTGCGGAGCCGACATCCTCGACATTGGCGCGCAAGTCGAGCTCGATGGATTCCAATTCCAGCTTGCCCGCTTCGATTTTCGAGAAGTCCAAGATGTCATTGATGACGGTAAGCAGGGAATCCGCGCTGGAGCGAATGGTTTCCGCATAGTCATGCTGCGTGCGATCAAGGTGAGTGTCGAGGAGTAGTCCGGTCATTCCGATGATGCCGTTCATCGGCGTGCGGATTTCGTGGCTTACATTGGCGAGAAAGTGACTCTTCGCGCGGCTCGCCGCGTGAGCGGCTTCCGTCTGTTGCCGCAGCAATTCCGAGGCCACGACTTCCTTGGTGACATCCCAGGAAACACCGAGCAGCTTCGAAGGCGCGCCATTCTCATCGAGGATTATTCGCCCGAAGTTTTGCACGTGCACGGTGGCGCCGTCGGCGCCGCGCGCGCGATAGCGCAAGCTGATCCTGTTGGTCTTGTCCACGAGCGCCGCCGCAACCGTGTCGCGAAATAAGCGTCGATCCTCGGGCAATACCAACCCTTCGATATGTTCAACGTCGAGGTTGTCAGGGTTGCCGCGATAGGTCAAAGCCTCGATCGGATTCTCGAGCCACAAGTAGCGGCGTGCGACCAAGTCGAGTTCCCAGGAACAAATTCCGGCGCTTTCAGTGGCGATATTGATGCGATCCACGAGCCGCCGATTTTCATCCGCACGACTCTTGAGCATTTCCGTCGTCAGCACGTCGCGCGTGACGTCCCATGTGACCCCGACGATGTAGCGAACCCGTCCCTGCTCATCGCGCATGATGCGCGCATAATTCTGCATATGATGGATTTGGCCGTCGATGCCCTTCACGCGGAACACGTAATCGTAGAAATCCACCTTATTTGCAATCGCTCTTCGGGGGGTTTCAAGCAAGATGCCGCGGTCTTCCGGCAAAATGATGGTCGTGAGTGTTCGAAAATAGTCCTTCAACGGCACATGATCCAAGCCGAAGCAGGGAGGGCGAGTTCCGTTCCAGGAAAAGCAGTCGGATTCGATATCGAATTCCCAGGGCGCGATTCCCGCGGCCTGGGTGGTCACGCTCAAGCGTTCGATCAGCGCACTCTCCTGCGCCGCTCTCCTTTCCAGTTCCGAGGCGTGCAGAACTTCCTTGGTGACGTCCCAGGTGACGCCCATCATGCGCAGCGGCGTGCCATTGGCGTCCCGATACACGCGCATGTGCGTTTGTACGTATTGGGGCTCGGGGCGCGGATTTGCGGTGCGGTGGCGCAGCGGCAAGATCGCATTCTGAGTCGGGTCCGCAAGCAGCGCGCGTATTGCCGCGGCCGCTTGAGCGCGGTCATCCGTGTGGATGAGGTCTTTTGGCTCCAGCGTCGCTGAAGGCGGCAGGCCGAATAAGGGCCACAAGCTGCCGTCGTTGATGAGTTCACCGGTGACGAGATCCCGCTCCCAAATGCTGATGCCAGCCGTTTCGGTGGCGAGCTTTAGTCGCGACAATAGTTGAGCTTGCCGTTCAGCTTGCTCCGCCAGCAGCGTAGCCGCCTGAACTTGATCGCTCATGTCGATGGTCAGGCCCAAAACGCGGATCGCGCGGCCTTGAGCGTTGCGGAACACTTCGCCCCGCAATTGAACCGGGCGGATGGTGCCGTCGCGCTCTTGCACTCGATAGGCGATTTCCATCGCCGCCTCGCCCTTGAGCGCCCTGATGAACTCCGCGCGGTAGCGCGAGCGGTCTTCGGGATGCACCTTGTTGAGCATCATCGAGTCGGCACGAGAGTCCGCGGCCGCGATTTCAGCATCGTAAATCTCAGCGAGATCGCCGCTGAAATGCATGGTGTTGCGAACGACGTCCCATTCCCAGATCCGTACGCCAACACTGCGGGTGACCTGCTCCAGTCCCTTGAAGAGTGAGGCGTTACCTTGTTGCTGCGGGGGGTGAAAGTTCGCCAGCGCGGCGCAGACCCCCGCGAACCACGACCGAGTGCCGTTAGCAAACCGTCGCAGCCGCCCAAAAGCCTGTGATTTGAAAAAGGTGATGGGGCGCTCCGGAGCTGTAGATACCGCGATATCGTACGCCTGCGTATCGGCGCGGAATGGGGCGCCTTTAGCGTATAAGGCGCTCCAAACGCGGCCCCCGTCACATGAGTGTGAAATTCGCCGGCCGGTGCCCGATTGGGGGCACCGGCTGGGGCTAGGCGAGGATTACTTAACTATTGCCTGATAAGTCCAGGCGTGCGACAAGCCGCGTACGTCAGGGACCCCGCTGACCGCCGCGGCGCCCGTACCCGCCGCTTGCTGGATCATGCCGAGGACAATCAAATCGTTGACCGGATCGATCCAAAACCAAGTGCCTGCGGCGCCGCCCCACCAATACGAGCCCTTGCCATAGTAGCCGCCGGCGGCAACCGGATCGGTATAAATGGCAAAGTCCAAGCCGAAGCCGGCGCCGGGCGCAAGAATCGGCACGCTCGGGGCCAACACGTTGGTACGCATGAGTTCAACGCTCAGCGGCGAGAGGAGTCTAACGCCGTCCAACTGACCGCCATTCAATAGCATTTGGCAGAACCGCATGTAGTCGGTGGCAGTCGATACCAAGCCGCCGCCGCCGGAGGAGAGCGCGGGTTTCGCCGCGAAGTCATGATTCAATCCTTCGCGCACCCCGACGGCGTGCAGTTTTCCGTCGGTGTCGTAACTATAGTATTCCGCGAAGCGGTTCAGCTTCTCCTTCGGTACGTAGAAGGCCGTGTCGGTCATCCCGAGCGGTTTGAAAATTCGCTTTTCCAAGAACTCCTCGAAGGGCATACCGGAAAGTTTCTGGACGATATAGCCTTGAATGTCGACCGAGATGCTGTAATGCCATTCCGTGCCCGGTTGTGAATTCAAAGGCAACTTGGCGACGCGCTTGATGAATTCGTCCAGCGTATTGTTGGGATTCAGCAAGTCGGCTTCCAACTGCAATTTATCGACCGCCGTTTGGCTGAAAAATCCGTAGGTGAAACCGCCGGAGTGCGACATGAGTTCACGCATGGTCACGGGATGATTTTGATCCTTCATGACCACGTTGCCGCTGGCGTCGGTCGAGTAGACTTTTAATTTGGCGAACTCCGGAATGTACTTCGCCACCGGATCGTTCAATTGCCACTTGCCTTCCTCGAACAGCATCATCATTGCGACGCCGGTGATCGGCTTGCTCATCGAATAGATCCGGAAAATGCTATCCTTTTGCATCGGCGCATTGGCCGCGATGTCGCGTTTGCCCACCGCATCGAATTCCACCACTTTGCCGTGGCGCGAAACCATGGTGACCGCGCCGGCCAGACGGCCACTGTCCACGAGCTCTTTCATGCCGGCGCTCAAGCGAGCCAGGCGCTCCGCCGACATGCCTTCGCTCTCCGCGCTGGCCGTGGGCAAATCATGTGGCGCCGCCATCGCTGGCGAAACGCTGAGGGCGGCCAAAGAAGCTATGGCCAGTAAACGCGGAAGATGCATGCGAGGACTCCCTATTAGATGTTATTCAGCAAACCCGGAGCACAGTGTATTCCAACGCGGAATACTCGGACAGGCTCCTCAGGCTCGCTCCAGTATCCAGCTCGACATAAGATCGAAGAGCGCGGCGCGCGAGACTTCGTCTTCGTTGTGGACTTCGTGAAGAAGCTTTGGATAGGTTACGAGCTCCTTGTCGCGGGAACCGAGGCTGTCGATGAGCGTCCGTGAACCGCTGATCGGACAAACCTTGTCCGCTTCCCCGTGTACCGCCAGCCAAGGCAGCGTGATCTTGGGGGCGTTTAGGCGGCTGGTGCGGCAGGCCTGCGCGAAACCATAGAGCAGTCTTAAGCTTGCGGTGCGCGGCACCAGCGGATCGTTCATGTGCCGGCGTTGCTCCTCCACGACCTGCGTGAGCGCGGTGCCATCAATCCGTAGGCTGATTCGCACACGCGGCGCGAGCGCGGCCGCAATCCGCAGAAGGGCGCCGGCGGCGCCGTCCAATTTCGGCATGGCATCAAGCGCGCAACCGGTTGTAATGAAGCCGCGGGCCCACGTAAGGTCTGGGGCGGCAAGCACCACCACGACCGAACCCATGCTGTGCCCCCAGACAAACAGCGGCAATTCCGGGAATCTCTGGCGCACATTCTCGCCGATCAAATTCAAGTCGGCGGCGAAGTCCGTGAAATTACCGATGTGCGTACGCGTGCCGGGGCTTTGCCCGTGACCGCGCTGGTCATAGACGAAGCTGGCAATATTCTTGAGCGCCAGCGCTGCAGCCGCGTGCCGGTAGCGGGCGCCATGTTCGGCGATTCCATGCACGATGATAAGACCCGCCTTCGCGCCATCCGGCACGGTCTCATACCCCGGGAAGCGCGTCCCGATCATGGGCTGATCTGCCCCGCGGAATTGGCTTGCACCTTGGTGAGCAGCCAAATCCCCGCTAAAACCAGGACTGTTCCCGCTACAATCCACGCAGTAAACGGCTCGCCCAGTAGGATAACCGCCATCAGTATGGTCGACACGGGGCCGACGGTACCAGCTTGCGCCGTCAGTGAGGCGCCGATGCGCTCAATGGCCATCATGACCATCAGCACCGGTGCAAAGGTGCAGAGCGTTGCATTGAGCACGGAGAGCCATAACACGGCGGCGGGTACCGACATGCTGCTGATCGGCCTTAGCAATAAAAACTGCGCGATACAAATGAGGCAGGCCACCGTGGTTGCCAACCCGGTCAGCCGCAGTGCGCCAAGCCGCGCCACTTCCTCGCCGCTGTATGCCAGATAAATGGCGTAGCTGACGGCACTGGCGAAAACCAGCGCCGCACCCAACGGCACATCGGCTCCCTGCAAGGACATCTCGCGTCCGAATACACACAGCACGCCGCAATAACTGACGGCCAGGGCGAGAATTTGGCGACGCGTCACTTTCTTGTGCAGCAGGAAGGCGCTCAAGGCCAGTACCAGCGTCGGATTGAGATACAAAATCAATCGCTCCAAACTCGCACTGATATAGCGCAATCCGGCGAAATCGAGAAAACTCGACAGGTAGTAGCCGCAGAATCCGAGGCCAAGGACGGTCCGCGCGTCGCGCCACGTCAGCGCGGGCTTGCCCCGTCCGGCCCACCACGCCAGCAATACAAACATGGGTAGCGCGAACAACATCCTGTACATGATGAGCGTGACCGCGTCGACGCCGTAGCGATAGGCCAATTTGACGATGATGGCCTTGCCGGAAAAGCCGACGGCACCGAGGCCGGCCAGGATCAGCCCGCGCCGTCGCGTATTCGCGGGGATCTGCAGGGTGGGGGACAATGCGCTCACGAAGCCGATTCTACGGACTCGCAGGCGCGCGGTTAGGCTTTTATCAAGGTTCGCGCAGTCGAAACCGCTTGCTTCCGTAGGCTCAATTTGGGTCGGAAAATTCCGGATCCTCGACGAACTCGCGGTCAGTCAGGCTCTTGAGAAACTCCAACAGATCCGCGCGCTCCGTCTCTGAGAGCGCGAAGGGGCGGACACGAGAGTCCTGCAGAGAATTCTTGTGACCGCCGCGCACGTAGTGATCCAGCACCGCGTCAAGGTTAGGCAAACTGCCGTCGTGCATGTAGGGCGCCGTGAGTGCCACATTGCGCAAGGTGGGGACCTTGAATTTGCCCATGTCGGCGGCGCGATGCGTGACCTCGATCAAGCCACGATCGCTCGAGGGGTAAGCACCGCGGCCGTCGAGATCGTAAAGGCCGGTGTTGGCGAATAGCGCACGCGCACGGGTGTGCCCCTCGTAGACAATTGCCCCCGTGAAGTTGATTCCCGAGTGGCACTGGGCACAGCCAACACGAGTCGAGTAGAAAAGCGCCATGCCGCGCTTCGCTGAGGCAGACAGCGCGGTTTGATCATCGTCGAAGACGTAATGGTCGAACGGCGAGCGGCCGGAAATAAAGGTTCGTTCAAATGAAGCGATCGCCTTGATGATGTGATCCGTGGAGAGCGGCTTAGGCTGGCCCGGGAACGCCGCCGCAAATTCTTTGCGATAGGTTGCATCGGCAGAGAGCGCGGTCACGGCCGAGCCTCCGTTTCTTTCGAGACCCATCTCCACGGGATGCTCGTTGAACAAAGGCTGGCGCATCTGCGATTCGAGTGAGCGGACCTTGTCGCTGCTCCAGGTGAAGGCGGGATTGTAGGCGACGTTGGTGAGACTCATCGCGCTGCGCCTCACGCTCTCGCCCGTGGCACCCTGCGCGTGCGCCCGGCTGTCCGTGAAAGCCATCTCAGGCCGATGACAACTTGCGCACGAATATCGGCCGGATGATGACAGGCGGGTTTCGAAGAACAGCCGCCGACCTAATGCAACCTTCGCGGTGGACATCGGGTTGTCGAGGGGAACCGCGGGTCGCGGGAATCCCGGGGGCAGGTGCCACTCGTAGTTTGCAGTCGAGAGGCCATCCGCGGCGCAGGCGGCGCCATCAATCGCCGCGCACGCCGCCAGCGCAATGAAGAAATCGCGAATTTAATGCAGTCCCGGTCTCCAGCCTTGAGCGGCGCCAATCGCCAGCGATGCGGTTTGCGCGGCTACACTCGCGCGTTCATTCATCCACTGGGTAAAGGCTTCGACGTCCGCCGATGACAAGCCTTGAGAGTCTTGCCGGCGCGCCTCTGCCCAATGGTGCATCGCGACCATCAATTCGTCGGCGAGCGGCCTTGCCGAGCTGAACAACGCCATGTAGGCACCCTTTGCCTCTTCGATCTGATTCAAGCCCAAATATGCTTCGCCGCGATACTCGATCGCGTCGGGATAATTGGGATTGATTTCGAGCGCCTTGGCATAGGAGGCCAGGGCGTCCTCATAATTGCCCAGATGACGGTTGGCAAACCCGAGGTAGTTCCAGGCCTCATACATTTTCGGATCAGCGCCGACGGCGTCGATGAATGATGCCAACGCATCGTGGTAGGCCTTCTGGCCTTTGTCGTGCGCTTTTGCGGCCTTTTCCGGCGTCGACGCTTTAGCCGATTCCGCGTCGTACTCTCGGGCTTTCTTGATATTGCGGAAGCCGGCGTTGTAGGCGTTCTTTGCGGCATCTGATCCGCTGCGCGGTGTGGCGGTCACCATTCCCGCAGGACCTGTGGACGAACCGCCGCCGTGCGCAAGTGCCGCGCCTGCGGGCGCCATACCTAAGACGGCGATGAATCCCAAAATGCCGAGAAAGCTTCGCATAACGACCCCCCGTTTTCGATGTGAGTACCTGTGCGATTCAAGTCGGTTTAACCAATATTGCGATTCTGTCTGGACCTTATTGCGGCCCCATAAGTTCAGCCGCTGGGTGGGGCAGGGCCTGAACTTCTTCAGCGGTGACTTCGGCCTTGTACGCATTGCCAAAATGGCTGCGCACATAATTGACCACATCGGCGATCTGCGCATCGCTTAGGTGCGCCGGCCCCGAGTTCATTCCGTGGCCGGCAGGGAATCCGAAAGGCGGCATGCCATTGCGGCCATCGAGCACGGTCAGGGCCACAAAACGCCAGGATACAAAGTTCTTATTTGCGGCGAGTTTGGGATAGGACCCCGCACCCACCGCGCCCTGGCCGCCCGGCATGTGGCACCCCTGACAGATGTGATCATAGATTTGTTCGCCGTTGAGCGAACCTAAGGTTGCCCGCGAGGTAAACATCGGGCTATCCGCATAGGCGCTCAACATGAGGAGCAGCGCAGCCGCGCCCAGCGCGACACCCAGCGCAACGTTCCTCATGCTCGTTCTCCTTGCGCAACGGCACGCTGGTGGAGTCGGCCGATCGTATCGAGCGCCGAGGTGACCGCCCCTTCCTGCCATCCGCCCAGAAACGAGGCGTGCTCTCCCGCGAGCGCAAGGCGACCATCGATCTGGCACAAGTCGTCGTAGTGTTTGGCACGCGTCGCGCTGGTCCACATGCCAAAACACCCCAGCGTAAAGGGTGCGCGATGCCAGGCCACGGCGACGCCATTTTCGAATTCCTTGTGATATTGCGGGTGGATTTGGCTGCCGTAATCGACCACCTTTTGCACGCGCTCCGCCGGTGTCATCGCGGTGAATTCCATGGCTCTCAAACCCCAGATGTAGGCGCCCAGCAGCACACCCTTGCCGCCGCTTTGAAAACCGGTGTTGGGGTAGCCGATATTCATGATCGGCAAGTCGGTGTAGGTAATGCCGCCAAAAATCTTTTCGTCTTGCTCCCAGAAGCGGCGCTTGAATTGCAATCCTGCCTTGACCGATGCGGCATACGGAACCGCGGAAATGGCCGATGCCATGCTTTGGCTGACGTTCATGGAAATCTGCGCCAGAATCGGCAGGGGAATGGTGCACAAGCACCAGTCAGCCCGAACAGTTTGCTGCGCGCCGGGACTTTGGACGTCGGTGAAAGTGACGGTAACGCCGCGATCATCCTGGTGGATGTCCGTTACCTTGGCGTTGTAGCGAATCAGCGGACCCAACTCTTTGCCGAATGCCTCACCGATGCGACCCATGCCGCCAGCCGGTTGAAACAGCGCCGTCTGCATATCGAAGGTATCGCCGTTGGCCACTCCCGACCACAGACCCGAATCGAGGATGTCGTGAAGCGCGGCGGGCTTGGAAGGAATGGGCCTGGCGCTCAAGCCGCCGCCGGGACTCTTTTCATAGCCGCGCCGATCGCTGCTGGCATCGCTCGAGACATAGCTGTAATTGGTGTCGAGCGCTCCCCATTGGCGCAGCGACTCGAGCAGCATTTCCTGGTCTTCCTTCGTGACCGAGGCATCCAGCGCATTCTGCCGCGTAGCTTTGGCCAACAGCTCCGCGACGTGTCCCTGATAATCGGCTTTGACCTCGCGATAGCGCTGCGGCTTGCCGCCAAATGCGTTGCTGCTATGCAAATACGCGTTGTAATTGACCTGAAAAAACGGCTCCAGAGGAATGTTCAAGAGCTTGGTGTAATGCATCATGCCGTGGTGGTGATACGGAATTCGCCATGGCCCCGGATTGATGTAAAAATCCTTGTCGAATTCGCACTGCTGGGTGTGGCCGCCAAGCTCCGTGTAGCGGTCGCCGCCGCGCAGTGTCCAGTTTCGCCCGCCCGCTCTGGCGTTGTATTCCAGCACTTGAACCTTGTAGCCCGCATTGCGCAGCTCGTACGCGGCGGTCATGCCCGCCATGCCGGCGCCTAGAATCAGCACCGAGGCGCCGCGCGGCGCGCCCTGCAGATCAACCGGGCCCTGGTAGGGCGACTCGGCCGCGAACCCTAGGGTGCTCATCGCCTGGTACATCGCGGTGGCGCCGGCGGTGGCACCGATCATGCGCAGCAGTTCGCGCCGGCTTAATGAACTCGAACCATCCCCATTTTCCATCGCGTCCCCGTCAAGGCGCCGTTTCCCCTGCGGTCAATAGTACATGAGCCCGGATGGCGCGCATCAATCGTGATCCCGTTCTTAAATGGATTGGTTGAACTGCCGCTGGTTTGGCAAGTCTTATATAATGGCGGCGATACTTTTTTGGGCCAGGAAGCCACGGGTACTCTCATGCAAAAGCTCATCAAGATGCGTTCATTCACCTTCGCGCTGTGCGCGAGTGTTGCGTTGTTGGCCACGAGCGCTCCGGCATTCGCGCAGCGTTATGGCGGGTGGCACGGTGGTTACGGTGGATGGCATGGCGGCTACGGATGGCGCGGCGGCTATGGTTGGCGCGGCGGCTATTGGGGACCCTGGGGCTGGGGTTGGGGCGGATTAGGGCTGGGACTTTATTTCGCAACGCTGCCTTATTATTACTCGACCTATTATTGGGGCGGGGTTCCTTACTATTACGCCGATAACACCTACTACCGCTGGGACGCCGGTGTGGGTCAGTACCAAACGGTTGCGCCGCCAGCCGGTCTTCAGAGTCAGAATGGTCAGAATGGCGCTCAAGGGGCCGCGCCCGCTGGGTCGGACCTCATTGCCTACCCGAAGAACGGTCAGACCCAGGAGCAGTCGGGCAAGGACAAATTCGAGTGTCATCAGTGGGCGGTGGGCCAAACCGGCTTTGATCCGACTCAGCCGGGGGGCGGGACAGCCCCGGGCAATCGATCCAACTATCTGCGGGCTCAAGCTGCGTGCCTGGAAGGGCGCGGCTACAGCGTCAAGTAAGCGCTTTGCCTTCATTGACGACCCCTTAAGGCCCTTTGTGGGCCTTAAGGCGTTATAGCGCGGCTTTTTTCGACAGACGCACGGCTGTCGTGGCAAAATGCCCGGCTTTTGACCCGGCCCGTAAGGCCACCTTTCAACTTTTACGGAATTCGCTATGGCCCGCACTACCCCCCTTTCCGATATCCGCAATATCGGCATCATCGCCCACGTCGACGCCGGCAAGACCACGACGACAGAGCGCATCCTGTATTACACGGGGCGTAAGCACACCATCATCGACATTCACGATACGAAGGATCTGAAAACTTCGACGACAACCGATTATTTGGAGCAGGAGCAGAAGCGCGGCATCACCATTCAAAGCGCCGCCGTGTCGGCCTTCTGGCGCGACAAGAAAATCAATTTGATCGACACGCCGGGACACGTCGACTTCACCATCGAAGTGAATCGATCGCTGCGCGTGCTTGACGGGGCAGTGGTGGTATTCGACGGCGTCGCGGGCGTCGAACCGCAATCGGAAACCAATTGGCGTCTCGCCGACAACTACGACGTGCCGCGCATTTGTTACGTGAACAAAATGGATCGCAGCGGCGCCAACTTTTTGCGTTGCGTCGACATGATCAAAAAGCGTCTGGGTGCGAGGCCTTTACCCGTGCAGCTCCCGATCGGATCGGAAGACAATTTCAAAGGCATGATCGACCTGGTGGAAATGAAGGCGCTGGTGTGGGATTCCGACGACAAGGATGCGCAGTGGCAGGTGCTGGAGGTGACCGCGGATCTGGCTGACAAATTGCACATCACCGTGCCGAGCGATCGGCAGCTGCTCGCGGACGTCAACAAATTTCGCACCGAATTGGTGGATACCTGCCTCGAGCAAGACGATGAGGCCATGGAAGCCTTTCTCACCCACGGAACGATGCCGTCCGGCGACATTCTGCGCGCCTGCTTGCGCAAGGGAACACTGAATTCGGCCTTTACCCCGGTGCTTTGCGGCTCCTCGTACAAGAACAAGGGCGTGCAACAGGTCCTGGATGCGGTGGTGGATTATCTGCCGGCCCCGACCGACGTGGCTTCGATCAAGACCGTCGATGCGGACGGCCACCCGATCGGCGAGCGCAAGACTTCGGACGATGAGCCGTTCTCAGCGCTGGCTTTTAAAGTCATCAACGATATTTACGGTGCACTGACCTTTATCCGCGTTTACTCGGGCGTTCTCACCAAAGGCGCCTCGGTCATGAACTCGACCCGCGGCAAACGCGAAAAAATCGGCCGCATGGTCGAAATGTTCGCCAAAGAGGCCAATCCGGTCGAAGAAGCGCGCGCCGGCGACATCATTGCCTTGGTCTCGTTGGCGGATACGGAAACCGGCGACACGCTGTGTGACGCGGCGAACGAGGTCGTGCTGGAACGCATGCGATTCCCCGAGCCGGTCATCAGCGTATCGGTCAAGGCCAAGGTCAAGGCAGAACAGGAGAAGTTCGGCAGCGCCTTAGGGAAAATGGTCCGCGCCGATCCCTCGCTGCATTTGGAAACAGACCGCGAGACCGGGCAAACCATTTTGCGCGGCATGGGCGAGTTGCACCTGGAGGTGACGCTCGATCGCATGCGCACCGAGTTTGGCGTCGAAGGCGTCATGGGCGAACCGCAGGTTGCTTACCGCGAAACCATTACCAAGAAGATCACCGAACAATATATTCACAAGAAGCAGACCGGCGGTTCCGGGCAATTCGCAGAAGTATGGATCGTATTCGAGCCGCTGGAACGCAGCACCGGGTTCCAATTCGTCGACGAAACCGTCGGCGGTTCGGTGCCGCGCGAGTTCGTGCCGTCGGTTGAGAAGGGCCTTAAGGTGCAAAAGGAAGACGGCGTCCTGGCGCATTATCCAACCGTGGACTTCAAGGCGACCCTGATCGATGGCAGCTTCCACGACGTCGACTCCAATGCGATGACCTTCGAAATCGCGGCCAAGGCTGCATTCCGCGAGGGAATCCGCAAAGCCGCGCCGATATTGCTCGAGCCGGTCATGAAGGTGGAAACCGTGACGCCGGGAGATTATCTAGGCGATGTCATCGGCGACATCAATCGTAGGCGCGGTTCCGTGCAGGACCAACTGGAGCGCGGCACCAATATCGCAGTGGTCGCGATCGTGCCGCTCTCGGAAATGTTCGGCTACATCGGTCAATTGCGCGGCATGACCAGCGGGCGCGCCTCGTACACGATGGAGTTCTCGCACTACGAGCCGGTTCCGCGCAACGTTGCGGACGAAGTCATTGCCGAAGTGGCGAAGGCCAAGGCAGCCTTGACGGCCTAAGCGTAGCGGAGCGCATGGCCGGGGCCGCAGACCCTGTAGACTGGGAGCCTGCTCAGACAGGCTCCTAAGTTCCGTGACCGGCCCAAAAGCTACAATCAAGTCAGGTTCGACCACAGCCGCTGCGATTGCGACCGATGAACGCAGCAATCGCCTGAATACCAAGGCGGCGGGCATCATCGGCCTCGCGGTGATGTGCAGCCGGCTGCTTGGGCTGTTGCGCGAACAGATTTTCGCGGCGCTGTTTGGCGGCGGCATGGCGATGGACGCCTTCACCGCGGCATTTCGCATCCCCAACCTCTTGCGTGATTTGTTTGCCGAGGGCGCGCTGTCCATGGCCTTCGTCACGACCTTCAGCAAGACCATCGCGCGCGGCGGCGATGAGGACGCGTGGCGGCTCGCGAACAAAGTGGCCACGATGACCGCGACGGTGCTGGGTCTGCTGTGCGTCGTGGGCATGGTGTTCTCGCCGCAGTTGGTGGCACTGCTCGCGCCCGGGTTCGACCCTGACAAGGCCGCGTTGACCGTGCACCTCACGCGCATCATGTTTCCCTTCATTCTGCTGGTGTCGCTCGCCGCATTGGTGATGGGCATGCTGAATGCCAAGAATCGCTTCGGCATGCCGGCCATGGCATCGAGCTTTTTCAACATCGGCTCCATCGTCGGCGGCGTGGGCTTGGGATTTTGGATCGATCCGCACTTCGGTCCTCGCGCGCTGATCGGGCTGGCATTTGCAACCCTCATCGGCGGCGGCCTGCAGCTTGCGGTACAGCTGCCTTTGCTCGCACGCCTCGGCTATCGCTTCCGTCCGGATATCCACTGGCGCGACCCGGGAGTGAAAGCCATATTGTTGTTGATGGGACCGGCCGTGATTGCGGCCAGCACGACCCAGATCAACGTCATGGTCAATTCCATGTTCGCCTCGACCTTGGGCGATGGCGCCATTTTTTGGTTGGCCATTGCGTTTCGACTCATGCAGCTGCCGCTCGGCCTGTTTGGCGTTGCCTTGGGAACGGTGACGTTGCCGCTGCTGTCGCGCTTGGTGGTCGCCGGGAAAACGCGCGAATTTCGCAATGAATTGGCGCGCGCGATCCGTTGGGCGCTGCTGCTCACGCTGCCCTCGATGATGGGACTCATGCTGCTGGCGGAACCGATCATTTCGGTGCTGTACCAGCATGGGAAATTCAATGCTGATCAAGCCGCGCAAGCGGCCGGTGCGCTGCGCTTCTACGCCATTGGCCTTGGCGGCTATGCGGCCCTGAAAGTATTGGTCAATGCCTTCTATGCGCTCGACCGGCGCAAGACTCCAATGCTGGTGAGCTTCGCGGCGGTGGGCTTGAATCTGCTTTTCAATTGGGTATTCACGTTTCGCTTGGGCTGGGGTCATCGGGGCCTGGCCTTCTCCACGGGCTGCGTTGCGACTTTCAACTTTTTGCTGCTGTACTTCTTGATGCAGACTCATTTGAAAGGGCTCGAGTCGCGTCGTTTGCTTTTATTGCTGGCAAAGGTTGCGCTGGCGAGCGTCCCGTTGGTTGCGGTGTGCGCGGCCTCAACTCACTGGCTGCTGGCCGACTGGCAGCACCAAGCGCTGTTGCCCAAAATCGCGGCCCTGCTCGTCACGGTGACCGCAGGTGCGGGCCTATTCGCCGCGAGCGGCATTTTGCTGCATATCGAAGAGCTCAAAGAGCTGCGCGACGCATTTATGAGGCGCCTGAAGCGCTAAACGCCGTTAAGACGGTGTGGCGCTACGCTTTGGAATCTCGCTGCCGCGAATCACCGCGGGGCGCAGCTTGAATGAATTCAGTGCGCGCCCGACATGGGTGAAATCGGTAAAGCCTACGAGTTCGCCGGAATCGTAGAAGCCAATCAGATTGCTGATCCAGGGAAAGGTGCTGATGTCGGCGATCCCGTAATCATCGCCCATGATCCAGGTGCCCTCGCTCAGACGCCGATCAAGCACGGCGAGCAAACGCTTCGACTCGGCGATGTAACGTTGCAGCGGGCGTTTATCCTCGTAGTCCTTGCCCGCGAACTTATTGAAGAAACCCACCTGGCCGAACATCGGGCCGATGGCGGACATCTGAAACATCAGCCATTGAATCGTCTCATACCGCCGCGCCGCTTCGCGGGGCATGAGGAGTCCGCTCTTGTCCGCCAGATAAATGAGAATCGCGCCGGACTCGAATAATGCGAGCGGCTTGCCGCCGGGGCCTTCGGGGTCGAGGACGGCGGGTATTTTTCCGTTGGGATTGAGTGATAGAAATTCCGTTGTCTTTTGGTCATGGGTGTCGAAACTGACCAGGTGCGGCTCATACGGCAGGCCGGTTTCTTCAAGCATGATCGATACTTTCACGCCGTTGGGCGTCGGCAGCGAGTAAAGCTGAATGCGATCGGGATGCCGTGGAGGCCATTTCCGGGTGATGGCGAAGGCAGAAAGCTCATTCATCGCAAAGAACTCCGACTATTGTTAAATGGCCGCCGCGCGCTGGCGAGCGTCCGCTTAGGATCGGCTATGATAGCGGCGAACTCATCGATTCACCGGAGGGCGCCATGAAGTTACCGCTGCCACTGTCAGTCTGGTCGATGTTATTGGCATGCGTGGTTTGCGCCGCGGCCGCCGAGGCTGTTCCCGTGTCTCGTCTTGAAGTTCGCGTCGTAACCGGTGGCGCGGAACTTAGCGCGGGCAGCGATTTGGAATTGCGGATTTACGAGGCAGGTAAAAACGTCAGACGCCTGCCGCTGGTGCACGGCGAGGCATGGCTTCCTGACTCCACCCATCTCATTCCACTCAGGCTGAACGATGCGCTCGAGCCGCGCAACGTGGTTCGCTTCGCGCTTTACTATCGCGCCGGCAGTCCCCTCGCGCCCGCGTGGGAAGTCGTGTCCGCGGATGTTGAGATTCCCTCGGGCCAGGAAGCTCCCCAACGGTTGCTCGATGCGACCCTGTCCGGTGTGATCGTCAAACAAGGCGAACTCGCGACCGTCGAGCGCGATCAAGCGACCATGGCATGCAGCAGCGACGCTGATTGTGATGACCATCGGACCTGCAACGGAAAGGAGCGCTGCGCCCCGCACGCGGCCGGCGCCGACGCGCGCGGCTGTGTCAAGGGTACGCCCGTGGTTTGTCCCGTGAATCAGGTGTGCGGCGAGGGTGTGGGCTGTCATGGCGCCGACTCGTTGAAAAAGTTTAGCTCGGACGCCACCGCACCGAAACCATGACCCCGGACGGAGTCTCTGGCTGGTAGCATCTCTATAGATGGACCAGCCCCTTACGATCGACTTGCGCAGCGATACGGTGACGCGGCCGACCTCCGGCATGCGCGCGGCCATGGCGGCCGCGGAAGTCGGCGATGACGTCTTTGGCGATGATCCGACGGTCAATCGCCTGCAGGCGGTTGCTGCGGAACGATTCGGATTCGAAGGCGCCTTGTTCTTTCCGACCGGTACCCAAAGCAATCTGGCGGCGTTGATGGCGCATTGCGGCCGCGGCGATGAATTCCTGGTGGGACAGGAAGCGCACACCTATAAATATGAGCAGGGCGGCGCTGCGGTGCTCGGCAGTATCCAACCGCAACCGTTGGAGCACGAAGCGCACGGCGGGATTTCCATCGAACGCATCGCCGCTGCGATTAAATCGGATGACTATCATTTTGCGCGCACCCGATTGCTGGCGCTGGAAAATACCATCGGCGGCCGAGTTCTGCCGATGGACTACCTGCGGCAGGTCACGGAGTTTGCTCACTCGCGCGGGCTTGCCACTCACCTGGACGGCGCGCGCCTGTTCAATGTCATTGTGAAATTGAAAATTGACGAACGCAGCGCGGTTGCGGGTTTTGACTCGGTGTCGGTGTGTCTGTCCAAGGGGTTGGGCGCGCCCGCCGGCTCGATATTGTTGGGCACCCGAACGCTGATCGGGGCAGCCCGGCGCTGGCGTAAGGCTTTGGGAGGCGGCATGCGGCAGGCCGGCGTGCTCGCGGCGGCGGGACTGTACGCTTTGGAACATCATGTGCAGCGGCTCGCGGAAGATCATGCCAATGCAGAATATCTGGCAGAAGGGTTGCGCGCAGCCGGTCTGAAAGTGACACCGCCGCAAACCAACGTGGTGTATATCGAGGTCGCGGCCCCGCAAATTGATGGCCTAAAAGCGCATTTGCGGCAGCGTGGTATCCTTGCCAGCGTTGCGCCACGGACTCGTCTGATGACGCACATGGATTTGCCGCGTGGAAAAATTGACCGCGCGATTGAGGCGTTTCGCGACTATCCGCATTGGCCACTTTAGCCGGAATGGCGTCGAAACCGGCGCCTCGCATCTTGCAGATCCTGCGGCGTATCGACATCCCAACCGGCCGATGGCATTTCGACCAGGACTCGACTGGCAGCGGGCAATTGTCCGATCAGCTCGCGAAGACCGACATCGCCGCCAAGGGCCGAAGCGCGCGAATACAGCCACGGCGGCAGAACTACCGGCGTTGCACCGGCAAGGTCGATTTTCCGGGCAGTCAGGCGTCGCGGGGCTGACTGCCAGCGCAGGACCAGCCTGAAGAGATCTCGATTTTTGAGGTGGATCAAATCCACCGGCAACAGCAATATGCCAGACGCATAGCGCGCCGCGGCGATCCCTCGACGCACCGAGCTCGATAGTCCTACCGCCCGCCGGGCGTTCACGGCCCAGCGTACCTTGATGCCCAGGGCCTCGATCCGGTATCGCGCTGCGTTACGCGGCACCACCACCACAATTCGATCCGCGCCAATTCCTGCTGCCGACTGGAGCGTTCTTCGCAGCAGGCTGACGCCGTGCACGCGCGCGAGTGCCTTGGGCTGGCCCAAACGGGAAGAAAAACCGGCCGCCAGCACCACAATTTGCAGCTTGCGCGGGTACGCGGCATTCATTGGTAGAATGGTGCCAATGAAAAGCGCACATGTGAATCTTCAGCGCGGGCCATTCTTGATACCTATATGGCTCACGGGCATCGGGGCGATTGCCGCTTTCGGCGTCGCCGTATTCGCGATTTTCGCGCTTTGGGTCTGGTTCACCGCGAATTCGACCGTGGTGATCGTCATTCGGCATGCGGAAAAGGAATCCATCAGCGCGCCGGATCCGTCGCTGTCAGAGGCCGGCGAGGCGAGGGCGGCGCTCTTGGTGCGGATGTTTGGCCAACCGACTGGCCCCGGCCGCCTCGACGCCATCTACATATCCTCGGCGCTGCGCAACCGCATGACCGCGGCGCCGCTCGCGGCGCGGCTTGGAATCGTTCCCATCGTCGCGCCCAGCGACGATCCAAAGGCCCTGGCGCATCGCATCGTGCGCGAGAACAGCGGCAAGCGGGTCATGGTGATTGGACACGCCAACACGGTGCCGGACATCGTCGCTGCTCTGTCAGGCCGAAACGACATAGCGCCAATTGACGAACATGAGTTCGGCACCATGTACATCGTGACGGTGCCGCGCATTGGCCACGCCAATGTTCTGCGCTTAAGTTATTGAGGATTTGCCGCCCGCAACATAATCGCCTTGCGGACGAATTCCGCGTGCTTGGCAATCTTGAAATCCGCCAGTACCGAGTCGCGAATACGGCGGCCGCCGTCGATCAGGTACGAGGCTCGCCGAACACCTATGCCCAAGGGACCGTTGACCCCGTACATCTTGACGACAGCCTTGTGTTGGTCCGACAGCAGCACGAACGGCAAGTTGTACTTGGCTCGAAATTTAGCATGGGACTCGGGGCTTTGAGGGCTGATGCCGACGACGTGCAGGCCGGCTCGCTGCACCTCGTCGTGCAAATCTCGCAATACACAGGCTTGGCGCGTGCAACCCGGGGTGAAGTCAGCGGGATAGAAGTACAAGACGATCGCACCGGAACTTAGCAACTCGGTCAGAGATCGATCAGTCCCAGTCTCATCCGGAAGGGTGAATTCCGGCGCACGTTCGCCCGCTTTCAGCATACTTTTTCCTCCTCCGCAACATCCTAGCCTATGCCTTGGCTATCTGTGCGCGATACTTTGGCAGAATGAAGCTTTGCTGCTAGTATTCTTCGCCCTTTTCGGGGGAGTAGCTCAGTTGGGAGAGCGTCGCGTTCGCAATGCGAAGGTCGAGGGTTCGATCCCCTTCTCCTCCACCATCTTAAGAGGCCGGTTGTCCGTCTCCGGCCTCTGTTTCCTGCCTCGGTAGCTCAGTGGATAGAGCGAGTGCCTCCTAAGCGCTAGGTCGCAGGTTCGATTCCTGCCCGGGGCACTTTTTGTGACCTCAAATCAATAGGGACCAGATTATTGGCGCACCCCCACATGGATCGCCGGGCTCTCGCCGCTCGCAACACTCGCGAGTACCAGCGCGTTGCCATCCGCGCTGATAGCACCGCTATACACGTTGCCCTCGGAGTCGGTGAGCTCTAATGTGCCATCGTCCGCCACCGTATAGGTTCCGCTGTCCGTGTTGTTCGTGGTGATGGTTCCATTTGCGTTTTTTGTAAAAGTGATGCGATAGGTTCCATTGCCGTACGCAAACAGCGTGATTGCTTTGTTGAATGTCGAGTTGGTCGAAAGTCCGCCGTATTCCGATACGCTATAGACACCCTCAAACGTCGTCTGTGTAACTCCGGTCCCGCGCCGCACCGCGACATTGACGAACGGATCGTCGCCCGAATTGGTGTCGGCCAATACGATCAGATCGCCGTCGGCACTGACCGCACCTTTAGCCGCACCCACCGAGGTAAGTATGCCGTTCGTGACCGTCCACTGTGCACTGGCCGCATGCGTACTGATCGTTCCGGCCGTATTTTGGGTGACCGTGCCGGTAACGGTTCCATTGTTCAACGTGCCCGTTCCGACATACCCATACATGTTGCCACTGCTCAGCTGCGAGCTGATATCAACGAGGGTGTAATTGCCGTTGATTGAGGCCGTTGTGGCATTGGTATTTGGCAGCACGGCCACATAGATTTGCGGTTGGGTTCCGCTGACCATGCCCTCAGACGCGACAATCGCGTTGCCGTTGGCGCCCTCGATGCCCCCTATGCCGGGGCTGCCGTCGGTATAAGAGGGGATCGCGTTCACGGTCGTCACGGCGTAGGTTCCAGTTTCCGTCTGACCGGGCATGATCGACCCGGCGATATTGAGCGTAAAGGTCGAACTAATTGCGCTGACGCCGTCAAAGGTATCCGCACTCACGTAATCATAGGGATAGTTCACACCGCTTGCCACGTCGTTGAACGTCGCTCCTACGCTGGTAAAGGTTGCCTTCAGTGTGGCCGCATTGACGTTATAGGTGCAGTAGACCAGTACATTCGTGACATTCGCCGAGGCGATGCTGCCCGATGCGTTTTGGACGGCGCAGGTCTGGGCGCTGGTCGGAGCACCGACAGTGACGCTGTAGTTTCCACCACTTGCAACCGCTGTCGGAAGGGTGAAGGATCCGTTCGCGGAAACCGGTACGGTGTCCGCGCCATTGAGTATCTGTACCGAGGCGTTGGCGCTCAGGCCGATGAGCGTTCCTCCAACCGTGTAAGTTTGCGGGCCGGTCGATATCACCAGCGTCACCGCTGAGCCGCTCGCTACGCTCGTTCCGGCTGCGGGATTCTCGCTGATCACATCTCCCGCAACCACTGTCGCACTCGTGGCCTGGGTCAAAGTTCCGACCGTCAGACCCGCGCCGGTGATCGCGGTCGTCGCAGCGGCCTGCGTGTTGCCGACGACATTGGGAACCGCCACGGGTGCCGGACCCGACGAGACGACCAGGGCGACGGATGCGCCACCCGCCGCGCTAGCCCCGCCAGCCGGGGTCTGGCTAATCACACTCCCACTGGCAACGGTAGCGCTCGAGGCCTGCGTCACCGTACCGAGGGTGAGCCCGGCGCCGGTGATCGCGGCCGTGGCCGCGGCCTGCGTATCGCCGACGACACTCGGCACACTGACCTGAGAGGGACCGCTCGAGTCATCGCCGCCGCAGGCTGCCAGCACCACAGCCGCACCGATCATCAGAAGTGCCATCCTGAGCTTCAGCCCCAAACCTCGTGCTCTCATTATGTCCGACGACCCTGGCTTTATCAGATGCATGTCAATTTCCCTTTATTCTTGAACTTGGGTTGGCGACGACTGATTTCGTTGCGCTATCTCTGATACGTCCTTTGAGCGCGGATTGGTGAAAAATCGATCTCGTATTGATCGAATTCACCAGGCTGTTCCTCTAAGGCGTTAGTCAGGGAAGAGGGACGCGCCCTTCATTGCTGTGCTTGTGGAACAGCGCGCCGTAGTTTCCCTGGAGTTGCTGGTGACATATTTAACAAGCGGGCCTGGGACTTGGCGGCGGCGTAGCAATAACAGCCGGCGGAACAGGCCTGGTGGGCGAAGCCTTCAATGGGCTACACTGATAGCTCATGGACGGCCACGACAGCATGTCGACGTTCTTGTAGCGAGTGTGGCGATGACGACGCTGGACGATCGGCTGTACGCATGGCTTTCCGAAGCGGATGATCGGCGGTTCACTCTCGCTTTCAATTCCTATTTTTTGGTGGCGTATCCCGCGGTCGTCCGCTATTTAGCGCGGTTTGCTCCGTCGGATCCCGCGCTGCTCGAAGAAATCGCCCAGGACTCTCTGCTGAGATTCTTTGAGCGGATCGGACGCGGGCGGCGCACGGCATCAGAAGCCGTGGCGGATGCGCTTCGCCAAATCAAGCCCATTTCCGCAGATCCTTTTCACGAACGCCCGGTCCGTGCCTGGACGGCTGATGTCGAGACCTACCGCAGGGTGACGATGGGCTTTCGGTTGCCGCGCGCCGAAAGCGGCGCGTCGGTTTCTTGGAAGAACACGATCCACGAGCTCACCCTGCAGATTCCGACACTTCAGCGGCAAGGTTGGCAATTGATTGATGGCGTGCGCATTGAACTGCAGCGGTACGAACCAGGTGGCGAAGATGCGTCGCCGAACGTTGAACATTCCGTGGTGGCGCGCGAGCATAAGAAGGACGCTGGCATCGAGGAAGATTTTCTGCCTCCAGCCATTGATCCCGCCACCGCAAATCTCGCGAGTGCCGTCATGGAGTCTGCGCCATCAGCGCGCAGTGCCGAGATCAGGTTGCCGGGAACCATGCACTTTGTCCACTACGTTGTAATCGTAATTCGTGGCGTAGCGCGCCTGCGGGTACCGACGAATGGCTATCTGTTCGAGATCGCGATGTCGCTTTATCTGGACGATTACCGGAAACGGCGACGTCAGAAACGGGGGGGCTCAGACTACCCGTCGCCGCACGATGCAGTGGCGGATTCCGATGCCGAGCGCTGCGAACATCCGCTGGAAAGGCTGGCCGATCAAGATCTGGATGAGGAGAATTATCCGGATCTTGCCGCGATGCAGGGATCGCCAGGTGCACAGCCACGCTTGAGCGCGGAATGCGCGTCGATCGATCCGACGCGGACGCTCGAGGATGAGGAATATTTCGAACGCTTCTATGCTTATTTGCGCGCGCCGGTCGATGCGGCCGAGTTGGCCTTTGAAGCAGCACGGCGGCGCGGCGGCGCGCTGGCCGAACAGCGCAAAAGGGATTCCCTGGCGCAGAAATTTTCGAGAACCATGGCGGTGTTGACCGCGATCGGCGAGGGCTACACACAGGAGCAAGCCGCCGAACGGCTGCAGCTATCGAGAAATAAAGTCAAATATGTGATCGAGACGCTGCAGGAAGCGTATGCGCAGTTCGCGGCGCGTTCCGCCGGAGTGCCGCATCCACTCCCAACCGGAGGAGTGCCGTCGCATGCCCCTTGAGAGACCCAAGCCGAGTTTCGGTGAGTTTGCACGTTGGGTGGCGGCTCATCAAAATGCCGTTTTCACAGACCGCGAAGCGCCGGAGAAATTGCTGCGCGCAGCCCGCCAGGTCCGCGAGGAATGGGTGCTGGCGAGCCGGTCTTCAACAGCGCAATCAGCCGTCGAAGTGCTGCAGCTCCTTGCCGCCGCCTCAACCGATATGAACTCGCGTCCTCCTGAATTGATGACGCCAAGAGGTTTTCGAGTCACTCTTGCCTATGAAGAGGAATCCAGCGCGAAGCGGTCGTCGATTTGCGTCTTGGTCAAATGCCCGCCTGAAATGATCGGTCAGGTCCAGGGGGGAATCGCCTATCTATGGTACGGCTCGACGCGTTTCGAACTAGGGCAGTTCGATGCCGACGGAAAGGCGATTGGCACGCTGCCGGCGGGAATCGAAATCACGCTCTCCGACTTTGAGAAGGGAGCCGTGAAACTCGAAGCCCCGAATGCGCAAGCGGATCCCTAAAGGCCGATGAACTACGTTTTGTTGTTGGCCGACGCCGACGGCAAGGTCACGACATCGTTCATGGCCATTCGTGAACTGCGCGAGTTCTCGGGCGGTGAGGGGCTATCCGTGCATTTTCGGCCGGTCCGAAACGATCAACTGTTCGAATCAGCCAAGGCTGCAGGTCTTCTTGCGTACCGGATCCTCTTCGGCGAGGGTGTCGTGCGCGCGCAGCTGTGGATCGAGTACGAAGTGCTGGGTCCGCATGTGAACGTCACGGGGCGCAGCAGCGACCTGCTGTTCGCGTTGGCGCTGATCACCTCAAAATGGAAACGCGCGGCAGGCCGATATCCGGCAATTGCCGCAACGGGGGTGCTCGATGCCGATGGCGCCGCCTTGATCGCTGATGGCATCACCGCGGTACAGGGAGTCCGGCATACCGTAGCCAAGGTCGCGGCCGCGGTCCACGCACTATCCCAGGAATCTGATGCGGTCATTTTTTTTCCGGCTGCGGATGCGCAAACTGTTGCCGAGTGGCGCCCCGGCGCCGTCATTCCGCCATCCATCCGTCTCCAGCCGGTCCGCTCACTCGACGAGGCGCTCGCTCATCTGGGGATCACGCTCGAGAGAGTCTATTTGGGCAATCCCTTCCGCGGTTTGGAACCCTTCGAGTTCAAACATCGTGCGATCTTCTTCGGGCGCGATGCGGAAGTGCGGGAGGTCTTGCAGCTGTTGCTGCGACGAGAGGCGGCGGGAAACCCGGGGCTGATGGTCGAAGGCGCCAGCGGCAGCGGCAAGAGTTCATTTCTGCGAGCGGGAGTCTTGCCGGCGCTGGCCAACGCGGGATCCGCGGGCATCGCAGGTGCAATCTGGAGACCCGGGCTACTGCCGCCCGGCGCGGATGAGGCCAGAACCGCCGCTTCGATCCACGACTGCTGGGCAAACCTGCCTGAACTCAGTATGCATGCATCGGACCCAGCGATTCAAACACTGGCGGAACTGGCGCGATGGCGCCGCGAGCGGTGGCCGGCGACGATGCGGTTTGTCTGGTTGATCGATCAATTGGAGGAAATCGTCAACCACGGTCTCGCCGATCCGGTGATCGAAAAACTCGGACTGTTTCTCGAGGCGCTTCAAGCGGACGGCGTATGGACACTGGCGTCGATCCGGGCCGATGCGGTCCCCGAGCTGAAGCGCTTCACCGCGCTACGCCGCGTGTTTGCTGCCAACGACGGCACCTATTACCTGAGCACCTTGTGTGGGCCGTCGCTCGACGACGTGATTCAGCGCCCGGCGCGTGCGGCCAATCTGACTTTTGAGATAGGAGCGGATGGGAGGCCGCTCGATGAAGTCATCAGGGAGGACATTTATCGCGAGAGCGGCGGCCTGCCACAGCTGCAGTTCACATTGAACGAGTTGTACATGAACCGGGCGGGCAGCGAGCTTACCTATGCGGCCTACCGCCGCCTCGGCGGCCTGGCCGGCAGCATTGCCACTGCGGCCTCAGCGGTACTCAACATCGAAGAGAAAGACTCTCAAGGCGCCATACGCCGATTGTTCCGCAGCTTGGTCAGTGTCGATGAACTCGGTAACGCGTCGCGACGCTATGCACCGATGGCGGAAATCGACGATCCGGTACAAAACCGTGTGCTCGCACGCCTGGTCGGGGCACGCCTTTGCGTAACTGATTCGCGCGACGGCCAGGCGGTCGTCGCATTTGCCCACGATGCATTGCTGCACGCTTGGCCCGAGTTGATCGATTGGCTCCGCGAAGAAATAGGACTGTTGCAGACGCGGGAAATGGCTCAGCGTGAGACGCGCCTCTGGCAGAAGCACGGAGAATTGCCAGCCTGGCTTGCACCGGCCGACAAACTGGTCGCGTTCGAGTCACTGAAAGCCGCCGGGATCGTTCTAACCGAGCCGGTACCGACTTTTATCGAACAATCGCGGCGCCGTGTGCGGCGCACGATGCGAATCAAGCACACGATCTTTGCCGTCATCACACTGCTGGCCGTCGTCGCGACGGGCGCCGGTTGGGTGGCTTCCAAGAAGCAGCATGAGGCGGAGTATCAAGTAGCCGAGACGCTCAAGGCGCAGGCGCGACTGCTCGTGGAGACTGCGGCGCAACGCCTCAAGGACGGGGATGTGACCGGTGCTCAGGGCATTATCGTCGAGGTACTGACGAACCCCGAATTCGCGCAAAGTCATGCACCCGCAGCAATTAGCGTGTTTCAGGAGATTCGAGCGGCCGACGAACAGCTCGCGGTGCTCCCCATCCACGGCACGATAGTCAGGTGTGCCGCTTACTCACCGGACGGCACGCACGTCGTAACGGCTTCCTATGACAAGACCGCGCGCATCTGGGATGCGCGCACGGGTGTAGAGCTCGCCGTGCTCTCGGGCCATGACGGCGAGGTCGAGTCGGCTGTCTACTCGCCCGACGGCACCCGCATTGTCACCGCATCCAATGACAAGACCGCGCGCATCTGGGACGCGCGTACGGGTGCGCAGATCGCCGTGCTCTCCGGCCATGACGGTGTGCTCGAATCGGCCGCCTACTCGCCCGACGGCAGCCGGATTATCACGTCCTCGTTCGACCGCACCGCGCGCATCTGGGATGCGCGCTCAGGCAAGCAGCTCGCCGTGCTCTCCGGCCATAACGGTGAGGTTGCCTCCGCGGCCTACTCGCCCGACGGCGCTCGTATCGTCACCTCCTCGCTGGACAAGACCGCGCGGGTCTGGGACGCGCGCACGGGTGCGCAGCTCGCCGTCCTCTCCGGCCATGACGCGGAACTCAGGTCTGCCGCTTATTCGCCTGACGGCGCCCGCATCGTCACGGCATCTTATGACAAGACCGCGCGGATCTGGGATGCGCTGTCAGGCAAGCAACTCGCCGTGCTTTCCGGTCATGGCGCCGAAGTCAGGTCTGCCGCTTACTCGCCTGACGGCGCTCGCATCGTCACGGCATCCTATGACAAGACTGTGCGGATCTGGGATGCGCGCACGGAAGCACAGCTCGTCATGCTCTCCGGTCATGGCAGTTTCGTCATTTCCGCCGCCTACTCGCCCGACGGCACGCGCATCGTCAGCGCATCCCATGACGGGACCGCACGGATCTGGGATGCGCGCGTGGATACGCAGCTCGCCGTGCTCTCCGGTCATGACAGTGTGGTTCAGTCCGCCGCCTACTCGCCCGACGGCACGCGCATCGTCACTACATCCAATGACAAGACCGCACGCATCTGGGACGCTCACACGGGTGCGCAGCTCGCCGTGCTCTCCGGCCATGACAGTGAGGTTGCTTCCGCAGCCTACTCGCCCGACGGCGCTCGTATCGTCACGTCCTCGTTGGACAAGACCGCGCGGATCTGGGATGCGCACACAGGCGCGCAGCTCGTTGTGCTCTCCGGCCATCACAGTTTCGTCATTTCCGCCGCCTACTCGCCCGACAGCACGCGCATCGTCACGGCATCGCTCGACACGACCGCGCGGATCTGGGATGCGCGAACGGGTGCGCAGCTCGCCGTGCTCTCCGGCAATGGCAGTTTGGTCGAGTCCGCCGCCTACTCGCCCGACGGTACCCGCATCGTCATCACATCCAGTGACAAGACCGCGCGGATCTGGGATGCGCGGACAGGTGCGCAGCTCGCAGTCCTCTCCGGCCACGGCGGTGAACTCTATTCCGCCTCCTACTCGCCCGACGGTACCCGCATCATCGCCGCATCCCATGACAAGACCGCGCCGATCTGGGATGCGCGCACCGGTGCACAGCTCGTCGTGCTCTCCGGCCATGGTGCCGCGGTCGCTTCCGCCGTCTACTCGTCCGACGGCACGCGCATCGTCACGGCATCGCAAGACAAGACCGCGCGGATCTGGGATGCGCGCTCAGGGGCGCAACTCGCCGTGCTCTCCGGCCATGGCGGTTTCCTCACGACCGCCGCCTACTCGCCCGACGGCGCTCGCATCGTCACCGCTTCCTATGACAAGACCGCGCGCATCTGGAATGCGCAGGTACCAGCGGCGCTCGACGCCCAAATAACCTGGGATGCGGCGGCACAAACCGATGGCTTATCCGATGTCGATCGAGCGCAACTCGGTCTGCCGGCGGATGCCCGCGCAAGAGATTCATCGACCCCCGGTTCTGCCTGTGATAGAGCCGCCACGGCACTCTATGACCCCGATCGCCGCGAACCAGGGCTTCTGCCGTCCGACATCAACGCAGACATCGCCAATCCCGCCTGCGTCGCAGAAACTACAGAGTTGGGGCATTCAGCCCGATCAGACTATGAGATGGGTCGCGCGTTGTTGGCCAAGCATGATGCGAAAGGTGCGAGACAGGAATTCGAACTCGCAATATCGAAAGGATACCGCGCAGCAGCGATCGATCTTGCAAGCTTGGATCCCGCGCGTGCGGTCACGCTGCTGGAGGGAGCGTGGAAGACCCGAGTACCCATTGCGGCTTACGAATTGGGCCGCGTTTACGAGAGCGGTTTTGCAGTGGCCGGTGCCGGTCCTGGGTCGCAGGTGGATCCTGCCAAAGCTTGGTCCTGGTATCAGAGAGGTGCGGACGTAGGTGAGCCGAATGCGCTGGCGCGATTTGCCGAGCGGGACGAGAAAGAAGCCCTCGCCGAAAGCAATTCCACGAAAAGGAACTCGTTATTGCTGCAAGCCTTCGCCGGCTTCGCGGCTGCAGCCAAACGCGCGCACGATGAGGCGTGGCCGGACAATGCCTGGAAGGCTTGGCGCTATCGCCGCGCGACGCTCGCTCGGTACCTCGCCCACGAGGGCATGATGCAACAGGTCGCAGACGCATATAACCAACTGCTCGCCCAATCCGCGCCACGCAGTTGAGGCGGTCTATTTTGCGACGAAGGCCGGAATGATTCCGGGCACCACGTATTGCTGCACGATGACGATTACCACCAGGATCAACGTCAGCACAATACTGTGAACGAAGGTCCGCGCCAGCACCGCGCCCTCCTGGCCCTTGAGGTTGGTTACCGAAACCCCGGTGGCGATGTTTTGCGGAGAAATCATCTTGCCGAGAACGCCGCCCGATGAGTTGGTGGCGGCAAACAGCAGCGGATTCAAGTTCAGCTGCCGCGCAGCGACGACTTGCAAATTTCCAAATAGCGCGTTGCCGGAGGTGTCGCTGCCTGACAGGAATACCGCGATCCAACCCAGGAAGGGCGAGAACAACACGAACCAATGTCCGGTCGAGGCGACGGCGAGACCAATCGAGTACGCGAGACCCGAGTAGTTCATGACATAGGCCAGCGCGACAATGAACATCACCGTCATGACGGCTTGCCAGATCTGGCGAATGGTGCGCACGGCGCATTGAACCAATTCTGACACCGATATTCTCACGAGCACCGCAACGATGAGTGCCGCAACCAGAATGGCCGTGCCCGTGGCGAGCGGCTGGAATGACCACACCGCTGCGTACGGTTTATCTTTGTACAGCGTGATCGACACGACCTTGTCCAAGTTTGGCCACGGGATCGCGTGCTGCCCCATCGCAGCAACCTTAAAATAAGTCCAGGCAATCACGACTGCCGTCACAACCAGCCAGGGCATCCAGCCTTGCCAGGCAGGCACATCCTTGAAGGCCGGATTGGCAGCTTCGGCCGATTTGTGGTCGATGACAAATTCCGGGTCGGGTGCGGGGCGCCACACTTGTAGGAATAGCAACGTCACTGCCAAAGACGCCAGAGCCGCGAAGACGTCGGTGAGCGTGTAGTCCAGGTAGTTCGATGCGCCGAATTGCGCCAGACCGAAACTCAGACCGGCGACGGCGAGTACCGGCCACAGCGAGCGGATCGAGCGCCACCCGCCGTACAGCGCCATGACATAAAACGGCAGGAAGGCGGCCATGATGGGCAACTGGCGACCGACCATCTGGCCCAACTCATGTGCGGGGAGTCCGGTAACGGCACCCAGCACCGTAACAGGCGTGCCGAGCGCACCGAATGCCACGGGCGTGGTATTGAAAATCAATACGAACACGATGGCCTCGAGCGCCGGAAAGCCGCACATGATCAGCAGCGATGAAGTGATCGCAACCGGCGTGCCGAAACCAGCGATGCCTTCGAGCAGGGCGCCGAAGCAAAATGCGATGACGATGAGCACGACGCGTCTGTCATTCGGCAAATGCTTGATGATCCAGGCGCGAAACGCATCGAAGCGTCCCGAAGCGACGGCGATGTTGTAAACGAACAGCGCCGTGATGACGATCCACATCACCGGCCAGAGCGCAAACACAGCGCCGTTGGATGCTGCCGCGAAGGCCGTTTGCGCCGGTAAGCCCCAGACCGTGATCGCGATAATGAGACCGACGATGAGGCCCGCCAATGCCGCCTGCCACGCCGGGCGCCTGACGACGCCGAGAAGTATCAAAACTGTTGCGATCGGCAATATCGCCACTAGGAACGATAGCGCGAGACTGTCACCGACCGGCGTCAACAATTGATGAAACATGAACTGCCCCGCTGCGGTTTGTTACGGCCACCGCTTCACTTGCGCTAAATCCTACTCCAATAAGCGCAAATCCGTAACGGGGCAATCAACGCGGCAATCAGGCGCGCCACAGCGCATGACCGCCAGACGGCTCGCTGGGTGCATAATGTTGGGGATGAATACTGCATTGTCAGCCGCGGACCTGGGCACCGGACGGGCGCAGCGCCAACGCGAGATAGTCGCGGCGCTGGCCGAAGTCGTGCCGCGCGCCGCGATCTTATTTCGCCATGAGGACACCGCCCCGTTTGAGTGCGACGCCCTGACGGCCTATCGAACATCGCCCATGGTGGTCGTGCTGCCGGAAAGCGAGGCTCAGGTCGCTGCGATCTTAAAGATTTGTCATAAAATGCAAGTGCCGGTTGTGGCGCGCGGCGCCGGCACGGGATTGTCCGGCGGGGCCACGCCGCACGCGATGGGCGTACTCCTGTCGCTTGCCAAGTTCAACAAAATGACGATCGACCCGGTGTCATGCACCGCAGTCGTGCAATGCGGCGTGCGCAATTTAGCGATCAGCGAAGCGGCCGCCCCTTACGGGCTGTATTACGCGCCGGACCCCAGCAGCCAAATCGCCTGCACCATCGGCGGCAATGTGGCCGAAAATTCCGGCGGCGTGCATTGTCTAAAATACGGGCTGACTTTGCACAACGTGTTGCGGGTTCGTGGGTTCATGGTCGATGGCGAGGCGGTGGATTTTGGGTCGCAAGCTTTGGATGCCCCAGGTCTCGATCTGCTCTCCATAGTCATTGGCAGTGAGGGAATGCTGGCGGTGACAACCGAAGTCACCGTGAGATTGATTCCCAAGCCCTTGCTGGCTCGCTGCATCATGGCGAGTTTCCGCGATATCGAATCCGCGGGAGCCGCCGTCGCCAGCGTGATCGCAAATGGCATTATTCCCGCGGGCCTCGAGATGATGGACAAAGCGATGACCGCAGCCGTGGATGCGTTCGTGCACGCGGATTACGATCTCGAGGCGGCTGCCATTCTGCTTTGCGAAAGCGACGGCACGCCGGAAGAGGTCGAGGAGGAGATCCTGCGCATGGAGGCGGTGCTCACTGCGGCTGGCGCCTCGCGCATCGAGGTAAGCCGCGATGAGGCGCAGCGCCTGAAATTTTGGAGCGGCCGAAAGAATGCCTTTCCGGCCTCCGGCGGCATCAGCCCGGACTATATGTGCATGGACTCCACCATTCCTCGCAAGCGCCTGGCGGAGATGTTGCTGGCAATTCAGCAGATGGAAGTGAAGTACAACCTGCGTTGTGTGAATGTATTCCACGCCGGCGATGGCAATTTGCATCCGCTGATACTGTTTGATGCCGAAGATGCGGCCGAGATGCGCCGCTGCGAGTTATTCGGCGCCGATATTCTCGAGACCAGCGTTAGGCTAGGCGGCACGGTCACCGGCGAGCATGGGGTGGGTGTGGAGAAACTGAACTCAATGTGCGTGCAATTTTCGGAAGCCGAGCGCGCGCAGTTCACGGCAGTCAAGCGCGCCTTTGACCCGCTCGAATTGCTCAATCCCGGAAAGGTGATTCCGACGCTGCGTCGCTGCGCGGAATACGGAAAGATGCATGTCCACCGCGGGGCGCTGGCGTTTCCTGAGTTGCCACGATTCTGATGGCCGCCCAAGACCCCGCACTGGCGCGTCTCGTCGATCAAGTGGCCGGCGCGCGCGAGCACGGCACGCCGCTCGATATTCACGGCGGCGGCACCAAACGATTTTATGGCGAGTCGCCGGCCGGCATGCCTCTCGATGTGACGCCGCTGACAGGCATTGTCTGCTACGAACCCACGGAGCTGGTCGTGACGGCGCGGGCCGGCACGCCGCTTCGCGATCTCGAAGCGGCACTTCAAGAACACGGACAGTGCCTGCCGTTCGAGCCGCCGCGCTTCGCACCCGGGGGCACGGTCGGCGGGATGGTGGCGGCCGGATTGTCGGGTCCGGCGCGCGCCAGCGTCGGGTCGGTGCGCGACCATGTGCTGGGCTTGACCCTGCTCAACGGACGCGGAGAAATTCTTACCTTTGGCGGCCAGGTGACCAAGAATGTGGCCGGCTACGACGTGTCGCGCTTGATGGTCGGATCGTTAGGCGTCCTCGGCGTCATTTGCGATGTGTCGCTAAAAGTATTGCCGACGAGCGTGGCCACGCAAACCTTGAGCTTCGATTGGGACGAGGCGCAGGCGCTCGAGGCCTTCCGCCGCTGGGCCGCGCAACCTTTGCCAATCAACGGCAGCGCGTGGCACCGAGGCCAGTTGCGCGTACGTCTCGCCGGCGCGCGCGCCGCGGTCGCCGCAGCCTGCGAGCGGCTGGGCGGAGAGCGATTGGAAACCTCCGTCGCCCATGCCTGGTGGTTGAGCGTGCGGGATCAGAGCGCCGAGTTCTTTGTCATCGGAGAGAAAAGTCTGGCTCGCGGCGAAGCCCTGTGGCGGCTATCGGTGCCCGCCGCGACGCCCGCGCTGACGCTCTCAGGAGAGCAATTCATCGAGTGGGGCGGCGCGCAGCGCTGGTGGAGGACTACCGCTCCGGCTGCCACAGTGCGCGATGCCGCCGCGGCCGCCGGCGGGCACGCGACGTTGATCAAGGGAGCGGATCGATCTTTTGGTGTTTTTGCACCGTTGAGTGCGGTGCTGATGCGTGTCCATCAAGGGCTGAAACAGGCTTTTGATCCGGAACACATATTCAATCCCGGGCGCCTGTACCAAGGTCTTTGAGCGCCATGCAAACGCACTTGAGCGCGGAATTTAGTGCCAGTCCCGATGCCCAGGAAGCGGCCGCCATCCTGCGCAAGTGCGTGCACTGCGGTTTCTGCAATGCGACCTGTCCTACTTATCAATTGCTAGGCGATGAACTCGATGGTCCGCGAGGCCGGATTTATCTCATCAAGCAAATGCTCGAAGGAGCCGAAGTTACGCGCAGCACCCAACAGCATTTGGATCGCTGCTTGACCTGCCTCAATTGTCA
>Ga0302324_100003578_pt1 | contig 35004 bp, 27 predicted proteins | sample Palsa_T0_1_FD_201949 | JGI IMG/M metagenome (GOLD analysis project Ga0302324, IMG submission 201949) | Peat permafrost microbial communities from Stordalen Mire near Abisko, Sweden - Palsa_T0_1 | ecosystem: Environmental > Terrestrial > Soil > Palsa > Peat permafrost | place: Sweden: Abisko...
ACAGGCTGAAGCCTGCGCCACTTGAAATGCCCACCTGAAGGCGGGCGCTACACAAGGACGCGAATGTCGAGCTCTTACAAAGATTTTTAAGATTTTCGGAATGGAAAGGCGTACCCGCACGAAATGAAAGTTCGACTCAATCTTTCCACTTCGCCACTCGAGAGCAACCGGCGGTTCGCGCTGGGCGCCACCGTGGTCGGCGCGATCGCAATCGTGGCCCTGCTTGGCCTCTCCTATCGCAGCTATTCGGTATGGCGGAGCGACAAGGTGCTCAGCGCGCGGCAAGACGCGCTCGAATTTCAAATCGCCAAGCTTCAGCAGCAGCGCCAGGGGCTTTCCGAGTTTTTTGAGAATCCGCAAACCGTCGGGCGCCGCCAGCGCGCCGCGTATCTGAATTCTCTCATCCAGCAGCGGGCCTTTCCCTGGATCAAAATTTTCATGGACCTCGAGCGGATTCTTCCCGAGGGCGTGCGCGTGGTCAGCATCGAGCCCAAGCTAGACGGCGATACCGTGCAGTTGACGGTTCTGGTGGGCGCCATGAGCGACGAGAGCAAATTGAAATTTCTGAAAGCGCTCGAGGGTTCGCCTGAATTTTCGCACATCGAGCTGCTCAGCGAGACGCGTCCCAGCAGGTCGGATCAGCCCGATCGAGTGTTGCTCTCGCTGCAAGCGCAATACACGGTGATATGACATGAAGGCCATCATCCTAAAACGCAACAACGTGATCCGCGTGGTTCTGGCGGTCATCCTGCTGGCGGACGCCGTCTTGATCGGCGTGCTGGTGAAACTCAACGGTTCACCCCACGTTTTGCCCACGGACTTGAACCGGCTGGGGATGATGGAGAAACAGTACCGCGCCGATAACGCGCGCCTGGAAAGATTCAAGACCGAATTGCCCTCCGATGAGAAGCAGTGGGATGAATTTTTTACCACGCATTTTCATCCCGCCGGGGCGGGCTATTCCGCGATCAGCGAAGACTTGGGGGATTTGTCGCGTACGGCGGGCTTGCATTCGGACAACATTTCCTTTCACCAGCACCCGCCCGACGCGCGCGGCCTGATGCAGGTCGATATTTCCACGGCGGTCGAGGGTGACTACGACAGCCTGGTGCAATTCCTGAACAAGCTGGAACATTCCGACAATTTTTACGTGCTGGACAGCCTGGCCCTGGCTTCCAGCAGCCTCGGAAAACTTCGCCTGAACGTGCAGCTCAGGACTTACTTCCGGACCACCTGACATGACGCGCCAGACACAAATCATCGTTCTAAGCGTGCTCCTCGTGGCGCTCGCGGGGACCGGCTTCTATCTCTATCGGAGTTATTTTTCCAGCGGAGATGCCGCGCCCCCGCCGCCCGTTTTGGACGCGCGATTTACCCCGCTCAACGTGGATAATCCCGCGCTGCGCCTGGATATTTTGCAGCGCTTTCTGGCCCTCGAGTACAAGGGCGTGCACCGAAGCATTTTCAGCGCCACGCTGCCGCCTCCTCCGGCGCCTCCGCCTTCCGCGCTGCCGCAAAATGCCGCTCCTCCAGGCCCCCCTCCGGGGCCTCCGCCGCTCACGGTGGACGCCAAGTACTTCGGCTATGTCAGCGATTTCAGCGGGAGCCACCGGCGCGCATTTTTTTCCACGCCCAACAATGAAGACGTCATCATTGCCGGCGAAGGAGACACGCTCCTGGGCCGGTTCCGCGTCGTCCGCCTGACGGCCACGACGGCCGACGTGGAAGAGGTTTCGTCCGGCCGCCGCACCACGCTGACGTTAGAGGAACCCAGTCCCGCCGGGTAAACACGATGAACTCCAATTTGCCCAAAACGCGCCGGCGTAAAGAGGCGGGTTACACCCTGCTCATGGCGGTGTTTCTGGTGGCCACCATGATCATTGCCGCCTCGGCCTCCGTTCTCAGCGTCCTCACGGAAGGGCGCCGGGAGAAGGAAGCGGACATGGTGTGGCGCGGGGAGCAGTACGAGCGCGCCATCGGCCTGTATTACAAAAAATTCGGAAAGTATCCCACCAAGATCGAGGACCTGACCAGAAATAACAATGGCGTGCGGTTCCTTCGCAAGGCCTACACTGACCCGATGAATAAAGATGACGGCTCCTGGCGTTTCATCTACGTGGGGCCGAACGGGCAATTGATCGGCAGTCTTCGCCAGTCCAGTTTGCTGCAGACCACCACTTCGATGCCGGGGATTGGCGGCGCGTCCTCCCTGGGAGGCGGATTGCTGACTCCTTCGGGGCCGGGCGGGCTGGCGAATCAGCAGACCGGAATAGGCGCGCCTGGACAGCAAACGACGAATACGGCCGCGTCCGCGAACCCGCTCGAATCGCAGCCCCAGCCGCTGGAAGGCGCCATCCTGGGCGGCAACATCATCGGCGTGGGAAGCAAAATCAAAAAGCCTTCCATCCGGGTTTATTTGGGAGGCGACACCTATCAAAAGTGGGAATTCATTTGGAATCCCACAGGCCTCGGCGCGGCAGTACCCGGGCAAGCCCCTGTGAACCCGAACGCGAATCCCAGCGCCGCGCCAAACGGAACCGCTCCCGCCGGAGCCAATGCCGCCGGAGCCAATGCCGCCGGAGCGAATCCAACGGGAGCCAATCCCCCGGACGGCCAGCAGCCACAACAGAATCCGCAAACGCCCGTCGTCAATCCGCCTCCGTCCCAGTAGGACGGGCTTCAGCCTGTCGGTTTTCGTTAAGCGCTCACCTCCCTTCCTTCCAGCAACCTGCCATGTTATCCTGTCACGAATGATGACATACTACCGCCGCCATCTCCCCCACTGGCAACCACAAGGCCAGGACGTCTTCCTCACCTGGCGCCTCCACGATTCGCTCCCCAAAAATGTCCAGACGCCGCCAAACTTGGAATCAGACGGCAAAACCTTCGTCGCCTACGACCGCGTCCTCGACCAAGCCCGCACCGGTCCCCTCTGGCTGAAAGACGCCCGCATCGCGAAGTGCATCTTTTCAACAATATGTGCGGCCCAACAGCAAAGAATGTTCACCCTGCGCGCGTATGTCTTGATGGCAAATCACGTCCACATGCTACGCGCCCCGCGGTCGCCGATTGGTCAAATTACGCAACAACTCAAGGGCGCCTCCGCGAGGGAAGCGAATCTCATTCTGGGCCGAACCTGGTCGCGATTCTGGCAGAACGAGTCCTTCGATCATTGGATCCGCGGACCGGGAGAATGGGAGCGCGTTCGGAGCTACATCGAACGAAATCCTGTGACGGCAGGGCTTGTCAGCAAGCCGGAGGAGTGGCCATGGTCGAGCGCATCGCACCCGATCGAAGCCAAGTAGGACGGGATTCAGCCTGTCGGGTTTTTGGTTTGGTATGGCTGGCAGAAAAGCGACAGGCTGAACCCCGTCCTACTGGAGATTTGCGGCGGCGTATGTTTTGCGGAATTTTTCCGTGACGCGGCGGACGTAATCGCGCGTTTCGCGGTAGGGCGGGATGGAGCGGTATTGCTGGACGCGGTCGGGACCGGCGTTGTAGGCGGCCAGGGTGAGGGAGAGATCGCCGTTGTAACGCAGCAGCAGTTCCTTCAGGTATCGCGTGCCGGCTTCGATATTTTGCTGGGGATCGAAAATCTGGGTCACGCCGAATCGCGCCGCTGTCTCCGGCATCAACTGCATCAGGCCACGCGCGGATCGCCAGGAGACCGCGTTGGGATTGAAATTGGATTCGACGGCGATCACGCTGGCCACCAGTTCGGGCGCCACTCCGTGGACGCGCGCGGAGTCCGCAATGAAATTCGCGAAGGGGACATCGAGCAATTTTACTTTGACGGGGAGGAATGTGTCTTCCGGATCGATGCGTACGATTGCGCCGGCGGGGATTTCCAAAGTGCCGCCGGCCTCGGTTAGGCGCATCGTGTCACCCACACGTTCGTAGCTGGTCACGTGGATGCGCTGGCCGGTTTGCAGGACCACATATTCGGCGCGCGCACCCGGCGCAAGCGCGGCGAGGGCCACGAGGGAGACGATGGCGCACGGGAACCATGCCCCGCAATGTGGGAATCGTTTCACTTCACACCACTCCAAGTCCGCGACTTCAGTCACCCGCCCCCGAACGCATACAACTCGATGGCCGCGGCCACGCCGCCCTGGTCGTTGCTTAGGGTCTCACGCCAGCCCAGCGATTTCAACTCCGGCACGCTGTTTCCCATCACCACGGGAAGCCCGGCATATTGGAGCATCTCCAAGTCGTTTAGGTTGTCTCCAATGGCCATCACATCTTCGCGCGACCAGCCGCGCCGGTGCACCCACTCGGCCAGCGTCGCGCCCTTCGAGCATCCCCGGGCGACGACGTCCACCAGGCCAAAATCGCGCTTGTCATAAACCGTCATGGCCAGCGAAAACTCGTCCGCGAATGGTAAACGGCCGAGAAATTTTTCCACCTCGCGCACTTGGTTCACGGAACCCGTGAACATCACCTGGATGGGATCTTCCGTCAGGCAAGCGGGCAGCGGAGACATCTCCGCAAGATATTCCCGGTTGCGCTCGAAGTAGGCCCGGCGCAAAGGGTCTTCCCAGTCGATCCGTTCGTAGATCACTTGGCTCTCGCGCGGCCGGTCAAAGCACACGGAGGCCAGTTCACGAAAGGCCGCGGTTTCGTCGAGCACGAGCGCGGCGATGGCGAGGGGCAGCAGGTGGACGAATTGAGTTTCTCCGGAGCTGGATTTCACGAGCGCGCCATTGTTGACGATCATGGTCAGCGGGCAAGGGAACTGCCGCGCGATCGGGGTCGCGAAGTCGTAGCGGCGCCCCGTGACGAGGGCAATTTCGATTCCCCGGTCGGCGGCTGCGGCCACCGCGTCGCGATTGATCGCGGGCAGTTGGGAGCGGTCGTCCAGGAGCGTGCCGTCAATATCGAGTGCGATCAGGCGAACTGGCATGTGCTCCTATAGGCTGCGGAAAAGTTGCCCCTCCATTTTGTCGTTCCGAGCGGAGCGAGGAATCTCGCTTTCTTTTCATTGGACGAAATCGCGGAGAGATTCCTCGCTCCGCTCGGAATGACAAAATAAGCCGCCCTTTGCGTGACCTATCAAGTCTACCGCGCTGTCCCACCCTCCTGCCAGTGCCCTGAAGTACAGGTGTGTCCGCTCGATACGGTTGGGAAATGGGTAAAAATCACTGCTGCGCGGGAGGGGTGGACGTGGTTGGGACGGTGACCGAGACGAGTTCGGACGGCCTGCTTTCCAGCCCTTTGGAATTCACCGATGTGATATAGTACGTATATGTGACTCCCGTCTCGACGTATTGGTCGACATATTGAGTGTCTGGGACCGGTTTGGCATTCAATTTAACGGGGCCCTTGGGACGAGCTTCGCGGTACACGTTGTACCCCGCAACCGGGGAAGTGCTGGCCTTCCACTGGATGGTTACCGAATGCGGGCCGCTCGATTCCTTCTGGTACCAACTCCGCACCGTTCCGCACCCGGCCAGGATCGATAGCGCCACAAAGCAAGACAAGCAAAAGCGTCGGAGAGCCCGCGAGGAATGGAGGGGGTTTCTCATTCGGAAAGCCAAACAGCGGCCGGGTTTCAAACGCGGCTTGCATCCACCATAATATGCCAGAGAACGCTCGTGGACGGCAGGGGGGACAAACCCTCCGCCTCGTCGTCCGATCAATACAAAAGATCTTGCATGGCCGGTTCTGCAACCACTTGAACTTTTCAGATGCTACGCCAAATGGGCACCTAGGGCAACCAGGTAGCACAGACTTCAGTCTGTGGGGTTCTGTTCGATCTTGGCCGGCGCGGTCGGGCCGGGTTTGCTGACAAACCCCCACAGACTGAAGTCTGTGCCACTTACTGCAATCCCGATTGAGTCATCTTGACTCCCGAATTTGTTGCCCCGGTCCCAGTTAAGGTACCGAAATAGATGTTGGCCTCCGCGGGGCCGGTGCCGTCATTGTCGACAATAATTCCGCTGGAGCCGGTGGGCTCGGGAGCGGTCGTCTGGCCGTTGCTGGCGCTTTGGTAGGTCCACGTCAGGGGAGTCGTCCCGCCCGCAAGGAAGCCGGTGGGATTCCAGGTGAAGCCGGTCAACGTTCCTCCGATGGCGACACTGTTGCCAACCGGGCCGGCATTGGTGCCAGTGCCGGTGGCGATGAACGTGTTGCCGGAAACATAGGAAAGCGTGACGTTGGCGGAATTGCCTGCGGCCGCCGCCGCGATGTTCGAGGCCAGCGCGGCGGTAGTAGCCGCTGCCGATCCCGACCAGTATGGAAAGTTTGGCGGGGTACTCGATCCGTTGGTGCCGAGAGTGCCGGTGCCGGCGCCAAGGGTGGTGGAGGCGAAGGCGCCGCCATTATACTGAATGGAGGTGGAGCTGGAGGTGACCAGCGGGTCCGAATTCGCTCCAGTGCCCGGCGTGATGGCCGTTATGATTACCGTGTCGGTCGCCCCAGCAGTAGCCGTTACGCTTGGGTTAGCGCCGATACAAGTGTTCCAGCAAGAAGTGCCGTTGATAGCGTCAATCAGACTGGTCTGGTCCGTCGCCAGAGTGGGCAAATCCTCAATACAGTTTATGCCGGCGGTGCAATTCGTCTGGGTAAGGCGCCAATCGTACATGGTGCTATTGAGGGTCATTGTTGTGGGACCGGGAGGCTCCGAGTTAATCAGGATCGGGCTACTCGCACGTGTCGGCGCGCTGGCCGTTAACGTGAGCGTTCCGATCGTCACAGTAGCGCCACCCGCTGCGCTGTTTGCAGAGACGGTTCCGATCGCGCTGGCATTTGTGCCTGTGCCATCCGAGGTAGTCCCCGTCGTCCAAGAGGGCGTCACGGTGCCACTCTCTGCATCGGGCACGCCACATTCGGCGGTACACTCCTGGATGTTTCCGTTGGTATCCACGATCTCAGCGTTCGCCGGGAATGCCGTGGATGGCGTCCAGGGGCCGGGCGTTGTGCCGGTGAGAGCGGTGGTAATGTTGAAGCTCATGACGCAGCCCCCCGCCGTGGTCAACGACGCTCCGCACGAAGTGGAAGGGGCGCTTCCAAAGAGCCAGTCGGTGCTCGTGCTCGCGTTGTAAAACTCCGTGAGCGGAGAGCAGACGATGTTGCTGCTGGCGACGGCTGGGCCGGTAACCACCGATCCCAAAACTGGTCCGCTGGAATAAGAAATGGGAATGACGTACAACGTGGGATTTCCGCCGGCGTTTCCGCAAACGTAAAGATTTCCGGCATTCGTCGACGAGGTGAAGTAAATGTTGTCGAAGGTGCCGTCGTAGAGCGGGATCGTGGCGCTTTCTGTTCCCAACGTAGCCGTCGAACCCGTGCTGCCGCCGGTGATCCCTCCCGAAACGTTGAAAGCGAACACAGCGCTGCCCGTGCCGCCGGCATTGTCGCCAACGAAAACATAAAGGGTCTCCGCGCTGGGATCGAGCAGCGGAGTATCCACGATGCCCGTTCCACTGCCCAGTTGTCCCGACTGGACTGGGGTCCCTGTTGCGTTGACGGAATACAAGTACCCCTGGGAATCCCCCACATACACCAAACCGGTGCCGGGGTCGTAAACCGGCCCGGTGAGAATCTTCCCGGTCTGCGTGGATACGGTCGCAGGCCACCCGCCGGTGGTTACCTCTGCAGGCGCGCCATTGAAGACCGGCGTGAATTTATGGAGCAATCCACTGTCGTCTCCCAGATACATCACTTCGTTCACGGAATCGTAGAACGGAGAGGAACGCGTCACGCTGACAAAGCCGCTCATCGTGATGGCCACGTCGGTCGCGTTGTTTCCTGTTCCCGGCGCAACGGGTGCGGCGACGGTGCCGTTGCTGCCGCCCGTCCCCGCGCCAGTCAGCACATGGAACTTGGATCCCACAGTGGCACCGTCGCCGGTGATGCTTTCCACATAAGCGATCTGGCCCACTGCGCTGCCGAGGACCGGAGATGTCTGCACCGTGCCGGCGCCGACATAGTATGAGAACAGGATCGTTGGCGCAGAACCAGGGCAGGAGCCGGAACTGCCCGCATTCACATACAAGTTTTGATACCCAACGATATTGGGTTGGCTACCCGCGGCGCCGGCTGCGTTTACGGGGAATACCACGTAGTCGCTGCAGTTGGGTGTGGCGGTGGCGCTGAACGTCCACTTGGCAGGGAACATATCGGGAGCAACGCCGGCGGAACCGAGAGTCGCGCTCCAGTCGCGCCGCAGAGGCGCCTCTTGTGTCCCTTGGTCTCTCTTCCACTTATGAAAGGGTGGCCGACCCCTCCGTTTCATCTGTTGGAATGTGTATCGTGGATCGTTGACAACCTTGTGCCACGCTTCGATGGTGCCCTTGCGCGATGCGTCCGCCAGCGTCCCTGGATTGGAGAACACCACATGATGGTGGCTCCAGTCTTCGGGGAAGCCCGGCGCTTCCTTTTGCGCGAGCAGCGGGACCGCTGCAAGGACTGCCAGCGCGATCATGCCCGTAAATCGAAAGGTCCTTGTCCGTACGCCGCATGGCTCATAACAACAAGCGTAAAGCTTGGGGTAAGCGTTCCATCTGGTCATGCGGAATGCAATTTGAGGCATTCTGATCCGCTGCTCCATGCTAAATTTCATTTTGATCCCCCTGTCCCGCTTGCCGGACACATGTCGTTTGACGACAAATTCAACGCCGTCTCGTTCTGAACCCTGGTCTTGCGCTTGCCTGGCGCCGAATCTCGGGCTGGAGAAGTTCGCTGTAGGAATACCCTCGGGAACGCTTCGAAACACCCCGCGAACAGTATAGGAAAGTGGATCACACGCCTTCAATATTTGGTTAGGAATGTGTTCCTAACCATATATATGTTCAGGGTACGTGACTGGCCTGGGGAGCAGCTGTTATACACCGAAGCGGCTGATGGCGGAAGAAACCGCGATCAGCAACTCGTGCAACTCAGAAAGGTAATATCACTCGTGGAAAACTTTGGTGGACGGCAGGGGATTCGAACCCCCGGCCTCATCGTTGCGAACGATGCGCTCTCCCAGCTGAGCTAGCCGCCCACAGCCCTTAACTGCAAGATGTAAAACGACATCCATTATGCAGACTCCGCCGCTGAAATTGCAACTGCCCTCAATTGACATTCGCGCATGGCAATCGTATGCTCCCGCCACCCGCGTCAAATCTCTTCCGTGGAGGAATAGCCATGAATACTCCCACCATAGCGACAGATGCAAGACACCTGACGGGCTGGTCGATTGCCATCAGCCTGCTGATCATCCTGGCAGGAATTTTGGCCATCGCCCTTCCGGTAGCGGCTGGAGTCGCCGTCAACATCGTAGTGGCTTGGCTACTGGTGTTCGCCGGTGCGGCGCATCTGGTCTTTGGCTGGCACATGCGCGCAATTGGCGGTGTGATTTGGCAGGTGTTGTTAGGTGTTCTGTATATCGGCGCGGGGGCATTTCTGCTCGTGCATCCGGTTGCCGGACTGGTCACGCTGACGCTGGCCCTGGCATTCTATCTGTTTGCTGAGGGCCTGTTCGAGCTGATTCTGTCGTTCCAGCTTCGCCCGCGGCAGGGTTGGGGATGGTTGCTGCTGGACGGTGTCATTACGCTGATTCTCGCCATCATGATTTGGAGGGCCTGGCCCGCGAGCACAGAGTGGGTGATCGGGACGCTAGTAGGAATTAGCATGATCTTTAGTGGCGCAACGCGACTGATGCTTTCGGTCGCCGCCCGGAGCTTGGTGACGAAGTTGGCTTAAGACATCTAGCCAAGGAGGTGCTTTTCCTTCGTTCCGGGCATCGTTCACAGGAAACGTCCTGAAAACGATGCGAGGCTGTGCACGAGTGGCTCGTGCAAGCCAGTAACTTGTGACTGAACCTGAGACTGAGTCCAGGTCAGAAGTCTTCCTTCGGGGAAGCCCATCCCGAGACGAATGCGAAAAGGTAGCAAGCCATCGCCAGCAGATACAGGAATCGGAAACCGAAGTACATCGAGTTATATTCCAACAATCCGCCGCAGATGGCCCCCCAGAGATTCATCGCCATCATCCCGGAGACTTGCCCTTTAGTGGAGAGCAAAGTCGAGAACACAATGCCCGAAAATAGCAGCGGCAAAGTGAGCACAAGCGCGGTCTCCAGGCGCCCCGACGGTGTGGAGGAAAATCCGCCGGACCGTGCTACATACCAGCCGACGCCCAGCGCCGCGAACAGGAACAAATAGGGAATGAAGGAATTCTTAATGCGGAACCACTGAACCGCGCAATTCCCAAGAAACGCCATGGTCAAAATGCCCGCGATGACAATGCCAATGACCTGCCAGGTATTGCCGAAGGTCAGGCCCATTTCCGTGATTCCCTTGGTCTCGACCAACATGAATCCGGCGCCCAGAAAGAAAAAAGGGAGGTAGCCGAATTTCGGCCTTTCCGGGAAGTAATTCGCCGTGACCAGGAAGGAAAGAAGCAAGATTTGGAAAACCATAAGCAGGTACGACGCGGGATAGATGCGCCGCGGCATGTAGAAGAACGGCCAATCATCCGTCGAAACGTCGGCCTGGAGCGAAGGATTACTGTAATAGGCCGTCTCGTCCATGAAGCCCGCGTCCTCCGCCAGTCTTGGAGGAAGCGACCACGTTTTGTCGTTGGACTCCAGGAAGATAATCGAACCGTCATATCCGGCCTTGACGCAAATCGGAGGACGTCCGTCAAAAGCCTGTTGCAACATGAGATAGATCTTGCGGCCCAAGCCATCCGATAAAACCGAGAACGATAGCGAAAGAACCCCATCGGGCTTCAGCCTCGCGCGAGCCTCGCGCAAACCCTCCACCGTGTAGACGAAGGAATCCAAGCGCACGCTGGAACCCTGGCTGAGAAGCGTGTGCGAATCGAGCAAGCCGTAGACGACCAAGTCAAAGGTTTGCTTCGTGTTTCTGAGAAAGGAGCGGGCATCATTGATCTCAGCGTGAACGCGAGGGTCGCTGTATGGCTTCTCTGGGTGGCTCAACTTTCCGGTGAGCTGGATGGCCGGGTCGATTTCGATCGCCTCGACGTGCTCTGCCCCCGCGCGCAGCGCCGCCGCGACGTCATTGCCGGTTCCGGCGCCCACCACCGCGACGTTCGCCAATTTGGGGTGAGCTTTGTAAGGGAAATCGTAGTAGCCGTGAACCTTGCTCCAGCGAGGATCCTGGGCATCGGAAAAATCGTAAATCCGTTGGTAGTAGTGGCCCGCGGCGGAAATTAAGGTCAGGCCTGTATCTTCACTGCGCCCGATTTCCAATAGTTGGTACGGGGAATAGACACGATTCCAGAGGGGGTTCACCGGCCAAGCTAAAATGATCGTGCAGGCCAATGCGAAGGAGATGTTCGCCAGCATTGAGGAAGGCGTCCGAAACGTAAAGAACAGAATCGCAAGGAAGCATAGTGCGAACCAAGCGAGCGGAGGCGTCCACAAAAAACTCGCCAAGAGCATGAGAAGGACGCCGAGCAAGCTGCCGAGCAAGTTCAGTCCATACGCCCGCAATTTTGTGCGCCGTTCCATCAGCCGGCCGCAGAGCTGGCCTACGGGCATAAATGTTAGAGCTGTTATTAGAAAAACGATTGCCAGTAAGCCGTACATGAAAAGGATGTGCAGTAAGTCGGCGCCGGCCTCTCCCATCGTGAGCTGCTCCCGGAACGGAACGGTCATGATTCCGGCTTCCGGACCATAGCGGACGAGGCTCATGAAGCTGAACTGCCAGGCCAGCAATGGAAGCACAATCACTAGCGGAATGCGATCTCGCGCGGCCAGTGCGTAACCGAGCCCGAGGCCCACAAAACAGGCGATGAGACTAAAATTCTTATAAAACGCGAAAAAGGGAAAAACAGAGGATTGCCAACGGATGACCGCGAGCTCCAGAAAAAGGCTCAGCGCCGCGGAAAAGAGAATGGCGGCATCCGCGTAGTTCGTATTCAACGCATCCAAAAAGATGGCCTGCGCCTGGGAGCTGGCATCCACAAGGGGTGCGAGTTTTTTTAGCGCATAGTAGAAGATCACGGTCGCGATCGTGGAAAGGCAGACGACGAAGATGGTTCTCGCCGCGATCGAATTCGCCAAAGCGTTGCCCGAAGGAAGGATGCTTCTTAATAGGGGCCATGCGAGGATGCCGAAACTTCCAAACGCGATGGCCGGCATAATCCGAATCAGCGACCGCGTCATCGCGGAAGGTGGCGCCGTCTGCGTGTCGGTTGTGAATATCGCGGGATCTCCCAATTCCAATCCTTTCCCAATCCGCCTGATTTCATCTCGTGCAAAGGCTTCCAACAAATTGCGCGAAGTAATAATGCCTTGCCAGCAGTAGTGAAGCAACTGGCAGTAATTCACATTTTTCCGAAGGTGCTCCGCGCCAGCAACGGCGCGGAAAGAAAGAATTTGAAATGAAGCCATCCCATAAATGCCTTCGTGCCCTTGCGGAAAACCAATCAAAAGGCGCATCAAAAGATCCATGTCTTTCGGCGCTGTAAGCGCCGTCGGATACTAGCCCACGGCAACGCCCTGGGGTCTGCAACGATTCGATTCTGGCGCGCCCTGAAAGGGCGCAGGTCCCTTCCGCCCCTTCAGGGCGGAGACGGTAGTTGGCCATGGTCCCGGGCGTTGCCCCGGCTGTCATCCTCCGCGCCGTTGGCGCGAGACCGTGTCCCTTCACTTCCCAGGTGAAACACGGAAAGGGCGATTTATGAGATGACTTCACTTCAAATTTGAGATTCCGGAGGGCGCAATCGAGTGTGGGTGGCATGTTCCGATGATTGCGTGCTGAAATGGGGCGGCGGGTCAGTGGATTTTCAACTGGGAGAGGCCTAAAAGGGGATGCGAGAAAATCGATAAATGGATAGGTGGCACAGGCCGCTAGCACTTACGGTGAAACGATCATCGCGGGAGCTATCCACCGAGGGCACACAGTGGCGCTAAATCCGGCGAGGCTCGAACTGCAGGCTCCCGGATTGGCGCGATTCTGGAAAGGATCGCCCGGAAAACCAAATGCTCAAGACATTGAAATCGAGAAATGCGCTCGTCCCTGGGCAACTATTGCTGTTGGGGGCTGCTGCCCGTGGTGCGCTGTGCGATGATTTTGCGCGCGTTTTCGTACAGAGCGCGGGCTTGAGGCAGGGACTCGACGGCTTTCTGAAGCTGCACGTCGTCATCGAGGTCCGCTTTGTAGCCTTCGGTCAAGCCGAAGACGGAGATGAAGGCTTCCTTGCGGATTTCGCGTTTGATCCAGCCGAGGTTTTGCGCGATGTCGTCCTCGGTGTAGGCGACCTTTTCCTTGTCGAGATAATTGCGGAAGGTCTTCATCACATCGTCATCGGCGACAAAATCCTTGTTAATTTGCGGCCTGGTTCCGAGGAAGTAGGTGGTGAATCCGCCGACGCCGCCTTGGTAGGAGAAGAAAACGTCGCGCCGCAGAAGCAATTCTTGGAACGGATTCAGCTTCGCCGGGACGGAAAGCACATCGGGAGTGATGCCGCCGCCGCCGGTGACTTGGCGGCCGCTGTCGGTCAGTTTGACTTCCGTCGGGGCGGGATTCTTGTGATTGTACAGGTAATCGTATAGCGAAATATCCTTGTAGTCACGCTGGATCAGGCGGCCGCTGGGGGTGTAGTAGCGCGCCGTCGTCAGCGCCAGGCCGGTGTTTTCGCTCAGGCCGGAGACGGTTTGGACGAGGCCCTTGCCGAAGCTTTGCTCGCCGACCACCAGGCCGCGGTCATGATCTTGAATTGCGCCAGTCACGATTTCCGAAGCGGAGGCGGAGCCGCCGTTGACGATCACCACCAGCGGGATGGTGACGCCGCGGTTGCCGCGCACGGCGTAGTAACGGCGCTCGGCCGAAGCGCGCCCGTGATGGGAAACGATGAGCTGGTTCTTGTCCAGGAACATATCGGAGACAGCCACAGCTTCATTGAGCAGGCCGCCCGGATTTCCGCGCAGGTCAAGGATCAGGCCATCGAGCTTGGTGGCGTCCAGATCTTTTAGCGCGGCGGCGAGTTCGGTATCGGTGGTTTCGTTGAATCCGGAAAGCTTGATGTAGCCGATTCCAGGCTTGACTTCAAAATCGAGGTCGACGGAATGCTTGGGAATCTCGTCACGCGTCACGGTGAAGCTGAGATTTTCGTTGTAGCCCACGCGTTTCATGGTGATGTGGACGACCGTGCCCTTGGGGCCCTTCAGCATGTCAGCCACTTCGGAGCTGCTCAGTCCTTCGGTCGTTTTTCCGTCCACGGCCATGATCACATCGCCAGGGCGGATGCCGGCGCGGAAGGCCGGCGAGGCCGGCATGGGAGCCAGGACGTAAGTAAAATTATCGCGCGGGACGATGGTCATGCCAACGCCGTAATATCTGCCGCGCTGGTCCTCGCGCAGGTTGGCGTAGGCGCGGGGATCGAAGAAGCTGGAGTGCGGGTCGAGAACGCGCAGCATCCCGGGTATGGCACCGGAGTAAATTGCATGATCGGTATCCACGGGAATCGCGTAATCTTTTTGGACGATGGCCAGGACGCGCGTGAAAGATTTCACGGAGTCCTGCAGATTGTTGACGTCGCTGGAGGTCGCGCGCACAGAAGGACCGTAAATCCCTCCCAACACCGCGGATACGACCAGTACACCGATGACGAACAGCGCCCCACGCCTCTCACCCTGCATTTGGCCCTCGCTTTTCTAGGGCACGGCGCGTCGCCATGCCTGTTGCAAATAGTATAGCATAGACGCTGAATTGACACCCCTGTGCCTGTCCACTATGATTCCACTTGGGCATTAGACGGGGGCGAACTGGACCTGTTTCGTCGCGGTTGCGTGTTGCGGCTCGCCGGACGTAGGTGCGGTTTTGTTTCCTAGGCCGGCTCCCGTCCGCCGGAATTTCCGCGTTCGATCCAAAAAGGCAAAGTGCACCGGACATGTTGAGTTTGCCACACTTAGTCGTTCTCTTCGTCTTGTGCCTGATCATTTTCGGCCCGCAGAAGCTGCCGGAACTGGCGCGCATGCTGGGCAAGGCCACGGCGGAATTTCGGAAAATGACCAATGATTTCCGCTACGCGCTCGAGGATGAAGTGCACGAGCTGGAACGCAGAACGCGCATTCGCGAAGAGGAAGTCGCCGCGGCCGCCCGGGCGGCGCAGGCTCCGGCGGCCGTAACCGCCCCGGCGCCCTCGCAGCAGGCCCCGGAAGGCGCGGTGCCGCGCGAGGGTCCCACGGCGGCGGTGTCCGCTCGGTACGAAACTGGGACGGAGATTCTGGCCGAATCTCAAAACGGGGAAAACGTTCCGCCGCCTCACGCCGATTCCGATTCGCCGCAGCCGCACGAGGCGGAAGCGCTAAGCGCTCCACACGAGAAATCTTCCGATGACAACGCCGCCTGACCCTCTCTCCTCCGAGCTGGAGCAAGAGCCGGGCGGAAAAATGTCGTTTTTTGAGCACCTGGTAGATCTCCGCAAGCGGCTCATCAATTCCGCGATCGCCATCGCCATCGGCGCGATGATTGGCGTGAGCATCTCCGAGAAGGTGATCGGCTTCATCGCGCGCCCCATGCAGGAAGCGCTGCGGCGGCAGCACCAGGCGGATCGGCTGATCTATACCAGCCCGGCGGGGATGATCAATCTCATCATCAGCTCCGGGCTTTACATTGGGCTGGGCATCGCCGCTCCTTACGTCCTTTACCAGGTTTGGCTTTTCGTCGCGCCGGGACTTTACAAGCACGAACGCAAAGCCGCCGCCACCTTCATCTTTGCCTCCTTCTTTCTATTTTTAATGGGCGTTGCGTTCGGCTACTTCATCATGCTTCCGTACGTTCTGACGTTCCTCACGAGCTTTGGGGGGCCGTTTCAGGCGTTGATCAGCATCAACGAATACATCGACTTCATTTTGATCGTGCTGCTGGGACTGGGCATCATCTTTGAATTGCCAGTGCTGATTTTCTTTCTCGCGCTATTTGGGATCGTGACGCCGCAATTTTTGTGGAAGAATGTGCGCTACGCGATTTTGATCATCGCCATCGTCGCCGCAATCGTGACTCCGACGCCGGACGCGCTCACCATGCTCATCTTCATGGCGCCCATGATTGGGCTGTATTTTCTGGGAATCGGAGTCGCGCATTTTGTCGTGCGCAACAAAGCGAAACGCGCCGCAATGGCTGATCAGGGAGCCAGATGAGTAAGTAGTCTTTTAATATGTCAATCTCGCAATTGTGGTCAAGCATGGAACTAGACCCGAAGGCCAGATGACAAAAGGTAAGCGACACCGCAAGAGAGAGCAAAGAATACAACCCGCGCAGCGGGTCGGGGAGGCAGGCTCTCCCGTAGGTGCTATCCCCACTGGAGCAGATGGGGGCGGTATAGAGGGGGACCGTCACCAAGCGGCCGAAAGTGAAGGTGAGAGAAACATGGAAATGCCGCTAAAAGCAGCGATCGGCGGGTGGATACATGGAAATGCTAACGCGGTAATTGCCCTGTTTACGGTCGTGATAGCGGTCATCGCTGGGATACAAGCCTGCATTTACAGTGCTCAGATTGACTGGACAAGAATTGATGAAAGAGCTTGGCTGGCGATCAGATTCACGCCGTTTGATGGTCCGACAGTGGGAGCTAGGCTTCCAGCTCCGATTGTTGCGACGAACATCGGAAAAACCGTGGCCAAGAACATTAATGGCTGGATTTTTTTCAGACCTGTACCCATCGGAACGACGATTGATGTCAGCGACTATGCCAGGGTGCGACCGTCGTCTCTGCCAGAAGGAGAGCCAATACCAGCGTGGACGACTTTCAAGACGGGGGTCATGTACCCAAACGATCCTGTATTGATCCCACACGGTGTTTTTGCCAGAACCCCCGTTGGCAAAACCGTTCCAGATGCCGCCATCTGGGACCAGGCGCTCGAAGACCAATGGATGAAGGGCGACACCTACCTAGCACTGAACGGCAAGTTTACTTATGATGACGCTGCCGGGGACCACCATTGGACGACATTTTGCAACGTATTTGTTGCTGCAAGCTCCGGAAAGAACATCAGCCGGGACACTTCAGACAGATGCGTGGCCTACAACTCTGTAGATAACAACAAGTAGGTGAAGGACCCGGCCTAGTGCGGTAACTCTGAAGGGGTCAGACAAATGAACCAGATGTCGCGCACGTTGGACCGAGCAGCCCTCCTTTTCGCGAGCCTGACGTTTGTGTGCCTCGCGGCGTGCGGGCATTCCTCCTCGCCCGAAAGCAGCGCGCAGGGGACAGGCGCGCCTCAAGCGGCGACGTTTCCGTCCGCCCCGCCGCCGGAAACGACGGGCGGATTTGACGGCGCGCGGGCGTACAAGCACGTCGAGCAGCAAGTGGCCATCGGGCCGCATCCGGCCGGGTCCGATGGAATTCGCCGCGCGCAGGGATACATCATCGGCCAATTGAAAAGTTTCGGTTGCCCGGTGGAGGAGCAGGATTTTCACGCGACTTCGACGCCGGTGGGCGACGTGGCCATGAAGAACATCGTGGTCAAAATTCCGTCCACGAATCCCAACATTCTTTTGTATGGGTCGCATTACGATACAAAACGCATTCCCAATTTCGTGGGCGCCGACGACGCTGGGTCGAGCACGGGCGTCCTGCTCGAGCTGGCGCGCCTTCTTTGCGCTCGAAAAAACGCAGAGACCATTTGGCTGGCGTTTTTTGATGGCGAAGAGGATTTTAATTTTAATTGGACGGATACCGATAATACCTTTGGGAGCCGCGAACTGGCCGCCCGGCTCGCGCTGTCAGGGGATTTGCCCCACGTAAAAGCCATGATTCTGTTGGATATGGTGGGGCCGGCCAATCCGATTTTCAAGCGCGAGACCAATTCCACGCCTTGGCTCGTCGACATCCTGTGGTCCACGGCGGCGCGCCTCGGATACTCGCGCGTGTTTGTGAATGACCGCGCGGAAATCGAGGACGACCACTTACCTTTTCTGAAGCGCAACGTCCCGTCGGTAGACGTCATTGATTTGGATGTTCCGTACTGGCATACCCCGCAGGACACGCTCGACAAAATCGATCCGCGCACACTGGCGATCACAGGCCACGTGTTAATCGAGTCTCTCCCGGAGTTGGAGAAGAGGGCTCAGTAGGACGGGCTTCAGCCTGTCTGCTTTTGGCGTTGAGGGAATCCAAAACGAGACGAGCGGAACAGGCTGGCGGAAAAATATCTCATTTTGTCATTCCGAGAGTAGCGAGGAATCTCTCCTCGGTTTGCGTCCAGAAAAAGCAAGAGAGATTCCTCGCTTCGCTCGGAATGACAGAATGGCGGAGGGAATTTTTCCGCAGGCTGGGAAATTTGTCTTCCTTTCGCAGTGTGGGAATTCAAAACCCTGACAGGCTGAAGCCCGTCCTACCAATTAGACGCGCCATTTCGCGCGCTGTGTGACTGCCGTGAAGGATGCGGACGCATCGGCGACGATTTGATCCGCGGGGAGGGCGGTGAGTTTTCCGTTGTGCTTTAGCAGACGGCCGTCGACGAAGACGGTATCCACGTTGGCTTCTTGTGTGGATTCGACGAGCAGGTGCGCGGGATCGGTGAGCGCGCCGATGTTGACGGCGCGGGTCGAGATCATGATGACGTCGGCGCGCTTGCCGGGCTTGAGCGAGCCGACTTTGTCGTCGATGCCCAGGGCGCGGGCGCCGTTGATGGTGGCGAACTCGAGCGCTTTGCGAGGCAGAAGTTTTCCTGGCGTTTCGGATTTCCCGTTTTCCACGCATACCAGGAATTTGGCGTTTTCGAGCAGGCTGGACGTGCCCGTGTACGCGGACGTGTCGATCGACAAGCAAACGTTTATCCCGGCCGCCACGAGATCGCCGCTGGTGGAAAGCCCGCCGCCTGCGACGGCATCCGTGATCGGGCACAGGCTCACGGGCGTACCGGCGCCGGCCAGCGCGCGAATGTCTTCCGCCGTGACGTAGGTGCAGTGCGCGACGAGCACATCCTTGCCGAGAAAGCCCGACTTTCCAACAAAAGCGACGCCCGCCCGGGGCGGCACGTGTCTCCCTCCCGATAAATGCACAGAAATCGGGATGCCCAGGCCGCGCGCCGTTTCGAATTCCTTGCGATAAACGGATTCGGGAATCTCCGCAAAGAGATCCAAGCCGCGCCAGCCGAGGCCGAGGTGGAGGAGGCCGTCGTTGGAATAGCTGGCCCAATTTTTGTGTAGGCGTTCGATGTCGGCGAGATTGACGGTCTCGTTGGGAGGGATTCCCTGGTACCAGCCGTAGGAAAAGCGGGCGCGGAGATTGGCCTCGCGGAGCGCGCGCAGCTCGGCCTCGGCGTATTCGGACGAGCGCAGATTGTGGCCCCAATTGTTGACCGTGGTCATGCCCGCGTTGATGGCTTCGGCGGCGCCCAGGCGCGTGCCGTGGTAGACGTCTTCGGGCTTCACGTGCGGGCCGAGCGCCAGGGTCATGGGGAAGTAAGAGTACTTCGGCTCGTCGCCCACGAAGCTGCGCAGAAACGTGTTCCACATGTGCCAGTGGGTTTCGACGAGGCCGGGCAGGACGATCATTCCGCGGCCGTCCAGCAGAGTCGCGCCGGGCGCGCGCAGGCCTTTGTCCACGGCGACGATTTCGCCGTTGCGAATATGCACGTCGCCGCCGGGAAGATCGCCGAGCGTGGGGTCCATCGTCATCACGTACGCGTTGCGGATCAGGTATTCTCCGCGCACGGAGGGATTCGGCGGGGCGGCGGGCGTTTTTTCCTGCGCGGTTTGCGCAAGCAGCGACGGGGATGCAACGCTCGCGCCACACAGGGCCGCCAAATTTCCGAACAGAGCGCGACGCGTGAAAGAACTCATGAGGGAGCGCCTCCTATTGGAAACTGCAGTCTAACCGGAATCTTCCCGCGAAAATATTTGAAATCGTAAAGCTTCGAAGTCCGCGGGGAGATGGGTCATGGCCGGGCAGGTTATACGCGAGGAACAGGCTAATTCCGTAGCCCGCGCTTGAGGGAAAGAATTCCTTGCAGGACGGTGCAGTAGAATCCCCAATTGATGAGGAACATCGGTGTATCCGAGAGGGCGATGGTATTCGTGGAAGAGTTGCGATTCGGTCCAATTGGAGATTACTACACCGGGCAAGCCGATCGCGCCCGCCCACATTCCCGGCGTGGAATGGAGGCCGACGGTGCGGGCGATGAGGATCAGCGCGGCGATCCATGCGAGGGCCAGAAACAATGCCCAGAGAATGATTTTCACGCGGCTCCTATAATTCTGCGACTCGATGGTTTTTGTAGCGCCCGCCTTCAGGCGGGCATCCGGGCGCGCCCAAAATGCCAACCTAAAGGTTGGCGCTACATTTACGTCGCGGGCTTTTCGCTGTCCAGCCAGCGCATTTGTTCCTCGCCGTAGCGCGTGCCCGCGACGGCGTCGGCCGGGACGGCGCGTTCGAGGTGAGCCAAGTCCTCCGGCGTCAACTTCAGATCGAGCGCTTTGATGGATTCGGCGAGCTGCGTGCGGCGGCGTGCGCCGATGAGCGGGACGATATCCGCGCCCCGGGACAGCACCCAGGCGATGGCGACCTGCGGAGCGGTGGCGTTCTTGCCTCGCGCGATTTCGTTCAGCGTGTTCACGAGGGTCTGATTTTTCTCGTAATTCTCGCCGCGGAATCTTGGAAAGTGTTTGCGGATGTCCTTGGGGGAAGTTACCGGCGAACCTGAGAGCAGGCCGCGCGACAAAACGCCGTAGGCCGTGATGCCCATGCCGAGTTCGCGGGCGGCGGGCAGGATGGTGGCCTCCGGACCTCGGCTCACGAGGGCGTATTCGATTTGCAGGGCCGCGAGCGGCGCGGCTTTGTAGGCCCTGCGAATCGTGGCCGCGGAGGCTTCGGAAATACCGATGTGGCGAATGTAGCCGGCCTGGACGAGGTCCGCCAGCGCGCCCATGGTTTCTTCAATGGGCGTGCGCACATCGACGCGCGCCGGCTGATAGAGATCGATGTAATCGGTGCCCAGGCGGCGCAAGCTATAGGCCAGGAAATTTTTCACGGCTTCGGGGCGCAGATCGTAACCAGTGAACGAGCCGTCCGGGCCGCGCAGGGCGCCGAATTTCACGGCCAGGAAAACATCCTTGCGCCGGCCTTCGATGGCCCGGCGGATGAGCATTTCGTTGTGGCCCATGCCGTAGAAATCGCCGATGTCGAGCATGTTGATTCCCGCGTCCAGCGCGGCGTGAATCGTGGCAATGCTTTCGGATTCGTCCGAGGGGCCGTACATGTCCGACATGGCCATGCAGCCTAGGCCAATTTGCGAAACCGCGGGTCCATCGTGTCCCAGGCGTATCGTTTTCACGTTACCCGATTCCTCCCCACGATCTGGAAAATGATATTCGTTCACTTTACGCTATCGGTGTCCCGAAATAAATGGCGGGAGCAAAATGTGGGGCGAGGTCCGTCGCGTGAGTACTTTCCTAAATTTCAAAATCGTTGCGATGATGTTCGCATTCAGGAGGTCCGGGCTTCAGCCCGGACATTCCGCCTCGCGCATTCGTGGGCTTTAAGCCTCTGAAGCTTCAGGGCCTAAAGGCCAAGTTCACGCATAGCTCACCGTCCGACCTGAAGGTCGGACCTCCTAAACCGGAATTCTAAATTCGATTGCAGAGGAAAAGTCGAAATAGGACAGCACAGCCGCGTGAGATGAGGTGACGCTGCCGGTCTGTCTGTGGCAAGATGCCACGGTTTGCAATTTGGCGGAGGGAAGAAGATGAAGCTCAAAAATGCGGTCGCGTTGGTCACCGGCGGAAGCAGCGGCATTGGGCGGGCCATTGCGCAATCGTTGGCCGCGAGCGGGGCGCGCGTGGCCATCACGGGGCGCGACCAGCGCCGGCTGGCGGAGGCGGCGCGAGAGCTGGGCGTGCATGCCATTCCTGCCGACGTGTCGGTGGAAGCGGATGTCGAGCGGACTTACCGGGAAGTTTTGGAGAAATTCGGCGATCTGGATATTCTCGTGAACAACGCGGGGGCGGGTGTCTTCAAAAATCTCGTCGATTTCGGCCGCAAGGAATTCGAGGCCGTGTTTGCGACCAACGTTACGGGAGCGATGCTCATGGCTCGCGAGGCCGCCAAGATTTTCGTGAAGCGGCAGCGCGGGAACATCGTGAACATCGCCTCGACCGCCGCCCTGCGCGGAGCTCCCAGCGGCACCGCGTACTACGCCAGCAAATTCGCGCTTCGCGGCATGACCGAGTGTTGGCGAGCGGAGCTGCGAAAGTACAACATCCGGGTATTTCTCGTTAATCCCAGCGAGGTCTTGACGAACTTCGCCGCCGTGGCCGGGGTAGCTCAAAAAGAGAATGCCAGCAAACTCCGCTCGGAAGACATCGCCTACGTGGTCAAAGCGATGCTCGAGATCGAGGACCGAGGCTTTGCGCCCGAGGTATCCATATTTGCCACGAACCCGCAGGATTAACGTTCCGCCGGTTCACGGGCACATGAAAACACCGAGGATATCTAGGAGTGGTTTTCCGGCGCAACCGCGGCAGCTGGGGAATTTTTGGTGTCCATGCTTACACTCCGTGTAAAGATTACTCGCGCAATTCTAAGAAAGCACTAAGCTTGCCAAAATGGCAGCGCTTTCTATTTCTTTGTGGGATTGAGACTTAACAGTACAATACGATTTATTTCCAAAATGGATAGTGACGTGCGATAGTTAGATCGAGTTTTGGGGGAATATGGGGAAGTCCGGGCTACGGCTCTAGGCACCCAAAACTGATTATTTGGGGGGAGACCGCAAAATGAGTAAGACGATGTTGTCCGCAACGATCACTCTTGCAGTAGGTACGCTGTTCCTCGCCGGTTGCGCGACCAAGAATTACGTTAAGCAAAGCATCCAGCCGGTGGATCAAAAGATCGATCAAGTCGATAAGAGTTCGCAGTCGCGCGATACCTCGCAGGTCGCCGACATCAACAAGACCAATCAGGTCGTCGATGAGGACGAAAGAAAACTGTCTGCCACCGACGAAATCGCCAAGACCGCCGACAATACTTCGAAGGGCGCGATGACCAAGGCCAACCAAAATTCCAAGGAAATTGACGATTTGCGGAGTGTGGTCGCCAACATCGACGATTATAAGGCCGCCAATACGGCTGTCGTCCACTTCGCCATCGCCAGGGATACTCTCAGCAAGGAAGACAAGGCCAAGCTGGACGAGGTGGCCTCGCAGTTGGGACCTCAACAGCGATATTTCCTGACCGTCGAGGGATTCACGGACCAGACCGGGGATAAGGCTTTTAATGACCGGTTGAGCCGTGCGCGCGCCGACCAAGTGATTTCCTACTTGGTAGGCAGCCACGACGTGCCCGTCTACCGCATCCACATGGTCGGGCTTGGAGACCAGAAGCTGATCGACGACGGCAAGGGCAAGAAGGCCCGCGAAGAAAGCCGGCGCGTCGAGATCACCGTGTTCACCGCCAAGCCGCTGTCGGCATCCGCAACCGGGGGAAATTAGCTCCGCTCTGATTCTGCAGTGAAATTGCCGTAAATCGCGACGTGAGCGCTGGCAGTGATGGCCAGCGCTCACGGGCTTGCGAAGGCCTGCTCCTCTGCGTAAGAACGCCACCGTCTTGCCTTGTTTTCTCCCGACGTGTGCGCCTTTCTCGATGATCTCTGTGTCGAGGATTGGACGCACCTCCAAAACCTCAACACATAGAACGCAGTGAAAACCTAGAATTTCAGGGGCTGAAGCCCGCGAAGAAGCGAAGCCTGAACGGCCGAGCTGAAGCTCGGCCCTCCAAAAAGCGGGGGCCGTCCAAAAAGCGAAAACTTTCAAATTAGGGCAATACTCACCCGCCAGCGGCAAAGGCCATCCACGCATGGTGCTATACTCTTGAATGGCGGGCAGGACGGGTGATCGCTGGGCCGGCCTTCGCAAGAAGGCAGGCCGGGAGGAAAGTCCGGACACCGTTGGGCAACGCGCCTGGTAACGCCAGGGGGCTTACTCTTCGTGCAATACGCGCAAGCGAGGCGAGGTTTCGGCTACGGACAGTGCCACAGAAAATAAACCGCCGGTGCAACGCGCCTCGGTGGCCACCTGAAGGAAAACCTTCAGCCGGCCTGAAAGCAGCCCGCGCAAGCGGAATGCGGAAGGTAGCGGCGCTCGGTAAGGGTGAAACGGTGGGGTAAGAGCCCACCGCCCCGGTGGCAACATCGGGGGCACGGCAAACCCCGCGTGGTGCAAGGCCAAATAGGAGGGGAGAGCTGGCCCAGCTCGTTAGGACCCTCGGGTAGGCTGCTGGAGTCCCGGTGCGAACCTGGACCTAGAGGAATGATCGCCACGGCGCGCAGGCGGCAACGCTCACGCGCCGGACAGAATCCGGCTTACAGGCTTGCCCGCCATAAATCGAGTCGGTTTGCCTGCCCTCAAAACTGGTCCGTCCGAAGTTAGCTTTCCTCGTCGGAAATTCATCTGCTCGCTTAGCTGACGGTGTACACCACGGGTTGCGGCTTACTTCTTGGACGAAACAAGACTGGGTGCGCTCTACGCATTTAACCCCGACTCCCTACCTAATTTCCTCTATGGGCAGCAACGCGGAAAATTGTTTATGGTATGTCAATGAGTCCCAGACGTAGCTTGAAACGTCTCTTTCTGTTAGGCGTTGCTGTCGGATTGCTTCCCGGCCTCGCAAACGCTCAGAAATCCCCTCCGCCGAATTCAGCCAATGACAAGGACAAAGCAACTGACAAAGAAAAAATAGAAGTGCGCAACAATGCCGCCAGCCTCCTTGTCGACATTCTCGGCGACGAGAAGAATCTCAGTAAAATCCTACTCATTAAGCACAATTCCGCTGAATTTGGACGGTTAGTTAAATCGATTTCAAAGACCGCTGGGGACGAAGCGGGCAAATTGGAGACCCTAGCGAAGAATGATCCGACATTGAACTTGCACGCGCTGCAACTCCCGCCTGGTGAGATTGCCACCCGCGCCGCCATATCCAAGACAAAAGAACACGAACTGATCTTCTCTTCCGGTGAGAAGTTTGAATTAAATCTGCTGCTCACCCAAACGAATGCTTTGGACTACGCATCGCATCTGGCCAAGATCGCGGCGGAAAATTCCTCTTCGCCGGAACAACAGAAAATATTCCACGCCTTCGATGTTGCGTTGAACAATCTATTCCAGCAGGTCGTCGCCAAATTACGAGCGCTGCCGGGGAAATGACTCTCTGTCCGCCCGTCGAACCCCACGGTCTTGTTGTAGCCGTTCGCCAGTGAATTCTCATGAAAGCAGCAGCGGCACTTGCTCCATCCCACAGGTTCGCACCGATTGGATCGTGGGGCCGCCTCGCGGTAGAGCCACGAATCGCGTATTGATTAACACACTTGACACGGCGAATCCTGAGAGCGAAACTGGATTTTCGATGCTGGAAACCGTACAAATCGTAACGCACAAGGACATCTGGGATGTTCTTAGGACCCCCTTCGTTCGCGATCTGGTTGAGTGTGCGGAGACCTACCAGCTTCCGCTGTTGCCCGCCCTTGAAGACCTAGATTTTGATGGAAATTTGAATCGGATTCAATCCGGCTCTACTGTTGCGGGATATCCTCCGTACGATGGGGACGCAAATCTGATTCCGTGGTCGTCTACCTTTGCGGAATGCCCCGCCAACGGCAGAGACCCGAACCTAATTCAACTCTCGGCGGCCTCTGTCCAGCAGTTCGCCCCCGAGGGAAATTTTGCTCAGATCCAGATTGAGCCTTCTCCTGCCTCACTGGAATATTTCCTTCATGACGGACACGCGATTCTGCTTCAGCCTACCCTTCGATGGTCGATCTCTCCAGATGGCGAGATTACTATCGAGCACTCAAGGACGGAGTCAAATCCTTGGTTCGACCTCGGCTGCAACGCACTTGCTAGCGCGGCGGAAGCATTAGCAGATTATATTTCGGAGTCTGAGAGGAAGGCCCGCGAGTGGCTGAAAAGATTCTATCGAAAAACCATTTTATCGAGTGCCGTTTCTAAGGACGGCCATCTGTCATTCCTCGTACCTATCGCCCGAGAGACTTGCGTGGAAGCTGCCGCTAGAGACCACGTTGTACACCTCGAAGTGATCACTCTCGCTGAAGAAGAGGAGCTCCCAGCTACATCCGCTGTGGGCCAAATCCTGAACTTAGGCGAGGAGTCATGGAAGAGATGGAGAAGCAGGCTGTCGAATTTGTTCTCAAAGTTTTCGCAAGGGACGCTGCCAAGTGGTTATATACATGGTGGTCTGAATTTCGCAAGCGTCCAGCCTCTTTAACTGTATTAGATATTCCTCGCCCGATCCGACCTCTTCCCAAGAAAGCAAAGAGACGCCGCAGAAAGAAATCTCGCGGGCGATTCTGTCCCCAATGTGGTCAGGAGAAACGGTAGCGATATGACCCTACTCGATTTAGAAACACTAAAACTCTTAGTCCGAAAGTGCCTCGACAATGCGGAAGCCTCTCTGGACTCAGCGAGGGATTGCCGGGCAAAGGCGCGGAACAATATTGCTTTCCATTTAGCTGTCCTAGCCTTGGAGGAAGTCGGGAAAGCTTCCATGCTTCTTGTTGAGGCCGCATTTCCGCAAATTGGTCAGGACGGCGATCCGGACGGACCGAGGCTTTTAGATGATGTCGCGGATCACAGAAAAAAACTGTTTTGGGCAATGCTTACCCCGGGTTTCGACGCCGGAATTATTTCGCCTGAAGATTTCACAAGATTAAAAGAAGTTGCAAACGATATTCATCTCCGTCGGATCACAACTCTATACGCGAACACGAATTATACAGATGCTCAGACAGACATAGCGGACGACGAACTCGCGGACATTATGGAGTTAGCGGAATCGAGGGTGAATTTAGAAAGGCTCAAAAAGATTCGACAGCTGGATGCCGACGAACAACAAGTATTGGACTGGTTCATAAAGGCGTTGTCCGACCCGCAGATGCAACGATTTGTTCTGAGCGAGCAGAGCCGACGAAAGTTAGTGGAGTTGTCGGGTGATTCGCGGAGGTGGGTGAGTTGGTTGCAAGAGGAGGCTAGCGCGGAAGAGGTTAAGACGAAAGAGTTGTTAGAGAAGGAAATCAACCGTCTGGCTCCGAAAGGTGTGCTGGCCAACAAACCCAAATGGCGACTCAAAATCAAACTATTTACCCTTTCTCATTCGATAAGGCACAAGGAATTGAATCCATGGAACCAGGAGGTAAAGTGGATAAAACTCCATCCGACCACCGACAAGGCCGAATTGCTTGTTGAATTTTTGCTACCTGCCAAAATCCCTGTTACTGAGCTTTGGCAAACCGCTATCCAAATGTGCAGCATGTTTGCTGTGTCTCTCAACATTGCAACGGTCGGATATTTTTGGTGGTATCTGCCGAAATTTGTTTCAACGTTCTACGAAGAAATGGTGGATCTCGATACGAAGGCCAGGCTGGGAGTGGGCTATAGGTCTCCTGTGATGAAAAACTGGAAGCGGACCACATTGAAGACACCACAGCTATATGTCGCGGGAATGATTATGACCTATCTTATGAGGTGGGCGACCCAAGATCAATCCTTGGCGTATTCACGGTATATGCACGGAATAGCATTGCTTTCGAAGAATGATGTTTTCGGAGATTTCACCGGGCAGGCATTCGTTGATTTCGCCTACACATATCGCATGGCGCTTAAGAGCTATGGTGACTGGGACGGAGTCCCGGAAAATTTCGAACGAGCGGCTTTTTCTATACTTAATAAACTCTGGGACAAGCCCGGAATAATAACGGAATTTAAGGCATTGATGGATGCTGCCGACGCTTTGGAAAAGAAACAAGCGCCCTCAAGACCGATCAATCTAGAGCATGCCCTCGAATTGAAAGCTTTTTGTGACGCCTATCTTGTAAGCAGGGCACAGCGCGAAGTGCAAAAGGCAACACAGCAACGACCACTAGAATACGGAAGAGGTGAGCAAGAGTGATCGCGTTCACTATAAAGGTCTGATTTACCATGACCTGGTCTCCCTTTTTAGCCCAGCCACAAGTTAGCATTCGGGGGGCTTGGTTTTGAATCTTCTCAGTGGCGCCGGAGATGAAGACGTCGTCGCCGGGTCTGTGGAGATTGGAAATCTCGCGCTCTCGTGGAATCCATCACATGCGCCGCTGCGGTCCGTTTGAGCTCAGGCGCGTGCCGACCGCGAGCGTTATTTCCTCAACTCCACGGCCCAATTGGTGACAACCGTGATGGGTGTCGCGGCAGTTTGTTCCATTGCCGTATTGATTAGGAAGCGCTGCCCATCTTTGGAAACGGCATAGCGCCAGGCGCCAATAGCGCCCGCGCCCAGTCCGCCCAAAATCTGGGTACGGAACAATGTCTTCGGAGAGCTGATTTCCAGGGCGGATCCGCTGGCATTCACCTCTGCCGCCATCAGATCGCCACCGGGCGAAATGTAAAACAATTCCTTGCCGTCCGGCCGCCAGCGAACTTCGTTCCCTCCACCGTTCGACACCAACCATTTCCCCCCCGAGGAAGCCGGGAACGGCCGCACATACACTTCCACCGTGCCGGACTCGTTCGAGGAGTACGCGACCCATTTCCCATCCGGCGAAAATTTGGCCTGCTGTTCGTTGAAAGGAGTCACGAGGTAGGGTATCGGCTTTCGTTCCAGGTCCACCGGGCCGCTGGCATCCGGCAACGCCCACAGATCCGCACCCGTGTCCTTGCCGCGCTCCATGTATAACAGCCAACGTCCATCCGGGGACCAGTCGAGGGGAGCCTTGGTCGAATCGGAGTGGAATAGAATTTCTTCCTTGGTGGCGCCGTTGGCCACTCTGCGGTAAAGGTCCGGTGATTGGCCGCCTCCGGCAGCATAGACAATTTGGCTTCCGTCGGGCGACCAGATCGCATTCCCTGCGCCGCCGCTTTCAAATGTGAAGCGGGAACTGAAGCCCCGTGCAAGGTCCAGTACCCACACCGCCCAGATTCCTGCCGAGTCGATTCGGCCTTCCGCTACCCGAGTTCCATCCTGCGACATGCTCATTTCGTCGCGACGTTGTGGGTCACCGACGCGCGACAGCACTTTGCCCTGCCGGTCGTACCAGACCAACTGCCGGTTTCCGTTTCCGCCGTTGCTGGTCGCCAAGATTCCGTTACCGGACGCACTGAACAAACCGACAAATCCGCCCGTGGTCCCCACGGTGTCCGCCACTCGCGCGGCTTCGCCTGCAAATTGAAGGCGCTTTTCGTCGAAGGGCCGCGCCATCAGTGAGCCTCCGCGCAGATAAAGCACGCTGCCCGGCCCACCGTCGGTGGCCGGGGCGTACTGCGGAAGCGAATCGCTTTCGGTTAGTCGGTGGGAATCCTGCTCGGCCGGCTTTGCGTCGATCGATCCCACATACAATCCCTTGCGTTCGGGACTGCTAACCAGGAGATATAGGAAATGCCGCCCATCCGGCAGGAAAACCGGACCTCCCACTCCTATATCTTTGCGGGCGGAATCGAGTTGCGTCAGCGTCACGGCTTCGCCCCCCGACGCATTCACTCTGGTGATCGCCGGGCCCGTGGAAAATAAAATCACGTCCTGCTTGTTCCATGTCAAGCCATACAAGGCTCCCGAATAATTAGAAATGGCTTGGGGCGTGCCTCCCGTCACGTCGATCTTGCTAATTCTTCCGGCATGGCCAAACGCCAGATAACGGCTGTCCGGCGACCAAGCTAACGATCCGACGCCCTCGGTTCCCGCTAGCTTGCGCAACTCCACGGAATCCAGGAAACGAACCCACGCCACAGGTTGGCCATCGGTTCCTTGGGCAATCAACGCAAGTTTGCCGCCATCCGGGGACATGGCCACAAGCGAAACTAACCCATTTTCGGGCGGAGCTACTTCAAATCGGACCGGAGCGGCCGCAGTGGGCGGCTTCTGGCGCAATTGCACGAAAGCTAGCGCCGCGGCGGCCACCAGGAACAATGCCGCAGCGCCCCAAGCCACTTTCGCGGACATCCACGGCGGAGTGCTCGCCGTTTGCCTTGCGGCCTCGGTGTTTTCCGGCGCGGCATCCAGCAAAAGATCCGCGTCGCCGATATCGCGCAGGCGTTTCTTTGGATTTTTTTCGAGGCAGCGCTCGAGCAGGCGGCGAACCTTGGCCGGCGCCAGGCTCAAGTCCGGCTGATCCTTCATGACCGATGCCAGAGTTTCGGTGACATCCTCGCCGGTAAACAAGCGCTTGCCGCTGAGCATTTCGTAGAGGACCACGCCAAAGGCCCAGATGTCGGTGCGTTTGTCCACCGCCCGGCCGCGCGCCTGCTCGGGGCTCATGTACGCGGCCGTCCCCAGGATAACTCCCTGCATGGTGGCGGCTTTGCTTAAGGTGGGCGAATTGCTGATGTCCACCGCCGCTGCGTCATCCGCAAAGGCTTTCGCCAGGCCGAAATCCAGCACTTTCACTTTTCCGTCCGGGGTCACCTTCACGTTGGCGGGTTTCAGATCGCGGTGAATGATGCCTTTGTCGTGCGCGGCTTCGAGGGCTTCGCCGATCTGCTTGGCGATGGCGAGAGCTTCCTCGAGTGGAACCGGCCCGCCTCGTTGGATACGCTCTTGCAGCGTTTCGCCGGGCACAAGCTCCATGACCAGATAACTAGCGCCGCCGGATTGTTCCAGTCCGAAGATCGTCGCAATGTTGGGATGATTGAGCGCCGCGAGCATCTTGGCTTCGCGCTGAAAACGCGCGAGCCGGTCGCTATCGTGCGCGAAGGCTTCCGGCAAAACTTTGATGGCCACGTCGCGGCCGAGCCTGGAGTCGTGCGCTTGATAGACTTCGCCCATGCCCCCCGCGCCAATCTGCGCGAGGACTTCATAGGAGCCAATTTTTGTGCCGGACCGGATCGCCATATTTCTCCCATTCCTTGGGAGTTGCGAAAATATACAACCGAGAGGCCGCTCTCAGAAACAAGCGATGATGATTGTGGAGCCCAGGCGCGGCCAAATGTAAAGACGAACCTCGCCTAATAGACCTCTATACTTCTTATTCCCCGCAGATTCTTTGCGTTGCGCGAAGAATTGCCTTCAGCTTTCGCCTTGCTATGGTTTTGCTCGAAGTCCCGGAGGTACGGGACAAGATAGCCCACCGCGGAAGCGGTGGGGAATCTCACACGCCCATTCCCAAGCCCCGTAGGCGCGGCACACGCTCGCGAGGCTGTGCCGCCCCTACGGGGCTTGACGCTCTACCTTGCCTGCCCTCCCACCACTTCCGTGGTGGGCTACGATGTTTCGCCCCTACGGGACTGGGCGGGTTCGCGGCTGGACGCCGCGATTCCATGGGGATCGCTCAGTCCGCTGGGTTGCCACTCGTCGCCGCGGGATAGACAGGCACCGTGACGTGATCGCCGAAAGCCGCTTTCAGCCCTTCGATGAGGCAAGTTTCCGTGCCTCCCGGAAAGCCGCCGGCGCCGGCCGCGCCGATCATCTGGCCGTCCACCACGATCGGAATCCCTCCGGCGACTTCAAATAAATCGAAATAGACAAACATGCGCGGGTTGCCGGCCGGATTGTTTTTCAGTTGCGCCCCGACGATGGAAGTGGGCTGGCGGGTCTTCAGCGCCGTCTGCGCCTTGAGCAATGCGGCTCGCAGGTTGACGGTGGTTTGGCCGTCCATGCGCTCCATGTGCACGAACTCGCCGGCATTGTCGAGGATGTAGGTGGACACGGCGCTGCCTTTCGATGCGGCGTAATCGCGGCACGCGCCGGAAATCTTTTTCGCGGCAGCGAGCGAAATCTGATTGCCGTCAAACACGTTGCTCGCACCCTTGCCACCAACTACGTATTCGGCGGGCAAGGCGGACTTGGGCGGCGCTGCGGCGGCAAAGCGCGGAACGGGCGCATTGCCGGGATTGGGGTTCGTGGCCGGCGGAAGATCTGCCGCCAGCGGCGCGACCGATGGCCCGATAACAGCCTCGAGCGCCTTGTGCGCGCAAATCTCGTCGCTCCACACCGGCACGTGCGGCGCGGAGCCGCCCACGCCCACGACGCCGATCATCTGTTTGTTGACCACGATGGGAAGTCCGCCGGAATTCGCGAAGAAGCCAATCTCCATGACTTCCAATTCCGAGGTTGGATCCTTAATCACGCGATTCATCAAGTCCTTGCTAGGCCCTCGATTCAATAACGCCGTGCGCGCCTTCATATCGGCCGTGATGATATTGAGATAGCCCTGGCCGTCCATGCGATCCATGTAGACATGGTTGCCGTCGTTATCGAGCACCATGATGCTGATCTGCACGCCTTGATCGGTGGCCGCCTTCTCGCACGTCTCGGCGATGCGCTGCGCGGTGGCCAGATTGATGGTGGTGAAATCCTGAATGTGTTCGGCTGCCTTGCCGCTAACGACGAATTGCTCCGGCACGTTTTGAGCGAACGCCATGCCGCCCAGCGCGAGTGCGCCTGTTGCGGCCAATACCAACCCCAAACCTACGACGCGAAGTTTCATATTGTCCTCCCTTGACTTTTGCGGCATCAGTTTGCCCCTGGAATGGCGGGCGTGTCAATTCGACTTTGCGTGCCGCATCGCCAGAGGCTTGACACATCCGAGAGCGTTAAAGAGTCTGTGTGAGAATTCGATTGTGGTTCATGTAGCGCCTGCCTTCAGGCTGGCATCTGCTCGCTTCCAAAGTGTCCGCCTGAAGGCGGGCGCTACAAAACTCTGCCAATTTCGAATTCCCACGCAGACCCTAGAGCCCGGGAAGAAGAAAGCCGCCATCCACGGCGAGCGTTTGGCCTGTAATGTAGGAACCTTTGTCGGAAGCGAGCAGCAGCGCAAGCTCGGCGATGTCCGAGGGCTGTCCGAGGCGCGGGATGGGTTGCTTCGCCAGCACTTTTTCCCGCTGCGCTTCGTCCTTCCAGTAATGCTCGCTGAGCGCGGTCTGAATCAGGCCGGGCGCGATGGCGTTCACGCGGACGCCTTTCGGTCCCAGTTCCAGCGCGTAGGACTGGGTCATCATGATGAGCGCGGCTTTGGTCATGCTGTAGAGGAGGCTGTGTCGCTGCGGGCGAAGGCCGGCGATCGACGCGATGTTGATGATCGATCCGCTGCCGTGAGCGCACATGCCGGGCGCCACGGCTTGGATCAGGCGGAAGGCGCTTTTCAGATTGACCTCGATCATTTTATCGAATTGCGCCTCGTCGATTTCCAATGACGGCCCGAAGGAAATATTCGTGGCGGCGTTGTTTACCAGAATGTCAACTGGGCCGAGTTCTCTCGCCGTGGTCTCCAGCAGATTTTGGATCTGCTCGGCGCGGCCCACGTGGCAGGCGATGGGCTTCACCTGCGGCCCGATTTCGGCGGCGGCTTGGTCCAGCGTTTCCTGCTTGCGTCCGCAGATGGCCACGCGCGCGCCTTCGCGGGCGAAAATTTCCGCGATGGCGCGCCCGATACCGCGGCTTGCGCCCGTAACGATCGCCACTTTTCCGTTCAACGCCGCCACGATCCTGCTCCTTAGGGACGCCGGCGCTACGAAATCATCCCCTCGCTATCGAAAATTATTTCAACGCCGCCTCTGCTTCCAATCCTGCCAGCCGCATGGCCAATGCCATGGAACGCGATGAGTCGTAGGCGCGGAACATGGCCATTTTCTCGGCCTCCACCGAGCCCTCGGCGTGCACCGCAAGAACCGCTTGATAGCCGCCGTAGAGGCGCGTCGTCAAATCGCTGATCAGATTCATCATGGCCATGCGCTGGCCGGCGGGCCATGCGCCCTGCAAATATTTTTCCAGCACGGGCCTGATTTCGGGAGCATTCCAGTCGCTGCCGCCCGGCCCGGTGACGAGCAGCCCGCCGGCGAGGTCTTGCACCGTTTCGATGGCCTGGTGAAATTCGCGCGCGAAGGTCCACTTGGCTATGTTCGTCGTAAACACGTCCGGATAGGCGACGCCGTTTTCCATTTTGCAGCGAAGAGCGGCGAGTTCCGTCAGCCCGCGCACCGTCTCGGCATATCCGGTGAGCCACGTCAGTTTATCGCGCACGTGCCCTGCGCGGTCGATGCCGTTCGCTTTGGCGATCGCGATGGCTGAGCCCACGAGCGCGTCCAGCAAAGGAAGCTTGTAGCTTACCGCGGTGAACCGGTGAAACTCGACGAAGGCGAGCGCGGTCGCGCCGGCCAAGTCGGGGCGATCCGCGAAAAACACGCGGTCCCACGGAACAAAAACGTTTTCAAATACCGTGAGAGTTTCCACCATTTTGTGATTCGTGGAAACGGGGCGCGTGAAAGCATCGTCGGTCCCATGCAGAAAATCGGACGCGTAGAGGCGCAACCCGGGCGTCGCCACGGGAACCGCAAAGGCCAAGGACCAGGCATCATCGCCCGGCCCCATCGACCGGCTCGGCAGCACGATCACTTCATCCACGTACGGCGTGCAAGAGGTGTGTATTTTCGCTCCGCTCACTACAATGCCGTCCGCACGCCTTTCCACGGTGCGCACGTACAGGTCGGGATCGCTCTGCTCGGACGGGCGCTTGCTGCGGTCGCCCTTCACGTCGGTTTGCGCGACGGCTATGGCCAGGTCTTTCTGGCGGCAATTCCGGTAATACGCCTCGAGGCGAAGAATCCCTTGCACATCGGCGTTGCGGCCGAGGACGCGCTTCAGAGCAAACAACGCGTCAGTTCCGATTTCCTTGATGAGCAGGACCAGCGTCGCGCCTTCGGCCGTGCCGGCTTCGATCAGTTTCGAGCGCGAGAGCAAATCCTGCGCGCTGCGCGGGACGCGATAGTGGGCGGAGAATTCATCGCCGCCTTCGCGGTGGACGGCCAGCTCGCGAAATTTAGGATTTTCCGCCATTTCAAAATCGATGGCGGCATGCCGCGCGGCGACGCCTAGTTCGGGATGATCCACCACGCTCGGCACGCTTTCGCCGCGGTAGTACACTTCGCGGGTATCGCGCAGTCCCTCCAAAAATTGGGCAGATGTTCGCAAAGCCATTTCAGATCCTCCAAAAGATGAATGCGGATTCTACAAGATTATGATCGAGCGTGCTCGGCTGAAATGCATGAGTAGGACGGGCTTCAGCCTGTCGGTTTTCTTCTAGGCTTTGCATTGGCGCCCAAAACCCACCGGCTGAAGCCCGTCCTACTGGCC
>Ga0302324_100003579_pt1 | contig 35000 bp, 32 predicted proteins | sample Palsa_T0_1_FD_201949 | JGI IMG/M metagenome (GOLD analysis project Ga0302324, IMG submission 201949) | Peat permafrost microbial communities from Stordalen Mire near Abisko, Sweden - Palsa_T0_1 | ecosystem: Environmental > Terrestrial > Soil > Palsa > Peat permafrost | place: Sweden: Abisko...
TACGGGATGACGAGCGGCGGCGTCACTTGATCACCGCGACGACGGGCACGCCGCCCGCTAGCGACGATACCGGGACCACGCGTGTGGCGGCAACGGGTCCGGGGAAGACGCCGAGGAGCACGAGCGCGAGCACGATCGGCGCGAGCGCCAAGACTTCGAGCGGGGAGAGGTCCTCGCGCTGCGGGACGTCCGGTACTTCGGGACCCTGCATGATCGTCTGGAAGACGCGCAGCATGTAGGCCGCGGCGATGACGATCGGCACCAATGCGACGATCGTCTGCCACACGTAGCCCGCCTGGTAAACGCCCGTGAGGATCAGGATCTCGCCCGCAAAACCCGCGAGTCCGGGCAAACCGAGCGCGGCCAGGCTGACGATCGTCAGCGCGCCGGCGAGGCGCGGGTTGCGCGCCCCGATCCCGCCGAGTCGCGAGAGCAGCCGCGTGTCTTCGCGCGTCTCGACCTCGCCGAGCGTCACGAAGAGTCCCGTGCTAAAGAGCCCATGCGCGACGATGTACACGATGCATCCGCCGAGCGCGACCGGATCGAAGCTGAAGATTCCAAGGACGACCAGCCCGAGATGCGAGAGCGACGAGTACGCAACGACGCGCTTGGCGTCGTCCTGCACGAGTGCCGCGAGCGCCCCGTAGACGAGCGCGATCAACCCGAGCGCGATCCCCAGCGGCGCAGCCGCGCGCATCGGCCCGGGCAACAGCTGCGTGCCGACGACGATGAATCCGTAAAGACCGGCCTTCGATTGCACCGCACTCACGACCGCGGCCATTGGAGCCGGAAGATCGGCGTACGTCTCGGGCATCCACGTGTGGAACGGCCAAACGGGCGTCTTGACGAGAAACGCGAATGCGATTCCCGAAAAGATCCAAAACGCCCACACCGGGGAGATCGGCCCGACCAGCGACGCCGCCTTGCCGATCACGTCCGTCGAACCCTCCGCGATACCGTAAGCCGCCGTCGCCAGCAGCAATGCCAGGCCGCCGCTGAGGTTGTAAACGAGATAACGCCAGGCGGTCGTACTGTTCTTCGAGACCGGCCATGCGACCAGGATCAAAAACACCGGGAGCAGCATCAGATCCCAGAAGAGCGCAAACAAGAGCAGATCGCGCGCGACGAAGACGCCGGTCATCGCTCCGAGCAGAATCAGCATCTGGGCAACGAAATCGCGCATCCGCGGCACGCGTGCCGCCATCAGCGCGCAACCGCTCGAAAGCTCGAGCAACAGGACGATCCAGTACCCCGGGCCGCCCAGCCCGACGTGAAAGCTCGCCGAAAACGGACGCTGCAGCCAGAAATGGGACTCGTCGGGTGCGCCCGCATTTGCGACCGCGACGGCGAACGCGCCGAACGAAACGACGACGCCGATCCATTTTGCGGCTGCCTCGGCCGAACGTGGCAGCGTGTATAACAGCAACCCGGCCACGATCGGAACGACGACGAGCGCGGCGATCATCGGGACGCTCCGAGCGTTGCGAAGTAGGCGATGAACAGCGCGGCACCGATGACGATCGTAAGCGCGTAGCCGCGCACGAGACCCGTCTGCAGCTTGCGGAAGATGACGCCGAGCGCCCCGGCGATCCAGACGACGTCGCGCACGCCCGCGTCGATCACGTGCGGATCGACGAAACGCGAGATCGCGACCCCGAGCGCTTGCGCCGGGTGGACGATCGCCGCCTCGATCGCGTCGTCGAACCAGAACGCGTGGACGAGCGCGGGCGGCATCCGGACTGCCTCCGCGCGCAGGCGCTCGATTGCGCCGGCCTGCGCGGCCGGCGTACCGTAACGGAGGTACGCGATCACGATGCCTGCGGCCACGAGCAGCAGCACGAAGATCGACGAAGCCCATTCCGGAACCGGCAATATCGGCCCCGCGACGTTATAGCTCGTGCCGAAGAGCGTTCCGAAAAAGCGCGACCACGGGCTCGGGCCGCCGAAGCTGACGCTCGCGTATCCCGCCGCGATCGTCGGCACGATCAGGATCGCGACCGGCAGCTGCATCACCCAATCGGGAGCGTGCGAATCGTGACCCTCCGCCTCGGCGTGCGTGACCGCCGCCGGCGGCATCGCAAGCCGCTCGTTCGGCACCCCTCCGCGGTACGGCCCGAAGAACGTCACGAAGAGCATGCGGAACATGTAATAGGCCGTGATCCCCGCGGTCAGCACGCCCGCGACGTACAGCCACGGATGTCCGTGTTCGAGCGCCCCGTAGATAACGGCGTCCTTCGAGTAGAAGCCCGACGTCAGCGGGAAGCCGATGATCGCGAGCGTCCCGATGAGCATCGCCCAAAACGCAAACGGCATGCGTTCGCGCAACCCGCCCATCTTGCGCACGTCCTGCTCGTCGTGCAGCGCGTGGATGATGAGGCCGGCGCCCAAGAACAGCTGCGCTTTGAAGAACGCATGGGTGAAGAAATGCAGGACGCCCGCCTGGTATGCGCCGACGCCGACCCCCATGATCATGTAGCCGATCTGCGACATCGTCGAGTAGGCGAGAATGCGTTTGATGTCCCATTGTCCGACGCCGAGGATCGCGCCCAGCACCATCGTCGTCGCGCCGACGACCGCGACGAGTTCCTGGGCCGTCGGTGAGAGGCTGTAGAGCGGAGCGAACCGCGCGACGAGGTAGACGCCCGCGGTGACCATCGTCGCCGCATGGATCAGCGCGGAGACCGGCGTCGGGCCCTCCATCGCGTCGGGCAACCACGTCTGCAGCGGGACTTGCGCCGATTTCGCCGCCGCCCCGACGAAGAGTCCGACGCAGACCGCGATCAAAACGCCGACCGGAAGCGTCCCCGCCTTCGCGAAAATGTCCGCGAACGCGATCGAGCCGGTCGCCGCGTACAGCGCGAAGACGGCGAACATGATCCCGACGTCGCCGAAGACGTTGATCACGAAGGCTTTCTTGGCCGCCGCCACCGCGCTTGGCTTGTAAAACCAAAAACCGATTAAGAAGTATGACGCCAGGCCCACGAGTCCCCAACCGATGAGCAACCCGACGACATTGTCCGAAAGCACGAGCGTCAGCATCGCGAACACGAAGAAATTCATGTAGGCGAAGAACCGCGCGATCGCTTTGTCCGACCACATATAGCCGATCGAGTAGACATGGATCAGGCCGCCGACGCCCGTGATGATGAACGTCCACAAAAGCGAGAGCGGATCGAGCTGGAGCCCGAACGTAAACCCCGGACCCCAGGTCCCCAGCGCCAGGTGCAGCGGCACGGGACCCGTCGCCGACGGATAGAGCACGACGGCCACGACGAACGATGCGAGCACCGAGGCGGAGCCTAGGGCTCCCGACGCGCGCTTGAGCTGCGGCCCGAACGTCCACAGCACGATCGCGCTCAGAAGCGGCAACAGCCAGAGCTGCTCGAGCAGGCTCGTCATCCCCGCAGCCTCGCAACTTCATCGACGTCGACGTTCTTCGCGCTGCGGAAGACGGCCACGACGATCGCAAGCCCGATCGCCGCTTCGGCCGCAGCCACGGTGACCACGAGGAACACGAAGACGTGGCCGGCGTTGTTGACCCAGGCACGCGCGAACGCGACGAGCGCGAGGTTCGCGGCGTTGAGCATCAATTCGATCGACATCAGGACGATCAGCGGATTGCGCCGCACGATGACGCCGGACACACCGATGAAGAACATGACGGCCGAGAGCGCGACGTAGCTCGAAAGGTCGGGTTGCATTTCCCTAGCGTCCCGCCTTGACGATCGGCTCGCGTTCCTTGGCGCGTTTGCGGCGGCGCAGGTGCCGCCCGCGCGTCGGCTCCGGCACCGCGTCACCGGCAAGCGCCACGACCCCGACCACGGCGACCATAAGCACGAACGCCGTGATCTCGAACGGCAAGAGCTGCGTCGTGAACAGCGCGGCGCCAAAATCCCCGACGCTTCCGAAGACGTTCGCGGAGCCGACGCTACCAAGATTGTTGCCCGCGCGCAGCGGCGGAGACGCCATCGGCGCGTGCAACACGCCGAATGCAAGGAACCCGAAGCCGGCTAGGACCGAGAGCAGCGCGGGCAGCGCCACCCGCGGCAAGCGGTCCGGACCCTCCGGGAACGGCCCGATTCCGCTCGAGAGCAACGCGATGACGAACACGAAGAGCATTAAGATCGCGCCGCTGTACACGACGAGCTGAATCACCCCCAAGAACTCCGCGTCGAGCGTAAAATACAGGATCGCAAGCGTGATGAAGTTGACCAGCAGCCCGACGACGCTATAGACCGGGCTCTTCTGCGTCACGGTAAAGATCGCGCTTGCGATCAGAACGATCGCCAGCAGATAGAACGCGATCACCCGGCGAGCCCTCGGCGCTCCGTCTTGAGGATCTCGCCGCGATGGGTCGCGCCATAGCCAGCTGCGATGTCGACCGTACCCTTTTGTTCGATAACGGCGCCGAGGTCCGCGGGGATGCCGCCGGGACGCTCGTCGGGCGCCGTTCCGACGCCGGCCTCGGGCGGCACGAGCAACCGGTCCTTACTGTAGATGAACGAGCCGCGCCGGTAGTCGGCCATCTCGAAGCGCGGGGTGAGCACGATCGCATCGGTCGGGCACGCTTCCTCGCAGAGGCCGCAAAAGATGCAGCGCAGTTCGTCGATCTCGTAGCGAGCCGCGTAACGTTCGCCGGGCGAGCGCCGGTCGTCGGGCGCATTCTCGGCTCCGATCACCGTGATCGCGTTTGCCGGGCAAGCGATCGCGCACAGCTCGCAGCCGATGCAGCGCTCTTTTCCGTCGGCGTAGCGGCGCAGCTCGTGCAGCCCGTGAAAACGCGGCGCGTGTTGCTTCTTCACGGTCGGATATTGAACCGTGGGCTTCTTCCGAAACGCGAACTGGAAGGTCGTCGCGAACCCTTTGGCAAGTGCGGTCACCCCGCCGAAAAATCCCATGGCCCCTTATCCCATCAGGGCGACGATCGCGGCCGTCACCATCAAGTTGAGCGTCGCCACCGGCAACAGCACCTTCCAGCCGAAATTCATCAGGCGGTCGTAACGCAAACGGGGCAACGTCGTGCGCAGCCAGATATACATGAAGATAAAAAGCCCGACCTTCAGCACGAACCACACGATGCCCGGAATGAACGTCAAGCCGAACGGCGCGTTCCAACCGCCGAGGAACAGCAGGGTTGCGATGCACGAGACCGTGATCATGTTGAGATACTCGGCGATGAAAAAGAGTCCGAAGCGCAGGCCCGAGTACTCCGTGTGGAACCCGCCGACGAGCTCCGTCTCGGCCTCGACCAGATCGAACGGCGCGCGATTGGTTTCGGCGACCGCCGTGATGATGTAGATGATGAAGCCGACGATCTGCGGCGCGATGAACCACAGCTTGTACTGCGCGTGCACGATGCCGGCAAGCGACGTCGTCCCCGCCAGGATCAGGACGCCGATGACCGAGAGCGTCATCGCCAACTCGTAGCTGATCATCTGCGCGGTCGAGCGCACGGCGCCGAGCAACGGGTACTTCGAACCCGACGACCAGCCCGCAAGCGAGATGCCGTACACGCCGATCGACGTCAGCGCGAAGATCACGAGGATCCCCGCGTTGACGTTGGCGACGCCCCACAGCCCGGCGCTCGATTCGGAGAACGGGATGACGGCGAACGCACCCATCGCGCAGACCAGCGAGATGAACGGCGCGAGCCGGTAGATCAGCGGGTCCGCGGTCTCGGGGGTGAGATCTTCCTTGAAGAGCATCTTCGCGGCGTCGGCCGCCGGTTGCAAGAGGCCCCACGGGCCGACGCGATTGGGTCCCGGGCGCAACTGCATCCAACCCATGATCTTGCGCTCGAACAGCATCGAGTACGCAAACGTCGTGACCACGACGAACAGCACGATGACCGACTTCACGAGAACGACAAGCCAGGGCTGGTCGAGCACTAAACCGCTCCCGTGATGACGAGCGCTTCGAGCCGGACCGGCTCGCCGTCGGCGAAACCGTTCGCCGGCGCACTCGGCAAGCCGTCGACTGCGACGACGACGTCCGGGACGGCGTGCTCGTCGACGACGACCAGCAGGTCGCGCAGTTCGCGTTCGCCTGCGACCAGCCGCACGCGGTCGCCCGCGCGGAGGCCGTTCGCGGCCGCGGTCGCGGGCGCGATCGTCGCGCTCGGCTCCGGCCGCAGCGCGCGGATCGAGTCGTCGAAATACGACGTGCCGCCCCCCGCAAAGATGTGGCTCGCAAGCGCCAAGCGAAGCCCGCCGGCCGGCTCGGCGGCGCGCGGCGTCTCGGCACCGGCGCTCGCCGAATCCGCGAAGTGTTGCGCGCTCGCCGGGACCGGGGCGCTTGCCGCCGCATGCAAGGCGTCGGGCGTGGGCACGTCAATTGCGAGTTCCGACGCGAGCGCGACGAACATCTCGCCGTCGGAGAGCGTTCCCTCGGGCGGCGCGTGGGCCGCGGCGATCGCAATCGGGTCGCCTGCAAGGTCGTACGTGTGCCCGCTCTTCTCGAACGCGCCGCGCGCCGGCAGGACGAGATGCGCGAGCGCCGCGGTCTCGGTCAAGAACAGCTCCGTCGCGACGATGAACCCGATACGTTCGAACGCATCGCGCACCGCACGCTCGCCGAGCGGATGGTGCAGCACGGGATTGACGCCGAAAAGCCCGAGCGCACGAAGCTTGCCGTCGAGCGCGGCCGCGATCATCGCGCCCGAATCGAGCCCGCCGTCGCGCGGCAGCATCCCGAGCGCCTCGGCTCCGCGCGCGTTGGGCTGCTCGCCGGCGACGTACCCGAAGACGGCGACGCCGCGGGCGTGCAGGGCGTCCATCAAGCCGGCGGCGTCGCTACCGGCCTGCACGTCGATGCCGTCCCAAACAAACGCGACCCGCTGCGCCCCTTCGAGCAACGATGCCAGCCCACTCGTATGCGCGACGTTCGAAGACGGAACCGCCGAGCCACCCGCATGCGCGCCGACCGTCACGTAGTGCGCGCCGCGATGCGCGACCGCCTTACGGATGCGCAAGTCAAGCACCGGCGCCGTCTGCGACGGGGGGCGCCCGAACGCGACGATCAGCTGCGCGTTTTCGAGATCGGCATACGATCCGCCGCGCACGCCGGGCGACGCCTGGCGCTGACGCCCGGCGCGCCAATCGAGGTTCTTCACACCGAAACCGCGCATCGTGCATTCGAGCAGCACGATCTCTTCATTGAGCAGCCTGCCGCCCCCGATCGCGCCGATTGCACCCGTGCCTGCGGCCGCGACGGCTTCGCGCAGACCGTCCGCCCAGAGCCCGATCGCATCGTCCCAACCGATCTGGATGAACTCGCCGCCGCGGCGCAAGAGCGGGCTTGTGATCCGGCGCGGATCGTCATAGAAGCCGATGTTGTAGCGTCCCCGATCGCAAAGCCAGCCGTCGGATCTCGCATCGTCGTGCGGTTCCGACATCGTGCGCAGGATCGCTCCGTGACGCTCGTCCACGTTCATCCCGCAGCCGACGCTGCATTGCGCGCAACCTGTCGCGGTCCGCACGTTGTCCCACGGCCGCGACTTGAACCGATAGGTCTTTGAGGTTAGCGCGCCGACTGGGCAGAGCTCGGTCACGTTGCCCGAGAAATTCGAGACGTACGGCTTCCCCGTGGCCGTTGCGATCACGTCGCGCTGGCCGCGATCCTTGACGACGAGCGAGCACTCACCCGTGATCAGTTCGTCGAAGCGCGAACACCGCTGGCACACGATGCAGCGTTCGTCGTCGAGCACGATCGTCGGCCCGAGATCGATCGCTTTGGGCTTCTTCGCCTTCGGATCTCCCAAGCGCGAAGCGCCCTGGCCGTAAGCCATCGAAAAATCTTGCAGATCGCACTCGCCCCCCTTGTCGCAGATCGGACAATCCAGCGGGTGGTTGAGCAGTAAGAACTCCATCACGGCGCGCCGGCCGTCTTCGACTTTTTGGCCGTACGTGTGAACGACCATCCCGTCGGCAACCGCCGTGTTGCAGGCAATCTGCAACTTCGGGGTCTTCTCGACTTCGACGAGGCAAATGCGGCAAAGCCCCGCCGGCCCGAGCTTGGGATGGTAGCAGTAGACCGGCACGTCGGTCGCGATCGTCTTCGCGGCTTCGACCAGCAGCGTGCCCTCCGGCACCGTCAGGCTCGTGCCGTCGATCGTGAGCGTTATGTTTTTAGCCAAGCGCGCCGCTCACGCCGAGGGCTCGTCCGCGCCGGGCTCGGTGCCCTCGGCCGCCTTCTCGGCTCGTTTCCCCTTGGCTTTGCGCACGCTGCGAAACCCGAGCACGACCGCGATGACGAAGAGCACGGCCCCGAGGATCCACCACGGATTGATGCGCGGTTTGACCGCTTGCGAATCGGCTGCTTGTTCGGGTGCCGGCGAATCGATGTCGGATAACATTTTACCTTCCTGCGACCAAGGTTGACGCGCCCGCGCGCACGTATTCGCGAAACTGCGCTTCGAAGCGCCGGACGACGGAGGCGAGAAACGGTTCGATGGAATCCCCGAGCGGGCACAGATTGATGCCCGTCAGTTGTTTTGAAACGGCGAGCAGCAGATCGATATCCGAATCGAGTCCGCCGCCGGCCAAGATGCGCTCGAGCGTGACCTCGAGCCAGTGTCCGCCTTCGCGGCAAGGCGTGCATTGCCCGCACGATTCGTGAGCGTAAAAGCGCACGAGCGCGAGCGCCGCCTCGACGAAGTTCGTCGTGTCGTCGAAGAAGACGACCGCCCCCGAGCCGAGCATCGTCCCGTTCTGCGCCATCGTGTCGAAATCGTACGGCAAATCGAGGTGCTCGGCGAACAAACACGCGGACGACCCGCCGCCCGGCTGGACCGCCACGATCGTGCGGCCCTCGCGCGGTCCGCCCGCGATCTCGAGTAGCTCGCGCAGCGGCGTCCCCAGTGGGACCTCGTAGTTACCGGGCTTGCGCACGTGGCCGCTGACCGAAACGATCTTATACCCCGGCGATTTTTCGGGCCCGACCTTCGCAAACCACTCGGCCCCGTTGCGCAGCAGGTGCGGCAAGGTTGCGAGCGTCTCGACGTTGTTGACGACGGTCGGCTCGCCGTACAAGCCCTTGACCGCCGGAAACGGCGGCTTCAGCCGCGGCTCGCCGCGACGCCCCTCGAGCGAATTGAGGAGAGCGGTCTCTTCGCCGCAGATGTACGCGCCCGCGCCGCGATGGACGGTCACCTCGATCCCGGTCTCGGTCCCAAAGAGCTTCTGGCCGACGAAACCCGCAGCCCGCGCCTGCCCGAGCGTTTCCATGAAAATCTCGTATCCGCGCGCGAACTCGCCGCGGATGTACATGAACGCGTGCGTCGAGCCGATCGCGTAGGTTCCGAGCAAGATGCCCTCAAGCACTTGATGCGGCGTCTCCTCGAGCAGCATGTGGTCCTTGAACGTCCCGGGTTCCGCTTCGTCGCAATTGCAGACCATATAGCGCGGGCGCCCGTTGTTCGGCAAGAACGACCACTTGCGCCCGGTCGGAAAGCCCGCACCGCCGCGTCCGCGCAGCCCGCTCTTGGACGTAACGTCGGCGACCTCGGCCGGGGTGAGCTTGGTGACCGCGCGTTTCCACTGCTCGTAGCCGCCGCGTTTGCGATAGACCGCGATGTCGCGCAGATCGAGCTCGCCGATTCCGTCGGTCAACACCTTGACGACCGGCATCAGTGGGCGCTCCCGTTCGGGCTCGGCGCACCGAGTAAGGCGGCGCCGTCGGCAATCAGACGCTCGTGCGTCGGACGCGCGTCGATCGGCGCCGCATCGGCGGTCAACCGCTCGATCATCTTCCGGCCGCTGGCATCGCCAAGGCCGCCCGGATCGTCGGGACTGGGGACGCCCTGGGCGCCCGTCGACTTCTTCGCACCCTCCGGCGCGACGTGCCAATCCGGCCCCGGAACGGCGTTCTGCGGCAGCGGCGGCACCTCGAAACTCCCGTCGCGCATCGCCTGGAGCATCGCGTCGATCTTCTCTTTGGTGAGGTCGTAGTAAAACTGCAGGTTCACTTGCATGCACGGCGCGCGATCGCAGGCCGCCAAACATTCGGCTTCCTCGTACGAGAAGAGTCCGTCGGGCGTCGTCTGGTTGTGTCCGACCTCGAGCCGCCCGCGCAAGTGGGCCATGATCTCGCCCGCTCCGTTGATGATGCAGGAGAGATTCCGGCACGGCTGCAGCATGTAGCGCCCAACCGGGCGCCGGTGGAACAACGTGTAAAACGACGCGGTCGACTCGACGACCGAAACCGGAACGCCGACCCACTCGGCCGCGCGTTCGATCGCCTCAGGCGACAGCCAGCCTTCGACATTTTGAAACGCGTGCAAGATCGGCAGCAGAGCGCTGCGCGCGCAGCCCTCGGGATACTGCGCGATCAGCTTACGCGCCTCGGGCTCGACCTTCGCGACGGTCGCGGAAAAGTCGCGCGAGATCTCCGCGGCGGCCACTAGCGACCCCCCCGCGTCATGCCGCGCGCAGCTTTGTCACGATGAGTTGTAGTGTCATCCTGAGCGTAGGGCCGTAGGCCCGAAGTCGAAGGACCGCCGCGGCGTCGACTCCGGCGGCGCTTCGACAAGCTCAGCGTGACAAAGCCTGACAAAACATGGCTTGGCGCTCGCCAAGCGTGATATGAGACAACCTTCGCGATGTTCATTTCAGCGATCGACCTCGCCGAAGACCGGATCGAGCGAGCCGATCATCACGACCATGTCCGCGATCAGATTCCCCGGGACCATGTGCTTGAGCGCCTGCAGGTTGTACATCGAGGGCGGACGCGTGCGCACGCGATACGGCCGGTTATTGCCGTTCGAAACGAGGTAATACGCAAGCTCGCCGCGCGGCGATTCGGTTGCGACGTACACGTCGCCCGGCGGAACGCGGAACGACTCGCTCACGATCTTGAAGTGATGGATCAGCGCCTCCATCGAGAGCGCGATCGCCTCCTTCGGCGGTTGGGCGATCTTGGGATCGTCGATCATGATCGGACCGGACGTGTCGAGTTCTTTGCGAACCTGCCCGACGATACGCATCGCCTCTTCCATCTCGTCGAGCCGCACGAGGAAGCGCGCGTACGCATCGCCGTCGTCGCGGACGGGAACGTCGAAGGCGTACTTCTCGTAGCCGCTGTACGGGAACGCCTTGCGGACGTCGTAGGCGATGCCGCTCGCGCGCAGCGACGGGCCCGTCAAGCCCCATGCAAGGGCGTCCGCGGGGCTCACGATTCCGACGTCGATCATCCGGTCGCGCAGGATCGGATTGTTCTGCAGCAGTGCGCGCAGCTCGCGCATCCGCTGCGGGAACTTCGCGATCAGCGCATCGAGCCGGCCGAGGAACCCGGCGGGCACGTCGCCGTTGACGCCGCCGATGCGGATGTAGTGTGGATGCATCCGCGCGCCGCCCGACTGCTCGAGCAGATCCAAGATGTCCTCGCGGATGTCAAAGGTATAGAAGAATGTCGAGATCGCGCCGAGATCGATGCCGCCGGTGCCGAGCCAGACGCAGTGCGAGGCGATCCGGGTGAGTTCGGTTACGAGCACGCGAATCGACTGCGCGCGCTCGGGAATGCGATCGCTGACGCCGAGCAGTTTTTCGACCGCGAGGGTATACGTCAGCTCGTTGCCGAGCGGGTTGAGATAATCCATCCGCTCGATGACGGTCCCGGCTTGCGTCCAGAACAGATTCTCGGCGGTCTTCTCGATGCCGGTGTGGAGGTACCCGATCTCCATCTCGGCTTTCTCGACGATCTCGCCCGAGACTTCGACGACGACCTGAAGCACGCCGTGCGTCGAGGGATGCTGCGGACCCATCGAGAGGGTCATCGCGTTGCCCTTGACCTCGACGACGTCGAGCGTCGTCGCGCGGGCGACCGCTTCCGGCGTGACGCTCACGTCTTCTCCGTGCCGTTCGGCGCTTGGCCGCGAGCGCGCGCGATCTGTTTCTGCAGCGCAGCCGCGACCTTGCCCGCAGGCGGCGTCCCGGCGGGCACGTTGCTCTTGGAGGCGAACGCCGGGCGCGGCGTCGCTTCGCGCGCCGGACCGCGCAACGGGTAATCCTTGCGCAGCGGATGGCCTTCCCAACCCTCGGGCATCTGGATGCGCCGCAGATCCGGGTGGCCCTCGAACGAAATGCCGAACAGGTCGTAGATCTCCCGTTCGGCCCAATTCGCGCTCGGCCACAGGTCGCAGACGGTCGGCAGCATCGGCGCTTCCGCCGGCACGCCGGCGAGGACACGAACGCGGCGCGGCACGCCGATCTCGGCGACGCTCGACGGCTTGGCCGGCAACGCCAGCAGATGGTAGACGACGTCGTACCGCGGCTCGCGGCCGAGGTAGTCGACGGCGCCGACGTCGAGCAGCAGCGAACACCCTTCGGCCCGCAGCAAAAGGAGCTTCGCACGCAACTCCGCGGGCGCCACGCGGAAGATCTCGGCGTCGGCGATGTCGGGGCGAACGGCGCTCGGGTCGAGCGCGCTGCCGGCGATCGACGGAGCTTGCGAACTCGGCATCGGCTAGGCCTTCGCGAGGATCCCGCCGCGGCCGCCTTGGCGGATCTGCTGCTGGATGAGGTTGACGGCGTAGAGCAGCCCATCGGGAGTCGGCGGACAGCCCGGAACGTAGACGTCGACGGGGACGATCGTGTCGACTCCCTGGACGATCGCATAGTTATCGAACACGCCGCCCGAACTCGCGCACGCGCCCATCGAGATGACCCACTTCGGGTCGGCCATCTGATCGTAGAGACGCTTGATGATCGGCCCCATCTTCTGCGCGACGCGGCCCGAGACGATCATGAGATCCGCCTGGCGCGGTGAGGCGCGAAAGACTTCAGATCCGAAGCGCGCGATGTCGTAGGTCGAGTTCGTTACGCTCATCATCTCGATCGCGCAGCACGCGAGGCCCATCGTGAGCGGCCAAACCGACGAACTCTGCGCCCAGCGAGCCACGTCGTCCAACTTCCCGAGCATGAACTGGCCCGGCATCACCTCCATACAAAGCCCCCCTTCCGCCAGACGTACGCGTACCCGATCCCGAGGACGATCACAAACGCGACCATCTCAAGCAAACCGTATCCGCGCAGCGCGTGCATTTGAACGGCCCAGGGATAAAACGATGCCGCTTCCACATCGAAGACGACGAACAACATCGCCACGAGATAAAAGCGTACGGGGAAGCGCCCGGTAACGCCGGAGGTCGGCTCGACGCCGCACTCGTAGGCTTCCGATTTCGCGGCGTTCGGTTTGCGCCGCGCGAGCAGCCCGGGAACGATGCAGAACGCCGCGGCGGCGACGAAGGCGACGGCCAGGAAAATCGCGACGGGGACGTAGGGGTTCATGCTGCCTTGGGAGTTTGGCGATGGGCGGGGCGGTCCTCCGCCGTGCCGAATGCACCGCGGCATGAAAGCCATTGTCGCTGCCGCCCTCGGGGCGGTTTTGGCCTGGTCGCTTGCCGGGTGCGCGAACCCGAATTACATCGGCGTTCAGGATTACGGCTACATCGTCGGCAACGTCGTCGATCAGAACGGCAAGCCGATACCGAACGCGCTGGTGACGGCGACCGGCACGAATAACACGGCGCGCAGCGGTGCCGACGGCGGTTTCAATATCCAAAACGTCGCGACCGGCGAGCAAACCGTTACCGCAAACGCCGCCGGCTACCAACCGCTGGCGACGCCGGTCACCGTGATCGTCGTACAGAACCAGGGCGTCCAGGCGGGCAACATCGTCCTCCAGTCGGCCACCCCCGCAACCTGAGCCCCGAAGGTCCGGACGGCCTCGGCATCGTTGCGATCGTCGCCGGGACGCTGATCGTCGCCGTCGTTCTCACGGACGTCTTTCAGTCCGTCATCCTGCCGCGCGCGGCGAGCCGGCGCTACCGGTTGAGCGCGAGCTTGGTGCGAACCACCTGGCCCGTCTGGAAAGGGCTCGCGCTGCGCATCGAGGATTCCGACGCACGCGAGGATTTTCTCGGCAGCTACGCGCCGCTCGCTCTCGTCAGCTTTCTTTTGACGTGGGGCGTCCTGCTCATCATCGGCTATGGCCTCATCTTGTACGGTCTGCGCTTTTCGATCCATCCCGCCCCAAACTTCGGCGAGGCGTTTTATTACGCCGGCGTTTCGTTCTTGACGATCGGTTACGGCGACTTCGTGGCGACCGGCGGTACGTCGCGATTCGTCAGCCTGCTTGCCGGCGGCAACGGGTTCGCGGTCGTCGCGATCGTTACGGCTTTTTTGTTCTCGGTATTCGGCGCGTTCGCAACGCGCGAAAACTTTGTCATCACGTTCGGAACCCGTGCCGGCGCGCCACCCTCGGGCGTGACCCTGCTCGAAACCTACGCGCTCCTCGGCATCCTCGAAGACGTCGACGACGTCTTCGAAGACGGCCTGCGCTGGGCAGCCGCGGTGCTCGAGTCTCACCTCGCTTATCCAATCCTGGCATACTTTCGCTCCTCACACGACAACGAGTCGTGGATCGGCGCGCTCGGGGCGCTTCTGGACGCGTCGACCTTGAAACTGACGTTGCTCGCGGACGGACCAGATGGCCACGCAAAACTCTGCAACATGATGTTGCGCCACACCGTGCGCGATCTCGCGACCTACTTTCGCTTCGAGACCGATCCGCGGCCCGGCATCGAGCGCCAAGAGTTCGACGTCGCCCGCGACCGCCTGCGCGAAGCGGGCCTGCGCGTGCGCGATGCGGACGAGGCGTGGGTGCAATTCAGCGACCTGCGTTCCAACTACGCGACCGCCCTCAATGCGATGGCGACGTTCTTCAACATCCCGCCCGCGCAGTGGATCGGCGACCGCTCCTACTTACGTCCCCCGCATTAAGCAGATTCATCCGCCGCGTCCGCGGGCACGCGAAACAGCGGCCGCAGCGCGGCGCCGAATTGGCGCGTGGTCAGCTCGTAGCACTCGCAAGCGGTGCTCTCGAGACCGACGCGATCGAGCACCGTTATGCGGCCGCGATGATAGTGAATGAAACCGGCTCGCTGCAGTATCGCTGCGGCGACGGTGACGCCGGAACGCCGAGAGCCGAGCATCGTCGCCAAGAACTCGTGGGTCAGCGGAAACGTGTCGTGGCCCACGCGATCCTGGGTCATGAGAATCCAGCGAGCCGCGCGCTCGTACACGCTGTGCAAGCGGTTGCAGGCCGTGAACTGCCCAAGCATGTTGACGTAGGCCTGCAAGTAGCGATTCATGAGATCGCGAAATTTCTCGCTTTCTCGAAGCAACTGCCGAAACGTCGCCGCGCTCATCTTCCACGCATTCCCTTCGACCTGGCAAAACGCGTGGTTCGCCGTCCGGTCCCCGCCCATGATCAGCGGAATGCCCGTGGTCCCTTCGTGACCGATCGTTCCGATCTCGATCATGGCTCCGTCGCGCATAAGGGTAACCACGGAGAGGACGCAATCGAGCGGGAAATAGGCGTATTCGATCTCCTGATCTGCTCCGTAGACGGTGCCTCGAAGGTCGAATCTTTGGACACCGCCGTCGAGCACGATCTTCGACCGGTCTTCGTCCGCGAGACCCCTCAAAATCGCATTTTGAGTGAAGGAGAACTCTTCGGTCATCGGCGCCTTACCGAACCTTTCATCCTTTGCAAAGCTTATGTAAAGCTTGCCGCCATACGGAGCGAATTCGTACAGACAAGCGCGACCGTTTGACAGCATACTAATAATACGTTACGGCGAGCGTTTGGCCTCTCCGACGGACCGGTTTCCGGCCATGGAGACAGGCCGTTCGGGCTATTCCCTTTCGCTCCGCCGGAACGTTGCCATATGGGGTAGGGTTTCATGCAGGAGCGCCGGCTGCGAGTCGCCATCGTCCAGTCGCAACTGCTCTTCGCCAAAGCGCTTGCCGAAATCTTGGGGGCAGACGCCGACGTTGAGGTCATCTCCGACCATCGGACGCCCGACGCATTACGCCTCGCAGCTGAGAACCCGCACGTGATCGTGATCGATTTGGACGGGCAGCCGAGCGACCTCGCGACAACCCTGGGGACCTGCACGTCAGCCGTGCCCGACGGGCGCATTTGCGTTCTGTCGATGCAGCTTTCTTCCGAAACGATGGAACATTGCATGAGCCACGGCGCTGAGGCGTACATCGTGAAAGACATTTCGCCGCCCGAGTTGCTGCGCGCGATCAAAACCGTTGCCGCCGGCGAGTCGTACGTCGACCCCCGCATCGCCGGAGCGCTGCTGCGCATGCGTGCGCTCAACGGCGGCAGACGCGAAGCGACGGAGTTGTCCGCGCGCGAGGAAACCGTGCTCAAGCTGATCGCCGAAGGTTTGGCCAACAAAGAGATCGGTAAACGGCTGCGCCTATCCGAAAAAACCGTGAAAAGACACGTCACGCGCATCTTTTCGAAGCTCAAGATCTCCGGCCGGTCGCAAGCCGCCGTGTACGCGGTCCGCGCCGGTCTTGCCTGACGGCCGGCAAGCACGAGCGCGGTTAGGAGTGAAGCCGGCCTTTTAGGAAGGCCTTCGCGTCTTCGATTGGGACGCCGAAGCCGATTGCTTTTTCGTCGTCGAAACGCGATTCGGCCAGCCCGATCACCAGACCCGATTGCGCGTCGAAGACCGGGCCGCCGCTTTCGCCCGGAATGACGGGCAGGTCGAGTTCGAGCGAATCGCGGCGAATCGACGAGACGCGGCCGGCGAACAGCGAGCTCTTCGTACCGAGCCGTTCGTCTTCGAATTCGTCGGGGATGGGATAGCCTGCGACCCCGACCTGCGTGCCGGGCTCGAGGCCCCGGGTGCTGCCCAGGCGCGCGACCGGACGGTTCGGAACGGCGATCTCGACGAGCGCCACGTCGCGTTTCTCGTCGGCCGCGACGACGCGCGCGGGAACGCTGCGCCGATCGTCGAGCGTCGCGCGCAGTTGACGCGCGTCCTCGATGACGTGCTGCACGGTGAGGATCTGCGTCCCCCACGCACCGCTCGCGACCGCGACGCCGCTTCCGTACGCGTCGTCGAAGTGGCCCTTGCGCTTGCGGTCATCGCTTGGAATCTTCATCGTGAACAGCACGACCGCTGGTCTGAGTGCCCGAAAGTCGCGCACGAACGGATCGCCTGACGGCGGATCGGCGCTTTGCGCGCAGCCCGCGATGCCGAGCATCCACACCGCGGCGAGCGCGTGCCGAAAATCGGTGCGGCCTGCCCCACGACGGCGCGGGGTCACGGCACCGGAGCGAGCGCGTCCAGGCGCTGGACGATCGCCTCGCGCAACGCCTCGAGTCCCGCGCCGGACCGCGCGCTGATCGGAAACGCGCCGGCAGGCAAGGCCGCTCCCTCGGGTCCGCGCGCATCGATCTTGTTGAAGGCGAGCAACGTCGGCTTGCGCTCGAGATCGAGCTCGCGGAGGATCTCTTCGACGCTCGCGCGCTGCCGCGGCCAATCGGGGTTCGCGGCGTCGAGCACGTGGACGAGCACGTCGGCGCTCGAGAGTTCCTCGAGGGTCGCGCGAAATGCCGCGACGAGTTCCTTCGGAAGCTCGGTGATGAAGCCGACGGTGTCCGCGAGGCGCACGAAGCGGTCCGGGCCGAGGTACACGCGGCGCAAGGTCGGATCGAGCGTCGCGAACGGTTGGTCGGCGACGAACGCGCCGTCGCCCGCAGCGTGGGAGAGGCGATTGAGCAGCGAGGATTTGCCGACGTTCGTGTAGCCGACGAGCGCGACCAGCGGCAGCGCTCCGTCGCCCCCGCGCCGGGTCGCGCGCGAGCGCCGCACATCTTCGAGTTGCTCGCGCAGGAGCGAGACGCGGGCCTGGATCTTACGCCGGTCGACCTCGAGTTTCGTCTCGCCGGGCCCGCGCGTCCCGACACCGCCGCCTAACCGCGAGAGCGCGGTGCTCGCACCGATCAGGTTCGCTTGGCGGTAGCGCAACTGCGCGAGTTCGACCTGAACCTTGCCTTCGCGGCTGCGCGCACGTTGCGCGAAGATATCCAAGATCACCATCGTACGGTCGACGATCGGAAGCGGCACGATCTTCTCGAGGTTCGTGCGCTGGCGCGGGCGCAGATCGTTGAAGACGAAGATCTTCGTCGCCCCGAGTTCCTCCGCGCGCGCCGCGATCTCATGCGCCTTCCCGCTTCCGACCAAGGTCGCGGGATCGATGCGTTCGAGTCGCTGGACGATGCGGCCCACGACCCTCCCGCCCGCAGCCTCGATCAACGCTTCGTATTCGACCAGTTCCGGCTCGAGCGCACGCTTAGGATTCTGAAGGTCGACCGCGACCACGAGCGCGCGCTCCGGCTCGGCTTCGACGCGACTACTGGTGCGCGGCATTCCGCCCCGATTTTCCATGCAGGCGGGCGATCAGCCAGGCGAGACCTTCATTGTAGCGGGGACCCGGACGCTCGAGGATGTCGGCGTCGTCGAGCACGTAGACGCGCCCCGCGCGCACCGCGCGAAGCGCGTTCCACGGAGGCCGGTCGAGCATGCTCTCAAGCCCGCTCTGCCGGTCGGCGACGATCGCGTCGGGTTGCGCGGCCAGCAGCGCCTCGGCACTGTAACGCGCGTAGGGTTCGCGCACGCCGCTTGCGTTGCGCCCGCCCGCGAGCGCGAGCAGATGGGCGATGTACGAGCCGTCCCCGACCGTGAAGATCGGCGCGGTGCCGAGCACGATGAAGGTCCGGGGCTGCGGGCCGGGTGGAACCGTGCGCACGAGTTGCGCCGTTCGCGCGCGCATCGAGGCAGAGAGCGCCGCGGCTTCGCGAGCGCGCCCGGCGAGCGCTCCGAGCCGCCCGATCGCCGCGAAGAGATCCTCGAACGAGTCGTCGCGCAGCAACTCGACATGCAGCCCCGCGCGCCGCAAGTCGGCGACGAGTGACGCCTGGGCCGGGATGCCGACGACGACGCTTGGATGCAGCTCGACGATGCGCTCGGCGTCGAGCGACTGGAACGAGGCGACTTGGGGGAGCTTCGCCGCCGCGGCCGGGTAGTCGGTGAACTGCGACGTTGCGACGACCTGCGGCCCGGCGCCGATCGCAAACAGATCCTCGGTCAGCGAGGGGATCAGCGAGACGATCGTCGGCGTTGCGGTCGCGAGCGCGAGTCCGGCAGCGAAGGCGGCGAGGAGCATCCGCAAGCCTTCGAGCTGCGCGCGCCTCTGCCCCGGCCGCAGAGCGTGGGGGTGAGCCTCACGCTCGGTCGATCGGGCGCCCCGCAACGTTGAGATCGAGCGCGAACCCGGCGACGACGAGGTACGTCGCGTTGGACCCGGTCGCCAGCCGCTGTTGTGCGCGGCCGAGGAGGTCGCGAAAAACGCGGCCCGCCGGATACTCGGGAACGATTCCCCAGCCGGCTTCTTCGCCGACGACGATCGCATGCGCCCGGGTCGCAAGCAAAGCGTCCACGACGATCTGCGCCTCCGCCTCAAGTGCTGCCGGATCCACCCCCGGCGCCATCCGCGCCGCGAGCCAGGTTCCAACCGAGTCGACGATCAGCGTTTGGGCCGCGTCTGCGTCGCGCGCGACTTCAGCGAGCGACGGCGCGCCGTCGCGCGCCGTTTCAACGAGCCGCCAGTGCGCCGGCCTCCGCGCCGCATGTCGCGCGATCCGCTCCGTCCACTCCGCGTCGTTCGGATCCGGTTGCGAGGTCGCGACGAATACGACGTCTCCACCCCGGTCGCGCGCGAGCCGCTCCGCAAAACGGCTCTTCCCCGAGCGCACCGGACCCGTAATGAAAATCAAAGGCACGCGTGCGCCTTGCCTGGACGGCGCACGCGGGCCTTTTTCGGGGCCACGCGACTAGGGGAATTTGACGACGGCCTCGATGCCGAGCGACGGCTGGTGGTTGCGTCCGGTCGCGCCGGAGCCGGTATAGGCGAAGTACGGGTGGTCGGAGGCATCCAGCCGGTATTCCAGCCGGAAGATGTAGTTCGAGCCCGGCGTGTAGTTGAACGTCGCCGTGTTCGACTGCAAGCGCTGCGGGAGGCCGGTCCGGAAGCCCTGGACGTCGTGGAACGTCTCCTTGCGCAACGAGATGCCGTAGACCGGCGTGAACGCGTAGTTCGCATAGCCCGCAATGCCGTTCCAATGCGCGGCGATCGGGAAGAACGCGCCCGAATCCGGCAACTGCGTCCCGTTGTCGTAGTTCGCGATGAACGTCAACGCGGGGGTCGCCTTGAGCGTGAGCTCGCTGTCATACAGCATGCGGTTCGTGTAGACGGGCGCAAAGAACAGCGCGCTGTTGCCGGGGACGGCGAAGTCGTTTCCGTTATAGGTCTGGATGTTCCAGGTGATGCCGGGTGAGGGGGTGAGCAAGAGCGCTCCCTCGATCGTCTTCTTCTTGCCGGCGAACTTCCAGTCGTCCCAGCCGTTGTTGACGCCGGCGACGATCGTGACTTTCGGGTTGACGACGAACGTTATGCGCCCGCCGGTATGCGTGAACGGAATCGCGTAGCCGAAGAGGTACGAGCGCGAGTAGTTCGTGTTGAGCGGCGCCTCGATGTATTCGGCGCCGGCGAGCGTTTCGAACTTCCCGAGAATGATCGTCACGGGCCCGGTCGCTGCTTGCAGGTACGCCTGCGTGAGGTTGACGCCCGACCGGGACTGACCGTTCGATGCGATGACGTCGGCATCGGAGCCGAAACTGCCCTCGATCTTCCCCGAGATGAGCGGGCCGTTGAGCGTCATCGAGAGATTTGCGTTTTGCAAGTCGGGGACGTCGTCAAAATCGTTCGGCCCGGCGAGTTGACGACCGCCGTTGAGATCGATGAACGGCCCGGTCGAAACGTCGAACACGCGGCTCGGAGCGGTGTTGATGAAACGTGCCGCTTGCGCGCCCGCGACCGACGTCCAGCCGGCGTCGCCCGAGCCGTTCAGGCTGATCAGCTTGTAGGGGGTGGGCGACGGGGTCGGCGCGGGGGTCGCGGTCGGCGAGACGGCGGGCTTCGGTGAGACCGTCGGGGACGGCTTCGGCGTCGGACTCGCCTGGGCGAAGGCGCCGGCCGTGGCGCATCCCAGGATGCCAAAGACGAATACCACCCCGCCGAGGATCGGGTATTTGGGCACTGATTTCTCCTTAATCGGAAACGCGCGCACCGGGACGTGCCCCCTTCGCAAGAGGTCGGACATGCGGCGGCTCGCGCGCGCGGTGCGTTCCCCAGTGTAGGGAAGGCAAGCCCCTCCAAGCACTAAACAGATGGCGCAACGTTACGGGCGCTCATTCGCCAGCAAGCAGTTACGTGTAAACCGCCTATCCGATTGACGAATGACATGCAAAAATGCCTAACCAAATGGCGAAGGCAGCCCCACCCCCCGCCCGAACCCCAAAACTTTCACTCGCCAACCCACGCGTTTTAGGGCCTTGGGGGTCCCCTCAATACATGAAAAAGCCGAGCGACATTGCCGACTTGATGAAGAAAAACGATATCAAGATGGTCGACTTCCGTTTCGCCGACGTGCCGGGTACCTGGCAGCACACCTCGGTGCCTGCCGGCTCGGTTGACGAAGATGCGCTGGTCGAAGGGATCGGCTTCGATGGGTCGAGTATCCGCGGGTTCCAGTCGATTCACGAGTCGGACATGATCCTCAAGCCGGATCTCGAGACCGCGACGATCGACGGCTTTCGCACCGTCCCGACGCTCGTGTTTATCTGCGACGTGTTCGACCCGATCAAACGAGCCTCGTACGCGAAGGATCCGCGCTTCATCGCGAAACGCGCGCAAGAGTATCTCAAATCGACCGGGATCGGCGACACCGCCTATTTCGGACCGGAAGCCGAGTTCTTCATTCTCGATTCGGTCGCGTACGAGAACGAGCCGCATTCGACGGGCTACGCGATCGATTCGAGCGAGGCGCACTGGAACTCGGGCGAACCCGCCGCGACCTATCGCATCCGCAATAAGGAAGGCTACTATCCCGTGCCGCCGGCGGACCAGTTGATGGACGTGCGTTCGGAGATGGCGCTCGAACTGGAGAAGTGGGGCATGCAAGTCGAGATGCAGCACCACGAAGTCGCCACGGCCGGCCAAGCCGAGATCGACTTCCGTTTCGATACGCTGCTGAACACGGCCGACAACTTGATGAAGTTCAAGTACGTCGTCAAGAACGTCGCGATCCGCAACGGCAAAGTCGTGACCTTCATGCCTAAGCCGCTATTCGGCGACAACGGTTCGGGCATGCATTGCCATCAATCGATCTGGAAGGACGGTAAGCCGCTTTTCTTCGACGCGAAGGGGTACGGCGAGGCGTCGCAGATGATGCTCTACTACATCGGCGGCCTGCTGACGCACATCAACTCGGTGCTCGCGTTCGCAGCCCCGACGACGAACTCGTACAAGCGCCTCGTTCCGCACTACGAGGCGCCGGTCAACGTGGCATTCTCCGCCCGCAATCGCTCGGCCGCGATTCGCATCCCAATGTTCTTCCAGGGCAATGCAAAAGCCAAGCGCTTGGAGTTCCGTCCGCCCGACCCGACCGCGAACCCCTATCTCGCATTCTCGGCGATGCTGCTTGCCGGACTCGACGGCATCAAGAAAAAGATCGACCCGGTCAAAGCCGGCTTCGGCCCGCTCGACCGCAACATCTACGAGTTGGCCCCCGAAGAAGCCGCAAAACTCAAGACCGTCCCGGGCAGCCTACGCGAATCGCTCGACGCGCTCGCCGCCGACCACGACTACCTTCTCGAGGGCGACGTCTTCTCCGAGTCGTTCATCAACGAATGGATCGAATACAAACACGACAAGGAACTCAAACCCGTCGAGATCCGCCCGCACCCCTACGAGTTTCACCTGTACTTCGACATCTAACGCCGTTCGTTGGAACGGCTAGTTTTTCGGGACCCCGTTCACTGCGCTTTGGCCCCCGGGGCCGCGCGAGAGGTGGATGTCGGATGAGAGGACCCAGCCGTACCGGCCGCGGTGGGGTCCGCTCATGATTTTCACGCCGATTGCGTCTTCGTCGCCGGTTGAGAACTTCGGGTGCGCGACCGAGGGGAAGCACGACACGACCATCGCTTGCGTGCCGGGCTCGGCAAGCAGCGTGTGGGCGAAGATCGCGCGGGTGTTGCCCCATTGACCCGCGGCGTAGTCGATCAAACGGTCCCGCGAATCCCATAAAAAAACATCCGGGTCGACGGCGTCGGATTCGAGCACGACGCGACCGCCGGGCACGACCGTGCACAACGTTTGGGTATCCGCGAGCGCTGGGATGCCGGCGAGCCCGGCAATCGAGACCGAAAGCCAGATCAGGCGGTTCACCCCGAGGACCGATCTCGTCATGCTTCCCGTCCGACGTACCGCCGTTCGCGCAGCCAAGTGCCCAAATCGACCGCTGTCATTGGATGTGCAACGAAAAACCCTTGCACGCCGTCGCAGCCGAGCGACGCCAGGGCCTCTTGCTGAGCGGCGTTCTCGACGCCTTTCGCGATGACGTTCCAACCGAGGGATTTCGCGACCACGATCGACCCTTCGACGATCGCTCGCGCCGTTCGGCTCGAACCGACACCTTCGATCAGCGGCCGGTCCAGCTTGACGGCGTCGATCGGCAGGCTAGCGAGCGACGGGAGCATGCCGAAGCCGTTGAAGCCGTCGAGGGCGAACCCGATGCCGTTGCTCGCGCAATGCCCGATGAACTCGACGATGCGTCCGGCTTGCTCGGGATCTGCGAATTGCTCCGGCGCAAGCTCGATGCGCAGACGGCGCAGACCGCTTGCCAGCTCGGCATCCTCGAGGATTGCGTCGATCTCGCGCACGTCGTAGGCGGCCAGATTAACGTCGATGCGAACCGGAAGCCCGGCGGCGGCCCAGGTCCGGGCCTGCGCGGCGGCCTCGCGCAGGACCCAGCGGTCAAGCGCGCGGCGTCCGTTCTCGTCGCGCGCGATCGACCAGCCGCGCTCCGGCGCGAGCAGGCCGTGAAGCGGATGGATCCGCCGAATCAGTGCTTCGACGGCGTTTATGCGACCCGAAGCGAGGTCTAAAATTGGCTGATAACACAGTAAATAACCGGCGTCGCGCTGGTCGCTCGCAAGCGCGGAAGTCGTCGTGCCGGTGCCGTTCTCGAAGCCGCCCGTCGGATCGCGGAAGCGCACGCGCGAACCGCCGTCGTCCTTCGCCGCATACATCGCGGCATCGGCGCAAGCGAGCAAATCGTCGCGTCCCGAGGCATCGTCGGGATAGATCGCGACGCCGATGCTCGCCGAAAGCGAGAAACGATAATCGTCGATCCCAAATGGAAACGTTAAGACGCCGCCGATCCGTTGGGCGATCGATTCGATCTCGGTGCGGCTGGCAACCCGTGGCATCACAATAGCAAATTCATCACCGCCGAGGCGGCCAATGTACTCTTCCCTGCGCAGCGTCCCGCGTAACCGTTCCGCAACTTCGGCCAAGACGGTGTCGCCGCCGCGATGTCCCACGGTGTCGTTGACGCCCTTGAAGCCGTCGATATCGAGGAAGAGGACGGCGGCCCGGCCGCCGAGCGCGTCGGCTTCGGCGAGTGCCTCGTCTAGCCGCGCAAGGAGCGCGATCCGGTTCGGCAGCGATGTAAGTGCGTCCGAGTACGCCAAGCGCTCGATATGCGCGTCCGATTCGCGCCGTTCGATGCCGCGCGAGACCGCCTCGATGAGGTCCTCGACGTACCGCCAGTCCTCATCGTCGAACGGGCTTTCTCGCGGCCGGACGGACGAAAAAGTGAGCACCCATCTATTATCGCCAATTCGGAACGCAGCCGATAGGAACGAGCGCATTCCCATGGCGCTGGCGGTGAACTCCGGGTCCCGGGCGACGTCGAGGACGGCAAAAGTTCCCGAACGGCTAAGCGCCCCGCGAGCGATCGAACGGTCGAGCGCCGTTCGCGAGCCGGCAAGTTCGAGCGGCTCGGCGAACTCAACGACGAGTTCCTGGCCGTCGAGGCGCGCGAGCGTCGCGCTCTCCATCCCGAGGCCCCTCGTGCCCTCGAGCAAAATCGCACGGATCTGTTCCGACGCACCGAGGCCGCGCCGGATGACCAGGCTCCACAAGGCTTGGAGGCGGTCGCCGCGCGGAAGCGGCTCGGCAAATTCGAGCTCGGGTTCCGGGACCAGGACCGGCTCCGGTTCGCGGCGGAGTTCGGGCTCGGCCACGGCGGTCGAGGACAGGACCTCGATCGTCGCGAGCATCGCGCCGACCCGCGCGAATGAGGCGCCTTTGAGTTGCTCCAGGTGCACGGCGAGCTCGTGGGTGGCGCGCCGGCCGCGCCAGACGGCCGAGAACGTCCGCGGCCCCAAACTTGCAAGCTCGGGCAGCAGGTCGGTGACCCGCGTTTCGGGTAACCGGTCGTCGCGCAGCTCAAAAAGCGCGGCGGCGATCGCGTTGACATACGAAATAGCCCCGTTTGACGGATCGAAGACGAGTAGAGCGAGCGAAACGCCGCTATCGCCCCGCCTCGAACCCGGCGGCGCTTGTTCGGACATCTTTACAATTATTGCATCTTTCGACCCGGGACGCCCGCCCGCGCCGCGGGGACGTTCGGCCTATGCGCCCGGGTACTATAGGCTAATGCGGCAAATGAGGCGCGCTCGTGGGAACGCTGGATAGGCTCCGAAAGGCGCTGCGCCCGATCGGCGCGGTCGCCGGCTTAACGGGAGCCGCGGCGCTCGTCAACCGTTCGCTGCGCAACACCGCGCTCCCAATCGACCCGATCGGCGGAATCCGGCGACCCTGGCGTTGGCGCGGCTACGACATCTTCGCTGCCGAGCTGCCGGGGCCGGCCGATGACGGGGCCGTTCCGGCGTTGCTCGTGCACGCGATCTGGGCCGGCAGCTCGTCGTTCGAGTTTCGCAAACTCGCACCGCTGCTGGCCCAAAGCCGGCGGGTCGTCGCCTTCGACCTGCTTGGCTGCGGGCTCTCGGCGATGCCCAACCTCGACTACACGGCCGAACTCTTCGTCGACCAGATCGTCGAGGCGGTCGAGGAGTTCTTCACGGGTCCCGCGATTCTGGTCGGCTCATCGCTTGGGGCTGCGTATTGCATCCGCGCGGCGCTGCGCGCGCCGTCGCGAGTCGCACGCTTGGTCGCGATCTGTCCGACCGGCCTGGGGGGCGATCGCGACGGCGAGCCGACGCCCGTTCAGCGGATTGCCGGCGGCATGTTTCGCGCGCCGCTGGCCGGAGAAACCGCTTTCAACGGCCTCGCATCGAAAAGTTCGCTGCGCCGGCTTCTCGCGCGCCACGCCTATGCCGACCCGGCCTCGGTCACCCAAGACGTCGTCGACCACTTCTATGCAGTCGCGCACCAGCCGGGCGCGCGCTACGTGCCCGCGCGCGCCATCGGCGGCGCACTCAATGCCGACGTCGCGCGCGACTTGCCGTTCGTCGATGCGCCGCTACTCGTCGTGTGGGGTGCCGATGCATCGCAGCCCCGATCCGCCCAAAACGGTCACGAATTCCTGCGGCTAGCACGCGATGCGCGACTGCAAACGTTTGACGGTACGCGTTTGCTGCCGCACGACGAAGCTGCGGGCGCGGTGGCCGACGGCATCGAGTCATTCGCTGCAGAAGCGGGCGGGGAGAGCGCAACGGAAGCCCGAAACGCGCGCCCAATGTCGACGACGATCGTTCCGGATATCTTCAAAAGCTACGACGTGCGCGGCATCTATCCGTCGGAACTCAGCGACGAGCTCGCGTACGCGATCGGCCGGGCGTTCGTCGCCGAACTCGGCGCCGCGTCGATCGTCGTCGGGCGCGACATGCGCCCGTCGGGCGAGGCGCTGTTTGCCGCGCTCGCGCGCGGCGCGACCGAGGCCGGCGCGGACGTAACCGACATCGGCCTCGTGTCGACGGACGCGCTGTATTTCGCGGTCGGCAAGTACGGCTTCGCGGGCGGCGTGATGATCACGGCATCGCACAACCCTGCGGGCTACAACGGCCTCAAACTCACGCGCGATCGTGCGCAGGCAATCTCCCTCGAAACCGGACTGGGAGTGATTCGCGACCGCATCGCAAGCGGAAACCTCGGGCCGGTGGCCGTCAAAGCGGGTACCGTCTCGCACCGCGACATCCTCGACGATTTCGCAGCCCACTGCCTAACGTTCGTCGATCCGGCGAGCATCAAACCGTTTAAGATCGCAATCGACGCGGGCAACGGGATGGCCGGGCTTACCGTGCCGTACGTCTTCAAGCATCTGCCGTGCGAAGTCGTGCCGCTGTACTTCGAATTGGACGGCACGTTTCCGAATCACCCGGCGAGCCCGATCGAACCCGAAAACATGGTCGACCTGCAGCGCGCCGTCCGCGAGGGCGGCTGCGATCTCGGGGCGGCTTTCGACGGCGACGCGGACCGCATGTTCATCGTCGACGAGAAGGGCGGCCTGGTCGGTGGCGACATGGTGACGGCACTCGTCGCGATCAATACGCTCAAGCGTCATCCGGGTGCGACGATCCTCTACAATTTAATCTGCAGCCGAAGGGTGTCCGAGGAAATCGAGAAGCATGGCGGCGTTGCGCTGCGTTCGCAAGTCGGCCACTCGTTGATCAAGAAGACGATGCGCGACGAAGACGTCGTGTTTGGGGGCGAGCACTCCGGTCACTTCTACTTTCGCGACAACTGGTTCGCCGATTCGGGCATGATCGCGCTCTTGCAGTGTCTTGAGGTTTTCAGCGATGCGGGCAAGCCGGTCAGCGAAGTGATTTCGCCGATCGACACGCGCTTCCGCTCCGGCGAGATCAATACCCGTGTCGGCGACATTCCGGGGAAGCTTGCGGAGTTGCAAGCCCACTATCGCGACGGGCAAATCGACCGGCTCGACGGCGTGACGATCCAGTATCCCGACTGGTGGTTGAACGTGCGGCCTTCGAACACCGAGCCGCTGCTGCGACTCAACGTCGAAGGCGACACGCAGGAGCTGATGGAGCGGCACCGCGACGAGGCGCTCGCGCTGATCCGCTCCTAGAGACACCCCAAATTGCCGCACGTCCCACCGGAGCTGATCGCGTCGCTCGACGCCGTCGAGGCGCTCGTTCGCGACGACGCCCTCGAAGCGTGGCCGACAAAAGACGACGATCTGGCCTTGCTTGCGGCGACGCGCGAGCGGCTCGCGCGACGCTTTACCCTGGCGGTTGTCGGCGAGTTTTCGAGCGGCAAATCGTACCTGCTCAACGCGCTCTTGGGCAAGGCGCGTTTCGACCAGAACGGCCGCATCGCGGGATTGCTCGCAACCGACATCAACCCGTCGACTGCAACGATCACCGAACTGGAGTACGGAACGCCGGAGGTCGCGGTCGCCCGTTATCCGTCGGGACGCAGCGAACGGATCGCGCTGGACAACCTTTCGCGTTTCGTCGCGGTGGGCAAGAGCGACGCACTCGGCACGCTGCACGACGCGACGGCCGACGAAGATGCCGCACCGTCATTCGTGATCGTCTCGATTGATTCGCCGTTCCTCGCCGCCGGATTCACGGTCGCCGACACGCCGGGCCTCGCGTCGCTCAATCCCGCCCATCGTCGCGCAACCCTTGGCTACTTGCCGCGCACCGATGCCGTGCTGTACCTGATCGACACGCAGCAACCGTTCACCGAAGGCGACGCCTCGTTTCTCGGACTGATCGGCGAGCACGTCCGCACGATCTTCATCGTGCAGACCAAGATCGATCTCTGGCGCATGCCCGAGGGTGACGGCGGCACGGCGTGGGAAGCCGCGCGCGCGCGAATCGTCGAGCGCGCCGCGCGTTACGCGCCGGAAGCCGAAGTGTATTCGGTTTCGGCCCACGACTACGCGGTTGGAATGCTCGAAGGCGACGCGGCACTCGTCGAAGCGAGCGGTTTTCCCGCGCTGCTTGCCGGGCTCGACCGGTCGCTCGAAGCGCGCGCCCAGTCGGCGCGTTCGGCGCGGACGATGTCGGTCTTGCGCGAGATCACCCAGAAGACGGCGACTCGCGTGCGCCGCGCCGCGGCGCTCGCCGAGAGCGAACCGGCCGCGCTCGAAAGCGAGCGCGAGCGAGCCCTCGAGCTCGTGACCGAGCGCGAGCGCGCGCTCGGGCGCGAACGCGAAAGCGTGCTGCGCGCGGGTCAAGAGCGCGAGCAATGGATCGTCGCGCAAGGCGGCGCGCTGGGAGAGCGGACGACGCGCGCGCTCGCCGGCGCAATTGACGTCGCCGACATCGAGCGCATTCGCGATCGCAGCAAATTCCACAGCCTCGTCGACGCGACGGTCGCCCCGATTTGGACGGCGTTCGCGGGCGACGTCGCGGGCCACGTCTCGCGCGCGCTCGAACGCATCGCAAAATCGCGGCCCGAGATCCGCATCACCGATCTTGCGGCGCTGCGCCTGGGGGGCGAGCCCGGTACCGGGGCCTGGTCGCGGGATCTCGGCAGCGGGATCGCCTCGACGATCGTGCTCGGCGCCATCGGCGGCCCGACCGTCGGCTTCGTGTACGGCGTTGCGCGGGCGTTCGTCGCGCATCCGCCCGGGGCGTACATGAAGCGGGAATTGGGCACGGATCTGTATGCCACGCTGTTTCCCCAGTTCGAGCGCGACATTGCGGCCTTCGTCGAAGAATTGGCGCGGAACGTCCGCGGCATGTACGACGATGCGGCGGCGTCGATCGAGCGCGAGCGCAAGCTCGCGCGCAGCGAAACGCTCGAGCCGATCGAACGCGCGCTCGCAAGCGCCCGCGACCCGGAGGCAAGGCACAGAGCCGAGGCCGCACTCGAAACCGTCGTCGCGCGGCTCGGCGAGGCCGACGCGCTGCTCGTCGCAGCCGAAGCGCAACTGCGCGCGACTGCGGCCGAACGCGAGCCGCCGGCCGCTCTCGCTCGTAACGGCAGCGAAGGCGCGGGCGCGGTCCCGTTCGATGCCGATGCCTACGACCGCGGCTTGCGGCCCGAGCGCTACCGGGTCGTCGTCCTCGGCGCGCTGCGCCGAGGCAAATCGAGTTTTATCAATGCCGTCGCCGGGACGCGGCTGCTGCACGATGAGGGGCGCAGCGAAGCGCTGTTCCCGATCCACGTGCGCTACGGCGAACGAGACCGCGCGTACGCGCTCGAGCGCGAAGGCGTGTGGACCGAAATCTCCACGAGCGCCGCAATGGCGGCCGCCGCGCGTTCGCCCGTACTCATCGAAACGCCGTGGCAGATGCCGCGCCAGCTCGTCCTCGTACACGCACCGGCCTTCGATTCGGGCAACGAGGAAGCCGAAGGGATCGCGCTTGCCGCAGCGCGCGCGGCAAGCGAAATCGTCGGGTTGTTTTCACGTCAACTTTCGGACCGCGAACTCGCGCTCTATGCGCGGGTCGCAGAATTCGAGCGGCCGATGCTGCTCGCGCATACGATCGCCGACAACGAGAGCGCGGTCGAGCGGCGAACGGTCGTCGACCTTGCGGGGCGCTACCTGCGCGAGCGCGGCATCACGGTTAATCGAATCTTCACGATCTCGGCACTCGACTATCTCGAGGCGGCCCAGACCAAACGAGCGCCCGCCCCGTGGAACGAGCTCGGAGCGCTCCGAGAAACGCTCGCAGCGCACGCCGAGGAGCACATGCGCAAGCTCGCCGAGCGTGAGCGGCGCGCGTTGGAAACGGCAAAGCCTTCTCGTACGGTGGATAACGCAGGCGCCCAACCCACCTTGCGCCGAGCGCTCGCGCGTTTTTTCGGCCGCGCATAGTCGCGGACACGGAGAAATGGGAGAACCGTGATCCGACGCGTCGAGGGGCACATCCCGGCAGCCCCGAATTACCGTACCGTGTTACGCTCCTATACGCTTGGCCCGGCGCAGTTGGCGCTCGGAACGGGCGGGTCCCAGTACGGTCGCGTGGCGATCGAAAACGGCCGGATCGCGGCCATCCTTGAGGGTGAAGGCCCAAGCGACTTCCATCCTCCGGCAGGGGCGACGATCGCGCCGGGGATGATCGACGTTCACACCAACGGCGCGGACGACGTCCTGTTCAATCGCGACCAGGGAAACGCCGTCGAGATCGCATCGCAGTCGTACGCGGCGCAGGGCGCGACGGGGTTTGTCGCGACGATTATGACCGCACCCTGGGAATCGATGCTTCATGCAGCGAGCGAGGTCGCGGAGGCCGCACACCAGCTCGCAGAACACCAAAAGATCTCGGGCGCCCGGTGTCTCGGCCTTCATTTCGAAGGCCCGTTCCTCAACCCGAAGTTTCGCCGCGTGCACCGCCACGATTGGCTTCTGCCGGCCAGCCTCGAACGCGCGCGCGAGATGGTCGAGGCCTGCCACGGAGCGCTCGTGATGGTGACCTTAGCGCCCGAGGTCGAGGGCGTCGACGAGGTGGCGCGCTTCTTCTTCGATCAAGGCATCGTCTGTTCGGCCGGTCACACGTCGGCAAAATACCGCGACGGGATGTTTGCGATCGCGCTCGGTTTCCGGACGTTGACCCACGCGTTCAATGCGATGCCGCCGCTCGACCATCGCGAGCCTTCGCTGCTCGCCTCATTCATTCAGGAAACGCGCACGACCGTCCAGGTGATTTGCGACGGGTATCACGTGGCGCCCGTGATTATCGACATAATGTACCGCACGCTCGGCGACCGGCTGGTGCTCGCCAGCGACTACATGGCGCCCGCGGGCAGCGGCTATCGCATCGAGGGCGGGGTCGTTCGCGCGGAGGACGGCACGATCGCCGGCAGCGCGCTGCATGCCGATCGTGCGATCCGTAACCTCATGTCGTACGCGTCGATTCCGTTCGAACGTGCGATCGCAAGCGCCACTGCGACGCCGGCCCTGATGCTTGGTATCGAGCGCGAGTGCGGCACCCTCGCCCCCGGAAAACGCGCCGACATCTCGATCTGGGACGACCGCTACGAGATCCTCACGACCATCGTCGCGGGCCAGCCCGTTTACGGCGCCGCACATCTGGTCCCGACCACGACGGTAAAACTCTAAACGCTTAGTGCGGCACCGTCGTTTGGTGCAAGCTAACTTTGTTGCCCTCGGGGTCGTTGAAGTTGGCGATCTTGCAGGCGGGGAAGACCATCGGTTCGGAGACTTCAATGCCCTTCGCGCGCAGCTCGGCGCTCATCTTGTCGAGATCGTCGACTTCGAACACAACGCCCGCGCCGCTGCCCTTGGGGCGGTCGAGCCACTCATCGAGTAAGAGCGCGAAATAGCCCTCGCCGACTTTCGCTTCGGCATAGCCGGCGACTCCGTCGAACTCCATCGGGTCTCCCAGCGGCACGCCGAGGGTCTTCGTATAGAACTCGTGGAGTTTCCGCACGTCGGCGGCGGGGTAGGCGCTAAAGGCGATCTCTGTTATCATGCGTGACTCCTCATCGGCCTCGGGTGGGCCGAAACGCTTCTGCTCGGGTTTACGCCTCTCCCGCGCTCGTGTCGTGACGAACATCGGGTGGCCGTTGACGATCGGCGGAGCACGCGCGCGTTTACCCGTGATTTCCGCGGGCCGAGAACGCGTAGGCGAGAAAGGCCATGAGGCCCGCACCGAGCCAGCCGAGCAATCCTTCGGGAACCGGCCCGCTGGTCGCGAGCGGCAGCATGACGTCGGGCCGCGCATTGTGCGCCGAGAGGTAACCGGCGATATCGTTCATGTCGGTAGCGCTGAGCTGCCGCTCGCCGAAACGCGGCATCTCGCCCGGGCCGACGCGGATCGCTTCGGCCACCTCGGTCAAGGTCGCGTGATCCAAACTCGGCGCCCAGTCGAGAAAGCCGATCGCGGCCCCGTCGCCCTGACTGCCATGACAGTGCATGCAGTTCTCTTCGAAGAGTTTGCGCCCGCGAGCGGCATTGCCGGCGAGGACGGACGGAATGGGCGGACCGCCCGGCTGTACCGAGGTCACGTAGCCCACGATCGCATCGATCGTCGCTTGCGACAGCAACGGCTCGAGATGGCCGACTTCGATCCAAGGAACGGCCGCCGGCATCCGTCCGGTCTCGAGCATGAAGTCGACGTCGGCCGCACCGACTCCCCGGAGCGGCGGGGCGTTCGCGCCGCCGCGCAGATCGCCGCCGTGGCAGGTCGCGCAGTTCTGTTCGTACGCGGCTTGCCCCGCGGAAACCGAAGCCATGGGACTCGGGGCGGGCGCTGCGAGCGGCGGCACCGGCGCCGCGACCGCGAGCAACAGAACGAAGACGTTCGTCATCTCGTGCCTGCGTCGGCAAGCGCACCGTAGCGACGCTCGCATGCGGCCCAGTCGGCTACCGTCCACAGCAACGCGGCGAACAAGGTCGCGCCGCCCGCGATCCACATCACCGCGCCGGCATTCATCTGATCGGCGAGCGCGTCCGGGCGCCCGGCGTAGTGCGCGTACAGCGGGTGCCGCGCGACGTAGAGCGCGAACCCCAAGAACGCGCTCATCGGCAGCCCGAGAAAGATCGCGAGCAGCCGCACCACGTGCGGCGGCGCGTGCGGCGCGGGCGCAACCGCGAGCAGCGGCGTCCAGAAAAGCACTGCCGCGCCGAGATAGAGTGCGTGTTCGAACGCGTGCAGCGGCGGGTTTTCGAGCGCGAGCTCGTAGAGCGGCGAGAAGTGCGTGCCGTACAGAACGGCCGCGAAGAGAAGCCACGCGATGGCCGGGTGTCCCAGCGCTTGCAGCGGCGCCGAACGGAATGCGGCCGCCAGCTGCGTCGCCCCGCGCGGCGGCAGCGCCGCAAGCCCCAGACGCAACGGCGCCCCAAGCACGAGCAGCGGCGCAGCAACGTTGATCAGGATCATGTGCTGCACCATGTGCCACGAGAGCGCGGCATCGGCACGCTCGTCGAGGAGCAAAAGAGCCGAGCCCGCGGCGATCAAGCCGGCGGCGAAGCAGCCGGCCGCGCGCAACGGAAACCGGCGCCGCGCACGTGTGATGCGAAGCAAGCCGAAACCGTACCCGGCGGCGGCGATCGCGAGCGCTGCGAGGATCATATCGACTGCGCCTTCTCTTCGTCGAAGCCGCCCTGGGCGTTGCGCCGGTAGATGACGCGCCGCTCGGGCTCGCGCCCGCGATCGACGCGACGCAGATGGATCTCGCGGGCGATCGTCATCGCAATCCAGCCGCCGAGCAGCGGCACGACGACGAACGCATAGCGGTAGATCATCACGAGCCATACGACCGACAGGTGGAAGGTGCGCGACTGCTGATCGTCGCTTGCCGCGAGGGTCAGCACGAAACCCGCGAGGATGAGCGCCGTGCCGGCGCCGGTTCGGATCGGTGCCGACGCGGCCGGCACGAGGACGTCGTGGGCGCGTTCGTCGCGCGTGAAATGCCCGTCGATCCACGGCCACGCACCGATAAGGGCCAAAGTCAGGGTCGGCAGAACGACGCCCGGCCAAAAGACCGCTGGCAACGGGTGTCCGAAGAAGGTCCACTCGATCGACGGCCCGAGCCGCAGCGCGCCGTCGAGGAACGCCGCGTACCAATCCGGTGCCGCCGGGTTGAGGATCGTCCAATCGTGATAGGGTCCGTAGTTTTCAATCGGGTTGATCTCGATCGACGATGCGAGTACCAGCACGACCGCGACCGACATCGCAAACGCTGCGAGCGTCCGCAGCGCGTAGTCGGGCCAGAACCGGCGGCCGACCACGTGCGCGGGATCCCGTTCGAACTGGGTGTGCTTTTGATAGACGAGCATCCCGAGGTGCAACGACAAGAGCCCGGCGATCGCGATCGGCAAATAGTAGACGTGGATCGTGTAGAAATGCGACATGAGCAGCGGCCCGGGGTAGCCGCCGCCGTTGATCACGTCCGCCGCCCAGCGTCCGACCAGCGGCACCGACAACGCCACCGAATCGGCGATCCGAACCCCGGCTCCCGAAAGCGCGTCGTTCGGCAGTGAATACCCCGTGAAGCCCGTAAGCGACGCGAGCACGAGCATCGTGAAGCCGACGATCCAGTTCAGTTCGCGCGGTTTGCGAAACGCTCCGGTGAAGAAAATGCGCGCCATGTGGATCAGAATCGCCGCAACGAAGACGACCGCACTCCAATGATGCACCTGGCGCATGAGGTATCCGACCGGCGTCGCGCGCGAAAGCGCGATGACTGAAGCGTACGCTCCGTTCGCCGACGGAACGTACGCGAAGGTCAGCCAGATGCCGGTTGCGACCAGCAGCGCGAACGAATAGAGCGCGAACTCGCCGAGATAAAACGACCAGTGATCCGGATAGACCTTCACCA
>Ga0302324_100003580_pt1 | contig 34999 bp, 34 predicted proteins | sample Palsa_T0_1_FD_201949 | JGI IMG/M metagenome (GOLD analysis project Ga0302324, IMG submission 201949) | Peat permafrost microbial communities from Stordalen Mire near Abisko, Sweden - Palsa_T0_1 | ecosystem: Environmental > Terrestrial > Soil > Palsa > Peat permafrost | place: Sweden: Abisko...
CGCCGGACTGAGCCGCCCAGCCGTGGAACGCCGTCCCGTCGTAGGCCACCTCGAGGAGCACGCCGTACAAGACGGCGTCCGCGCTGAGCGGCATCAGTCGCCGCCCGCGGCCTCTAGGGCCTCTGCGACTTCCCCGCCGGAGTCCACGGACGCTTCGAGACCGGTCTCCGTACCGGCGTCGGCGGGCGGCGCTGCCTCGGGAGAAGCGGCCTCGGCGTTCTCTTCCGCGTCGATGGTCGGTGGCGCAGCGGCGCAGGCGAACTGCGAGCAGATCCCGGAGAGGCAATCCTGGGACTTGAGGCACTGGGCGCCGAGCGAGCGCCGCGATTCGGCGCACGCCGGAGCGAGCCCCACCACCATGGCGAGCGCCGCCACGACGACCGCGAGACGGCTCATTCCGCAGCTGCGTCGCCGCCGTGGCTCGCGTCGCTCCCGGGGCCGGCGTCGCTCCCTGCCGACGCGTCGACCAGACCGCCGTCGACCGGCCCTCCAGGCGGGAGAATGAGGCACGAGCCGGCGTCGTCGCAGACCGGCGTGGTCCCGGTGGTGCAGCCCGGCAAGAGGGCGCTCGCGGCGGCGAGCGCGACGAAGGCGGCGATGGGCAGCGAGCGCGTGGCGACCATCGCTCGCGGGCAGCGTATCACTGTCCCATCGGCACGAAGGACATCGGCACGTTCGCGTCGACGCAGCCTCCATGGGGAGCGGGATAGCTCGCGTTGCGGAAGATGTTGGCGGCGCAGCTCGCCACCACCGGGGAGCCCATGTCGTTGGCGGCGACGACAGCGGAGCACACGTTGCCGCCGGGCCCGATGCGCACCGCGACCGAGACGTGCCCACGCAGCGACGAATCGCTGGCCAGCGCGCTGTTGTAGCAGCGCCTCGCCTGCCCGGCGCGCGCCTGGAGCGCCGCCGCGAGCTCCGGAGGAGACGTCCCGACGCACTTGGCCTCGCACCCTCCCCCGGACGCCGTGACCACCCGCGGTCCGACCGCCCCTGCCTCGGGCTTCTCCTCGACCGGCGGCGGCGGAGGGATGTCGTCGAGCCTGGGGTTGGAGGTGGGCTGGGACTGCGCCGCGGTGGGGACCGCCGGCAAGGCAGCCTGGGTGGCGTCACGGTTCACGGAGCTTCGCCACGCGTAGAGACCGCCGGCGGCAGCCAGCAAGATCAGGGCGACGAGCGCATACTTGATGTTCCCACCCGACTGCGGAACGCCAGCGGGGGGACGGCTGAGAGGGGGGCTCATTCGGAAGTGGGCCCCTCGTCCTCGATCCGGGGCCGGGCCAGTATAGCGGGTTTATAAAAGGTTAGGGCCGTGTCGCCGTACCGGCGGCTCTGGTCGTTCGCGAGGGCGGCGATTTCCGGCGACGGCGTGCGCGCCGCATGCTCGAGGACGACGAGGGCGTTCTCGGAGAGCAGGCCCGAGCGTGCCAGGTCCGCGAGGACGTGCACGGCTTCGCCGCTGTCGACCAGAGCCCAGGGGGGATCGGCGAGCACCAGGTCGAAGGGACCCCCACCGGCGCCGCGGCGGACGGCGTCGCGCGCATCGGCGGCGACCACCCGCGCCCGGTCCTCCATCCCCAGCGAGGCCACGTTGCCGCGCGCCACCGCCAGCGCCTCGCGGGACGACTCGACCAGTGTCGCCCGCGACGCCCCACGCGACAGGGCCTCCAGCGCCAGCGCGCCGGTCCCCGCGTAGAGATCGAGCACGCGCGCACCCTGCACGCGCCCTGCCGACTCGAGGATGCCGAAGAGCGACTCGCGCACGCGATCCGAGGTCGGCCGGGTCGAAGATCCGCGCGGCGCGCGAAGGACCCGGGATCGAAGGGAGCCGCCGGTGATGCGCATGCGGGTGGTGGTAGCTGAAGCCCTGAAGCTCTGTGCCTGGTAGGTTAACATCGATGACCCGCGCGGCCCGGCTTGCTCTCGCGTCTTTTCTCGCGGTGGCCGTGGGAGCCCTTGCGCGGGCCGCTCGCGCCGAGCCCGCCAGCCCGAAGACGACAGCAGTCTACGTGCTCTCCATCTGGACCGACGATGCGGACGACACCGCCGAAGCCCTCACCGCGGCGCTCCGGACGCGTGTCCGCGAGGCCCAGGGGTGGTCGCTCCTGGAGACGGCGCAGTCGTTCGAGACGCTGACCATCGCCCTCAAGTGCTCGGCGAAGCTCGAGCCGCCTTGCTTGCAGCGCATCGCCGACCAGCTCCACGCCGACCGCTACGTTTGGGGGACCATGGCCAGGAAGAAGAGCGGCCAGGTGGAGGCCGAGATGCACCTTTGGTCGCGCGGCAAGCACCCGGCGGACGCGAGCGAGAGCTACTCCGAGAACCTGAAAGACCCCGCCGACGAGCCGCTGCGCGAGATCGCCAGCCGCCTCTTTGGCCGGTTGACCGGCGGGATCGCGGCCGGCACCGTGGTCGTGCACGCCGGAAACGCGGGCGGCTGGGTGACCGTCGACGGCGTGAGCAAGGCGTCGCTCGAAGAGGGCGTGGCTCGCCTCGACCTGGGCGGCGGCACTCACTCCATCGGCGTGCGCGTGCCCGGCTTCGACGCTCCGGAGCAGCAGGCGAGCGTCTCTCCCGGCGGGGAGGAGGAGCTGACCTTCGCGCTCGCGCCGACCGCGGACGACGCGCACGAGGGGGAGGTCCGCTCGCCCTTCCCCGTGCGCGACGTCGCCATGGTCTCGGCCCTGGTGGTGGGAGCCGGGTTGGTGGTGGCGGGCGCCGTCGAGGGCCTCCGGTGGCTCGACGACAGCAACACCAGCAGGACCGATCGCAAGAGCGTGCCCCCCAGCGTGACCGACGTGTGCGAGACGGAGGTGAACGGCGCCGCGGTCGACGCGTGCGCCAAGGGGCGGAACGCCGTCACCGTGTCCAGGCTGGGATGGGTGTTCACGGGAGCCGGGGCCGCGCTGCTGGCGACGGGCTTCGTCCTGATGCGCATGGGCCACGGCGCGAACGACTCCCGTCACGACGGGTCGACCCCGGCGAAGTCGCGCGTCGCCGTGCTGCCGCTCATCGGAACACGCGGCGGCGCGCTCGACCTGCGGGTGACCTTCTAGGCGAGCGATCGCTCGCTCGCTTCGAGGATGTCGCGCATCGCGTACCGTCCCGCGGGCCGACCGGCGATCCACCGCGCCGCGCGCATCGCGCCGTGAGCGAAGACGTCGCGCGTCGTCGCGCGATGGACGAGGGTGAGGCGCTCGCCTCCGCCCAGCAGGTGCACCTCGTGATCGCCCACCACGTCGCCGCCGCGCAGCGCGTGCATCCCGATGTCGCCGGTAGGACGGGCACCCGGCACCCCTTCCCGTCCGTGCACCAGGCGCGCCCCCCCCGCCCGCGCGCGCTGCACCGCCTCGGCAAGCCTCGCGGCGGTACCGCTGGGGGCGTCTACCTTGGCGCGATGGTGCGTCTCCATGATCTCCACGTCCCAGTCCGCCAGCGCCGCCGCGGCGCGGCTCACCAGCTCGGTCAGCACGTGGACGCCGACGCTCATGTTCGGCTCCCAGAGCACGGGCACCCGTGACGACGCTCGATCGAGCGCCGCGCGCGCGTCCTCGCCGAGGCCGGTCGTCCCGGACACCAGCGCGCTGCCGGCCGCTGCGGCGAGGGGCGCCAGGACTGCCGTCGCGCCGGGAGCCGAGAAGTCGATGATCACTTCGGCCCGCGCGTGCTCGAGGACCGCCAGGCCCTCCACGACGCGCGTCCCCAGCGGCCCCAGGCCGGCGAGCTCCCCGACGTCGCGCCCGACGTCCGTCGAGCCCACCGCGCACACGATCTCCACTCCATCGGCGTGGGCCAGCCGCACCACCGCGCGCCCCATGCGGCCGCTCGCTCCGACCACCGCCAGACGCATCTACCGTGCGCCCGCCGCGTACGCCTCGAGCGTCGCGGCGAGGACCTTGCGCGTCCCCTCCGTGCACGGCGCCAGGGGTCCGCGCACGACGTCGCGAATGGCCCCGCGCAACGCCAGCGCGCCCTTCACCGGCGCCGGACTGGCCTCGAGGAACAGGGCCTCGTAGACCGGCAAGAGCGCCAGGTGCGCCTTTCTCGCCTCGAGCAGCGATCCCTCGAGCGCGAGGCGCGTCGCGCGCGTGACCTCCGCCGGGAGCACGTTGGACCCCACGCTGATGACCCCGCGTGCGCCGACCGCGCACATGGGCAGCGTCAACGCATCGTCGCCGCTCAGCACCGTCATCCGCCCGCCCATCAGCTGCACGATCTTCTGCGCACGGAGCACGTTGCCCGTCGCCTCCTTGATCGCCACGACGTTGGGGGCCGCCTCGGCGATGCGCGCGAGCGTCTCCGGGGCGAGATCGGCGCCGGTGCGCCCGGGGATGTTGTAGACGACCACCGGGACCCGCACGCTCCTCGCGACCTCGACGAAATGCCGGTAAAGGCCGTCTTGCGTGGGGCGGTTGTAATAGGGCACGACCACCATCACCGCGTCCACGCCGACATGCTCGGCGCGCTGCGAGGTGCCCACGGCCTCGTGCGTCGAGTTCGATCCGGTCCCGGCGATGACCTGCACGCGCCCGCGCGCGCGCTTGACCGTCCGCTCGATGACCGCGGCGTGCTCCTCGTGGGTCAGCGTGGGGCTCTCGCCGGTGGTCCCGCAAGGGACGATGCCGGCGACGCCGCCGGCGACCTGGGCGTCGACCAGCGCGTCGTAGGCGTCCCAGTCGACGGGCTGGCCGGCCTCGTCACGGAAAGGGGTGACGATCGCCGTGTAGGTGCCTTCGATTCTCATGGCGGACGCTAGCCGACCTTTCCCACGGATGCTCTCGCGGATCCAGCGAGGGAGCCCAGTAGAGCACCGGACATGTGGCAGGACCGAGGATTTCGCGCGCTCGCGCCGTCCGCTCAGCTCTGGAATGGCGCGCGCAGCTCCTCCCCGTGCATGGCAGCGAGGAAATTGTCGCGGCGCCGCACGTCCTCGAGCCACGCCGCGTCCTCGCCCTCGATGGTCCCGGTCTCCACCAGGTGTCCCAGGTGGCGCAGGCGATGGACGTGCGAGCGCATGCGCGCCTCGGCGTAGCGCGTGGCCGTCCCGGTCTTGATGATGAACGGCCAGTCGCTCGACTGGAGGAGCAGGAGCTCGCGGATGACCTGATCCAGCGCCTCGCCGCGCTTTCCCTGCGCGCCGCGGTGTTCCTCGACCAGGCGCTTGGCGTAGCGCGTGGCGTGATGGACGTGACGCCAGGTGGGGGCTGCCTCCGGGCCGACCCAGACTTCGCCGTATCCTCCGGCGCCCCACGAGCTCGCGCTGGGGGTGGCGCGCACCGCCACCGGGTGGCGCTCGAGGTACCGCCGCAGGGTGATGCCCTCGATTTCGCCGCCCGCCTCCTGCATCCGTCGAAACACGGCTTCGAGAAACATGGGCCCCTCGAACCACCAGTGGCCATAAAGCTCCGCATCGTAGGGCGCGACCACGATGGGCGGCAGCGGCATGGTGGTCGCCAGGTGCCTCACCTGCGCCGCGCGGTTGTAGACGAAGTTCCCTGCGTGCTCGTAGGCCTTCTCCGCCGCGATCCCCGGCTGGTACGGCTGCTTCTCGACGCCCGTGCCGGTGATGCGAAAGTACTTGAGGCCGGTCATCAGCCGGGAGCCGTCGCCGGCGACTTGCCCCATCAGCTCCGACTCGGGCAGGTCGAACCCGATGTCGCGGTAGAAGTCGCGGTAGAAGACGTCGCCCGGGTACCCCTCGTCGCGCGACCAGACCTGCCGGCTCGACTCCGCGTCACGTCCGAAGAAGGCCACGCCGCTGGGGCTGAGGATGGGCGCGTGCACGCCGAACGGCGGCCGAGGTCGCGCCTGGGTGACTCCGTGCGTGTCGACGATGGTGAAGCGGATGCCGGCGCGGGCGATCTCGTCGTCGAAGCTCGGGTGGTAGGCGCACTCGGCCAGCCAGGCGCCGGTCGGACGACGGCCGACCAGCCGCTCGAAGCCGCGCACACCGAGCTCGAGCTGCGGACGGATGCCCTCGGCCGCCGGGAGCATGCCCGGCAGGTAGCAGTGGGTGGCCGAGCACGTGAGGAGCTCCAGCCTTCCCGCGTCCCAGTGCTTCACCAGGCCGCTTACGACGTCCCCTCCATGACGGTCCCACACCGCCCGCATCTTGCCGAAGTGCTCCTTGTAGAACGTGGCCACGGGCGCGAAGCCGGCGTCGCCCCACAGGCGCTTTTGCTCCCGTGCCGCAAGCGTCTCCAGACGCGCCAGGTGCTCGCTGAAGCGCTCGCGCAGAAGCTCGTCCTTCATCATCGCCGCGAGGGGCGGCGTCACGCTCATGGTCAGCGCGAAGGGGATGCCGTCCTCGGCCAGGCGATCGAAGGCGTCGAGAAGCGGCAGGTAACACTCGATGAGGGCCTCGTAGAGCCAGCGCTCCTCGAGGTGCCGAGCGTGCTCCGGGTGCCGGACGAAGGGGAGATGCGCGTGAAGGACGAGAGCGAGATAGCCATGGGGCATGGGGGCCGTGATGTCTAGCCCGGCTCGCCCGGCTCGCCCGGACGCTGGGACGCTTTACAAACGAGGCCGCGCCCGTATACTCCCGCGCCCCAGCAAACCCCGCCGCTGCCGGAAGGCGCGGCACCCCAAGAGGGATCCCTCATGTACGCGGTGTTCAAGACGGGCGGAAAGCAGTACCGGGTCGCCGCCGGTGACAAGGTCCGGGTGGAGAAGCTCCCCGGAAATGCAGGCGACACGGTCACCTTCGACCAGGTTCTCCTGGTGGGGGGCGAGACGCTCAAGCTCGGCCAGCCGCTGGTCGGCGGCGCCACGGTCGAGGCAAAGATCGTCACCCAGGGCCTCGGCAAGAAGCTCATCGTCTTCAAGTTCCGTCGCCGCAAGAACTACCGGCGCAAGAATGGGCACCGGCAGCCGTTCACCGCGCTCGAGATCGTTAACATCGTCGCCTAGGGCGTGTGAATCACACGCCACAGCCTCCCGAAAGTCAGCTAGGAATACGCAGCCATGGCTCACAAGAAAGGTGCGGGTAGTACGCGCAACGGGCGAAGCTCCAACGCCCAGAAGCGCGGCACGAAGGTCTACGGCGGCGAGACGGTGAGCGCCGGGAGCATTCTCGTGCGCCAGGTCGGGTCGTCGATCCACGCGGGGCACAACGTCGGCGTCGCCAAGGACTACTCGCTCTTCGCTCTGATCAACGGCGTCGTGAAGTACGAGTGGCGCACGCGCACGCAGCGCAAAGTCTCGGTCTATCCCGACGCCCAGGCCTGAGCCGCGTTGGAGCCAAGGCTCCTCGCCGTCGATCTCGACGGAACGTTGCTCGATCCCGCCGGGCGTCCGCACACCGACGACGTGAAAGCCATCCGGGCGGCCCTCGCCGCCGGAATCCACGTGAGCATCGTGACCGGGCGGCTCTATTCCGGCACGCGCGCCACGGCGGAGATCCTCGGCCTTCACGGGGCAGTGGGCTGCGCGGACGGGAGCCACCTCGTCCGGGCGCGCGATCATGCGACGCTGCTTCACCTCGGGGTGCGCGGGGCCGAGGCGAGGCGCCTGCGCTCGGCCTTCGCGCGCGCGGGCGTGGCCACGTTCGTCTTCGCGCGCGACGCCATCGGGCACGACCCGGCCGGCCTTCCCTTCGTGGACTACGTCACCACCTGGTCGAGCGACGTGCGCGTCGCGGAGAGCGTCTTCGATCACGCGCTGTGGGATGCCGACGAAGGAGTGACCGGCGTCGTCGCGGTCGGGACCGAGGACGAGGTCCGGGGCATCGTGGCCGAGCTCGGTCGTGAACTGGCAGGGGTGGTGGCGTCGGCGGCCTTCCCCATGCGGCGCGGCGCGCATGCGAGGCTCTGGGCGATGATCGTGCGCTCCTCCGCGGGGACGAAAGGGACCGCGCTGCGCTGGATCGCCGAGCACCACGGGGTCGCGCTCGAAGACACGGTCTGCGTCGGCGACTGGATCAACGATCTACCGATGTTCAAGGTGGCGGGACGCTCGTTCGCCATGGCCCAGGCGCCGGACGAGGTGAAAGCCGCGGCCACGGACGTGCTGCCGGTCACGTCCGAGGAGGGCGGCGGGGTCGCCCACGCGCTGCGGCGGGCGTTCGGGATCGAGCCGCCACCCGGCGGGTGAATCGCCGACCCCCTTGAAGTCGCACCGGTTCTGGGTCACCCTCAGTGAGTTGACTATGATTTTCAACTTCGGACCTGGCCCGGCATAGCGACATCATGCGTGCCCTCTTCGTCGCCGTCGCCGTGGCCGCCCTGACGGGGTGCGTGCAAGCCCAGACGCCGGACGGGCCGCCCATCGCAGCGCTCCACTCGCGGCAGTGCGGTCGCTGCCACGTGGCCCCCGAGCCCAGGACGCGCACCCGAGCCCAGCTGGAAGACGCCTTCTCTCGGCACGGCAAGCGTGTGCACATGTCGCACGACGACTGGCAGGCCATGCTCGACTATCTCGCGGCTCCCGCGAACTGAGCTCTGGACGGGGGGAACGTCGCGAGAGACCGTGAGCGGCGTGCGCCAGGCCGGCCTACGGGTGCAGATCGTCCTCGCGCTGGCGGGGCTCATGTTCCTGGCCTTTCTGCCGCTCTTCTTCGCGGTGGCCAGCCTCGCTCAGGCCACCGTCGCCGGCGCGCACGAGGAGTCCGCGCGGGTGCTGGGGAGGGCCATCGCCGCGCACGTGGCCGACGCGCGCGCCAGCGGGAAGCCGGGCGCGGTGGAGCGGGCTCTCGAAGGGCATGCCGGATGGGACGACGTCGACGCGCTCTGTGTCTTCGCGCGAGATGGAGCGCGGGTGGCCTGCGCCGGTTCGCCCAAGGATGCAGCGGCCCTGCGCGCACCGCCGCCCGAGAGCGCGGAGAGAGCCGTGGTGGTGCACGGCCCCTCGGGACGCGCGCTGGAGGTGCTCTCGCCCACCGCCGACCTCGCCGTGGTGATGCGCCTCCACCTGGAGGACTCCCGCACCGCCGGCGCATCGCTGGTGCGCCTGGTGGCGCTTTACATGGTGATCTTCGCGCTGGCGCTCCTCGTCTTCGCCTACTTCGCCTTGACCCGACTCATCGTCCGTCCGATCGAACAGCTCGCCGACGCCACCGACCGCGTAGCCAGCGGCGCGCGCAGCCTGAGGGTCCCGCGCAGCGGCGCCCGCGAGCTCCTCGAGCTCGGCAGCAGCGTGCAGTCCATGACGTCGAAGCTCATCGCCGAGGAGGCCTCGCTCCTGCTGAAGGTCGACGAGCTGACCGAGACCACCACTCGCCTCAGGCAAGCGCAGGCCCAGCTGGTCCGCAGCGAGCGCATGGCCAGCGTGGGGCGGCTGGCGGCCGGCGTCGCGCACGAGATCGGGAATCCCCTCGCCGCCATTCTCGGGATGGAGGAGCTCCTCCTCGACGGGGACCTCTCCGCGGAGACGCAGCGGGACTTCGTGCGGCGCATGCACGGCGAGACGGAACGCATCCACACCGTACTGCGCGATCTCCTCGACTTCGCGCGCCCCGAGCAGTCGCTCGAGGCGACGACCAGCCCCCCGGCGCCCGCGGAGGTGCGGTCGGTGATCGACGACGTGGCGGCGCTGGTGAAGCCCCAGCGGTCGTTCCGCGCGGCGCGCCTGGAGGTCGACGTCGAGGGCGATCTTCGCGTGGTGCTGCCCGGTCCTCGGTTGACGCAGATTCTCCTGAACCTGGTGCTCAACGCGGGAGCCGCGGTGGCCACGACGAACAAGGACGGGGGCCGGGTCACGGTGCGCGCTCGCGCGGCCGGCGATGGCGTGCGCATCGAGGTGGAAGACGACGGTCCGGGCGTCGACCCCCGCGTACGCGATCGCCTTTTCGAGCCGTTCGTGACCACCAAGGAGGTCGGCGAGGGAACGGGGCTCGGTCTGGCCGTCTGCCGCGGCCTGGTGGAGTCCGCCGGCGGTGAGATCGCCCACGATGCCGGGTACACGGCGGGCGCGCGCTTCGTGGTCATGCTGCCGCTGGCGGCGCCGCGAGGCGGTGAGGCGACTTCGAGAGGGTGACCTGCGCCCTACGTCCCTTCCACCCAGGGCCCCAGCGGCACCACCTCGAGCCTCTCGGCAGCGAGGGTGCGGAGGATGACGGGAAGCGCCTTCACCGCCGCAGGCTCGCGGTTGCCCCGTTCGGGCGCGTCGTGGAGAAGGACGATGGCCCCGTCGCGGAGGTCCCGGCAGACGCGCGCGATGACGTCGTCGACGTGCGCCGAGGCGACGCCGTCCCGCCCCGCCGCGCTCCATCCGACGACGGTGAGATCGAGCTCGTCGACGACACCGGCGATGACCGGGTTGGTGTGCCCGATGGGCGGCCGGAAAAGGCTGGGACGACTGCCGGTGAGCCTCTCCAGCACTCCCAGACCGCGCTCCAGGTCGGCGCGCACTCTTCCGGAGCGGCGAATGGCGAACAGGCGGTCGTGCGCGTAGGAGTGAAGGCCCACAGTGTGCCCTGCGTCGACGATGGCGCGTACCAGCTCCGGGTGCTCTTCGGCTTTCCTCGCCACCAGAAAGAACGTCGCCTTGGCCTGGTGCTTCTCCAGCGTCGCCAGAATCCGCGGGGTCCAGCGAGGGTGCGGCCCGTCATCGAAGGTGAGCGCCACGCCGCGTGCGCCGCGCGGTCCGCGCACCACCGCGTCCACGAAGATGCGCCAGCGCAGGAAGAAGACCCCGCCGAGAACGAGCGCGAAGTACCCCGCCGTCGCCCCGGCGGACCAGGCGAACGGCGGCGGCCCCACCAGAAGCGCGCGCGAGACCATGAGGAGCACACCGGCGGTCGCGAGGTAAAAGACGACGCGCGCAGGCGGCATGGGCCGGGAGCGACGCCTCAGCGCTTCGCGCGCTTGGACGCGATGGGCGGCGCTGGCTCCGCGTCGCCGTCCTCCCCGTCGGCGACGCGCTTCTGCACCTTGCCGTTCGACGGGTCCTCGGCGACGCGCTTCTTCGTCTTCGGAGCCGCGTCGCTGGCCGATCCTGCGGTGTTGTCCAGCTCGAAGAACCCGCCCAGGACGGCCGCCACCAGCGGGAGAGAAGCCGCCGGAAGCTCCCCGATGGGCCCCTCGCCACCGCCGAGAAAGCCCAGGTCGACCGAGCTGGTGAGCCAGCGGCGCGCCGCGAACATCAGCCCCGTGGCGATGAGCGCCCCGAAAAAGGCCTTGAGACCAGCCTCGATCTTCGCGCCCGAAGCCCAGATGGGCTTGCCTGCGACCAGCCCGGTGAGCACCCCGGTCAGCGCCGCAACGACATAGGCCAGCGCCACGCCGCCCCCTTCGGGCTCGAACATCGTGATGTGCAGGCCCGCGACCACGGCCGCCGCGGCCAGACCGCCGACAATCAGGCCCAGGACAAGGCCGATGAGAAGGCGGCGCACCATGCGTCCTACAGCGTGGCCATGCCGCCGACCCGCGTCAACGACGTCGGGCTCATGAGCCCGACCCCATCTCGGCCAGCCGGGGTGCCAGGCGGGTGCGCCGTTCTTCCCGCCGTCCCTGCGAGAGGGCGATCTGCAGCGCCCGCGGGTCGCATATGAGGACCACCAGGCGTTTTCCGCGCGTCACTGCGGTGTAGAGGAGGTTCTTGGAGAGCATGACGAAATGCGTGGTGAGGAGCGGGATGACCACCGCGGGGTACTCGCACCCCTGCGATTTGTGCACGGTGCAGGCATACGCCAGCACCAGGTCGTCCAGATCGGCGGCCTCGAAGGCCACCTCCCTGTCGTCGAAACGGATGGTCATCGCGATCTCTTCCGGATCGATGCCGGTGACGAACCCGACGTCGCCATTGAAGACGTTCCGTTCGTAGTCGTTCCTGAGCTGCATCACCTTGTCGCCCACGCGGTAGGTCCGGGACCCGCGCACCAGCGCGTCGCCGCGGGGGTTGAGCGCCGCCTGGAGCGCGTCGTTGAGGGCCAGTGCGCCGGCGGGTCCGCGGTTCATGGGGGTGAGCACCTGCACGTCACGGACAGGGTCGAGGCCGAAGCGGTTGGGAATGCGCTGGCTGACCAGGTCGACCAGCGTGTCGCGAGCGTGCTCGGGGTCGCGCCGCTCGACGATGAAGAAGTCGGCGCTCGACCCCGCGGGCGGGGAGAGCGGCGGCTCGCCGTCGTTGATGCGGTGGGCGTTGGTGACGATGAGGCTGCGCGCGGCCTGGCGGAAGATCTGGCGCAGGCGCACCGCGGGGATGGCCAGGGAAGCGATGACGTCGCGCAGGACCGCGCCCGGTCCGACGCTGGGGAGCTGGTCGACGTCGCCGACCAGGATGAGGCGCGTGCCGGGAGCGATGGCCTGGGTGAGGGCATCGGCGGTGGGCAGATCGAGCATCGAGGCCTCGTCGACGACGACGGCTCCGCTTTCGATGGGCCGGTGGCGGTCGCGCTTGAAGGTGGCCGTCTTCGGCTCGAACTCGAGCAGGCGGTGCAGCGTGGTCGCCTCCGCCCCTGTGGCCTCGCTCATCCGCTTGGCCGCGCGCCCGGTGGGAGCCGCCAGGCGTACCTCCACCCCCGCTCCTGCCAGCACGGCGAGGATGGCCCGGACGATGGTGGTCTTGCCCACACCCGGCCCTCCCGTCACCACCAGTACTTGTCGCCGCGCCGCCTCTTCCACGGCGTGACGCTGCTCGGGGGCGAGCTCGACACGCGCACGCGACTCGAAGGCGCGCATCGTTGCCTCGACTCCGTCGAGCTTTCGCGCGGGCGCACGCGCGATCTCCGAGAGGCGGCGCGCGAGACGCACCTCGGCAGCGTGCATCCCCGCCGCGTAGACGATGCGCGCGCTCTCGCTGCCGGCCTCCACGACGGCGCGGGAGGCCATGACCAGCGACTGCATGGCCTGTCCCAGACGCTCCGCCACGTCGGCATCCTCGGCCTCCAGGCCCAGCATGGGCGCCGCTCGCCCGAAGAGCTCCTCCTGCGACGTCCACACGTGGCCAGCCTCGGTGACGTCGTGAACGACCTGCATGACGCCGGCCTGCATGCGCTCGGGCGAGTCGGTGGCGACGCCGATCGAGGCGGCGATGCGGTCCGCGGTCTTGAAGCCCACGCCGTGGACGTCGAGCGCGAGACGGTAGGGGTCGCGCGAGACCACGGCCATCGCCCCGGCGCCGTAACGCCTCACGATGCGCATGGCCAGCGCTGCGGTGGCCCCGTGCGCCTGGAGAAAGACCATCACGTCGCGCAGGGCGCGCTGCTCGCGCCAGGCCTTGACCAGCGCCGACCGCCGCTTGGCGCCCAGGCCTTCCACCTCGACCAGGCGATGCGCCTCGCTGTCCAGGACCTTCAGCGACTCGAGCCCGAAGGTGCCCACGATGCGCTGCGCGAGCTTCGGCCCGACGCCCTTGATGAGCCCCGAGGCGAGGTACTTCTCCAGCCCGGAGAGCGTGTCCGGCGCGAGCTCGATGAGCGACTCCACCCGCAGCTGCTCGCCGTGCTTCTGGTCGAGGACGATGTGGCCGCGGACACGAATGCGTGCGCCGAGCGGCATGGCCGGGAAGGTGCCGACCACCGAGAGCCGCTGCGGTCGCCCCTCCACCGCCACCTTCAAGACGCGGAAGCTCGACTCGGCGCTCTCGAAGGTGATGCGCTCGACGACACCCTCGACGACCGTCTCGGAGCGCACGGCTGCCGGCACGCTACCATAGCGGCCCCGGATGTCCTCGCTCCTCTCCTTTGCGCTCGTGGCGTTCGGGTCGCTCTTTTCCATCGTCGACCCGTTCGCCGCGCTGCCGGTGTTCCTGGCCCTCGCCGGCGCGCAGCCGCGCCCCCTCCTCAACCGCACGGCGTTTCGCGCCTCGGCCACCTGCTTCGTCGTCCTGGCGACCTTCGCCCTGGCCGGGAACACCATCTTCAGCTTCTTCGGCATCACCCTGCCGGCCTTCAAGATCGCCGGCGGCATTCTCCTCTTCGGAGTGGGCCTGGAGATGATGCGCGCCAAGAAGAGCGACACCCGCTCCACCAACGAGGAGGAGCGCGACGCGGAGACGAAAGAGGACGTGGGCCTCATCCCCCTGGGTTTGCCGCTCCTCTCCGGGCCGGGGGCCATCGCCGCGGTGATGGTGCTGGTGGGCAAGGCCGGGGGCATCCCGGAGCGCATGACGCTCTTCCTGGTCATCGTGGCGGTGAGCGGCATCACCTTCCTGATCTTGCGATCGGCCGAGGTGGTGCTGCGCGTCCTCGGCAAGACCGGCGTCAACGTCATCGGCCGGGTGATGGGGCTCATCCTGGCGGCGGTGGCCATGCAGTTCGTGCTCGACGGGCTGCACGAGGCGTTTCCGGCGGTGCTGGGGAAGTAGGCGCCCCTACCGACCTGTCCGCGCTTTGTGGACGGCCTTGGCCTTGGCCGGAATGCCCAGGTCGTTCGCGGTATAGTGCACGATGGTTCGCGTGCCGAGGTCGACGGTCACGGAGTCATCGGGGGTCTTCGTCTGACCGCCGTCGCTGGCCGGGTGGTACTCGATGCGTAGCTGCTTGTCGTCCACGACGATACGAAGATAGCCGTAGTCCTGATCGTCGTAGTTCTCGAGAACGATCTGGTCGACCCCCTTGGACTTCTTCTGGATGATCTGCGGCGCACGCAGCGCGCCCTTGATCTTCTGCAGCCCGTGCCCGCCGTTGCCGCAGACGATGTAAGGGATCTGCTGGCCATCGGGGCGGGTCCGAGTGAACCGCTGGTAATTGTGCGCGTGCCCGGCAATATCGGCGTGCGGCCAGATGCCGACTTGCTGGCAAATCCCGTCGATCTCCGTTTGCATCTGCACGCTCCATCCGTGCCGCGCGACCGTGTAGGGAGGGTGATGGTGCGCGAGGAGGATGGCGCCGGTGAAGTTCTCGGCCTTGGCGCGCTGAAGGGCCGCTTGCAGGAACGCGAGCTGGGTCCCGCCGATTTTCTGGCCCGATATGACGCCTGGGTCCTCGAGCGTGTTGCTGTAGAGGGCCAGGATCCGGACGAAGGGCGCCTCCAGCGTGAAGAATACGCCGGGTTGTATCTGCGCCGTGCGCGAGAGACCTCCCGCGTCCCGGGTGATGGTGAACCCCTCGGAGCAGAAATTGCGGAGAAAGGCGTCGAGCGACTGCGCGTGGGCGACCGGCGAGATCATCCCGTCGTGGTTCCCCGCGACCGCCAAGACGGGCGCGGGATAGTCGCGGTAAGGATCGTAGAACTGATCGAAGTAGTACTGCGCCTCCCCGAAGCTGTAGACGACGTCGCCCAGAAGAAAGTTGAACGCCGGCACTTCTTTGGCGTCCGTCTCGTCGAAATCACTCAGCATCTTGTCGGTGACGAGGTTCTGCGTGGAAGGTCCCTTGGTGCTTCCGCAGTCGCCCGTGGAGTGAAAGACGATCTGACCGTGGCTGGTGATCGCGTTGATGGTCTGGCGGCTTCCCGTGGCCCCACCGAGAATCTGCGCGAGCGTGAGGATGGGCTCCGGCCCCGAGGCGCGCGGCGCCGGAAAGGGGAGCGGCTCGATCTTGTGCTCCGCATTGAGCTTGTCGATGGTCTTGTATGCGGCGGAGTCGGACGCATGCGGCACGCGGAAGGTCGTGGGATCGGCCGTGGGCTGCGGCTGGCCGAAGACGGGACCGTCGAGGTCCCGTCCCGTGGGGGTAGGCGTGCTCGCGGAGACGGGTGCAGGGGCGGTCTTCCTGGGCGTTTTGGGCATGGTTCTCTCGGCTCCTTGGCGCCGGACGAGGGCGAGGGACGAGGGACGTGACCCAGTCGTCGGCGAGCGTCCCCTCTACGCGTCGGCCGGTCGAGGATCGCTTGGGGTGCGTGCCTCGTCAATTGCCACTTGGCCGCTCCAGGCGAACGCCCTCGATTGGCAACGTTGTCGGTCCTCTCGGAAGGTCCTCCGACCCGATCAGGTCGACGGCACGCTCTCGTCCGAACGCCGTTCAGCAGGCGCGTTCCACTTCGTCGACCCACGCGTCGATGAGCCGGCGAGCAATGCTGAGGCGCGGGGGCACCGTGGGGAGCGCGTCGGCGCGAAACCACTGGGCCTCGAGGATCTCCTTCTGGTCGGGGCGCACCTCACCGGACGCCCACTGGGCGGTGAAGCCCACCATCAGCGAATGTGGAAAGGGCCAGGGTTGGCTGCCGAAGTAGCGCACCTCTTTCACCTCGATGCCGACCTCCTCGCGAATCTCCCGCGCCACCGTCGCCTCCAGGGTTTCGCCGATCTCGACGAAGCCGGCGAGCGTGCTGAAGAACGGAAGCGGGAACCTCGCCCCGCGTGCGAGCAGAGCCTCCGCGCCGCGCCTCACCAGGACGATGACCGCCGGCGCGATCACCGGATACGAGAGGAGCCCACATGCCGGGCAGCGCATGCAGCGTTCGCCCGGGACGCGCTCCGTCGGCGTCGCGCAGCGCCCGCAGTAGCGATGCGTCGCGGCCCACTCGAGGACCTGCGTGGCCGCCCCGGCCTCCAGGAAGCCCCCCTCGCCGAGCAACGCGAAGCCCTCGCGCAGACCCACCACGGCCAGCGGCTCCGGCAGCAGCGCGTCGCCCGGGACCGCCAGCGCGCGACCCGTCCCCGTGGGCTCGGCCTGCGACGCGTCGAGCCCCAGGGCAGCGACGTCGTCATCGGTCGGCAGGACGGCCGTCTCCCCGTCGCGGCGAACGACGAGCCCCTGGGGGTGAACCAGATACCAGCGCATGAACGGCGTGATGCTTATCACGCAGCCCCGTCTCCCGGAGCCCGCCAAGAAAAAAGCCCCGGAGGCTGGGGGGCCTCCGGAGCTCTCGTCGTCATCGAGCCAGCTGGCTAGAAGTCGCCGTGTCCGTGACCGGCGTGGCCACCGCCGCCGCCGCTGCTCTTCTCGTCCTTGGCGCGCTCGGCGACCAGGCACTCCGTCGTCAGCATGAGGCCGGCGACGCTGCCCGCGTTCTGGAGGGCCGTGCGTACGACCTTCACCGGGTCGATGACGCCCATGCCGAGGAGTTCCCCGTACTGGTCGGTCGCCGCGTTGTAGCCGTAGTCGCCCTTGCCCTCACGGACCTTGTTGACCACGATGGACCCTTCGAGGCCCGCGTTCTGCGCGATCATGCGGAGCGGCTCCTCGAGCGCGCGCCGGATGATCTGCACGCCGAAGCGCTGCTCCTCGGGGACCTTGAGGCCGTCGAGAGCCGCCTGGCCACGCAGGAGCGCGACGCCGCCGCCGGCCACGATGCCCTCTTCCACCGCCGCGCGGGTCGCGTGGAGCGCGTCCTCGACGCGGGCCTTCTTCTCCTTCATCTCGGTCTCGGTGGCAGCGCCGACCTTGACCACCGCGACGCCGCCGACGAGCTTCGCCAGGCGCTCCTGGAGCTTCTCCTTGTCGTAGTCGCTGGTCGTCGTCTCGATCTGCTTGCGGATCTCCTCGATGCGACCCTTGATCTGGTCCTTGGCGCCCGCGCCGTCGACGAGGGTGGTGTTGTCCTTGTCCATGGTGACGCGCTTGGCGCGGCCGAGGTCGCTGATGGTGACGTTCTCGAGCTTCAGCCCGAGCTCCTCGGCGATGACCTGACCGCCGGTGAGCGTGGCGATGTCCTTCAGCATCTCCTTTCGGCGATCCCCGAAGCCGGGGGCCTTGGCCGCCGCGCAGTGGAGAGTGCCGCGGAGTTTGTTGACCACCAGCGTCGCCAGGGCCTCGCCCTCGATGTCCTCGGCGATGATGACGAGCGGCTTCTGGCTGCGCGCGATGGCCTCGAGGACCGGCAGAAGGTCCTTCATGTTGGAGATCTTCTTCTCGCTGATGAGGATGAACGCGTCCTCCAGGACGACTTCCATGCGCTCCGGATCGGTCACGAAGTACGGCGACAGGTAGCCGCGGTCGAACTGCATACCTTCCACGACCTCGAGCGTCGTCTCGGCGGTGCGGCTCTCCTCGACGGTGATGACGCCTTCCTTGCCGACCTTCTGCATGGCCTCGGCGAGCTTCGCGCCGATTTCCTTGTCGCCGTTGGCGCTGATGGTGCCGACGTGCTCGATCTCCTTGGGGTCCTTGGTGGTCTTGGCCGACTTCTTCAGGGCGTCGACCACGGTCTCGACGGCCTTGTCGATGCCGCGCTTGATCTCCATCGGGTTATGGCCCGCGGCGACGAGCTTGCTGCCCTCGCGGTAGATCGCCTGCGCCAGAACGGTCGCGGTGGTGGTGCCGTCCCCGGCCACGTCGCTGGTCTTCGAGGCGACCTCGCGGACCATCTGCGCGCCCATGTTCTCGAAGCGATTCTCGAGCTCGATCTCCTTCGCTACGGTGACGCCGTCCTTCGTCACGGTGGGAGAGCCGAAGCTCTTCTCGATGACGACGTTGCGGCCCTTGGGGCCGAGCGTCACCTTGACGGCGTCCGCGAGTGCGTTCACGCCGGCGAGGATGAGGTTGCGTGCGTTCTCGGTGTAGACAATTTCTTTGGCAGCCATTCTTGTGTCTCCCTTACTTCTCGATCACGCCGAGAATGTCGTCTTCGCGAAGGATCAGGCGGTCTTCGCCGTCGACCTTCACCTCTGTGCCGCTGTATTTTCCGAACAGGACGCGGTCGCCCACCTTCACGTCGAGCGTCCGCACGGTTCCGTCCTCGAGGACTTTGCCGCTCCCGATGGCGAGAACTTCGCCCTCGATCGGCTTCTCCTTGGCGGTGTCGGGGATGATGATGCCCCCCTTGCTCTTCTCTTCTTCTTTCACGCGCTTGACGATCACGCGGTCGTGCAGCGGTCGAATGTTGGACATGGATCCCTCTCCGGGTCGGTCGATTGCTGGCACTCATCGAACACGAGTGCCAACGGTCGGCGCGCAACCTAATGCCCCTGCCCGGGGCGTCAAGGGGCGCGTGCATCGAAGCCAACTAGCTGAAAGGAAAGCCCGATGGTCCAGTTGGAGGGCCACTGCGCAGACGATGAGCACTCGGCGAGGTCGTCTGCCACCTTACAGCCGCGCGACCTGCGCGAAGGGGAGGTGACGAAATTGCCAACGGGCCTCGTATCTCCTAAGAAATATAGGCAAGAACGATGACGATCCTGGCGGCTCCCTCGGTCTTGGGCTTTTTTCACGAAGTGGTGGAGGACGCCATCAAGGCGCGGCGCGTCGAAGCAACCGATGGCGCGACGCGCTATCTGGTGGCCCTCCTCGCCGACTACGCTCATCCAGGGGAGGAGGCTGGCGATGCGCTGGACCGGCCGCTCACCTTGCTGCTCGACGAAGCTCTTCACCTCCGCGATCGCGCAGAGCGCTTCCAGAGGCTGCGCATCATCGGCGATGGCGTGCTCTACGGCTGCGGGTTCTTCGGGGATCACTTCGAAGCCCGCGGCGTCGACGCCCGGTACATGCATGGGCTGGGGACGCGTGCGTACGGGGCGGCCAGCTCGATGCTCCGGCTGGGCCACGACGACGGGGGTCCGGATCTCTTCGGCGAGCTGGCGCAGAAGTTCGACGCCTTCGTCGCCGTGCTGGCCGAGGTGGCCGATGCGACCATCGTCATGGGGACGGCGACCTCGCGCGGTCTGCTCCTCGTCTACGAGCGCTGGCTCAAGACCGGGAGCGATCGCCTCGCCTGCGCCCTCACCTCGCGCGGGGTGATGCCCACGCGCGGCACCAAGGGTCTTCTCCAGTGAGCAACGCGCGCAAGCTGGAGGGCAACGGCGTCGAGCTGGTGCGCGAGCGCGTGCTGGCCGGGCGCGTCCAGAGCGCTCTCGAACGGGTGTACCAGCTCGACCGTGTGGCCGACGTGGGCGACTACCTGGAGGAAGCCGAAGCCGGGGGGCGCGAGGCCTTGCTTTTGCGCGAGGCCGACGACGGTGCGCTCGAGGTGAGTCTGCGCTTGCCTCCGCTGGAGGGCGAGGCCGGCCTGGACACGCTCTGCCAGATCATCGAAGGGGTGAGCCACTTCGTTTACGTCGTGGAGCGCGCGCGCCGCCAGCGGGAAGCCACACAGCTGGAAATGGAGCTCCAGGCCGAGGTCGACAAGTGGGTGGTCCTGGCGGCGTCGGTGGCCTCGCGCGGCCCGCTGGACGTCGACCAGAGCGCCGATCTTCGCTCGCGCCTCTACGAGCGCGTGTCGTTCGAGCACGAGGAGGCCAGCGAGCAAGGCGAGCGCTACCGGGTGGCGAACGACGCCGCCCACCGCTTCGTGCGCCGCCTGGAGCGCGACTACGTCGGCCGCGCACGCTTCCGGGAGATGCGCGTCGAGCTCCGGCGCTTCTTCCACGTGGGCCAGGAAGACAAGCTGCGCCTCGGCCGGGTGGCGTAGCTTTCAAGGGATGCGCGCCTCGTCCCTCCGCACCGCGATCGGCGTCGTCTCCCTCCTCTTCGCCGGTATCGGCGCGGCGCTGGTCGCGTGCAGCAGCGACAAGGCCAGCGTCGGTGGGAGCCCCGATGCGTCCGAGGGGGCGGCCTTCGAAGCTGCGGCGTCCGACTCTGGCGACGCCTCGGTGCAACCGGATGTGTCGCCCACCACCGAGGGGTCGAGCGACGCGGTCTTCGAGGCTCCGGCCCCGGACGGCGAAGCCGAAGCCGAGGGCGACGGCGCGAGCGACGCGGGACCCGGCTTCGCGGAGGGGGGCGGCTTCGCGGGCGACTGCGGGGTGGGACCGGCGGGGGAGCCGACGGATCTCCGGTGCACCGGTCTCTACTCGGACTGGGCTGCGAAGACCGTCTCCACCGACGCCCTGCCCTACACGCCGGGCCTGGTCCTGTGGAGCGACGGAGCCGACAAGAGCCGGTGGATTGCCTTGCCGGCGGGTCAGAAGATCGACACCAGCGACATGGACGAGTGGACCTTCCCCGTCGGCACGAAGATCTGGAAAGAGTTTCGCCTGGCCCTGGCCGACGCCTCCTCCGCCGAGACACGCATCGAGACCCGCCTCCTCTGGAAGCAGAACGCCAGCACCTGGCTTCGCACCACCTACCGCTGGACGGCCGACGGCGTCTCAGACGCCACCGAGCTGACCGACGGCGAGCTCGAGGTGGACGGCACGAGCTACGAGGTCCCCAACCAGACCGAGTGCAACCAGTGCCACAATGGGCGCCTGGACGGAGTCCTCGGCTTCGAGGCCGTCGCGCTGTCGTCGCCCGCCGCGTCGGGTCTGACCATGCAGGCGCTGGTCACGCAGAAGCTGCTCACCGCGCCGCCGACCGCCCCCCTCGTGGTTCCCGGCGACGCCATCGAGTCGGCCGCGCTCGGCTGGATGCACATGAACTGCGGGACGTCCTGCCACAACGGCGGGAACGGCTCGGGGCGGGTATCCGGCTTTCTCACGCGCCTCGACGTGGCCATGCTCGCCAGCGTGAAGACCACCGACACCTATACGACCGGCTGGAACGTCCCGACGCAGAACTTCACCATCGCCGACGCGGCGGTGACCTACCGCCTGCACGCCTGCGACACCGGATCGAGCGCGGCCTACACCCGCTCGGCCGTGCGCACCGGCGTCGACGGCACGCCCAGCAACGTGCAGATGCCCTCCATCGACACCCACCAGGTCGACCAGCCGGATCTCGCCGCCATGGGTGCGTGGATCGACCACGGGTGCGACGCGGGTCCCTGAGGGGTATCCTCGGCCTCTTGGATCTTCGCATCGACAAGGAAGTGCGCAATCGCGTCGACCGCCTCGCGCTGCCTTTCGACGCGCTCGGGCTCGACCCCTTCGGCATCTCGCGCAAACACCTGCGCATCGCCTTGACCGCGCTGGCGACGCTCTACCGGCACTACTTCAGCGTCGAGACGCGCGGCGTGGGCCACGTGCCCACGCGTGGTCGCGCCATGCTGGTCGGCAACCACTCCGGCGGCGTGGCCATCGACGGCGCGATGGTCATCGCCTCCTGCCTGCTGGAGATGGACCCACCCCGTCTGGCGCAAGGAATGGTCGAGAAGTTCATCGGCCGCCTCCCCTTCCTCGGCGAGTGGGCCTCGCGCACCGGGCAGCTCACGGGGTTGCCCGAGCACGCCGAGCGCCTGCTCGAGGCGGAGCGTCTGCTCATGGTCTTCCCGGAAGGGGCGCGCGGGACGGCGAAGCTCTATCGCGAGCGCAACTCGCTGGTCGAGTTCGGCAGCGGGTTCGTGCGCCTGGCCTTGAAGACGCGCGCGCCCATCGTTCCCTTCGCCGTCCTGGGAGGCGGAGAGTCCTTCCCCACCATCGCCAATGCCTACAAGCTCGGACGCATCCTCGGCGTTCCTTACGTGCCTCTCGTGGCCTACGGCCTGCCCATTCCCTTGCCGGCGAAGATCGAGATCCAGTACGCCGCGCCGCTGATGTTCTCCGGCACCGGAAACGAGGACGACGAGATGGTGTTCGGCTACGTCGACAAGGTGAAGGAGACCATCGCCAGGATGCTGACCGCGGGCGCGCGTCGGCGGCGCGGTGAGCCGGAAGGGCGGGAGGGCGAACGTGCATCGGCCGTCCTTCCTTCACCGGGTCTCGCGCGGCCTGGAGGCTGAACCGTGCGCGTGATCATCCCCGGCGCCTCGGGAGCGATCGCGCGCAAGGTGGCGGTGCGTCTGGCCGGCGAGGGGCACGAGGTCATCGGCGTCGACCGGCGGCCCTGGCCCGATGCGCCCATCGAGTTCCACGAAGTCGACGTGAGAAAGCGCGGCGCGGAGGAGGTGTTCCGCCATGCGCGGCCGGAGGTGGTGGTGCACATGGCCACGGTGACGTCGCTGGTCATGCCCGGCGAGGAGCGCACCCAGATCAACCTCGGCGGCACGCGCGCGGTCTTCGAGTACTCGCGCGCCTACGGGGTGCAGCACTGCATCTTCGTGGGCAGGCACACCTTCTACGGCGCCGGACCGGACTCCCCGCTCTTTCACCTGGAGGACGAGCCTCCCCTCGCGCTCGATCTCTTCCCCGAGCTGGCGGATCTCGTCGCTGCCGACCTCTTCGCCGCCACCGCGCTGTGGCGCTCTCCCCAGCTGGCCACCACCGTGCTCCGCGCCTGCTACACGCTGGGGACGACGGGACACGGGACCCTGGCCGGCTTCATCCGGGGCAAGCACGTTCCCATGGTGATGGGCTTCGACCCGCTCTTTCAGTTCCTCCACGAGGACGATCTGGTGGAGGCCATCGTGCGCACCATCGACCGGCGCCCACGCGGCGTGTTCAACGTCGCCGGCCCTCAGCCGTTGCCGCTCTCGTACATCGTGCGCGAGGCAGCGCGCACGCCGGTGCCGGTGCCGGAGTTCATTCTCGAGAGGCTCATCGGGCGCTTCGGCTTCCCGACGCTGCCCAAAGGAGCGCTCACGCACATCAAATTTCCTGTCGTGGTCGACGGGAACGCATTCCGCGAAGCGACGGGGTTCGAGCACCGCCACGGCGAGATCGACACCATCGCCACCTTCCGCCACGCCTTTCCGCGGCCGGCGTAGGAGAAACGCCGAAGCGGGAGGACCGGTCGTCGTCGAATCCCGGCGTCCCCTTCGGCCCCCGAAAACACGGTTTCCCGTGCGCGCGGGCAAGATTCTCGCTGTGCCGCTCGATGGACAGGTTCCCCGGCCACGACCCAAGTTCGCGTCCAGAAGGGGCTGCACCACACACGTCGACGACTGCACCGGCGGCCACGGCTCCCTCGGGAGCCAGGGCGCGTCAGCGCACGCCATGCTCGAGCAACGACAACTTCACGCTCTGCGACTCTTCGAGCTCGTTGGAGCTGGCGGACCCGCGTCCCGCGCATCCAGAGAACCGTCCGGCGACGAACCGGTCGATTCACTGCTCGCTGCGAGGCGCTCTCCTCTCGGATGCGAAGGCCCGAGCATCGGCTCGGCCCTCCATCGATGCCGCTCGTCGAGAGCGTGTGACGCGCGACTGAATGACTCTCGCGCGACAGACGGAAGCGTCGAAGGGGACTACTTCTTCTTCCCCTTCTTCGCACCCTTCTTCGCCTTCTTCGCGGCCTTCTTGGCACCTTTCTTCGCAGCCATGGCTTCTTTCCTTTTCTCCGCTTTGGCGGATCCTTTGTGCTTCTTCTTGGCTTTCCGTGTCGACGTCTGCCCCCGGACCGGGCGGGCGGACGTCCTTGCTGCCGGCTTGGCCTTCTTGGCGGGTCGCTTGCTCTTGGAGCGCGCAGACACCGCAGCCTTCGCCGGCCCTCCCACCCCGTTGCCAATGGGGCGAGGGACTGCTTCTCGTTGAGCGGCTCGCTTCAGGAGAACCTGGACGATCTTTTCGTCGAGCTTCTCGAAGTCGAACGGCTTGTCGATGTACTCGTCGGCACCGAACAGCGGGCTCGTCGTCTCGTTGAGGTTCTCGCCAATGCCGGTGAGCATGAGCACGCCAGTGTGCGCGAGCGCGGCGTCCTGACGGATCTTCCGGCAGACCTCCCAGCCGCTCATGCCCGGCATCATCACGTCGAGGACGACGAGATCGGGAAGGCGCTCCCGCGCGAGCTTCCACGCTTCGTCCCCATCGGACGCTTCTATGACTTCGAGCTTCGGTTGTTCGATCGACCGCAGGTGGCGAGAGACGAGCTCCAACATCGTAGGCTCGTCGTCAGCGACCAGCACCACCGCAGGCGCTGCATGCGCGTTCACGATGCTGATGATCGAAGAGAACAGTTCCGCAGGTCAAGTTCTCTCTTCACTCGCTCCCAAGGTTTTGTGTCGTCAGTCACTCGTCGAGGAACTGGGTGGGTACGCGCGAGGTCGACTCCACGAGCTCTTTCGACGCGGTCACGTACTTCACCATGGTGGGCATGTGCCCCTTCGTGAGCTTCAGCTTGTTTTGCATCATCCCCTTGGTGGGATCGAGCTCCTTCCGGATGACTTCCTTCCAGCGCGCGTAGGTCGCGACGATGACGAAGGACGCCTTCTCGGCCTCTTCGCGCGACACCAGGTGGCAGCCGCGGCAGCGGCCCTGCTGCACGTCGAGCCACATGGCGGTGTCCTCCGGGATGCCGATGGCCGGGTCGGCGACGACCACCATGGCCACCGGCCCGTGCGTCCAGTCGCTCGCCGCGGCCTTGTATCCGGGGTTGCCATTGATGGCTTCCATGTAGGCGACGCACCACTCCTCGGAGGGAAAGCGCAGGGGACCGTGACTCGGCGCGGTGGCTGTCATGATGCGGGCGACGGTAGTACGGCGGCACGGGGACGCGCCAGCGCGGCTATACTGGGGGGGATGGCGCTGCAGCCCCCCCTCGCGCGGTCTCCGCGCGTGCACGTCCACGAGCGCGGCGACAAGCGACTCGACGCGGTGCTCGACTTCGTCGCTTTCACCGCGCGGCCGATGGCGCTGCTGACCCTCCTCGACGAGGCGCCGCGTCGCATCGCGGTGATGCTCCAGGCCGATGTGTGCTCGCTCTACCTCCTCGAAGGAGACGAGAGCGAGCTCGTGATGCGCGGGAACGTGGGCTTCTCCACCGGGGCCATTGGCCAGGTGCGTCTGCGCATCGGTGAAGGAATCACCGGCGAGGCCGTGGAGTACATGCGCCCCATCACCACCAGCAGCGCCGAGGCGCACGGGGCGTACAAGCATTTCGCCGAGCTGGGCGAAGAGCGCTTCCCGGCGTTTCTCGCCGTGCCCATCCGTGGAAAGGCCGGGCCCCTGGGGGCACTCGTGGTCCAGCGACGGGAGCCGCCCTTCGAGGATCGCGACGTGGAGCTGCTGTCCGCGCTCGGCGGCCTCATCGCGGCCGGCATCCGGACGGCGGAGCTCCTCGACGAGGCGCGCGAGAAGGGGGCGCGACGCGCCGGGGGAGGAACCAGGAAGGTCACGCTGACCGGCAGGCCGCTGCTGGTAGGGCGCGCGCTGGGAGCCATCGCCGCGCTTCGTCGACCTCCCACCCGGCCGAGCGAGCGCACGTCCACGCAAGGCAAGCGCAACGGCGCCGCCGACGTGCGCCTCCTGACGGGGGCCTTCGACCTGGCGCAGAAGGCCATGCGCGACCTGGAGAGGCGCGCGCGATCCCTCGGCCTGGGCGCGGACGCCGGCTTCCTCGGCACCTACGTGGAGATCCTCGACGACGGTCGCTTCCGCGAGCGAGCCACCGATCTGGCGGCCAGCGGCGTGGGTCTGGCGCGCGCGCTGTCGCAGGTGGCCCGCGACGTGACGCGCACCGCGGTGGCGCTGACCCGCGATGCCTACCTGGCGGAGCGCGCGCGCGACATCGAGGATCTGTGCGACGCGCTGACCATGCTGGCCGACAACGACAAGAGGCTGACCCTCCCCAGCAAGGCGCTGCTGGTGGGCGACACGTTGACGGTGTTCGATCTGCTGGTGAGCGCGCGCTCGCAGCCGGCCGGCATCGCCCTCAGCGAGCGAGCCGGCGGTCCGCGCTTGCGCGCCCTGCTCAAGCTCCTCAACGTACCGGCGGTCGTGGACGTGCACGGGCTCTTTCGCTGGGCATCCGACGGGGACATCGCCCTCCTCGACGGCGACCACGGGCTCCTGGTCATCAACCCCAGCAAGGGGGAGATGGCAAGCCTGCGAGAGTACCGTCGCTCTGGGCGCGACGCCTGATGCGGGGCGCTCGGAGCCCCCAGAGACCCAAGCGCGACCGCGGACCTCGTGTCACCATGACGGCACGTCTCCGACGAGAGCACACCACAGCGTGAGGTGCGCGTCGCCGGAGCGCGATCGAAAGCAGAGGATGCCGCCTTGAACCCCACGCCGACGCCTTCCGCGCACCCGGCCTCCGAGTACGTCGTCGACGACGACGGGGACCGCATCAGTGTCACCGACGTCCACGGGACCATCGCCCGCTTCGAGATGACCTACGAAGCCCCCTCGGCCGGCGAGAAGATCAAGTTCGGGCCGCCCCGCCGCGCACGCCTTCCGTCGGCGTTGTACCTTCTGGCCTCGGTGGTCTTCGCCATCGTGACCGCGTGCGCTTACAACGCGCCGACGGGCTCCAGGCTCTTCGTGTGGGCGGTGGAGGGCGACCGCATCCGCCCCCTCTCGGTCAGCGTCATCGCCGTCATCCTCCTGGTGAGCTCCCTGGCCACGGTCATCCGCACGCACATGCGCGGGGTCATCGTCACCGACGACTGGGTGGAAGCGCGCTCGCTGCTGGCGCTGGGGATCCCCAAGGCGAAGCGCTGGGGATGGGCTCAGGTCACCCGCGTCGTCCTCGACGGGGATCGCGTCGGCTTCGAGATGTACGACGGGAGCTTCGAGCGGCTGCCCAAGGTGAAGGACGGCAAGGGCATGGCCCAGGTGATGATGCACCACGCGGCGCGTCTGCGCACCGACGTCACGGTCCTCGAGAGGCTTCCCACTCGACGCTGACCGCGGCACGGAGCTCGGCGTCGGCGAGAAACTCGACGGCGGTGCGGGCGAGCTGGAGCATGCGCTACCCTCCGGCGACGGCGCCAATGAAATTCATGCTCGTCCTCGTGCTGGGGTGCGCGCTGCCGGTGAGCGTCTCGCTCTCCTCGGGGTGCCGCAACGAAGCGCCTCCGTCGCAGAGCGCGATGCCACCGCTCGAAGGCCTGCCGGACGCGGCGCCTCTCCCCGGCGCGGCCCTCTCCACGCCGCCCTTGCCTTCGGCGGTGCCGGCGCCCGCGTCGCCCTTCGTTCCCGAGAAGGTCACGGGAGAGGACCGCGCGATGGGCACACACCTGGCCTACGCCAGCTTCACCACGCCTTCGGTCGATGGCGCGCGGCTCCATGGGCTCTTCGACGCGGCGACCGCCGAGATCCGTCGCCTCGAAAAGCTGATGACCACCTGGGACCCGGCCAGCGAGGTCTCGCAGATCAACGCCGCCGCAGGCCAGCACCCGGTGGCGGTGTCTCCAGAGACGTTCGACGTCATCCGCGAGGCCCTGCACGCCAGCGAGCTGAGCGACGGCTGCTTCGACATCACCTTCGAGACGCTGCACGGCCTGTGGAAGTTCGACCAAGATCTCGACCCGCACCCGCCGACGCCGGCGGAGGTAAAGAGCAAGGTGAAGTACCTGGGGTACCGCCACGTGAAGCTCGATGCGGCCGCGCGCACGGTGTTCCTCGACGAGTCGCACGTGCGCATCGGGCTGGGGGGTATCGCCAAGGGGTACGCCGTCGACAAAGCAGCGGCGGTGCTGCTGGGCGCGGGAGTGGACTCGTTCTACGTGCAGGCGGGGGGGGACCTCTATGCGCACGGGCTCAAGCCCGACGGAGCACCCTGGCAGGCAGGCATCCGCGATCCGCGAGGTCCGGAGGGGGACTACTTCGCGACGATGGCGGTGAGCGACCACGCCTTCAGCACCGCCGGCGACTACGAGCGGTCTTACATCGTCGACGGCAAGCGCTACCACCACATCATCGACCCCCGCACGGGCTATCCGGCCACGGCCTCGCGCAGCGTGACCATCTGGGCGACCACCGCGCTGCAGGCCGACGAGATCGACGACGCGGTGTTCATCCTGGGCCCGAAGAGAGGCCTCGCGCTGGTCGAGTCCCTCGACGGGGTGGGGGCGGTCATCGTCGACGCGCACGATCGCGTGTGGACGAGCAAGCGTCTCGAGGGGAAGGTGAGGTCCGTGCATCCACCGGCGGACGCGCTCTGAGGAGGAGCCTCCGCGGGAGAGCCTCAGCCGCGGGCGACCAGGACGCGCGCCGCGCGCTCGAGGTCGGCGGCGCAGCGCACCTCGTACACGGCGGAGCACCTGGGGGCGTAGAGGGCCATGGCGCTGTCCCCCTGAGTCCATCGGCCGCGCGGCTCGGGGCAGAGCCAGATGAGCGCGCGGCAGCGATCGCGTATGCGGCCGAGCACGTCGGCCGCGGGATCGTGATAATTGGTGCGCCCGTCGCCGAGGACCACCACCGTGGTGCGCCGATCGAGCTCGCGCAGGTGCCTGGCCTCGAAGGCGCGAAGGACGCGTCCGTAGTTGGAGTTCTCGCCGGAGGGGACCACCCCGCCGCCCCAGGCCCGGCCGATGGCCACGCGCACAGGCTCCTCGGCGAAGAGCCGTGTCGTCTCGCCCAGCTCGCTGACGAAGACGAAGCTGCGCGAGCGCGAGAAGAGGTCTTGCGCTGCGTAGGTGAGCTCGAGGAGGAAGACCGCGGCAGCGCGCACCGAATCGCTGACGTCGCAGAGAAGGACGAGCTTGGGGCGATCCCGGCGCCGCGTCCTCCGGACCAGGTCCATGGGAACGCCGCCGGTGCGCAGGGCTTTGCGGAGGGTGCGATGGGGATCGACGCGACCGCGGAGCGCGCGGCGGGCGCGGACGCGGGCCCCTCCCCGCAGGCGCTCGGCGAATCGGCGAACGGCGCGACGCACCTCTTCGACGGCGCTCTCGTCGAGCGACGAGAAGGGCGTGGTGGCGAGGGTGCGCTCGCCGCGCTGGCGCTCGGCCTCGGCCACGCGCGCGGCGTAGGTGCCCTGGACGTGGGAGCGCACGTCGTCCTCGGCGCGCCCGAGCTCGGTCGCCAGGGCCTCGGCCAGGGCGTCGCCTCGTTCGCTCCCCAGCGCGTCCCGGAGGAGAGACTGCAGCCGACTGAGTGTCCTTCTCGCCCCAGCGACGCCGAGCCGTCCCAGCAAACGATGGGTCCGGAACCCGAGCTCCAGAGCGCTGTCGGCGTCGACGTCACGCGCCACGGCGGCCAGCGCGAGGAGGCGGTCGAGGTCGGCGCCCCGGTCCATCCACGTGGTCAAGTCGGTAAGGCCGTCCGCGCCACGGGCTGCCAGCCCGGCCAGGAGCTCGCGCAGGATGGAGAGCTCGCCGGTGAGAAACCCCTCGTCGGCCAGACGCTCCCAGAGCGTGCCCCGGGACCTCCCCGGAGTCGGGGCGAAGAAGGCGTCGAGCTCGAGGTCGAAGCGGGCGCGGTCGCACGCGCGCTGCACGACGACGGCGGCAACGGCGTCGCGGACGTGACCTTGGTGCGCCAGCCCCACGGCGGCCACGGCGCGGGCCACGTCGATGGCTTGCGCCGTGGAAATGGGGAAGCCCGCGCGCCGCAGCGACCAGAGGAGCTCGTCGAGCACCCGCACCAGGGCGCGCGGATCGGCCATCAGCGGCAACGGACCCGCCGGCGAACGAGCTCGGCAATCGCCAACTTCGACGGCTGTTCGTCGGGCGCTTCCCAGAAGTGACCCACCGGATAAAGCACGATAACCCACCTGATACCGCACGTGCCCGCTCGCCGATAGCGCACATCGCAAGCCGCCGCGCCGGTCGCAGATGCCACCATCGACGACGCGCATCGAGTCCTACACGCGGACTGGAGATGCCACAGCCTCCCGAAGGTCGCCCAGCTAGCGTTCCCGTCCGTAACACCAAAGGATTTCCACCATTGTGGCTCTGGAAAGGGCGTGAGAGGATAACGCCGTTTCGAGGTTCCTGTTCGCAACGCCGTGCTGATGCGCGCGATACGATGGGCGCAATAGGAGGGTGAGACGCGCGGCGGCAGAAGGTGCTGGAGATAAGGAGGAGGGGCCCTACACAGCCACTCGAAGGACGTTCGGGAGAGGCGAGCGGGTCAGGCGAGTTGGGAGGGAGACGCAAGGGCCGTGGGGGGACGGGAGATGGCAAAAGAGAGAGCGATGAAGGGGAGGGGAACGCGAAACGCGAATGCGCGCCAATGGGGCCAGAGGGGGAAAGGAGAGCCGTTCGACGTTTTTCGTCGCGGGATGCGCGGGGGGGGGGGCGATGTGGAAAGGGGTGAGGGCCGTAAAGCAGATTCTTGACACTGGCTGTCAATCTGAGATCGTGTTCGATGGCGACGAGTCGGCTGAGACCGGCACTGCGCCTTGCGGGAGCGTGACCTTGTTTCGATACCAAACCAGGAAGGAGTACGTGAGATGACGCGCAGACTTGGGGGTAACGGGAGGCAAAGCTTGACCATCCTCGCCACCCTGTCGCTGGCGGCGACGCTGGCATGTGGTGGCTTGATGGGCTGCGGCAGTAGCAGCAGCGGCAGCAACAGCACCGTCGACAGCGGTCCGGGCGATTCGAGCTCGCCGTTCGATTCCAGCACCGACAGTCCGGTCGACTCCGGATCCGACGCCGACGCAGCGACGCCGGACACGGGTCCTGTCGACAGCGGCAGTCCAGACGTCGCGCTCACGCAGCTCGGCGTGCCAACGTTCGCTCCCCCTTCGGGAACCGCGGATCCGGGCACCGTCACGATCACCGCGCCCGCGAACGGCGGGACGGACTTCGCCGCGAACGGCGGGCTCATTCTCTTCACGACGAACGGCACGCTCCCGGCTACGGGCAGTGCCACCACGTTCGTCTACAGCTCACCCATCGCGATCTCCGCGGCGACGACGATCAACGCGATCGCCAGCGAGCCCGGGTTCAACAATTCGATCGTCGCGACGGCGTCGTACACCGTCACTCCGCCGGAAGCCGGCCAGCTCCTCCCTGTCGCGTTCGCGCCCCCGGCCGCGACGCTCTTTCCGATCAACGCGACGGACCCGCCGTCGAGCCTCGTCGCGCTTTCGAGCTCGTCGGGCGCAACGATTTGCTACACGCTCGACGGTCACACGACGCCGACGTGCAGCGCGGCAGGGGCTTGCACCGGGACGTCGGAAACGTACAACGCCGCGACCCAGGTCGTTCTCAACGGGACGATCACGGACCCGACGACGGGCAACGTCACGGTGGAGGCGATCGCCTGCGCCGCCGGCTTCCAGTCGACGACGCCGATCAGCCAGGTTTACACCCTGTCGGTCGAGCAGCCGACGATCGTCAGCCCGGCGCCGGGAAATCTCGCATTTCCAGGTGCAACGGCGACGTTGGCCAGCGCGACTCCCTTCGCGTCGATCAACTACACGATCGACGGAACCACGCCGACGTGCGCAGCCAGCTTCCCCGGATTGAAGATCCCGTTTGAGGGTAACGGCACCAGCGGCCTGGGTGGCGTCAACGGCCGCGTGACCATCGGCAAGAACGTAACGATCAACGCGATCGGTTGTGAGCCCGGCTACGCCTCCTCGGGCGTCCTGACGGCCGCGTACACGGTCACGCTCAACGCGCCGACGTTCCCGGTCGCTCCCGCCAACGGAGCGCCCGGCACGTACAGCGCGGTGGTCCTGACGTTCAACCTCGGCACCGACGACGCGGCCGGCGAGTGGGTCTGCGAGACCACCGCCGCGGCGGCCCCCGCTTGCGGCGCGACCGCCGGCGTGTGCACGACGGGTACGTCCGTCAAGCTCGCCGAGGGTAGCGCGCCGGTTCCGCCGATCACGACGACCGGGACCACGGTCTCGGCCATCGGTTGCGCCGTCGGCCTCACGCCTTCGGCGGTCGTGCAGGGCACGTACACGCTGCAGCTCGCCCAGCCGGATCTGAATCCGCCGGGCCTGGTCGGCGGATCGCCCGGGACTTCGTACTCGATTCCCACGAGCCAGGTCGGCTCGTTGGAACCGAGTATCGACGACACGAGCAGCGCCGCGACGTTCGCTTGCGTCATCAAAGGAACGGGAATTCCGGCGTGCGGGGTCAACTCTTGCACCACGGGCACCTTCATCTCCGGTCCCTTCCCCATCACGGCCACGGCGTCGGTCTTCGGGACGAGCGTCGCTGCGGGCGACACCTGGAGCGTCATCGCGTGCCCTGCGGACACGAGCTTCGTGCCGTCGGCCGTGACCACGGTCGCCTTCTCTGCACCCGGAACGACGGCGACCCCGAGCATCACGCCGACGACGCCGGGGCCGTACACTCAGCAGCTCACCGTCTCGATTGCAAACACCGATACGACGGCGGGAACCACGACCATTTGCTACACAACGGACGGGACGGCGCCAGCATGCGTGGGCGCGACCTGCACCGCCGGCACCAAGTTCGCACCGGCGCAATCGGGCTCCGGCGTCCTCACCGACATCCTCCTGACGGCGGCCGGGAGCGGCTACGTGGCTGCTCCGAACGTCACGCTCTCGGGCGGCGGCGGAACTGGGGCGACCGCGACGGCGACCGTCGCGGCGGGTGCCATCACGAAAGTCACGGTCACCCCTGGAACCGGCTACACGTCGGCTCCGACGGTGACATTCGTAGGCGGCGGGGGCACCGGCGCGGCGGCCACGGCGTACGTGAGCGACACGCTGGTCTTCGACGGGGCGACGCTCAAGGCGGGCCCGAATCCGCCGAAGATCCAGCTCGACAACCAGTCGGTCAAGGCCATTGCTTGCAACTCGGCCGAGACCGTGTCGGGGATCGCGTCCGAGACGTACAACTTCACGCTCGCCGAGCCGGACGTCATGTTCTCCGGCGGCGACGTGAACACAGGCGGCACCGTCGGCGCGGGTCAGACGATCACCGTCACGACGCCGTCCGACTTCAACCCTGAGACCATTAACTACACGACGAACGGCACTCCGGCGACGTGCGCCACCGGCACGACGATCCCGAACGGCGGCATCGTCACGGTGCCTGCGGCCTCGCCGCTCGTCCTGAGCGTGATCGCATGCGGCCAGGCGGTCACTCCGACGACGCCGGCGCAGCAGCCCTCGCCGGTCCGCACGGTGAGCTTCACGGTCACGGCGGCGACGCCGACGATCACGGCGCAGGTTCCGGGAAGCCCGACGGGCAACCTGACCTACCAGAACACTTTCAACACGGTCATCAGCAGCGTCACCAGCAGCGTCCTCCCCGCCGGACCTCCCTTCGGACCTCAGATTTGCTACCGGACGGACGGCGTCGCTCCGACGTGCACGGCAGGCGTTTGCGACGCGAACTCGACCCCGGCCGCCAACGGCGTGAGCGTGCCCATTACCTCGACGACCCCTGTTCCCGTCGACATCGCGGCCGTGGCTTGCACGACCACGTTGGCTCAATCGGGGCTCGCCACGGCGAACTACACGCTGCAGACGGCAAACGTCGTCGTCCTGCCGCCGACCCTCGGCACCGGAGCAGGGCCGACTTGCCCCGCTTCGGTGACGATCGGCCTCGACATCAGCGCGGCCTCCATGAACGCGGGCGGTCCGACGCAAAACGTCGAGATCTGCTACACGACCGACGGAACCGCAGCGCCGGTGTTCACGGGGGCTTGCTTGCCCCCGGCCGTGCTCCCGGTCGGCGCCAAGTGCTTCAGCTCGGACGCCGCCGGAACGACGACGTCGACGATCACGCCGACGCCGACGGAGACGGAGACCCTCCACGTGTCTACGTGCATTGCCGGCTTCAACCTCCCGGCGACCGTGCCCGCCACGGTGGCCATTACGCCGTACTCCAATCCGATCACGCCGAACGGAAGCCTCGCGCAGTTCACTGCGGCGGACACTTTCGGGGGTCCCGGCTTCACGGGCTACTTCTCGTACGATGCGACGAACCTGTACTTCGGCGAGAGTGGCTACACCGTCGCGGCCGGCAGCGACGTAGTCATCTACCTCGGCGACGGAACGGCGACGGGCTCGACCACAGGCCCGGCCGCTCTCGGCGGGTCCACATTGCCGTTCCCGGCGAGGTGGACCATCACATGGTCTTCGGACGACAGCACGGCGCCGACCGTATACGCATGGAGCGGCACGGCGTGGGCAACGACGACGGCCATTCCGGTGACCGTCGGCTTCGAAAGCGGCGCCTCGGTCGTCTTTGCCGTCCCGATCTCCGCGCTCGGCGGCCCTGCGGTGGTCGACGTCGAAGGGGCGTTCGTAACGGGTGTGGGGTCCACCCCGGTTACTGCGGCGACCTGGCCGAATCCGGGCCACATTGCGGAGACGCTTGCGGCGTGCACGGAGCCTTCGAGCTCGGTCGTCACGCCGTGACATGAGCAGCTAGCGGAAGCGAGGGGCCCGGACCCGGGCTCCTCGCTCACCGCTTCGTGGGCGAGGCGGCCTCTCTAGGTGGGGAGGTCGCCTCGTCGCTTTTTGTGGCGCGGGCTCGCTCAGACCGCCGAAGCGACCGCGGTCACGAGCGCGAGGCGGATCTCGTGATGGCGGGCGCCGGGACGGGCCGCGCGCCCTTCGCGCCGCGACTCGGTCAGTTCGCCGGCGCCGGCTCGGCCAGGAGCGCACGCACCGTCGCGTCGAGGCGCGCGTCCTGCCCGGGGTCGAACCCGACGGCGATGTCGCGCACGACGCCTCGCTTGTCGATGATCACCAGGGTCGGCAGGCTCGCGACGCCGTACGCGCGCGTGGTCTGGCCGTCCTTGTCCGCGGCGACGCCATAGCGCATCGCCATGTGCTGCGTGAAGACCGCCACCTCCGGCGCCTCCTCCGTGGAGATGCCCA